>WNFH01001761.1_pt1 | contig 14845 bp, 10 predicted proteins | sample 5400411 | NCBI WGS metagenome assembly WNFH01 (sample SAMN13153347, study PRJNA577476) | soil metagenome | isolation source: 200 cm saprolite under Douglas fir tree site 2 hole 3 | place: USA:California | collected 2015-04-18
CGGCCTGCCCTGAGCATCAACTTCAGTATTCGCTCGTCACGATCTAAGCGGTATTCATCCCGATCCAAGCGGTGTTCTGTCAAGGCCAATCTATTCTCAGCTCGGCGGTGCGCCTCAATTAGCTTTTCAACCTCGACAGAATTCTTCGCCGTCTGTTCGACGATGAAATCCATTGCGCCTTGTCTCTCTTCATCCGTCATCGGAGGGTCATGCCTTTTGCGGCAGATGATATCAGCGATTGAAAACACTTGGAAGCCCTTTGTCAAGCAAGCAAGTTGCAACTTCGCTCAAGCATTTTGCAGGAAAGCGCTTACGCCGGAGCTCAGGCTATGCGCGTGAATCTGCTCCAGCGTGCGCAGCGCCAGCGCCAGCGCGCGGCGGCCATCTTCACCCGACACCAGTGGCCGCGAGCTACTCGCTGCTGCTCGCAGAAAGCTTTCGGTCTCGGCCCGCAAGGGTTCGATGTCTTTCACCTCGAGCGTGCGTGTGTTGACGCCGGGCCAGGGGCCATGAGTCCCCGACGGCGCCAGGTTGCTAATCGAAGCGTAATTCGTCGTGTAGTCGACGGCGATGTAATCGCGCGGTTGAAAGAAACGCATCTTGCGAATCCTCTCAGTACCCACCCGCGAGGCGGTGATGTTCGCTACCGCGCCGGTCGCGAATTCCAGTCGCGCATTGGCGGCATCGACGCGCTCAGTCAGGATCGGAATACCCACCGCGTGCAGCGAAGTTACCTCGACCTCCTCGCCAACCAGCCATTGCACGATGTCCAGATCGTGAATCATCAAATCAAGCACGACGTCGATGTCCAGGCTTCGCGCCGTGAATTGGCCTACGCGATGAATCTCAAAATAGACGGGATTGCGCACATGTGGCCGCAAAGCGACAAGCGCGGGATTGAAGCGTTCGGCGTGACCGACCTGCAACACCGCGCGGCCTTTCTTCCTCGCAGCGATCATGCGATCCGCTTCTTCCAGCGTGCGCGAGATTGGTTTCTCAACCAGCACGTGAACGCCGGCTTCGAGCAAGCCGCAAGCGATCTCACAATGCGATTCGGTCGGCACCGCCAAACTCACGGCGTCGACTTTACCAACCAGCGTGCGCCAGTCGGTGGTCACACTCGTGGAATACTCGTTGGCAATCCGGCGTCCCTGTGCCTCATCAAGATCGCAGACGCTCGTAAACTGCCCGAGCCCTTCCGCCGCCAGCGCGGCATGAGTACGCGCGTGCTGGCTGCCGAGATGTCCTACGCCGATGACTGCGGTGCGAAGTGTCACGGTTTACTGTTCTGCATTTATGATTTAGGTTATCACTAACAGAAGGCAGTAGGCAGAAAGCAGAAGGCAGTTAACAGTTGAAGCGATCTGCCTACTGCTTACTGCTTACTGCCTACTTACTCAGGAGCGACTATACTTGCAACCTTCAATGCTTGCCAAGCGCCTCTGGTCTTTTCTGTTCCTCGCCGTCGCCGCGTTCTATCTTTACGGTTTGGGGGCGGTTCCGTTAGTTGGCCCGGACGAGCCGCGCTATGCCCAGGTGGCGCGCGAGATGTTGGTCCGTCATGATCTGATCACGCCGACGCTCGGTGGGCTGCCGTGGTTTGAAAAGCCGCCGTTGCTTTACTGGATGATGATGGCGAGCTATCGCGTGTTTGGGGTCAGCGAATTTTCCGCGCGCCTGGGGCCCGCGATATCCGGACTGTTGACTGCGCTTTTCGTTTACTGGATGGCCGCTTGGGGCACTAGCCCGACCGTGAGGGAGGGCTCAAAACATACAAGAAACGATTTATCTCGATACAGCGCGCTCGCTTTTCTTTCCAGCTTAGGTGTAATCGTCTTCGCGCGCGCAGCCAGCTTTGACATCGTTCTGACGATGACCGTAACCGGCGGGCTCGCCTGCGTCTTTGTCTGGTGCGTCAGGAGCGCGCGCTCTGGGAGCGGCCGCATCCCTGCGGGCGGTTCGCCGGCATCCTTGCCGGCGGTCAATCCGGAAAGGTCTGCATCTGTCGGGCTTCTCTTCGCTTTCTACCTCTTTATCGGTCTCTCGCTGCTCGCCAAGGGCCTGGTCGGGATCGTTATTCCGTTCGGCGTGATTGCTGTCTATTTCCTTCTGCGGCGCGAGTGGCCGCCGCGCAAATTCGTGCTCAGCCTGCTTTGGGGCGTGCCGTTGACGCTCGTGATTGCGGCCGTCTGGTACGGTCCGATGATCGCGCGGCACGGTTGGACGTTCATCGATCAATTCATTATTCAACATCACTTCGCGCGCTTTGCGACGAACAAGTATCACCATCCCGCGCCATTTTATTTTTATCTTCCGGTGCTCGCGCTGCTCGCCTTGCCGTGGACAGCAGAGCTCATGGCGGCGTTTGTCTCTGCGCGGACTTGGGACTGGCGCGGCGATGCTCCGCTCGATCGCTTGCGCGTGTTTGGTCTCGCCTGGATCGTCGTGCCGGTGGTCTTCTTTTCGTTTTCGGGATCGAAGCTGACTGCCTACATTCTGCCCTTGATGCCGGCTGTCGCGCTGTTGTCCGGCGAGCGTCTGACATGCTTTCTGCGGGACGGACGCGGCGACAAGATTACCAGACTTACGGGCGCGCTCTTGATCGCACTGGCGTTGGTTGGCGGGTGGTATTCGGTTCGCCATCTCCACTTAACTTCTCTTTGCCTCGGCGGCGCGTTGTTGCCGCTCGTTGCGGTAGGGGTTGCTGCGGTGCTGCGGCCACAAATGCGCAAAGCTCTCTTCGCGTTGATTCCGGTCGCGACGTTCGTGGCGGCGGCAGTTGCGATCAACTGCGCTGCGCCTGTTGCGGCGCGGACGGAATCCGTGCGCGATTTGCTGGCCACAGCCAGTGCTCGCGGATATGGGGCCGCACGCCTGGTTCAATTGCACAACATCGAACGGACGGCGGAATTCTACGCGGCCGGGCGCCTGGATTACGGTCCTGATGGCGAGCCAATCAAGCTGGAAGGCGTGACTCAAGTGGCCGACGCTGCTCGCCATAGCGGCGGTGTGGTCTTGTGCTTCGTCCCGACGGAATACGAGTCACAGTTAACGTCTTATCCGAAGATTCAAGCGGCAGTCGTCGCCGGCGATGGCCGTGTGTCTTTGGTGATTGTGCGCGTGCCTTGATTGGCAATTCTTCGAAGGGATTCTTGAGCAAACTTTTCACGCAAAGGCGCCAAGAGGCAAAGGCGCAAAGAAAAGAAAGTGAACGTGCTTGGCGGCTTTGCTCCTTTGCGTCTTTGCGTGAAACTGTTTTGGTTGCGGCCGAGTTCGCAGAGGGGGGCGCAGAGAAATCGCTAGAGCGGTCGCGATAAACAATGTCAGATCCTGCTGAAACAACTGAAAGTTTCCCGACGCTGCCGGCTTCGGAAAATGTCGCCGAGTCGGGGTTGATCGCCAACGCGGAATTGGTCGCCGGGGCCGGGCTTGAGGCAGAGCCAACCGCCGTGCCGGAGTCAGCCGAAGGAATGTGGGCCGCGATTCGTGAGTCTCTGCGCGGCTCGCATCGCGATTACACCGTGGGGCCAATCGGTCGCGCAGTAATCCTGCTGGCGATTCCCATGGTGCTCGAGATGTTCATGGAGAGTCTGTTCGCCGTCGCCGACATATTTTGGGTGTCGCATTTGGGTCCGGAAGCGGCGGCGACTGTTGGGCTTACGGAGTCGCTGCTCACTCTGGTCTATGCGCTGGCCATCGGACTCAGCATCGGCGCCACCGCGACGATTGCCCGGCGCATTGGCGAAAAGAATCCCGAGGGCGCTGCGCGCGCGGCGGTGCAGGCCATCCTGCTCGCCTTGACCGTAGCGATCGTGATTGCGCTGATCGGCGCGCCGCTCGCGCCAAAGTTGCTCTTGTTCATGGGCGCCTCACCCGCAGTGATCCAACAGGGAGCGACGTTCACGCGCATCATGATGGCCGGGAACGTGACGGTCGTCATGCTATTCATGATCAATGCCGTCTTTCGCGGCGCCGGCGATGCGGCCATAGCCATGCGGGTGCTGTGGCTCGCGAATTCAATCAACATCATTCTTGGGCCGCTATTGATCTTCGGCATTGGGCCGTTTCCCAAACTGGGCGTGGCGGGTGCGGCGATAGCGACGAACATCGGAAGGGGAACAGGCGCGCTATTTGCGCTCAGCAAGCTGGTTCGTTCGGGTGGACGTTTTGATGTGCGCCGCCGTCACTTGCGGGTGGAAACGGCGATCATGGGGCGAATGCTGCGGCTGTCGTCAACCGCAACGTTTCAGGTCTTCATCGGCATGGCCAGTTGGATTGGGCTGGCGCGGATCATCGCCAGCTTTGGCACCGACGTGGTCGCCGGCTACATCGTCGGCATTCGCGTGATTCTGTTTGCGCTGCTGCCATCGTGGGGCATGTCGAACGCCGCGGCGACGATGGTGGGCCAGGCGCTCGGCGCGCGCAATCCGGATCGAGCCGAGCGCGCCGTCTGGAAAGCCGGCTCGTACAACGTCGTGTTCCTCGGAGTCGTCGGGCTGATGTTCATCCTGTTCGCCGGTCCCATCATCCGAGTGTTCACCGTCAATCCGCACGTCGTTCCTTATGGCATCGACTGTTTGCGGATTATCTCGTGCGGTTTTCTCTTTTACGCGTACGGCATGGTTTTGGGGCAATCATTCAACGGCGCGGGCGACACCTGGACGCCGACGATCATCAATCTCTTCGTTTTTTGGCTTTGGGAATTGCCGCTCGCTTATGTGCTGGCAATTAGGTTTGGCATGGGACCACGCGGAGTCTTCATCGCGATCACGATCGCCTTTTCAACTCTGGCAGTTGTCAGTGGTTTGGTTTTTCGGCGCGGCCGTTGGAAGACGAGGGTCGTGTGATTCGTCTTACTCGCTTCGAACAACCTGCCGTTTCCCAAAACGCAGAACGCTGTTAACATGAGCTCTCCGGGTACGCGAAGTCATGTAAGCTGCCAACCCAGCAACTGATGCCCAGACGACGGACAGTATCGCCAGATCAGCGGAATTTAATCCCGAGCGAGGGACCCCTCGACGAAGATTGGTGGCAATGCAACGGTGTCTTTACTCGCCCCTATCTTCGGCAGCAATTCTCAAATAACGAGATATGCCCACCTGCTCCAGAAGTTGAACCTCTGTATGAATTGCTTAAGAAACGTTGGCTCGATAACTTGGCGGGCCTTCAAAGGCAGGGCGAAGAGGAACCAATCGGGGTCAGGCCTGCGATTCTGCGATTCTCGCCCGAGGACACGCATCGTCGGTTAACATCAAACAAGATCGCAAAATCGCAGGCCTGACCCCCAGCTTGTTCGTAGCGCTTTGAAAGGCGTAAAGCCAAAGTAGGAGATAAGGTTTCCCTCTTCTCGTTTACGGTTAATCTCACCAATCATCATCGTTAGGAAGAGATTGCACAAAAATATGGCAGAAACGCCCAGACAAAACAGAATGATCAGAACGATGGCTGTTGTACTCAGCCGATACCCACCTAGGTTCCCAAAAAAGGTAAATCCCGACGCGCCTGTCTCTCGCATCATTAGCCAATAATGTGTAAGCATACAGCTACAATAATTAGAGCAATAATTGCGGCTGCAAATGAGATTTTGGCATACAAGTGTAGCTTTCCTTCCGGATACAGAGCGCGATATTCCCTAAAAACTCGGAGAACTTTGTTGAGCGTAAACCAAAAGGGTGAGATCAGATTTCCCTCTTTTCGCTTGCGGTTGATTTCACCAATCATCCTGATCACAAAAGTGTTCGCCAACTCCCCAGCGATAATGACCAGGCATAGGGAGATAATCGCTGCGACGAGTCTGGTACTCATTTGCAAAGTTCTAAGAAATCCGCCGCCATTGTGATATGAAGCAATTGAAAAGGTGCACGTGGTTGTCATCAGACAATAAGCAAAGGGGAAGAATGGCAGCGGCTGTTGCGTTTGTTGACTTTATCTAGCGAAAAACTTGAGTCTCAGTGCAACCGAGAAACTCACCAAGCGGGTCGTTATGATAATTGCGGCCTGGTTGATATACCCAGTATTCATCGGGGCGCTCCGAGTCTTGGGCGACGATCAGCTTAATAGTCTTCGCACCGTCGCGAATTTCGATCTCAATGGGCTCTAAGGGGTGGCTGTGATGCGATTCGACGTGATGAATTATACGGAGTGCTTGAAGAACTGGCGCCTGCCCTCGAGCTTCGCCATTTATCGTCACGGTCGCGTTGGGTGACAACTCACTAAGCGCGCTCAAGACGGTATCACGCGCTCGGCCTTCCATGTATCTCTCGAGGAAGAGGCCTCCCCAACCTACCAGGAAGACCAGGATGAAAAAGATAACGCCGGCAGCAACCCATTTGGGTCGTTCTTCCAAGTTTTTCACTAGCCAGTCCATCGCTTGGGTCTCACCGACGCCATCGTCGCACAACGATCGTGAGTTGCGCGGCATCCCGGAGCGCCTGCGCGCAAAGCTGCTGTGTGCTTTGTGCGCGCGCAAGCGGGGCGCAGCCGCGGGACGGAGTGTCCGCTCCAACGATTTGATAATCAATAGAGGTGGCCGAAAGCGACATATAAACTGCGCTTGCTTTACCAACCTTTCGACCAAAAAGGAGGCCACCCCGCAATCGCAAGACAAAAGAGAATAATACCTCCGATGATTCCAACGCTATTCACCTACAAACCTGGTTAGCCAGAATAAGCGGCCTGTCAATGGCGTTATCGTTAAGAATTTGATACCACCATTTACCTAATTGAAGTGGCTTTGTGTATTTGGTAACGCCGGCTGTCGCAGTAAAGGATGTCATCGATAGTCCAGCGCTAGCACCTACCACTGTCAAACCACCGCCCGATTGTACGAAACCGCCAAACGTACCAACTGACCCACCCGCCGCAGCGAAGGGTCCTGCGTAGTTGGAGTTTGTATCATCCAAGCGGCCCCAGATAAAGCCGGTATTCACTTGCCCTGAAAAGCCGCCAACTACTCCAACTTGTCCACCGCCGAAAGCGAATCCACTGGTTTGGCCGGTTCTGAAGTTTTGGACCAGTTCGACACCCCCGGTAGGGCCGGCCTTGGCGCCCATGCTTAATTGAACACCTGATGTCCGGCCCGAGGGAACCAAAGCACAGATCTTTTGTTTGATCGCTCGCAGCGCCCTGATTCCGCCTCCAAAGCCACCGACGACGCCACCGGCGAAATCGCCTGTATCAAGGAGCATGCCGTGACGACCTTGACCAGGACTGCCACCAGGGTAATACGGTGCCCAGGTCCAAGTGTAAAGATGTTCGTATGCTGATGGATCCGTAGGCCAGCCTCCTGGAGGAGGAGGATCGTCTTGCAATCCCGTGGGATCCACAAAGTTCACCGGATCGTTCTGCACATGAGCATAACGATTGAAGCTCTGCGCATCGTTAATCACCATGCTGCCGTTGTAAGGGTCAGGACTCGTCCATCTTGCACTGAAACTCTCAAGCTTCCTGAACCAAGTATGATCCAACCCCGTCGCATCGTCACGGTCCGTCAATCCATACTTTGATCGAATTGCATCCGTTTTGCCGTAAGCGTAGCTTGATGAGCGATAACTGCCCGCCCAAATCTCTTCGCCGAACGGCAGATAATCATGCCGCGCAATGACAGCGCTCGAACTGCCGCTGTTATTTATCACCGCGCGCGTCGTGCCTTGTAAATCCGACAGAACATACTTGATGCTCGCGCTGGTGCTCGAAGTCGTCACACACAGTTGTCCCACGTCGTTCTGAAACTCCGCGCTATACGCGAAACCATGCCGCACCTCATCGCGGCTGCTGCCGTTATTCAGCGCTGCGACCCATGCATCGTATCCATAACCATCAGGTCCTCGGCCAAGATAGGCTGCGTACAAGGCAGTTACAAATGCCCCGCGGTTTGCCGCTGTATCGGGGAGATGATTGGTAAACTCTGAGGAACCGAAAACAGAGTTCCCCAAGTTCTGCGCTGCCGCGATCAGTTGTCCCTGACCTTGGGCCTGAGCCTGCGTGAGAATCGCGACCCAATCGGGATCACTAGAACCGGGTGCTCGGCCCAGCGCGCCTTCGAAGAAGTCATAGACAAACTGCGAGATTGATTTGTAACAATTCGCTCCCGTCTCATACACGGCCAGCAATTGCCCGCCGCGATAGATATTTTCACGTTCCAGCGTCGAGCCGCTGCTGCCCAGATAGTCCGCGACCAGTTGTCCAAACACGTCATAGACCGTCGTGCGCGTGACGTTGTTCGCCGAAGTCTGCACGCGCTGGCCCGCGCAATCGTAAACCGAAGTTTGGCTGTCAGTGTTGTTGTCGGTGCGCGAAGCCGCTCCTTGACTTCTCCAGCTGCTTCAAATCTTCTGTAGAGTCTCTGAGCAGAATTGTGCGGCTACACGCAGGTGTCATCAGTCTAGTAGTGTAAGGGATTTTCGCATTCTCAGTTCGATACAATGGCAGGTCTGACGCATACACGAGCCACTGCTCACCCTTTCCGAACCAAGGCTCTAGGTCATTCCTCAAATTGCTAGTGTAAATGTATACGTATCGACCCGAAACGCCCTTCCAAGCTCGATCCACCCTAAACTTCACTCCATACTTGAACCTTGCGACAACCTTGCCCGCGAAGACAACTTTGGAGTCCTTTAGCGCCTGCGCAACCGTGGGTTTTGTTATGCATGTCGAAGCAGAAGCCGACCCTAGACAAAGTAACAAAATGGGAACGACCGACAAAAGCGATCCTTTCGGTTTCATTGTTTGGTGACCTCCTTATCAATCATAGACTCATCAGACTAATGCCCGCGACCGATGAGTAGCCGCTAGAGCGGGGGGCTCTAGTGCAATATTGGCGGATGCTTTGGTCCCGGTCGTGGGCCACCTTCATTATCCCATTTAAAATATGGATCGCCGCCACGTACGGAAAGAGAGTCTAGCCAGTTCAAGAAATCCGCCATTGCATACCACTGCCACGGGTCGCCTCCAATGCCTCCGCCGTAACCGCCGCCACCGATGGGCGGGCGCATCGTGGGAAAGTTTTGTGGCAGTGCGGTTGGAGTGGATAAAGGCTTGTTTGGAATCGTCACACAGAACTCTTTGACAAGCCAATTGTTTAGGTGGGACTGAGCATCAGCCTGAATACTTCCTCCTCCGTCATGTGGAATTCGGCCTGCAGCGTGAAGCAATTCATGGATAAGGGATACGCCAGCGACTTCTTCAGAAGATAATCCTTGGAACTCCCCTCCATATAGCGTCCCAGACGCGAGACCGGCCACGTAAGCTGAGGACATAAAGATATATGGATTACGTTCGGGGCCGCTCACTGATGGATGCAAAGAGACGTCGATAGTCTGCATTCCCGCCGTACCAAATGGTCGAAAATTCGAAAAGCCCACGAATCTCTGGCCAATAAATTTGGAAATTCGCGGAGACTGGTCCGACACTCTTAAGTGGTTTTGCCTTATAAGCCTGTCTAGAAGAGCGATCGGGTTGGTTTTCCCAAAGAGTCCCCGACATGAGCCGCTCCGCAAGAGGTTTCGGGCCGAACTGATTGGATCGAGGCCATCGGGGTCGACAAGATTTGCCGGATCGTTTGCGCCATAAGGATACGCATTGAAGCTTTGCGGATCGCCGAGGTCGCCACCAATTGAATCTGGACTCGTCCATCTGCCACTGAAACTCTCATACTTCCGCCACCAAGTATGATCGAGTCCCGTCGCGTCATCACGTTCCGTCAATCCATACTTCTGACGATTGCCGTCCGTCGCGCCATAAGCTTGAGTAGATGAGCTGCGCGAGCCAATTCCTGCCCATAACTCTTCACCGAACGGCAGGTAATCATGACGCGCGACGACCGCACTCGAAGAACCGCTGTTATTCATCACCGCGCGAGTGGTGCCTTGGAGATCGGAGAGAACGTACTTCAAACTAGCGCCGGTGCTCGAAGTCGTCACTCACAACTGCCCCACGTCGTTCTGAAACTCCGCGCTGTAGGCGAAACCATGCCGCACCTCATCGCGACTGCTGCCGTTGTTCAGCGCTGCGACCCATGCATCGTATCCATATCCGTCAGGCCCTCGGCCAAGATAGGCCGCGTACAAGGCAGTTACAAATGCCCCGCGGTTTGCCGCTGTATCGGGGAGATGATTGGTAAACTCTGAGGAACCGAAAACAGAGTTTCCCAGACTCTGTGCTGCTGCAATCAACTGTCCCTGGCCTTGCGCCTGCGCCTGCGTCAAGATCGCGACCCAAGCGGGATCGCTGGCAGAATTGTACGCTCGGCCGAGCGCGCCTTGATAAAAGTCTGAGACAAATTGCGAAATGGACTTGTAACAACTCGCTCCCGTTTCGTAAACAGCCAGCAACTGTCCGCCGCGATAGATATTCTCGCGTTCCAGCGTCGAGCCACTGCTCCCGAGATAATCCGCGACAAGTTGTCCAAAGATGTCATAAACCATCGTGCGCGTGACGTTGTTCGCGGAAGTCTGCACGCGTTGTCCGGCGCAATCGTAAACCGAAGTTTGGCCGTCAGTATTGTCAGTGCGCGAAGCGCTCGTCATGCGGCCATTTGCGTCGTAACTGTAATTCATGCCGCGGAACTTGGCATCGCTGAGAATATTTCCGGCAGGGTCGTAAGTCGCAACACTGGACACAAAACGATTGTTGTTGTTGGTCGTGTCGTAGTCCGAAGAAGAAACCGAAGGCAGACCCAGGGTTGAGTTCGCGCTTTGAAAACGATTGCCGTAGCGATCGTAGGTATAGCCCTGCGAATAAGTCTGGGAACTCATGCTGCCGCTTTGATATTCGGCGACGTTCTTCAATCTTCCGAGTTCGTCATACTGGAAGCCTTGCAGCCATTGCGTCGTGCCGCCGATGGTGCCCGTAATTTTTCCAATCTGTCCATTGTTCTTTGAAGTATCGACGCCGCCGCTCGTGGTATTGAATTCACCATAGCCATAATCGAATTGCTGAAGCGGAGTCGTGGCGCTGGAGTTTTGCAGCAATTTGATCGCGGATGCTTGCAGCCGCCGGTTGTATGCAAGCGTGTGCACGGAAGTGTTGAAAAGATGTTAGCTCGCTTCGAGGATCGTTTCTTCGGTAAATCGCGTTTCCGGTAAAATAGTCCTTAACATCCCATTCGTACGTTAAATTCACTCTCGATCTTGTGGCAGACCTCTATTGCCTTTCGCCCGTCGGGACTTTTCGTGTCGGCAGGAAAGAAGACCATGTTATAACCCGCGTGGGACTTCACTTCTATTACAATGGCCTCACTGTCGGGGTCGGCCGAATAGTCAACATCAGCGATAAGCTTGATGGTAGAGTCAACTCCTTTGGCTTTAAGGAACGCTTCAAAATCATTCCAGCCGGATTTTGGGGACTTCAACGTTAATGTCACCAGCGAAGTTTTCCTGGCACGCGCTGTTGCGGCAGGATCGGGCTCCGTCGAATAGTAAGTGGCGCTGTCGCTTCCGCCTTCCCTCTTTAGGATAAAACATCTGGGAGTTATAAGGCCGAACCCAACCCAAATCCGCACTTCGTTGCGAGAATCACTCTCGCTCAAGTTTTTTAACGCGAGCTTCTGCGACTCTGCTTTGACGGCTCGTCGGAAGAGTCTGTAATCTGTATTTACCTCTGAGTTAGCCTGCACAATCGATTTACCCGGTTGAAAAGCCTCAAAGGGCTTAACGTCAGGTGGAAACGCAACGGCCGACTGCCATACGAGAGCTAGTGTACCGGCAAGTAATTTGTGAACTCTCATAATCTTCAATCCTTAAGTGTTGTTGTCTCGAACTCATCCTGCTGATTACTATATTACCTGCTAAAGGTGCAAAGCACCGTTCCGTTGCTATCGTACACCACGATGCTGGTGCTGGATACAACCACACCGTGAAGCCCTGGTTGAGCTTGAGCTTGTTGGCGTATCGACCCCTCATCGTGGTCACTGATGTTGTTCGGATTACCAGTTGTTCCCGGACCATCTGGATTAGGTTCACCTTCATCAAAAGGATGAGTGTGAAAACTGTAGTCGTATTCCACCATATTGGCGTTGTTGCTGATTTGGTTCTTTACCCATCCCGTGTGTCCCTCCAAGGAGGCTCTTCTTGAGCTGGCCGGTGGGAAATAGAGTTGGGCGACAGTGTGGTTGGATGCATGAATCAACAGTGATCGTCCGAGCAACCCTCCAGTTTCGCGAGCACCGGCTGTTCCATACTGCGAGGCCTTCCATGCGGCATCGATTGCCGCTTTATTCGTCGGGTTTTCAAGGAGGTTCCTTCGGTGCTCGGCGCATTCTTTTTCTCTCTTTGGGTCAGGTTTCAGGGTTGGCGGTCCCTGTGGTCCGCCACCGCCACCGCCTCCTCCACCACCAAAGGGCAAGAAATCGTCAACCCAATAAGTGGTGCATTGCACCCATGGATCGCTCACTTGCTTGGGGTGTTTCGGGTCGGTCACATCGAACCACGCCCACAAGCTACAAGATTGGGCCCAGTACAACCCGCTAGGATCGACGAAGTTCACTGGATCGTTTTGCACATAAGCGTAGCGGTTGAAGCTTTGCGGATTCGCTACCCTCATGCTTCTCGCATAAGGGTCAGGACTCGTCCATCTGCCAGAGAAGCTTTCAAGCTTCCGCCACCACGTGTGATCTAGTCCCGTCGCATCATCTCGTTCAGTCAATCCATACTTCTGCCGATTCGCGTCCGTTTGGCCGTAGCTGTAACTCGATGAACGGTAGCTACCTGCCCAGACCTCTTCACCGAATGGCAGGTAATCATGCCGCGCGATCACCGCGCTTGAACTGCCGCTGTTATTCATCACCGCGCGAGTCGTGCCTTGAAGGTCTGACAAAACATATTTGTAGTTGGGGCCGGTGCTGGATGTGCTGACGCAGAGTTGCCCCACGTCGCTCTGAAACTCCGCGCTGTAAGCGAATCCGTGCCGCACATCATCGCGGCTGCTGCCTGTGTTAAGCGCATTCAGCCAGGCCTGATAACCGTACCCGTCAGGCACTCGGCCCAGATAACCGGCGTACAGATCAGTCACAAATTGTCCACGGTTGGCTGGGATGTCGGGGTTGAGACTGAGATACTCGCTCGAAGTAAACAGGGTAGTGCCGAGACTCTGCGCCGCGACGATCAACTGTCCGGCCCCTTGCGCCTGCGCTTGCGTGAGGGTCGTCGTCCAATTCGTCAACTCCGTGTAGGTGGGCTGCCGATGCAGCACTCCCTGATGGAAGTCCTGCACAAACTGCGAAATCGATTTGTAGCAGGACGCTCCGGTTTCATAGACGGCCAGCAGTTGTCCGCCGCGATAAATGTTCTCGCGCTCCAAAGTCGAACCGCTGCTGCCGAGATAGTCCGCCACCAATTGTCCGACCACGTCATAGACCATCGTGCGCGTGACATTGTTCGCGCTGGTTTGCACTCGTTGTCCGGCGCAATCGTAAACCGAGGCTTGCGCGTCTGTGCCGCCGCCGCTGTCCGTGTGATAAGCGTAAGTCATGCGGCCATTTGCGTCGTAACTGTAATTCATGCCGCGGAACTTGGCATCGCTGAGAATATTTCCGGCGGCATCGTAAGTCGCAACACTGGACACAAAACGATTGTTGTTGTTGGTCGTGTCGTAGTCCGAAGAAGCAACCGAAGGCAGACCCAGGGTTGAGTTCGCGCTTTGAAAACGATTGCCGTAGCGATCGAAAGTGTAGCTTTGCGAATAGGTCTGCGAACTCATGTTGCCGCTCTGATACTCGGCGACGTTCTTCAATCTTCCCAGTTCGTCATACTGGAAGCCTTGCAGCCATTGCGTCGTGCCGCCGATGGTGCCCGTAATTTTTCCAATCTGCCCGTTGTTCTTCGAGCTATCGACCGCGCCGGTGCTGGTATTGAATTCACCATAGCCATAATCGAATTGCTGAAGCGGAGTCATAGCGCCGGAGTTTTGCAGCAACTTGACCGCGGACGCCTGCAGCCGCCGGTTGTATTCCAGCTTGTGCACCATGCCGTTCCCAAACGCCTCGGAAGTTAAGCCGCCGTGAGCTGAGTAAGCAAACGAGTTGTCGAACGTCGTCGAGCCATCACTTACTTGCGAAAGCCTTCCGCCTTCGTCATAGGAGTACGCCAGCGAGCGGCCCGAAGGATAGGTTTCGCCGGTTAACAGTCCGGCATAGTTATAGGTGTAACTTAAGTTGTAAGTCGCCGAGCCGGTAACCTGCTTCTGCGTCGTGACGCGGCCCATTGAATCATAAGCAAAATAGTCTCCGGTAGTGGAGCTTGAGCTGCCATAGGTCATCGCCAGCAGTCGTCCGGTAGTGTTCGTGTGCGTGTAACTCGGCGCGCCGGTCGGCAGAGTTTGCGAGTCGTAGTAATAAAAAGCCGGAGGTGTGGAGTCCGAATAAGTAATCTGAGTGACACGGTTCAGACCGTCATAGACAAACTGAGTATGGACGCCTCGCGCGTCGTACGCATCGCTGACCAGACCGCTGGAGTTGTAATCGAGGCGGCGCGACCATGAACTGTTGTTCGTCAGCGAATCACTAAGATCATAACTGGAGTTCGTGCTCTGCTCGACCTGTCGCTCGCGGATCAGACGCGAGAGCGAATCGTATTTGAAGTAGCGATCCTGCGAGCCCTGGTTGATGTGCACCAGATTATCCAGCACGTCATAGGAATAATTCGTCGCCTGATTTGGTGAACTCGTCGATCCCAACCCAGAGGTGGTCGGCTCATCCAGGCGAATCACGCGGCCAAGAGCATCGACCTTCTGCCGACGCACTTTACCGGCTTGATCGGTAACGGTCGTGTAAATGCCGTCGTAGCTGTTCTGCACATTCGTGGTCAATGTGTGACCAGTGTCTTCGTCACCGCGCGGCATCGTCACCACG
>WNFH01001764.1_pt1 | contig 14836 bp, 14 predicted proteins | sample 5400411 | NCBI WGS metagenome assembly WNFH01 (sample SAMN13153347, study PRJNA577476) | soil metagenome | isolation source: 200 cm saprolite under Douglas fir tree site 2 hole 3 | place: USA:California | collected 2015-04-18
AACCCACCGCGTTGGTCTATTACACCGCCTACACACGCAGCGACGTGAAAGATCTGAGTCAGCGCCCGGTGGCGTTCGTTTACAATGGCGGCCCGGGCTCTTCCTCGGTGTGGCTGCACATGGGCTCGTTTTCTCCGCGGCGCGTGATTACCGTAAACGCGGATGCCACGCCTCCCGCTCCCTACAAGCTCTCCGAGAATCCCCACTGCCTCCTGGACAAAACAGATTTGGTCTTCCTTGACCCTGTGGGAACGGGCTTCAGCCACGCCGTGGGCAAGGCGCAGGACAAGGATTTCTGGGGCGTCGATCAGGACGTTAAATCCCTAGCGCAATTCGTCAACACCTACGTCAGCCGCAACGGCCGCTGGAATTCCCCAAAATTTCTTATCGGTGAAAGCTACGGCACCTTCCGCTCGGCGGCGCTCTCCAATTATTTGCAGTCGCACGACGGCCTGTATTTCAATGGCATCGTGCTGATCTCCTCCGTGCTGAACCTCGGAACCATTTCCTTCAATCCAGGCGAAGACATGCCGTACATCTTCTACTTGCCCAGTTACGCCGCCACCGCCTGGTATCACAAGGTCCTGAAGGACCGGCCCGGCGATTTGAATCCTTTTCTCGAGGAAGCACGAAAATATGCCCAATCGGATTATGCGGATGCCTTGATGAAGGGTTCCAAGCTGGGCGAAGCGGAAAAAACAGCCGTCGCGAAAAAGCTCTCCCGCTTCACCGGTCTTAGCGAAGATTACCTCTTTAGAGCCAATCTGCGCGTGAACTTGCCGCAATTCATGAAGGAACTGCAGCGTAGCCGCGGCTTGACCACCGGGCGCCTTGACGCCCGTTTCTCAGGCTGGAGCTACGACTTGCTGGGCGAATATGCGGAGTACGATCCGCAGGACACCTCGATCACCGGGCCGTTCACCGCGGCATTTAACAATTATGTCCGCGACGAGCTAAAGTTCGGGCAAGACAAGATCTATCGCACCGGTGCTGACGAGGCAGGGAATAATTGGGATTGGAAGCATCGCGGCGGGGGTGACAACTTCGGATTCCCAGGTTCACCGAACGTGGAGGGCGATCTGATTCAGGCGATGCTCACCAATCCGCACCTGCAAGTCGAAGTGGAAAATGGCCTGTACGATTTGGCCACGCCGTTCTACGCCACCGAGTACACCATGGAGCATCTCGGCCTGCCGGACAAACTCCAGAAAAACATACGCCTGCAGTATTACGACGCGGGGCACATGATGTATCTCCGCGATGAAGATCTCGCCAAACTGAAAAGCAACATCGCCAGCTTTATCGATAGCGCGTCCAAGCAATAGCTAAAGGAATGAACCGGCTGGCGCAAACATAAATTTCATCCTCACCGCGTCCGCCATCACATTCCGTGCCTGCGGCCGGTTTTTTTTGTCCAGTCCTACCTGCCCATTCGGACAGTAGTCCTCAAGAAATTACGCGTGAACCCTCCCTGGCCGCAGGTACAATGTCTCCTACAATACAAGTGTCACATTGAGAGCGTGTTTGCAGGAGTTTACGCGACGCGCCCCCGTTTCTCGGGCCTCGCAAGGACACAATTTAAGTCATGGCAACTCTAACCCCATCAATGCCGCCACAGACGGTCCCTGCGCAAGTGCAGGCGCCTTCATCGGCTCCCGCCGCGCAGCGCACCATCCACACCGCCCAGCTCGTCACCGCCATGCTAAAGTCCAGCCCACACGTCAGCGACTTGATTTTCTCCCCAGGCCGCGCCCCACAAATCGAAGTGAGCGGCCAACTGGTGGAGCTTAAGTACAAGGGTCTCGAGTCTCTGACTCCACAGGACACCATGTACATCGCCAACGACATCATGGGAAAAAACGAGACGCCTGCCCGCAAGCTCGAGCAGGATGGCTCCGCTGATCTTTCCTACGGCATTCAGGGCGTTGCGCGTTTCCGCGTGAACATTTTCCGGCAACGGGGTAGCTGCGCCGTGGTGATGCGGGTGATCCCAGACAAGATTCCCGGGTTCCAGGAATTAAATCTTCCTGACGTGTTGAAGGAAATCGTAGAACTTCGAAACGGCATCGTCCTGGTGACGGGCCCTACGGGCTCCGGCAAGTCCTCCACCCTCGCCGCCATCCTCGACAAAATGAATGAGGATAAGGCCTATCACATCCTCACCATTGAGGATCCCATCGAGTTCCTGCACCGGCACAAAAAATCGACGGTTCATCAACGCGAGCTGCATACGGACACGCCCAGTTTTGCGCTGGCTCTGCGCGCCGCCTTGCGCCAAGCGCCCAAGGTCATTCTTGTTGGCGAGATGCGTGATCGCGAAACGATCGAAATCGCACTGGAAGCTTCGGAAACCGGCCACCTGGTGCTCTCCACACTCCATACCATCGACGCCTCAAAGACCGTTGAACGCATCATCGGAGTTTTTCCTCTTTCCGACCAGCAGAGCATCCGCACGCGCCTTTCGAAAGCCTTTCGTTGCATCGTTTCGCAGCGTCTCCTTCCGCGCAAAGACGGCAAGGGGCGCATCGCCGCGGTGGAAGTCCTCAAGTCCACGATGCGTACGAGGGATTATGTTGAAAAGGGAGAAACAGAAGGTAAGTCTCTTCTCGATGCCATGCGTGATGGCGACACCGAGGGTATGCAACACTTTGATGGCGAAATTGACAAGCTCATCCGCGCGGGGCTCGTTGATTTCGAGACGGGGCTGACGTATTCGACGAATGCGGGAAATCTGCGTCTGGAAATGGCCGATTTCCTCGATAATCGCCCTAAGCGGCCCGCTGCAAGCAAGCCCGCCGCGCACGATCCAAACCGCACCACCGAGATCGAAATCGAGAGATAAGCACATTAGCCCGCTCATTTCTGGGAACCAAGCCTGGTATCCGCCTCTTTTCGCTCGCTACGCCCAATGCCAAGAACACTAGCCTTGAGCCCTCGGCACAACCCGGCTCCAATGCCGGTTCAGATCAGTGGCCCTGACTCGGGTCGCAGACCGGCCATGAATCCCTTTCATCGGGCTCCTATACCTCAATCGCGCCAGAGAACTTCGAAATGCCCAATGCGCTCGCTCTTGGGAAAGCGATCTATTAGAGCTTCACGGACGTCCGCCGGCAAGGTTTCCGAAAAAGAAGGGTCTCCATTAAGCACCACGACGCGAATGGGCCGGCTATCGACCAATCTCAAGACACTTTCACTTCTGCCGTAGTCATCTTCGAAAAAATCAAATAGCGCGGGAGTTGGATTGCGGTAGCCAGAAAGAAAATAGACCTCCGGACAATCCGGAGCAGCGTAAATTTCTCCCGCGCCCGCGTGCTGTTGGATCAGCGGGATCAGTCTCTTATAAATCTCCACGGATCGAGCTTCTATTCTCAAGCTACCGGCTCTCGGCAAGTCCAAGACCTGCGTCTCCGGGTCAGGCTGGTCATGTAACCCCATCTCATAGATAAATGGCGGCGTCACGCGCAGCACGGCGAAGAGAAGGAAACCGGCGAATACCACCGCGAGCAAAGGCCTCGGGATTGCGGGAAACTGAGCCAATATCGCAGCGGCCCCGAGGATCACCAGAGGTGCGATGTAGCAAAAGTAGATTTGAGCGGAAAAAGGATATTGCACCAGGCTCGAAAGAAAGCTTACCGCGAGAATCAAGAACATTTGTTGTTGACCAATGGAACCCCCAAACGAGGCCACGCCTCGTATTCCGCGCCAGAGAATGAACCCGCCAATCAAACTAAGAAGCGGAGTCAGCCAATATGCGGCATGCCACGCCGCTCGATAATTCGCCGCGTCATGGGCCGATGAGATCAAGTAGTAGGCGATCGCCACGCCGGCGGCGAAGACCAGGATCCAGCGGGCTATATTGCGTAACCATGCTCCCAGGGCGAGCACCCCTGCCAGGCAGAGCGACGGAGCAATCGTAGCGATATCGGGGGGATCCATGAAGGCGCCCCACACGCGCTTGGAAGGAACCACAAACACCCCGCTCACAACCGCATGCAAAGCGTTTCCGCGAATATACAAGAGGAGAAACGCGAATACTGGCACCAGGAATCCCAGCCCGAACGGTATGCACATTCGGAGCAGTTCCAGGAATCGCTCGCGGTTCGGGCGTCGCATGGACCGCCCTTCTCGCGCGAGCACGAGGGTGGCGAGCGTGGCGGAGGGAAAAACAAAATTCAGAAACCGCTCCACGTTCGCGTGCGGCCACACCAAAACGGCCAGCGCCGCCACAAACACAGCCATCGAGCACGCTACGAAAGCCGTGTAGAGAAACCTTCGCGGTCTCTCTGCATTGGCTCTCGAACTGGATAGATTCTGTTCGTAAAACAGGAAAAACAGAAGGACGGCAGCAACATAATAGAGCGCCGTGCTCTTGGCGAGAAAGGACAAACCGCCACACAATCCAGCGACAAACAACCATCTGGAAGACCGCTTGTCAAGGTACGTTAAAAGAGCGGCCAGTCCGAAGGTGGAGAAAAATAGGTTGTACCAGGACGGAACGGCTGCGGAATAGTTCGGTAAACTCCAGGCAACCGCCAGCAGCGTTATACCGCCGGCGTGCCAATCAGATACCAATCGACACGCGATCCAGTAAAAGACAGGGAGCCAAAGCAAGAAGAACCCAAACAATACAATGCGCAGCGTTCCAAGATTCTCTCCGAAATATCGGAAGGCCAAGGCGTTGAGATAAGCGAGTCCCCCCGTATAGATCTCGGTGTAATCGCGATGTGGCAATTCTCCATGCAGCACGCGATCCGCGCTCTGTGCAAAAGCCCCCTCGTCATGAGGAACCCAACCGCGCCTTAAATATGATCCGGCATAAACACCCCCAATAAGCCAGGTGATGAGCAAGATCACCCACCAGCGCAACTGTTCACGCGAGGACCTGTAAGCGCCGGCGCATTCAGGTTTTGTGGATGGTCCGGAAGCCGCTGCTTGGTGCGGCAAGCTCCTCTTTTCGGCGGTGAAGCTCATCTCGCAGCCGCACACTTCAGCGATTTTTCTTCCGAAATCCGCCTTCCGATGGCCAGTAGAGAGCCCCCGAAAGGAACACGCAAACGTCGAGTCAATATCTCTTCCGCCCGGGAAGCCTGATACAGAAACCTATTGATGGCAGAAGATGGAATGCGCGGAATGCGCGGCTCCCGCGGCAGAATCGATTCCCCCATTCGCGCCGCGAGCTTGGCGACAAAGAGCCAATGGAAGAAGTAGCGCATTTCCATGATTTCCATCCCAGCGGATGCGGCAACGAGGCAGAAACTGCGTTTCGTGAACCGCGTACGGTGCTCATTCAAGCGGTCATGATTCGTCCAAAGCAATCGAAATGCCGGCACGGTAACCACAAGCTTCCCGCCAGCCCTTAAGAGCGAGACGGCATGGCGGAGCGCCTCCTCCGGCGCATCGAGATGCTCCAGCACGTCGAGCATGAGAATGAGATCGAATTGTTTACCGGGATTGAAACTGGCATCGAATGGAGCCACAGTGATCCGGCTTCTGTTGGGGCTCTGGGGATCGACAAGCGCCGCCTCCGATTCGAACCCTTCTACCTCGCCGAATTGCCTTAAACGTTCGAAGAAAAGCCCGTCGCCGCAACCCACGTCCAGGATCGCAAGCGCCCGCGAGTCGGGAAAGAGCCGATGAAGTTCTTCGAGTAGAATCCCTTCTCGGGCGCGCCACCACCAGTGCTTTTCGTAGAGTTCTCGATAGTGCCTGCCGTAGTCGGGATCCAAGTCAGGTCTCTAGCCCATGTTTGCAGGCAGCGTTCCGCTCACCGCCGCGAGTCTCTCAGAGAGAGATTCTCGCGCTGCTGAAAGAGAACATCCGGCCGATTGCCGCCGCCGATGAGACGGCCAATGACGTAAATGGGGCGTCCTTTTGTTCCCTCGTAGATGCGGCCGACGTATTCCCCGATGACTCCAAGAAAAAAAAGCAGCACGCCTGCGAGAAAGGTGATCAACAGCAGGAGTGCCGTGAAACCTTGAGGCGATTGGTGGAGAAACACTTTAGCGTAGATGGCATAGGCGCTGAAAATTCCAGAAAACAAAATCGAGAGAGCGCCCAGAATCGCCGCCGCCCGAATAGGCACGATCGAGAACGCGAAGATTCCGTCGAACGCCAGCTTCAGAAGGCGCAAAACACTGTACTTACTCCTGCCCGAGTGCCGTTCGGAGCGCTGTACCGGAATCCCAATCTGCCGGAAGCCCACCCAACTGCGCAGCCCGCGAAGATAGCGGTGATGCTCCCGCAGGCGCTGTAAATGTTCCACCACCCGCCGCGACATCAGCGCGAAATCACCTGCGTCCAACGGCAGCTTCATATCGGAAAGCCTCGCCATCAGGCGATAAAATACATAATAGGACAGCCGCAGCGGCCACGCTTCCTTTCGCCGGGTGCGCTGAGCGTAGACAACGTCATATCCTTCGAAAAATTTTTCCAAGAAACGGGGAATGGACTCCGGCTCATCTTGCAAGTCACCGTCCATCAGCACCGTGGCGTCGCCGGTAACGTGGTCGAGGGCGGCCGTCAGCGCCGCCTGGTGGCCGAAATTGCGCGAAAGCGAGAGCACCATGATGCGCGAGTCGCGCTGTGCCGCTTCTTCCAGACGAACCAGGCTGCCATCCGTGCTTCCGTCGTCAACAAAAAGTAGTTCATGCGGCCCCCCTTCCGTCTTGTCAAGAACTCCCAGTACGCGCGTAAGCAGTTCAGGTAGTACGGACTCCTCATTATGGACGGGGACGGCCACGGAAAGCCGGAAATTGGAACTCATGCCTTTGCCCTTCCCTTGCAATAGACCATGTTCCACAGCGTAATCCCTAATAGTCTAAGCGGATAGGGCTCAAAAAGGGTGACGTCCAGGTGCTCTTCAAATAGCGCCCTCCATTCTTCGACCGGACGCGGATATTTTCCGCGATCCCAGTTGGCCAGCAATTGTGCGATCGAATGGTCTTGGGGCGAGACCAACTCGAGAACATGAAGATGACCGCCTTCCGAAAGCCGCGCAGCCACGCAAGAGAGAACTCTTTTCGAATCCGCGTCGCTCAAATGGTGAAGAAAACTGTTGATCAGAATGAAGTCAAATTTCCCAAGAGTGTTGTCGTCGTAAGTGGTCACGTCCGCTGCGACAAAAGCGCGCTTGTATTTCCGGCGGGCATGTTCGATGTAATCCTGATTGATGTCGATCCCAAGGTAGTCGGCGTGCGTAAATAGCGGCGTATTTGTGCCCGGACCGCAACCGACATCCAGAACGCGGCGCGCCTGACGCAAGTCGTTGTGTGCCAGAAGAGGCGCCACCTTATCAGCGGCAAAAGGTGCTTGCCACAAGCTGTAAATCATCGTCCGTTCGAGAACATGGGTCATTAACGCCATTGCTGCCATCGCGCCCTCGCTTATCCGGCCACAATATCATGGGAATCTCCGCGATGCGCGCCCCGATTTGCGCGGACTTGATGATCATCTCCAGCGCAAATTCCATTCCCGAACTTCGCAGATCCAGTCGATCGTAGAGACTGCGCGAGAATCCCCGCATTCCGCAGTAACCGTCTCCGATGTCTGCATGAAATAGAGTATTGAGCAGCGCAGTAAGCCCTGGATTGCCGAAGTACTTGTGGAGCAGCGGCATTGCGCCCGGTTTGATTCCCCCGCTAAAGCGGTTCCCCATCACGATGTCATTGCCTTCGCGAAGCTTATCCACGAAGCGAGGCACATCGGTGAAGTCGTAACTGTCGTCCGCATCTCCCATGATGATGTAAGGGCCGCGCGAGCCGGCGATGCCCGCGTGCAGTGCGGCGCCGTAGCCACGCTCCGTCACGCGAACCACGCGCGCCCCATGCTCTTCAGCGATTTGAACCGAACCGTCCGTCGACCCGTTATCCGCCACAACCACTTCCCCAGTGAGCCCCGCTGCTTCGAACGCCTTCCTGGCCTTATCCACGCACAACGCCAGCGAATTCGCTTCATTCAGACACGGGATGACCACCGACACTTCGACCCCATGCGACAAGTCTCTTCGTTCAGACTGCGGGCTCTCGGAAGTCAGGATCGTCCCCATAGGCGGCACCATCATATCGCGCTCCCTCGCACATTTCACCCGCCTATCGTCCCGCAACCCGTGCTTCCCACGATTCGCTCCTGCGCCAATACTGGGTAATTTTCAACGGTGCGCGTTATTCAGACGCGTAGTCTCTGAGGACTTGCTGACCCTTTGGCAACTTCCATGGGCTCCGCCGGGACCTGCGTTTTCAATTTGCGTTTTAGAGTTCCAACCACTCGTCCGGCAAATCGAAAAACTCGCCAAGTGACATCTCCGTGCGGCTAAGGCTTGGAGGCTTACGATAGTTTCCGAGTATTGGAGGGGACCCGATCGCGCCATTACTTCCGGTTTGCCGACTAACCGGGAGTTATTCTCGACCCGCCATGCCCTCGAAGGAATCACATAGAACTAGGTGCTGAAAATTCGCATCATAAGTACGTCGAGGTCAAAGCTAGTCTCTATTTCCTATTCCGCGGGATGAAGGATTCTCCACAACCAAAGTCCGTGGGGTCCCCGCAGGCTTAAGCGCTAAAGTCGACAGCCGATCCCGCATCACATTGGATTCGAGTGCAGTAAACAGCATGGCTCCTTCGGAAATTTTCCGTAATTCGTCACCAGTCCATCTTGCCGACATGATTCCGCTGACGGAATGAGAATTCGACCGCAACAGCAGGTGACCGATTTCATGCGCGAGTACATGGCCCAGAAGTGTAGGCGAGAGTCTCCGATCTTCCGCCATCCGTTGAATCCGATCGTAAAAGGCGTATCCGTAGAAGCCGACGCCTTTTTCATCCAGCGTAGCGGTACCGAGCACATCATTACGATCCCGGAGTTGCGCACTTGTCGCGCGAGGAAGAATCTTCAGCACCAGATAACTGGAACCAACGACGTGGCAACCCGCGGGTTGAGTATTTTCGACTTTCTCGGAGCAGTTCCGCCAAAGCGTTTCCACTCTAGCCTGCTGAAAAATCCTGTGCACTTCCGCCTCTGCCGCTGCCAGGAGTTCGGGGGGAACGTTGGCGGAGTCTTGCACAGAGATGTGGAGCTCCGGGCTCAAAGCTTTGGTAGTCGGTGCGTCTTGAGCGAAACAGGATGAAGCCAAGAACAAGAACGTCAGTTGCCCACAGATGCCGAATTGTCTGTTCACAGTGTCACCTCGAGGGCGACTCTGCGTTCGGCAACCGGGTACCTCAATGCTTCGCGGGCAACGGGTTGGGTGTTAGTAGATGACGCGCTAAACTGCTTGGCATCTATGGCTTATGGTGGGAAGTGACGGGGTTTCCCTGCGGGTGTAGACTTCCTACTTGCCGAGAACTGATGTCCTTACCATCTAAACTTCCCCAAGTCCTTCAATTCGGAGTCCTCCAGGTAGACGTTCGGGCAGGCGAGTTACGCAAGAATGGAGTCAAGCTAAAGCTCCAGGAGCAACCCCTCCAGGTTCTATGCCTGCTCCTGGAACATCCCGGCGAATTGGTTTCGCGTGAAGAACTGCGCAATCGGCTCTGGCCGGCGGATACCTTCGTGGACTTCGATCACGGCCTGAATGCCGCCATCAAAAGATTGCGTGATGCGCTCGGCGAATCGGCGGACACACCGGTGTTCATCGAGACGCTTGCTCGGCGCGGCTATCGCTTCATGGCCCCAGTCGAAGGAGGCTTCGCTCCAGGTGGAATCGGAACCGCGCCCGCCCCGGAACAGAGCAAATCGTCTTTCTTGCGCCCCTGGGTCGCCATCGCCTTCCTTTCACCCATTGTGATTGCCGTCCTGGCGTGGGCCATGTGGCGGCATCCATCACGGCCCACGGAGGTCATCGAGCGTAAGCTCACCTCGAATTCATCAGAAAATAGCGTGAGCAGCGCGGCGGTCTCCCCGGATGGCAAGTATCTCGCCTACACGGACAATACAGGTATCTACCTAAAGCTGATTCGCACGGGTGAAACCCACCCGGTGCCCTTGCCGCCAAACTTCTCGGCCCGTGTGAACGACTGGTTTCCGGACGGCTCTCATTTACTCATCTCCCGTGAGGAACAACCCGGTAAGGCAAGTTTGTGGAGCATCTCGCTGTTCGGAGGGTCGCCCCGTCAATTGACAGATGACGGCTCAGGAGGATCGGTGTCCCCGGATGGAGCCCACATTGCGTTCCGCCGCGTTGACCTGACTTACAACCCTCAGCTCGCTCGAGAAGTGTGGGTCATGCGTTCGGACGGAACAGATCCGATTAAGGTTGCACCCGATAAGGGTTCGCGGGTGGGAACGCCGACGTGGTCCCCCGACGGCAAACGAATCGCTTACCTCAGAACAGCATTGGCGTACGACGCGCCGACGCGTTCGGTTGAGGTGAATGAATGGCAGAACGCGAGCGCCAAGACCCTTTTTTCAGACAGCGGTTTAACTCCTGCCCTGCATTGGCTGCCGAATGGCCGGCTGACCTACGCCGTTGACACGCAGCAAACCCCAGGCCGGCGAGATTCAAGCGTTTGGATGCTATCACTGCCGCAGGCGGGAAAGATTTCCGAGCCCCCGAAACGCATCACGCAAGGATACGGTTCGATTGCGCAAATTACTGGAAGCGCCGATGGAAAAGCACTTGTCTTCATAAGAGAAAATTGGTTGCCTAGTATTTACATCGGTACGCTGGCAGCGGACGGCACACAGTTGCTGGCGCACAGGCGGCTGACGCTCGATGAGAGTGTAAGCGTTCCGACTTCCTGGACACCAGATAGCGCGGCAGTCCTGTTTTATTCGAATCGAAACGGTACTTTAGAGATTTTCAAGCAGGCTACCGATCAGCCATTGGCGGAGAGTCTGGTAACTGCCGCAGACCAGCTCTCACAACCCAGAGCGACGCCCGACGGTTCAGAGATCTTGTATGTTTCGACTCCTAAATCCGCCGGTCCGGAGACTCCTTCTTCTATTTTCGCAATTCCCATCCATGGCGGACCTCCTCGATTAGTCCTCCAAGACGTGGCTATCTTTGCCGTGGAGTGTGCGCGCTTGCCATCGACGATCTGCACGTACAGCATCTCAAAGGGAAATACTCGGGAGACCTTCCTGTTCGATGTGAGGAGCGGCAAGAGTACAGGCCCCCCGCAAATCGATCCCGAGGGCTTTTGGAGCTTGTCCCCCGACGGTTCGCAACGAGCCTTTGTCGCTGTCGGTTCCAACCAAGAAACGATCCAACTCCGGTCCACATCCTCGGGCAAAGCGCGTGACCTGGTTGTAAAAGGATGGAACGGGTTGATGCACATAGACTGGTCTGCAGATGGAAGCAGTCTCCTCGTTGGCTGGCATAATCAAACCGGGGATAGTGCATTACTGAAAATCGCACTCGGTGGCAAAGTTTCAGTCCTGCTCCGTTCCAGCAATTTCATCGGCTATGCCATCCCGTCACCAGACGGGCGATCGCTGGCCATTTTAGAGGCCAGTCCCACCAAGAATGTGTGGCAGATAGAGGGTTTTTGATGAAGGGAGCTTGCCCCGATTGCGGGCGGATGACGAGCTATGCGGAAGTTATGAAGTTATCCCAGTAAACCCGACTGCACCATTACTTCCGGCTTGCCGACGACTCGTCAACTGGCCGGCCGATTCTGGTTCGTGAGTAAAATCGCGATTTCTCGCCAACTTAAAAGCGACAATAATTCGCGTCATCTGCCATTCCTCTATTCATGACGATCGAGGGCGGAGTATCGCATGGTGTCACGCATCGTGATCGCGACGATGAGCGAAATCGCGATCACCGACGAGAGGTAATAGGAGAACCACACTTCGTGACCGATCGATTTGAACCACAATGCGATCGACTCGGCCGGCCCGCCGAATATCGACGTCGTGATCGCAAAGGGCAGACCGACTCCAGTGGCTCGAACTCTGGTCGGGAACAGCTCGGCCTTCACCACCGAATTTATCGACGTATAACCGGCCACGATCAGCCACGCCGCCGCGATCAAGACGAACGCGCCGCTGGCACTCTATGCGGATTGGAGGGAACGAAGCAGCGGAATCGTGAACACGGCTCCCATCAGACCAAACCAGATCAGAAGCGGCTTTCGCCCGATCCTGTCAGAAAGCGCTCCGTAGATCGGTTGCAGGCAGAGCGCGAAGATGAGCGATCCGGCGCTCACCATCGTGGTCTGGTTGTCGCTCAGGCCGACCGACAGCTTCAGGAACTTTTGCATGTATGTGGTGTAGGTATAGAAAGCCGTCGTGCCTCCGGCAGTGAGCCCGATGACGATCAAGACCTGACGGGGATACTTCACAAGCGTCCGAATCGAGCTTTCGCGTCTCTGCGGTGTCTTGGCTTCGATGAAGGCGTCCGTTTCATGCAGCGAGCTCCGCATCTTCAGGGCGATGACGGCCAGCATTGCGCCGATGACAAACGGGATGCGCCAACCCCACGCCCGCATTTGTTCCGCAGTCAGGAAAACCTGCTGCAAAATGAGTAGGACGAGGGTGGCGTAGAGCGGACCTCCGATGAGAGTCACGTAATGAAAGCTCACGTAGAAGCCGCGGTGCTTCTCATCGGCCACTTCCGTCAAATAAGTAGCGCTGGCGCCATATTCTCCGCCGAGGCTCAGGCCCTGGACGATCCGCGCCAGGCCCAGCAGCACCGGCGCCGCCGCCCCGATCGAGGCATATGTCGGTGTGACCGCGATGACCAAGGATCCAAAACACATCAGGAGCACCGAGAGCATCAGGGCGTTTCTTCGGCCGTGATGGTCGGCGAGGTGTCCGAACAGCCAGCCGCCGATCGGCCGCATCACGAAGCCGATAGCAAACAAGACCGCGGCGTTCAGTTGCTGCAGAACCGGGTCATTGCCGGGGAAGAACGAATTGGCGAAATAGAGCGCAAATGCGGTGTACGCATAGAAGTCGTACCACTCGACCAGATTTCCGATCGATCCAACGAATATCGCCTTCAACCGGCGGCTGACGCCGTTCAACCGGAGCGAATCGGTTCCAACTGCGACCTGACTCATGGCGTCCATCATACTAAGGTGCGAAGGCAGACAGCGCTCAAACTACTTTCCGAACGGGTTCTTGTCAGATGACGAGCCACTCGGAAGTTAGAACTAGAAGAATCGTAACTTCCAGATTGCCGACAATTCGCGAGCTGCTACCTGGTGGGTCGCCCGCAATATCGAAGGTGTCCACATCTGCTATGGCTGCGATAAGTTGGTCCCCGACCGGTGTACACGTCATGCCTCAAATATGGCGTTTATCTCCCCAGGGCTCACGGCTTCAGTTGCGAAGCCAAACGTGCCATGCTCTCGCATCTCGCGGGCGCCGCGAAGAAAGGCGCCAAGGGCAGCGCGACAGAGCGCGCTGCCCACGCTGACGCGCTTGACTCCAATCGCCGAGAGGTCAGCCAGACTCAGCCGAACGCCTTGCAGGCCCATCACGACGTTCACTGGTCGATCCACGGAGCTGACGACGGCGCAATGTCCTCCTTGCTGGCCAGGCCCGGCGCATACAGAACATCGGCGCCCGCTTCTTGATAAGCCTGCAGACGCTTGATCGTGTCTTTGAGATCTTCCCGGCCGTGCAGGTAGTTTTCCGCGCGTGCGGTTAGGGCGAAGGGAAAAGGAAGGACACGTGCTGCGGCTACCGCTGCGCGGACGCGATCAACCGCGTGCTCCATCTCATAGATCGGATCGGCCCGGCGCCCTGTTGCGTCTTCGATTGAACCGCTGACAACTCCCGCGGCCGCCGCGATCCTGATGGTTTCGGCAACGAATTCAGGGGCGTCTCCAAAGCCGTTCTCGAGATCCGCGCTGACAGGCAGGTCTGTCGCTGACGTCATCGTGGTCGCATACGCCAGCGTCTCGTGACGGTCAAGTGAGTTGTCTCGCCGCCCGATGGAGAAGGCGTAGCCCATGCTGGTGGTGGCCAGCGCCTCAAAACCCAAGTGCGCAAGCAAGCGCGCAGTACCGGCGTTCCAGGGATTGGGAATGATGAATGCGCCGTCACGCTCATGGAGCGCGCGAAAGGCCCGCCCTTTTTCAGCTTGCGTCAACATGTCTGGCCTCACCGTATTGCTGGCAGGGCGGCGGGAACGGAGAAAGTTCCATCGACCACTTCCACGAAGTTTCTTTCTTCGCGAAGAATGAACCGTTTTGTTTGCGCTATCGTGAAGTTCTCACGCCCTTCCGGGTCTGCCTTCAGGCGAGTTCGGTACGCTTCATACGAAGACAGACTCTCGAACGCGATCAGCCCCCATGCCACATCATTCGTTCCTTCGTGAGGAAGAAAATACCCGACAAGGTGTCCGCCGCATCGAGGAATGATGCGTCCCCAATTCTCGGCGTACTTCTTGAACGCGTCTCGCTGAAATGGATCGATCTGATAGCGTATGACGCACATGATCGTCATTGGCATCTCCTTCGGGTTTGATCTAATCAGTTCCTCGCAGCCAACGGTCAAGGCCATAACCGTCGCCGCGATACTTCTAATAGCTTCGCGGCGGCTGATCGCCTCGGTTGACGGCTCTGCGGGTTGCATGTGCGCCAGTATGCTACTTGCTGGACCATCAACACTTCGTTTACCATCAAACTATGAATGTCGAGCACGACGAAGCTGCCTCCGCAATTGCCGCGGCCATCGGTGAGCCCGCACGCGCCCGCATGCTCTACTGCCTTGCCGACGGCCGTGCGCGAACCAGCACCGAGCTTGCCATGATCGCTGAGGTAACCCCGTCGACCGCTAGCGTGCACCTGCAGCGGCTGAAGACGCAGCGATTGGTAAAGTTGTTCGCCCAGGGAAAGCATCGCTACTACAGTCTGGAAGGGGTCAACGTGGCCGCCGCACTCGAAG
>WNFH01001765.1_pt1 | contig 14834 bp, 13 predicted proteins | sample 5400411 | NCBI WGS metagenome assembly WNFH01 (sample SAMN13153347, study PRJNA577476) | soil metagenome | isolation source: 200 cm saprolite under Douglas fir tree site 2 hole 3 | place: USA:California | collected 2015-04-18
GGCAATCCTGTTTGGCATTTCCAGGAAGTGCACCACGACATTTGGGACTACGACAGCGCACAACCCGCCGTCCTATTCCCGCTCGAGAAGGATGGAAAGCATTTCAGGGCGCTCGGCCATTGCAGCAAGACCGGGCAGTACTTCATTCTCGATCGCCGCACGGGCCAGCCCATTTTCCCGGTGACCGAGCGACCCATCCCAGCAAGTGGTGTTGGTGCCGCGTTCCAGAATGCCGCACCAACCCAACCCTATTCTGCAGTCGAGCCGATGACCCCGCTCCGATTCGACCAGCTCACCCCTGAGGAACAGCCCGACACGGCTGCCATAACCGCTGCTTTTAGCTCGTTCCTCGCACCAGGTCAGAAGCAGGTTGCCCTTTCGCCCCAATACACTCCTCCCGATGAAACGCTGCGGCTCATTATGCCGGGTGACAACGGGGGATGCGAATGGAACCCGGCAGCTTTTAGCCCACGAACAAAATTCGTCTACTACGGCGCCAGGCACGACCCGGATGTCTTCAAGACTCACTCCGGCAATACCAGTCTTATCCCCCAGGCGGTCAACGGAGACCTTCACCTGGGCTCGACCTTCATCAATCATGTTCCAGGGGCAAGGCCCTTTGGCCTGTACGGAGCCACCGACACCCGCACCGGTAAAGTTGTTTGGAAGATTCGCCTGCCTCAACCCGCGAAGTCGGGCGTGCTCGTTGCCGGCGATTTGTTGTTCTTCGGTGAGGGGAACGGAAGATTTGATGCTGCTGACGCAAAGACGGGCGAGTTGCTGTTTACGTTCAATGCCCCCGCCAACATTCCCAACGCCGGTGGAGCGGCGGCGGGCCCCATAGCCTACCTCGCGGATGGACGCGAATTTATTGTCAACGCGTTCGGTGGAAATGTCCCGGATCGCAGTATCACCGCGAATGGTAACTGCCTGGGTGGCGGGCATACGTGTGATAACCCTGTTGGCGATACCTTCATCGCTTTCGCACTTCCCAGGAGAGGCGAAGAGTAAAACTAACGGAACGTCCGCACCGCACGGTGGTGGCGCTCATTCAGCGCCCTCTTCAATGCTAATGCGCGCCGTGGGAATGTACCCGAACGAGCGAAACGAGTCCCAAGTTCTCCGGAACCAGAGGTCGGGCGTTCGAGTCGCCCCAGGCGTGCCATAACTCTCCAGCAACCGAGAAGAAAATTCACTGCTTATGGTCTCATGCCGCTCATTTCGGAGAATTTCGCAACAATAAGCGCTGTTGATGTTTAACTCCGCGGCTCTGCGTTCCGACTAAATCTTGAGCACAAGGGTATAGTGTCGTCGCAGCGTCTGCATACCCTGGCTGAGACCGCAGAATTGGCAGCTCCACGCCTCGGTCTGCCAGCGAGGCCGCATCGCATTTTTCAACTCACCATTGGCCGGTACCCGTGTATCCTCAGTGCGTGTCAACTGCATTCGTGACCGAGATGGATATGCTTCGCTCGTGTTCCCCCCGTGGCCACTGGAGATGCGGCTTGAACGAATGGAATTCCAAAAAAATCATGATTAGTCTGCTTTCTACTCTCCTATTGGGTTTCTTTTTGGGGATGCGTCACGCAACCGATCCCGATCATGTGATAGCCGTAACCACTTTTGTTAGCCGTCAACGCAGCCTTGTGCGGGCGGCCCTGACTGGCATTTCTTGGGGCATTGGGCACACTCTGACTATTCTCGTCGTCGGCACTGCAATCATTCTATTCAAGCTGGTGATTCCTCCACGCTTAGGTCTCGGCATGGAGCTGTGCGTCGGGCTGATGCTCATCGTCCTTGGCCTCATAAACGTCAAGAGTTTCTTGAATCCTGCACCTGAACAACGCCAACAGAGTCTTCACAATAGGAATGTCATTTCCGGTGATGATCCGGGCCTCGCGAATTCCCAACACCTTCATCTGCACGAAGACGGTTTGAAGCTTCACGTTCACGGCCCCGAGCGTGGTTTGGGGCCCTCTCTTGACCGAGCCTTTGGGAGCATTGCCCTATATCAACTGCTTCGCCCGCTGATTGTGGGAGTCATTCACGGCCTCGCTGGTTCGGCTGCCGTGGCGCTCCTCGTCCTCACAGCTATTCAAGACCCAACCTGGGCGGTCGGTTACCTCTTGGTCTTCGGATTCGGCACAATCCTCGGCATGATGCTCATCACCATGACTGTCGCCGTGTCCTTAAGTTCACTTACACGCAATCATGATCCAATTGCGCGAAGGCTGGCCGTCGCTTCCGGCGCGCTTAGCCTTGCCTTTGGACTTTTTCTGATTGCGCAGATCTGCATTACCAGCGGTTTTTTCACTCACCATCCGCAATGGACGCCACGATGATTGAGCCGATGTGGTCGCTCGATCTGGCTATTTGGCATTCTCTCAGTTCAATGCCGGCTAACTCTTGATCTGCAAGGACGCCGCGTCCCAGGTGACCGCAGCGTGTCGAAAGTACGATTCGTTCGCCATGTGGCACGCCAACGCGGCGTGGTGTCCGAAGACCACATCCTCCGTGACTGGCTTGCGGCTCTTCACAGCCTGGAAGAATGTCCAAAGATGTGGCTTCAATTCGTCCCAGGATGCTCCGTGGTAACTAAAGCCTTCTAGCGCGGGTTCCTTCCCGGGTGCTGGGTCGTGTTCTTCATGCCATTTCTTTAGATAGGCGTCGTGCATGGCGCGTGGAAAGCTGGAGGTGTAATAGCTGGGAGAGGCGTCTTCTCCCGTTTGCGGAGTGTAGGTGATGGCAGTTTCGGTCACTTCGAGAATTCCTTTTGAGCCCTGGAAGCGATAGACCTCCGGAGTTTCACAGCCAAGATTCAAGCGCAGATACACGGGGATGTTTCCGTACTCGAAAAGCGTACAGTGGACATCCGGCATATTGCGGCCATCGGGCCAGCGCAGGATGCCGCCGAGTGCTATGGCGCGCTTCGGGGGCTCATTCCAGCGGAGCATGTAATTCATGCCGCTGACGAGATGAACGAGCAGATCGCCCGCAACACCCGTGCCGTATTCCCTCCAGCAGCGCCAGCGCGCGAAGACCTTCGCATCGAATGGACGTCTGGGAACGCTTCCTTGCCAGGTTTCCCAATCCAAATTCTCTGGAGAAAGGTCTGGCGGAGGCGGATATTGCCACGCTCCCGTGGGATCGTTTCTTCCCAGCGAGCCTTCGACGAGGTTCAGATTGCCGATGACACCTTGCGCGAGCAATTCCTTCGCCTTCGTGCAAATCACCGAACTGACGCGTTGCGAGCCGATCTGCACAATCCTGCCGCTCTTTTGCGCTGCGCTCACCATGGCCACGCCATCGGCTGCCGAGTGAGACATCGGCTTCTCGCAGTAGATGTCTTTGCCCGCGCTCACCGCATCTACGACGATTTGCTTGTGCCAATGATCGGGTACCGCTGCGATCAGGCAGTCAATCTCCTTGTTGTCGAGCAGCTCCTGGTAGCGCCGCGTCGTCACGATTCTCGAGCCCGCGATTTCTTTCGCCAGAGTGTGCCGTCCGTCGTAGAGATCGCAAGCCGCGACGCACTCCACCCCTGGCAATTCAATCGCGTTCCTCAGTAATCCCGAACCTTGCATTCCCACGCCGACGATGCCAAAGCGCACACGGTCGCTCGGCGCGACGTAGTTCAGAGCCGTGGGATACGGATTAGGGCCCAGAAAAGCTGTGGGCAGAACCGCCAGTGCGCCAGTCGCGCCGGCAGTCTTCTGCAGGAATTGTCGACGAGTAACGCGATTCTCTTTCATGCTCCCTCCCAATTGACGTATGTCCGCTAGATGCTTGGCGCCGCAATTTACGGCAGAGATCGCACGCTGACTTCCTTGAAAGAAACGACGTCGCTGTCGCTGTGATTCTGGAGTCCGATGTAGCCTTCGTTCGGGCGCGTGCCCCGGTGCGGCTCGAAGTCAAACTTCCTCTCCGGAACCGGCTGACCCTCTGTGTAGTCCGTGACCTTGATGTCATTCAGAATCACGACCGTATGTGGCCCATCTAGCGTGATGAGCATGATATTCCACTCTGGGCCCGGCTTTCCCGGGCGCGCTAATGGCTTGGTCAGAGAGTAGAGCGTGCCGGTGACGTGATATTCATCCTCGTTTGATTTCTCCGGTTCGTTGTCGATCTGAACTTCGTAGCCGTAGTGCACCGGCATCCACGGCTCGCGCGGCTCGATCGGAATCCGGATGAAAACGCCGGAGTTGTCATTGTGGTCGCGCATTTTGTAGACCACGCGAATTCGGCAGCGGCCGAGCTTTCCATCGGTCCAATAGAGGAGTCCCATGCCGCCATGGGTGCGAATCAATCCATCCTCGACCGTCATTTCACCCGGACCAACGTGCTTCCAGCCGGTGAGGTCCTTCCCATTAAAGAGGGATTGCCATTCCGGAGCCTGCGGCTTGGCTGTCGCCATGACAAACGCCGCCCAAAAAAGGAAGACCGCCGCCCATTTCCTCATTGGCTACTCTCCCGTTTAATGCGTAACCCAACATCCCGGCCCGCAAGATGGACGAGCGCATTTCTCTAGCTGATTTGCTGTGTCTCGATGATCTTTTTACTCGTTCCACGGCAGAAGCGCAACAACAGTCCGGATCAGGCCGGACGTCGCACCAGAGGACTGCAAACGGGCGCGGCGATTGGACTTTTCTTATCCTTGTGAGCTTCAGCCCTGCGGAGTAGACTTCCGTTTGCGATTCGCAGGAGGTGTGACATGGCCCGGGTTGTGCGCTGTGGCCTGATTCAGGCCGGCTGTGAATGGTCGCCTGAAAAATACTCTCTCGACCAAATCAAAAAGAAAATGATCGAAAAGCATGAGGACTTGATCGCTGACGCGGCCAAGAAAAAGGTCCAGGTCCTCGGCCTTCAGGAGCTTTTCTATGGTCCGTACTTTTGCGCGGAGCAGCAGACCCGCTGGTACGAGCTGACCGAGCGCATCCCCAACGGCGCCACGACCGCGCAAATGCAGAAGCTCGCCAAGAAGCACCAGATGGCTCTGGTCGTCCCCATCTATGAAGTGGAAATGACCGGCGTCTACTACAATACCGCCGCGGTGATCGACGCCGACGGCCGCTACCTCGGAAAATATCGCAAGCACCACATTCCTCACTGCCATCCTGGTTTCTGGGAAAAGTTTTATTTCACGCCGGGAAACGCCGGCTATCCCGTCTTTCAGACTCGCTTCGCCCGCGTCGGCGTCTACATCTGTTACGACCGCCACTTCCCGGAAGGCGCGCGCATCCTCGGGCTGAACGGCGCGGAAATCGTATACAACCCCTCCGCGACTGTCGCCGGCCTCTCCGAGTATCTTTGGGAGCTTGAGCAGCCCGCGCACGCCGTCGCCAACCAGTATTTCGTTGCTGCCATCAATCGAGTTGGCACAGAGAGTCCCTGGAAGATCGGCGAATTCTACGGAAAGAGTTATTTCTGTGATCCAAGAGGAAAGATCGTGGCCCAAGCCAGCCGCAACAAAGACGAACTTCTCGTGGCCGACCTCAACCTCGACGAAATCCAGAAAGTGCGCGACACCTGGCAGTTCTATCGCGACCGCCGGCCCGAATCCTACGGAGAAATCACGCGCACGCGTGCCGCGGAAAGCACCGAAGCGGCAAACTAAGCCCATGCGCGCAGCATCTTCCGGAAAGCGCGAATCCAGGCCGATTTGACGGGAGCCACAAATTTCACCGATGACTGACGCTCAGATGGAATCGCTGGCTGCGGAGACCATCCGCAGCAGCTCCCTCTACAACAAAGACCTGGCTCCGGTCTCTCGCGAACGCCGCACCTGGCGCACCTACAACTACGCCGCGTTGTGGATTTCCATGAGCGTGAACATCCCCACCTATATGCTGGCCAGCGGAATGATCGCCGGCGGCATGAACTGGAAGCAGGCGCTCTTCACCGTATTTCTCGGCAACGTGCTGGTCCTGATCCCCATGCTTCTCAACGCGCACGCCGGCGCCCGCTACGGCATTCCGTTTCCCGTCTTCGCGCGCGCTTCCTTTGGCGTACTGGGCGCCAATGTCCCGGCGATTTTGCGTGCGCTCGTCGCCTGCGGATGGTTCGGTATCCAGACGTGGATTGGCGGCGAAGCCATCAACGCTATGATCGTTGCGCTCGCTCCTGGCTGGAGCCATTTTCAATACGGCGCCGCGGTCTGCTTCTTTTTCTTCTGGCTCCTCAATGTCCTGGTGATTTTGCGCGGCATTGAAACCATCCGGTTCCTCCAGGGTGTCTCGGCTCCGTTCCTGCTTCTGATCGGCCTTGCGCTTCTTCTTTGGGCGCGGGGCAAAGCCGGCGGCTTCGGCCCCATGCTCGCAACGCCTTCAAAATTTCACACCTTCTCTGAGTTCTTTCGCTTCTTCGTGCCTTCACTCACCGGCGTTGTCGGCTTCTGGGCCACCGTCTCTCTAAACATCCCCGATTTCACGCGCTACGCCCGCAGCCAGCGCGACCAGATGATCGGTCAGGCGCTCGGCCTTCCAGCAACCATGACTTTCTATTCCTTCATCGGCATTGCCGTCACCTCAGCCACCATGATCATCTTTGGCGAAGCTCTTTGGGATCCCGTCGCGGTCCTCTCGCGCCTCGGTAATCCTTGGGCTGTCGTTCTCGCTATGATTGCGCTCCTCATGGCTACCCTCAACGTCAACGTCGCCGCTAACGTCGTTTCACCGGCCAACGATTTCTCCAATCTTTCTCCGCGCCGCATCAGCTTCCGCACCGGCGGCTTGATCACCTGCTTCATGGGCATCGTCATGCAGCCCTGGAAGCTGATGTCGAGTTACGGCAGCTATATTTTCGGCTGGCTCGTCGGCTACTCCGGATTCCTCGGCCCCATCGCCGGCGTGCTGATCTGCGATTATTTTCTTGTGCGGAACAAAACCCTCGCCGTGGAAGATCTCTATCGCCGCGGCGGGCTGTACGAATATTCGCGCGGCTTCAACTGGCAAGCCATTGCGGCGCTTGCCGCCGGCGCCGGCGTTGCCTTTGTCGGCCTCGTCGTGCCCGCGCTTCGCGTCTTGTATAACTACGCCTGGTTCGTCGGTTTCCTGGTCAGCTTCATCATCTATTATATTTTGATGAGCAAGCCCGAGCCGGCAACCGCGGCCGCCGACTGAAGAAGGAGAGACGTCATGGAATTCGGCATCACCATCAAGCCTGACATTTCCATCGATCGCATTGTCAGCCTGACCCGTCAAGCCGAAGCCGGCGGTTTTACCTACGGGTGGATTTTCGATTCCCACGTCATCTGGAAGGAGCCTTTTCCTCTGATGACGTTGATGGCCGCCAACACGCGAAAGATGCGGCTCGGAACCTGTGTCACCAATCCCGCGGTCCGCGATGTGACGGTTTCCGCCAGCTTGTTCGCCACGCTGAACCTTCTCTCCAAAGGACGAATGCAGCTCGGCATCGGACGCGGCGATAGCTCGCGCCGCGTTCTCGGGAAGAAGCCCACGACCCTCGAGTACCTCGAAGAATTCGTCCGCATCTTTCGCGAACTGAATGCAGGAAACTCCATCGAATACGAGGGCGTCAGCACGAAATTTCCTTGGGCCAGCGCCGGCGTTCCTCAAGTTTGGGTTGCTGGCTACGGCCCCAAAGCGCTCCGCACCGCCGGCCGCATTGGCGACGGCGTCATTCTGCAGTTTGCCGATCCCGGCTTGATCGACTGGTGCATGGGTTTCGTCCGTGAAGGCGCAAAAGAAGCCGGCCGCGACCCCCGCAAGATCGAAGTGATGGCCGCCGCGCCTGTCTGGGCTTCCTCCGATCTCAAACTCGCTCGCGAAAGAGTTCGCTGGTTTCCCGCCCTCGTTTCCAATCACGTCCTCGATCTGATTTCAAAGTACAAGCCCGAAGAGCTTCCCGAGAGCTTGACGTCCTTCGTCCGCGACCGCGGCAAGTATGACTACCTCCACCATTGCGAGGTCGGCAGTGACAACGCTGATTTCGTCTCCGACGAAGTCATCGATCGTTTTTGTTTGGTCGGCCCCGTCGAGGAACATCGCAAGAAGCTCGAAGTTTTGCGCAAGGTCGGCGTCACCCAGTTCAACATTTATCTGATGTGCGGCGATGAAGAGCAAACCCTGGACATTTATGCTCGTGAAATTCTGCCGCACTACAGCCGAACGGCAGTGTAACGATTTGTAGGGGCGCAGCATGCTGCGCCCCATTTCAGCAAGACTTTCATTGCTCCTTGAATTTCGCATTTTGAAACCTAACTTCGGAGACTAGTCAGATGCGCTTTGACACGGTAATCCGCAACGGCACCATCGTGACGGCGATGGACACGTGCGTCGCAGATGTCGGGATCAACGGCGAAAAAGTCTCTGCCATCGGTGCTCAGCTTCCAGTCGAAAACGCCGGCCGCGTTATCGAAGCGGCCGGTCATCTCGTCATTCCCGGCGGCATCGACGTTCATACCCACCTCGATATGCCTTTCGGTGGCACCACCAGCGCCGACGATTTCCAGACTGGCACAATCGCCGCTGCCTTCGGCGGCACCACCACGCTCATCGACTTCGCGATTCAGTATAAAGGCCAGACTCTTCGTCAGGCTTTCGACACCTGGATGAAGAAAGCCCATGACAAAGCCGTCGCGGACTACGCTTTTCACTGCATCATCACCGATCTCGGCTCCGCTCAGCTCGAAGAAATGGGCCAGCTCATCCGCGAAGGTGTCACCAGCTTCAAGCTCTTCATGGCCTATCCCGGCGTTTTCATGCTCGATGACGCCACCATCTTTCGCGCCATGTCGCAAGCGGCCAAGTACGACGGTCTCATCTGCATGCACGCCGAAAACGGCGGTGCCATTGACGTGATTGTGCAAAAAGCTCTCGCCGAAGGGAAGCGCGCTCCGAAGTATCATGCCCTGACCCGGCCCACCACCGCTGAAGCCGAAGCCACTTCGCGCGCCATTGCGCTCGCCGAAATGGCCGGTGCGCCCGTCTATATCGTCCACTTGTCTTGCAATGAAGCGCTTGAAAAAGTCCGCGAAGCCCGCGACCGTGGCCTCCCCGCCTACGCCGAGACGTGTCCGCAATACCTGTATCTCTCGCTGGAAAACATGGACGCTCCCGGATTTGAAGGCGCGAAGTACGTTTTCACCCCGCCGCTCCGCGAAAAATGGCACCAGGAAAAGCTCTGGCAGGGTCTCGCGAAAGATACTCTCCAGGTCGTTTCCACGGATCACTGCCCCTTCTGCTTCAAGGAGCAAAAAGAATTGGGCAAGGACGATTTCACGAAAATCCCCAACGGTGGCCCGGGCATCGAACACCGGCTTAGCTTGATCTACACGGGCGGCGTTCACGGAAAGCGTTTTTCTCCAAATCGCTTCGTCGAGGTCGTCTCTACCGCCCCTGCAAAACTCTTTGGCCTTTATCCTCGCAAGGGCACCATCGCCGTCGGCTCGGACGCGGACTTGGTTATCTTTGATCCCAACGAAGAACAAATCATCAGCGCAAAAACGCATCACATGCGCGTGGACTACTCCATGTTCGAAGGCATTCAAATCAAGGGTGTCCCGAAGACTGTATTTTCCCGGGGACGCGCCGTAATCGACTCTGGAAAATTTGTTGGCCGCCCCGGCGCCGGCCAGTTCGTTCGCCGCCAAACCTACGCTGGTCTTTAGCCTTTCGCTCCGTGTCTGACAATGGAAAACTGACAGTTCTGCGGAAGCCCCTTGCCTGGGCCAGCCGCTTTGGTTAGCATCACGGTATGAACTATCGCTTCTCTGCCCTCATCACCAAAGAAGATGATTGGTATGTCGCGCGCTGCCCCGAGCTGGGGGTCACGTCGCAAGGGAAAGACGTCGAATCTGCCCGCGCCAACTTGCGTGAGGCCATCGAGCTCTACTTGGAAACTTGGGGCGCGCCCGACGGCAGGGCCGCCGAAGCTCCCGAGTTTTGGACTACCGTCGAAGTTTCCCGCTGACATGCCCAAGCTGCCGAGCGTCTCGGGCGAGCGCGTGGTCAAGGCTCTGAAACGGGCCGGTTTCGTGCAGCTCCGCCAAAAGGGCAGTCATGTCTCGCTTGAAAAAAGAGTCGGCGACAAAAATTGGAGGACGGTCGTTCCGATGCACTCTGAGGTTGCGAAGGGAACTCCCGCGGACATCCTGAAACAGTGCGGCCTTTCGCTTGCCGAATTCCTGGAATTTCTGTAGCGCCGCCCCGGCGCCGGCCAGTTCGTCCGCCGCCAAACGCACTCCGTCGTTTAGCGGCTTGCTTGTTCGTCGAGCTCTTCAGAAGATATGAGCATTCGTAAACCAAACTTCCTGGTCTCTCTGATCACCGCCGATAACGACTATCAAATCGCGCAGGCCGCGTCCGCCGAGGAATTGGCTGGCAAGCTCGGTGTCGGAGTCCAAGTTGTCTACGCACAGAATGATGCCGTCCTGCAATGCACGCAGATCTTGAAGGCCGTCCATGGGCCCCCCGAGGCGCGGCCGAACGCGGTCATCTTCCAGCCTGCCGGGGGAACCGCCCTTCCCCAGGTGGCGCGCGCCGCGGTCACCGCCGGTGTTGGCTGGGCCCTTCTGAATCGCGATGCAAGTTACATTGAAGAATTGCAAAAAACGGCCGCTGCCCCGGTCTTTGCGATCACCTCCGATCAAGTCGAGATTGGCAGGATCCAGGGCCGGCAAATGGCCGCCCTCCTTCCGGGTGGTGGAGAAGTCCTTTATATCCAGGGGCCCGCTGAGAATTCCGCGGCAAGAGAGCGGACTACGGGAATGCTGGAGACCAAGCCGGCAAACATTCAGACTATTATGCTCAACGCGCGGTGGACGCGCGAAAGCGCCCAGGGTTCCGTTCGCTCTTGGTTGAAGGAGATCACCTCGCAAGAGCCGCCCATCGACCTGGTCGCAGCCCAGAACGATGCCATGGCCATGGGCGCTCACAACGCCTTTCAGGAATTAAAGGCAGAAGACGTGCGTGATCTTTCGCTTGCGCTGCCCTTCATCGGCTGCGATGGCCTCCCCAATACCGGCCAGGCCTGGGTCCGAAGCGGGCTTCTTGCGGCAACCGTCTTCATTCCCCCGAATGTTGGCCAGGCGATGGAGATGTTGGCGGACGCCCTGCGGAACAACAAGCAGCAACCCGCGCGCGTGGTGACCGAGCCAGTTTCCATCCCGCCTTTGCAAACTCTGACTCGCAGGAAACTCTAGTGCGCCGCGTCTACAGGGCAGCGAGGGTTCTGGACAAAGCTGAAACGTTGCCAGCTACGAGGAGTGTCCGGGCCCGTGGCTTTGACTCCCGGGAAAAACGATTTTGTGGCTACCTATATGGCAAAGGCGGCGTATAATGCCGCCGAATCGGCAACCTTTGGAATCTTTATCTGCACGTCGAGGGGAAATTGGATGAAGAGTTCGCGCCCGAAGTCCTCCATTGATCGCAGGGAATTCCTCGCCACAACCGGAGGTGGCCTCCTGGCCGCAACTGTTCCCGGTGCCTCTGTGGGTGCCGCACTTGCAGGCAAAGCTGCTCCCTCTTCCGGCAAACCCTCCGGAACTCCACCTTCATCTCTCCGCAAGATTGCCATCGGCGTTTTCGATCCCGTTTACGACAGACTTTCGCTCGATGAGATGCTCGATAAGGTGAGCGCGCTCGGCCTCGAGGCCATGGAAATCGGCACGGGGGGTTATCCCAACTCGCGCCATTGCCCCGTCGACGAGTTGCTTTCCGATCCCGCCAAAGCCAGGGCTTGGAAGAAGAAGTTCGAAGACCGCGGAATTCGCGTGGCCACGCTGAGCTGCCACGGCAATCCCATTCATCCTGACGCGAAACACGCCCAGCGTGACATTGAGACATTTCAAAAGACAGTTCGGCTCGCGGAAAGACTCGAAGTAGGCGTGGTCGTCGGCTTTTCAGGCTGTCCCGCCGGCTCCCCCGTCGAGACCCAGCCGAATTGGATCACTTATCGCTGGCCCCCCGAATACGCCCAGATGCTCGATTGGCAATGGAAAGAGAAAGTAGTGCCCTACTGGAAAGAAGCGGCAAAGTTCGCGCGCGAGCATGGCGTCCACAAACTCGCGCTCGAAATGCACCCCAATTTTGTCGTATACAACCCCAGGACCCTCCTCAAGCTCCGCGAGGCCGTCGGCGAAGAGATCGGCGCGAACTGCGACCTCAGCCATCTTTTCTGGCAGGGATGCGATCCGGTCGAGGTCATCCATTTCCTCGGGAAGCAAGGCGCGATCTTCCACGCTCACATGAAGGACACTGTTCTTTTTCCGGAAAACGTTGGAAAATTCGGCGTGCTGAATTTCGCTTTCGAAACCAAAGACCTCGATCAAGCCTCGGAAACTTTTCGCGCTGTCGGTTACGGCCACAGCGCCAGTTTGTGGAAAGCCGTCGTCAAGGCTTACATGGATGTCGGTTACGACGGCATTCTCAGCATTGAGAATGAAGACCCCATCCTCGCTGGGGAAGTGGGCGTCGAACGCGCCGCCTATGTCTTGAAAAACGTCCGCAAGGAAATCCTGGAAGGGTGAAGTGAATCGCCGCGAGTTTGCTCGACAATCCGCCGCTGCCGCTATGGCTGTCGCCGCCGGCAGCGTCGCCTCCGCTATTCCTCGCGTCGCCGCCGGCGAAGTGCCCGCTGAAATCCCCTTCAAACTCTCCGTCATGCTTTGGACCGTGGAACGAAAACTCCCATTCGAACAACGCCTCGAGAAGGTCGCTGCCGCCGGCTACCATGCCGCCGAACTTGTTCGTGAATACACCGGCTGGACAAAAGAAGAATTTGCCGCCGCACGCCGCAAGAAGCGCGAGCTCAGTCTCGAATTTGACGCTGCTGCGGGCGTCTGGCACGCCTTAGCCGACCCGGGCGATCGGGAACCGTTCCTGAAGTCGGTGCGTGAATTCATCCCTGTGATGCAAGAGCTCGAATGCAATCGTCTCATCCTGCAAACCGGGAACAAAGTTGCCGGACTGAGCCTGGATCAGATGCGCGCGAACTGTATTGAAACTCTCCAGCGCGGTGGGGACATCGTCGCCAAGGACAACATCGAGCTTCTTATCGAGAATATCGATCCCGAAGAGAACCCCAAGTATTTCCTTACTTCCTCGGCCGAGGGCTTTGAAATTGTGCGCGCCGTTAGCAATCCTCATGTTAAATTCCTCTACGACTTTTTTCACGAGCAGATAGCTGAGGGCAACCTGATCGCCAAGCTCCAAAAGAACATCGATCTCGTGGGCCTCATTCATGTGGCCGACGTGCCCGGTCGGCACGAGCCTGGAACAGGCGAGATCAACTATCCCAACATTTTTCGCAAGCTCGGCCAGCTCGGCTACAGCCGCTATGTGGCTATGGAGTTTATCCCGCAGGGCGAAACCGTCGCCGCGCTTCAAGATGCCCGCGAGATGGCTGTCAAATTCGGCAGCGCGCAACGGTAGCTGTCTTTGAGTAGTGCGAATCTGGGGAGGCGCTATGCAACGGCGTGATGCGTTGAAACTCATTGCCACGGGAGCCGTCCTGCCGGCCCTCACTCCCGATCTCTTCGCTTTCTTTCGTGAGGCCCATCCCGCTCCTGGCTACGTGCTCCGCACCCTCAATCCTCACCAAAACGCAACCGTGACGCTGATGACCGACCTGATCATTCCGGAGACCGACACGCCCGGCGCAAAGGCCGTGCGCGTCAACGAATTCATAGATCTCATCCTCACGGAGTGGGCCAGCGACGAAGAGCGCAAAAAGTTCCTCGATGGCCTCGCGGACGTCGATCGCAAGAGCAACGAACTCTTCGCCAAGAACTTTGTCGAGTGCTCTCAGCCCCAGCAAGAGGATCTCCTCCGGGATCTGGACCAAGCTGCCGCAATCGAACGGCATGCGCGGGATTTGCATCCCCGCCCCCGCAACGAAAGAGTGAGCCCCTTGGATCACAGCTTCTTCGAATCTTTCAAGCGTCTGACTCTTACCGGCTACTACACGTCCGAGGTGGGCTTCAAGCAGGAATTGCGCGAAGAAATCATCCCCGGTGCCTTGCATGGCTGCGCGCCTCTCGCAAATCTCAAACAGTCCTGAGGAGAAGAAGATGGCCGGCACGGCGTACGACGCAATCGTGGTTGGCTCCGGAATTACGGGAGGCTGGGCAGCCAAGGAGCTCACCGAGAAGGGGCTCAAGACGCTTGTCCTCGAAGCGGGCCGCCCCATCGTTCCCGAGCAGGACTATGTCGAACACGTGCCCACGTGGGAGTTGAAGTACCGCGGCTGGGATAATCGCGAGGAACGCCAGAAGACCCAGCCGATCCAGCGCGAGTGTTACGCCGTCTGCGACGAATACTCCCACCAGTTTTTCGTCAATGACCTTGAAAATCCCTACACCACGGATCCCGGCAAGCCCTTTCTCTGGATTCGGGGCCGTCACGTCGGCGGTCGCTCCATCATGTGGGGCCGCCAGAGCTATCGCTGGAGCGATTTGGACTTCGAGGCCAATCTGCGCGAGGGTATCGCCATCGATTGGCCCATCCGTTACAAGGACATTGCTCGTTGGTACGACTACGTCGAGGATTTTGTCGGCGTCAGTGGCCAGATGGAAGGTCTGCCGCAGCTTCCGGACGGCAAATTCCTCCCTCCCATGGAGATGAATTGCGCCGAGTTCACCGTCAAAGATGCCATCGCCAAACATTTCGCCGAAGATCGCATCATGACCATCGGCCGCGCCGCCATTCTCACGCAGGTGCACAATGGGCGCGCCCCTTGCCATTATTGTGGCCCCTGCCATCGCGGCTGCATCACCCGCTCTTATTTCAGTAGCCTCAATGCAACCCTGCCCGCCGCCGAAAAAACGGGTCGTATGACGCTACGGCCACACAGCACCGTCCACAGTCTCATCTTCG
>WNFH01001766.1_pt1 | contig 14834 bp, 11 predicted proteins | sample 5400411 | NCBI WGS metagenome assembly WNFH01 (sample SAMN13153347, study PRJNA577476) | soil metagenome | isolation source: 200 cm saprolite under Douglas fir tree site 2 hole 3 | place: USA:California | collected 2015-04-18
ACATTAACGAAATACCCCGGACACCGTGAACGGGGACAAAACGCCTGTAGGGGCCGATTTATCGTGCCCACCGCCGATTTATCGGCCCCGGCAAACCCAATAGCATGTCCGTAGTAATTTGTCAATTTGCATTATCGCGCCCGCGGGGTGGGGCGGGGCCAACGCTCTCAATTCGCCACCAGTATCATTTTTGTTGCGCAACGCTTATCTCGCCAAGTACACCCACACAGTCGTGTTAGCTGTGCAGCTGAAGGCCTCGTGAGCTGGCAACAGCACATGCAATGATATCAGCCAGCAAACCCTGACCTGTTTGCAAGCGTCCGGCCCCTGGTCCAATGATCGTCACCTCAGACAGAGTATCCGTCTGAATGGTCAGCGCGTTCAGCACTCCGTCAACGCGGGCTAATGGATCGTTCAGAGGCAAGGCCAGGGGCTGAACACGAGCCTCTAAAGAGCCCTCTATGCTATTATTTTCAGGAAGCAGGCGCAAGGAGGCAACAAGCTTGATCCTTTTATGCTCGTCAATGGCCCGTTGTACCTCTTCCCCGGTAATGGCGGTGATGCCTTGCCGTGCCACTTGCTCTGGCTTGAGTGGGCGACCAAAGACGAGTGCCGACAAAATGAGCGTTTTGGCGACAACATCGTAGCCCTCGACATCGGCAGTAGGGTCGGTTTCAGCGTAGCCCTGGGACTGCGCATCAGCAAGCGCTTCAGCATAGTCGCGACCACTTGCCATGGCACTCAGGATATAGTTGGTGGTGCCGTTAAGGATTCCGCGCAAGGCATGCACATTTGCTCCTGCCATGCCTTCGCGAATGGTGCTGATGACAGGCGTACCTGCCATGACAGTTGATTCCATGCGCAACTGTACTCCATTTTGCCGCGCCAGTGCGAAGAGTTCGCTGGCAGCCAGTGCCGCTGGACCTTTGTTGGCAGTGACGACATGCATTCCCCGCGAGAGGGCTATGCGAATATGGTTCATCCCCGGTTCGCCATCGCGCAAATTCGTGGGTGTCGCCTCTGCCAGCACATCACCTTCAGTAGCTCGCAGTCCTTCGAGCGTACTCTGCCAGTGTGTGATGCCTGGATGTGCTGTCAGGGAACTTCGGGTTGCCGCAAGCTCCAATAGTGTAGGTATATCTAATCCATCTTGACAGTAGATGAAGCCGGAGCGAGCGTTTGCTACGCCCACCAGGGTGATGTCCAGGTCAAAATTTTCCTGCAGGATGTGATGTTTGGTAAAAAGTAATTCGGCGAGTCCCTGGCCGACGTTGCCAAAACCAATGATGGAGAGACGAATGTGTTTCATTGAGTATTTCCTTCCACAAATACTTCCCCGAAGCGGTGCAGTTCATCGAGTTCGATTGTATCATGATGCCCTTGACATCTCAATGATTTCTTCGGTATACTAATAAAAAGTTAGAAGTACTCTACAATTGAATAAGTGCAGTGAGATCTGCTCTCATCAAGAGAGGTGGAGGGAAACGGCCCGATGAAGCCCGGCAACCCGCTTGCAAAGTAGCAGGTAGGGTGCCAATTCCGGCGGCATATCCGCAAGATGAGGGGAATCAGCAAGGACGCTAGACCCCTGACATCCAGGGGTTTTTTGTTGCCTACACAACACTGCACATCGTGTACTTTAGCAACCAAATGAACAATAACAGTGAAGAGGACGAGTAAACGCCAACGACGGCTACAGAGAGTTGGCAGAGATGAGATGCCAGCGCCGTTCTAACGTTGAATATGACCTCGGAGTTGCAGGTTGAAAACCCCTTGGGGTGAATAGACCAGGCCGGTTGGCCCCGTTATAGGCCCGAGTGTCGCGGGATGGTTTTACCCAGAATCGGGGTTGGAATTTACGAGCAAAGTGGGGAAGCGAGACCGTAGTATGGTAGGGGCAAGGGCGGCGTGGACGATGCGGAGTGGGCCCTTGCGGTTGCCCTGGGTGGGGATCCTCCACGACACTTATAGAGGTTGGTGCCGTGAGGTGTCAACAAATCAGGGTGGTACCGCGAAGACTATTGACCCCTCGCCCCTGCAGGGTGAAGGGGTTTTTTGTACCTATTTATCAGGTTCAGAATCTAAGGAGTTACACATTCATGGCATTGAATAGCAACCGCACGTATGGTTTTGAAACGTTATCTCTGCATGCCGGTCAGGAGACGGCAGACAGCGCAACAAATGCCCGCGCTGTCCCTATCTACCAGACAACCTCGTTTGTCTTCGATAGCCCGGAGCATGCAGCGAATCTCTTCGGGCTTAAGCAGTTCGGAAATATCTATACCCGCATCATGAACCCCACACAGGATGCTTTTGAGCGCCGTATCGCCGCCCTGGAAGGAGGCGTTGGGGCGCTGGCCGCTTCCTCTGGCCAGGCAGCGGAAACGCTGGCCATCCTGAATATTGCCGGAGCAGGCGACGAAATTGTCACATCGGCCAGCCTCTATGGTGGTACCTATAACCTCTTTCACTATACGCTTCCCAAGCTGGGTATTACCGTACGTTTCGTGGATAGCCGCAATCCTGAAAACTTTCGCGCCGCTATCAATGACCGAACCAAGGCGCTCTACGCCGAGACCGTAGGCAACCCACGCCTGGATACCCTGGATATTCGCGCCGTGGCAGATATCGCGCATGAGCATGGCGTGCCGCTCATTCTCGATAATACGCTGCCCACGCCATACCTGCTGCAACCATTCAAGCATGGCGCAGATATCGTCGTCCACTCAGCCACCAAGTTCATTGGAGGTCATGGTACAGCCATCGGTGGTGTGATCGTGGACAGCGGCACGTTTGACTGGACGAACGGACGTTTCCCAGGCTTTGTCGAACCGGATCCTTCCTATCATGGCTTGCGTTACGTCGAGGCATTAGGACCGTTAGCTTATATAATAAAGGCACGTGTTCAACTGATGCGCGATTTTGGTGCTGCCACGACACCTTTCAACTCCTGGCTCTTCCTGCAGGGACTGGAGACATTACCGCTACGAATGGAACGGCATAGCCAGAACGCGCAGCGCGTTGCCGAGTTCCTGGAAGGGCATCCTGCCGTCGGATGGGTGAGCTATCCAGGACTGAAGAGCCACCCACAATACGAGTTGGCAGCAAAATACCATACCCACGGCTATGGTGCCATTCTCGGCTTCGGTATCAAGGGTGGTCTGGAGGCAGGCAAGCAATTGATTCGCCATGTGGAACTGTTCTCGCACCTGGCGAACGTCGGTGATGCCAAGTCCCTGATTATTCATCCGGCAAGCACGACCCATTCACAGTTGACGCCTGATGAGCAGTACGAGACAGGAGTCACACCTGACTTCGTTCGCCTGTCTATCGGTTTGGAGACAGTGGAAGATCTGATCGATGACCTGGACCAGGCGCTGAAGGCAGCAACCCTCAGGGCAAGCGAACCGGTAAGTAGGTAATTTGCTGCGGGATGTGGAGCTTTCGGCTGTACATCCCCCAGCAAAATAAGACGAGAACTGCCGTAGGCGGTGAGGGATCAAACACCTGAATTAGGTACCAATTTCGATAGCTGTTTTAGGAGAAACCTCTATGAAGAGTAGCGTACGTGTCATTAAGTTTGGCGGAACCTCTGTCGGTAGTGGTGAACGCATTCGTCGCGTAGCAAACATCATTGCGCACCATGCCAACGATCCCGAAGAGGATTTCCCCGTTGTGGTTGTCTCGGCTATGGCGGGTGTCACCGACCAGTTGCTACGGATCGCACACTACTCCTCTACCGGTCAGCACGAAGAGTGTGAACACGAACTGAGCGCATTAAAGCAGAAACACCGAGAGGCAGCAGAGAAGGCAGTGCATAACCGCAAAAGTCTCCCGGCTCTGCACGATGACTTGGAGACAGCGTTCAACGCACTGGAGCAGGACGTTGACGCTTTGCGATCAGTAGCGAAGCAAGATCTGCCTCTACTTACTGCTGCGGTTGCTGCCTGGGGTGAGCGGCTCTCTGTGTTGCTGGTAGCCGCGGCTGCTCGTGATGTCCTGGTAGAGGCCACTCCAGTACGGGAAGAAGTGATTATTACTGGCGATCCCGAATATGAAACAACAAAGCCGTTTGGGGCTACCGGGACGATCCTTACGGTTGTCCGTGCTGATCCCCTGCAGGAAGAGACGCGAGCCCGAGCTGAGACGCTCATCCATCCCTTGGTAGAGCAGGGAATCGTGCCGATTGTGGCGGGCTTCATTGGCCGGATTGGGAGTTCTCCAGGTTCCCTTAGCGCAGGTTTCGTGACAACACTGGGGCGCAACGGTTCAGACTATTCCGCCTCGGTGATCGGCGCCGCCCTGGACTGTGTCGAGGTTTCAATCTATACAGATGTGGATGGCGTATTGAGCGCCGACCCACGTGTGGTTGCGAATACACGTCTCCTGCCGCGGCTCTCATACGCAGAGGCTGCGCGTTTATCCTGGTTTGGAGCCAAGGTGCTTCATCCGCGCACACTTATTCCTGTAGCCTATCGGAATATCCCTGTACGTGTTCGTAATACCTTCCGTCCTCATACACGCGGCACAGTGGTTGGACCAGAAGGGACACAACGTAGCGGAGCAGCAGCTATTACCGTACGGCGTCAACTGGCATTGATTACGGTCGAGAGCACGGATATGTTCGGGGCACCTGAGAATGCCGGGCAAGTGTTCGCCCTGGCTGCTCGTGCGGGGGCCGCACCCGTTGCTATTTGTTCATCATCCGGCCATCATCTTTCGTTTGTCGTTGAGGAACAGGCTGCGCATTCTGTGGTGGCACTTTTACAACATGATATGGGCAGAGAGTCTGGGGGACTCTCAGCCTGGCGTGTGCTTTGCCGACCTGGCCTGGCTGCCTGCGCCTGCATCGGCTCTGGCTTCACGGCTGATCCCATGAGTCCTGCCCGTGCCATTACCGCCCTGGCACGGGAGCGTATACCTGTGATAACGCAGGGCGCATCAGAGCTTGGTATTATTCTTATCGTGGAAGATCAAGACGGTGAAAGTGCATTACGCTGCCTGCATCGCGACTTGATCGCGCCTGTGATCCCATTGGTACGCCACGAAGCGCGGGCGAAAGTATCCGCCTCTTCGTCTATAGGAGCAGCAACATGACGCATATACCATCACGTATCCCTGTAGCAGTCCTGGGAGCGACCGGCATGGTTGGTCAGCGTTTTATCGAGTTACTGCAAGAGCATCCCTGGTTTGAGTTGGTTGCCCTCGCAGCATCAGAGCAGCACGGAGGCCGCTCCTATGCTGAGGTGACACGCTGGCGACTGCCTGGCAGTGAAATGCCCGCCTCGGCTGCTGCGCTCCCCGTTGTGACTTGCCGGCCTAAAGCGCTGCCTGCCGTGAAAATCGTTTTTTCTGCGTTGCCGGCAGAAGTAGCGGGTGAGATTGAGGCCGATTTCGCCCGTGCTGGTACAGCAGTCTTCAGTAATGCAAAAAACTATCGTATGGCTGCTGATGTACCGCTGATCGTGCCAGAGGTGAATGCGGATCATGCAGCAGCAATTGTGCAGCAGCGTAAACTGCGCAACTGGTCGGGCTGCATCGTCACCAATGCCAATTGTTCGGCAACGCCACTGGTGATGGCACTCAAGCCCCTCCAGGAAGCATTTGGCGTGCGCAAGGTGCTGGTGACGACGTTACAGGCCATATCAGGCGCAGGCTATCCTGGTTTGCCCTCCTACGATATCCTCGACAACGCCATTCCCTACATCGGTGGAGAAGAGGAAAAAGTGGAGCACGAGACATGCAAGATGCTGGGTACCTGGGAAGAAGGCCAGGGCTTTACAGATGCACCTATCCTGGTGAGCGCCCAATGCAACCGCGTTGCTACACGCGAAGGGCACCTGGAGTGTGCGAGCATCGAATTGGCAGGCGACGCAAGCCCGGAGGAAATCATCGCCACATGGGAAGGTTTTACACCTGAGCCACAGCGGCTCAACTTGCCCAGCGCACCAGAGCATGCCCTCGTCTATCGCAGGGAACCTGACCGGCCGCAGACGCTGCGAGATCGCGATGCTGGCCACGGTATGGCGGTGACCATCGGAAGGCTACGCCGCTGCCCCATCTTGAGTTATAAATTTGTGCTCCTCGGCCACAATACAATTCGCGGAGCAGCCGGTGGCTCAATTCTGAACGCGGAACTATGCGTGAGCAAGGGATTGGTATAGTGGCTCAATGGTGAACCTTCACCAAATACGCACGGGCCGATTCATCGTGCCCATCTTCACCAAATACGTAGGGGCCGATTCATCGCGCCCATCGCCGATTTATCGGCCCTGAGAACCACACCCTTAATCATTTCTTCTTCTTTTTAGCCTTGCCCGACCTGGGCGGAGGCAAGCTCACGCCCCTACTACTGGATATTTGCTTGTGGTCATTATATCTTTGCATAGATTTAGTGAACTTGAGCACCTGGCGGAAAATCTGTACCACTTCTAAATCCGGGTCGAGCTTTTCTGCCTTGTCCAGGAAAAGTTCCGCCTGGCGGTAGTCACCGTTTTCGAGGTACATCGACCCCAGGTACGCAGTCAGGACGGCAGAGTCGGGGTTAGCAACTAAACCTTCCTCGATTACCTCAATGGCCTCTTCAGGTTGGTTGTTCTCCATATACATTGTGCTGAGTGCGTAGTAGAGGTCTGCATCGTCGGGTTGTAACTCAATGGCGCGTCTATAGTTGGCCTCGGCCTCCGCAAAATTCTCGAGCTTTTTATAGGCCTGGGCTATGTTGCTCCACGAATCAGGTGAGTCAGGTTCGATTTCTGCAATGCGTTGGAAGTGGTTCAACGCCTGCTCGTATTGCCCCCGCTCCATCGCGATCTCGCCCAGGTGGAGTTCGATATGAGCCTCATCGGATGCGTCACTGGTGAGAGCCCTCGCCTGGTGCAGATGTTCCTCTGCCTCATCGAGTTCATCCTCGTCTATGAGCAACTCAGCCAGAGAGATGTGTGCCGTAAAGCTTTCTTCAATATCCAGTGACTCGCGCAGGGTTTCCTCGGCAAGTTCCTGGAAGCGGTCAGCTCGTTCATCGTCGTCCTCCTCAAGGTATTTCCCACTGAGTTCTACGTATACTGCGGCCAGTGCTCTTAAGGTCTCTGCGCGTTTCTCGTCAAAACGGTGTGCCAGCGGTTCCAGGTAGACAAGACTACGCTCATACAGGCCAAACGTGATTAGAGGAGCTGCTGCTGCTTCGTAAATTGAACGGTCGAGCGGCACCTGCTTGAGGAGGGCATCACGGTAATAGACGCTTTCCATCAGACGCCAGAGAAGCTCAGTTGCCTGTTGCAGGGCATCAGGATCTGTTGGCTGGTGTTGCTGGAAAAACTTTTCCAACCGATTGTTATGTTCCTGAATCCTCTTCTGCAACTCTGCGACGGGCAGACTCAGTGCATTTGCCCCCTCGTCGGTGATGCTTTGGATGCGCCATGTGTCTTCTTCCTGAACCAGCGTATAACTGGTCCAGAACCAATGTCGATCTGTTTCCTCGTAAATGGCCGTCGCTTGAGGCAATTCTGGCAGTATGTCGTCAGAGGCCGCCTCATCTAGTTCGATGGACCAGCCAACATCAAACTCTTTGCGGTTAGCTGAGCGACCAATACTCAATGGATTAGGTATCCACAGTCTCGGTTTCTGCGGTTCGCGTTCATGGATAAAGTTTGGCTCCAGATCGTCCGGAAGAGCTTCATCTGCCCAGTCCTCGCGGCGCTCAACCCACTCGTCTTTTGAGAGTCCTTCACGGATAGGGCTATCACTAGAGAGAAGATCATAGGCCAGTTCGTAGTCGCCATCGACCCAAGACTCAACAAAGTTGACGACGACCTCACTGGGCGTCAGATCATGTAGATCGAGACTCTCCTCTTCCTCTTCTTCGCCGTCAAAGTCATCCTCTTCCTCGAACTCGTCCTCGTCTTCAAACTCATCCTCTTCGTCGAGATTGGGAGCTTCCAGCACCAATCGATTGACAAGCGAGGCGTTCAGCCGGTAGTCCTTGTGCGGGAGAGTGCCATGCTCCTGGTTGACGGCAAGCGCTTCTAGCAGCAAACGACGTCCTTTTGCCAACGAGCAGGGCTTTGTTTCCACATCGGGCAACTTCATCAGCTCGGCAGCTAATTCGTCAATACTGCCCTTGCTATCGACCCTGGTAAAGAATTCTTTGACGCCATCATGCAAGAAATCAAGGAAGAAGCCCAGGACGCGTGCCTGTCGGGAAGTCTCCGCTTCTTGGAAGCAGAGAACGAGTTGCACTACGCCGGATGCACGCGTATCAGTAACAAACCCTTTCCAGAACTGTAGCGGAGTGGTTGTGACCTGGATTGCCAGTGGCTGCTGGACAGGAGGATTCCACTGCGGATAAATTTTTGCTTCCTGGAGGTGTATCAGTGAGCGCCGTGCTTCCTTACGGACGTTTTTCATTGGACTCAATTCATTGATGGCACTCAGGACATCGGCGGCATCGCTATGACGTTCTTTCGATAACGCCTTGAGCAAGGCCATCTGTGCGCCTTCCGTCATGTTGTTGATCTCGGTTAATGCCGCTTCTGCTTGCTTTTGGTCCGCACTTGTATGCAGGTTACCCGCGATCTGTTGATAGTGCTCAAGTACTTCCTGCACCCGTGCATTATCTTCTTGGGAAAGGGATATAGATGTGTTTTTTTTCTTCGCCATTCGCTACCAGCTTTCTTGACATTGAGATCACGAAAAATTTTCTTTGGCGTATTGTACCCTCTTCATGCGAATTGCACAACCTCTACGCTGCCATCTTTGCCTTCCTGATCGCTATTCGTTGCGTGAAAACGCAAATTGTGAACTCACCCGAGCACAGGGGACCTAATCGCTTCATCTCCACCCGTATGAAAGGCTTGTCAGAGTTCCCTTGCTGTGGTACACTTCTGTTGTATCCATTGTAGAGGAGAACTGCACGGAAAAACATGTCGGATCCGCACACCTGGCGTGAGCTGCTTGCAGAGATTATCAAGAACCCTCAGGAGAAAGGGCGAATCGCCGCTGCTTTGGGCGTCCATCCGCTCACCCTGACACGCTGGGTCCGCAGCATAGCAACCCCGCGTCAGAACCATCTGCACCGCTTGTTTGAAACTGTACCTGAGCTTCGTCCCCGCCTTGCTGACGAACTCGACGTATTATCCCCACCATCTGCCGACGTGTCACAGCACGCTATCCCGGTCCCCTTCTATAGCCATATCCTCGACCTCTATACGACGAGTCCTGATGGTCTGCGCTTGTGGTCGATCTGCACCGCCATCTTGCAGGAAGCAGGCAAACAGCTCGCCTCGAGCCATGTTGGTCTGGATATCAGTGTGGTGCGCTGTCTGGCTCCCCCCCAGGGGTCCATCATTCATTGCCTTCAGGAGTATGTGGGACTGAACGCCTTTCCGGGTGGAACGCAGGTGGAACGGCGGCAGCGGTTCTTTGGGGCAGAGTCGCTCGCCGGATACGCCGTGGCCACCTGCCACTCAGCGCAGATTGCCGACCTGAACACAGATCAGCTACTTCCTCACCAGTTGCCTGAACAGGCTCGCAGTGCAGCGGCATTTCCGCTCCTCCACGCCACCCGCATTGCTGGTTGTCTCCTTGTTTGGAGCACCGAGCCTGACTATTTTCATTCACTCGCGCTACTTGATCTCTTCCGGAGTTATGCAGCCCTGTTCGCGCTCGCGTTTGACCCGGAGGACTTCTATGAGTCTCACTCCATCGTACTCGGGATCATGCCGTCTTTGCAGATCCAGCAATCCTACTTCGTCACCAACCTGGACCGCATCAAGTCCTTGCTGGCGAGAGCTGCTGCTGGCCGGGGCTCCATGAGCTACTTGCGGGCAGAGCAACGCGCCTTGTGGCAGATAGGCGAGGAACTCTTGCAGCTCTCGTCACGCCTGGCTCCAGAAACATAAAGTGATACTCGCGCACATGCAGTGGGCGTGCTTGACGAGCGCCAGACCTGCACCCTCGGACGCGCTGCCGAGCGGGCCCGCTTGCGGTTCCTCTATCCCTGCGGACGAGTGGGATGCGACGAAGAGTACCATTAGTACTGCGGGGGATCCGAAGCGGCGTGCAATGCGGCAGCCATCAGCGAATGGGGACAGATCGCCTGCTGCTGATATTGAGGGCATTCGCATGCAAAGATCTGGCGCTCTCCTATCTCATGGTGGTGGTACACGTGGTAGTCGGTTCCCTGGCTGTCCCGCACCTGATAATGGCCGAATGCAAGGATGCGGACAGACGGTTTGGCTTGCTGGCTCGTCATGAGCACTTCATTGAGCGCAAGAACGCGTTCAGCCTTGAGGCGTTCGGCCTTCTCGCGGGCGAGCTCCGCCTGCATCACCTGCTCGCGCATCTCCCAGAGTTGCTGGTGATGACCGAGGGTCTCCCGCAGCGCGAAGAACTGTCGCATGATCAGCAGCCCCATGAGCAGCCCCGTGCCAAGAAAGACGCCCAGCTTCAAGATCCCATCACCGGGCGCAGAGACGGTGTACGCCAGGAGGACGATGACGGCCGGGACGAACAGATACGGCAGCATGGACTTCCACAAGGACAGTCCAACTGAGAGCTTGCCAGCTCTTACCTCGGAAGGAGCTGTATTTGCTGGCACACGAAGAGGCAGCTTCCCAAAGACCATACCGACACGCAGGGCGCGGGCACCCAGACCGACCAGCATATACCCCAGCGGCCATCCCACATCCAGCAGGCTTCCTGTAGCATACATGTTGTGCAGTTCCTGGTAGTCATAGATGCTATCGGTGGCCACAATTATGAGGAAGGCGAATGCCATGATGAGTGCCACCGGTCGCATGACAGGGTCATTGGTGTGGAGCACCAGCAGCAGGAGACAGAAGGTTAACACGAGCGTCACCAGGGGATAGGCCGTGCCAATGACCTGGCCCAACACCGAGTCGGCCCCTTGCAGGATGGTCGGACCGAGAATGAAATACCAGCTAAACGTGATCACCCCCACCATGATCATCAGGCTGTCCAGCAGAATACGTGCACGGGTACCGGAGAGAAGGGGTCGAGTAGGCAACAACAGCAGAGCGAGCAGCACGAAAGGATAGGAGCCCAGATAGCCCGCATCGGCCCACGTGGGAAAGAGGACAGCGAGATGCGCAAAGTCCTCGTTGTACGTCCAGAGCGCTTGCCCAATGACGTAGCTCAGGATACCCAGGCCGAGCAGGAGGGGTACCCAGCGCTGGGGAGTCCTAGCTGGAGCAACGCGCCCTGTGAATGGCACCCTGCGACCGCTGCCTGGCCAGAAGAGCGGAAGTGTCAGCAGCAAGCCAACACCTTCAAGAAGACCTTGAATAACGTTGTCGCCCAGATTCACCACTGCGGGCCCGCCTGGTTTGATGAGCAGGTAGGTGACGAAGAGGCTTGTGAGGAGGAAGATCAAGAGGGTACTCTTCCAGAGGAAGCGCACGATCTCTCCATACGGGGTTCCCATTCCCTGCTCCGACAGCACGGGTCGTCTGCTGGGGAACGGTGTTTCCGTATCAACCATGCTCTCGTCATCCTTTCTACTCAGGTACTCCAGTCTTTCTAGTGTAGCATGTTCTTTGGAAACTGTCTATACGGCGAAGGTTCCTTCTGCGACTATCTGGTTCACCTCCATTGAGATATACAATGCCAGCCGAAATACGTTATAATGAAACGAGACAATACTAAGGAGGAGAATCATGGAAGAAACATTGATCGTATCAGACCCTAAAATTATGGTAGGAAAGCCAGTCATCAAGGGGACTCGTATTACGGTTGAACACATTCTCGAAGAGCTTGCCAATGGTTTAACGATTGAGCAAATTCTCGCAGAGTATCCGCGTCTAACTCGTCAAGACGTGCAGGCTGCTTTGAGATTTGCTGCCGAATCAGTACGGGTAGATTTCGTACACCCTATTGACCGGGCTTCTGCATGAACATTCTTGCAGATGAGAATATTGCTCAGTCGATTGTATCGCTTCTTCGGGCAGAAGGACATCAAGTCAGACACATTGGCGAAATAGCTGCTAGTAGTCCAGATACGGACGTACTAGAAATAGCAAACCAGCTTAGAGCCTTACTACTGACAGAAGATAAGGACTTTGGAGAGTTGGTGATTCGAGACCGCAGAAAGGCAACCGGCATACTGCTTGTTCGACTCGAAGGGTTTACCCCGCTTGAAAGGGCCGAAGTTATTGTCAGAGTTGTTCGAGAACACGGCGAATATTTGCTGGAGGCTTTCACTGTTATCAAACCTCGATTAGTGCGCATTCGCCCCAACCCAAATACACGGTAGGAACAGAAATGCCTGGCTTTGATCCCATATAGGGAGACGAATAGCCTGGTCATAGATTACCAAAGCCTCCTGGTACTGTTTGAGATCTTGCAGTACACCGTCCTTGCCATGGTAGGCAGCAACCAGGCTAGGATCGAGGCGAATGGCCTGATATAGGTGGTCAGGACTTCCTCATATCGCTTGAGGTTATAGAGCGCAAGCCCTGTATTGTAGCAACTCACAGATTGATCTTCGTCTGCAAAACCCATGCATGTATATCCACAGCCTCAGCCACTGTTGCAGAAAAGGTTTTCCAAGGCTCGCTTGATGGCTTGACGAAAGTGCTGATGCGATTATAAAAGGGACTGCTTGCAACCCCCGCGTGGGTAGACTCCTCAATCCGGACAGCATACTCGCCTGCGGATGCGGCCTGATTATACAGGCGTAGCGAGATTGCCTGCAACGTTTCATCGATCAGTATAACCGCTGCACCATATATCGGTTCACGCTGCACCGTATCCACTACCCACCCACCGCTGTTGTACACCTTCATCCACCTGGGATAGCCCGTAAAGCTCATATCCTTCGAAAAAGGCTTGTGGGTATGGCCGAAGATAAAGGTGATATCTGCCGGTATGCTCTGCTTATTCTCTACGCGAATCTGTTCGAGCAGCGGACCTTCCATGTACGACTGCAAACCTTGCTGGGCATCGGGGCTTAACAACTGGGCTGGCTTGTTTCTTTCCAGGCCTGCCATTCTGCCGAGAATGATATCCAGCAGCCAGGTCAACCCCTGCGTCTCAACCCCCGCGATCCACTTCGGCGCGTTATATTTCTCAACTAAACCGGCCGAAAGATTCGCTATCATCTTTTCAACTTGTTTTTCATCTTGCAGCTTATCGTAAACCAGGCCGATATCGCGCCCGACACCTCCAGAGCGACCCATCGTTGACCAGAAAAAATCGATCCAGGCAAAGTTTTCTGCTTCAAGGTCATAAACAACCGTTGGTCGTTTACGATCGGGGAATACCATTGTATTCAGCGTACTCATGAGCGAATAGAGCGACTCCACATAATGGCCGTGATTGAAAATAACGCACTTCTGACCATCGCTGCTCAAAAGAGCATAGTTCGGATAGATGATGCTGATAACAGCATCCTTCAAATGCGGATAGCGTTGAATCAGGTCGGTCAAGAAGTAACCACGCACCAGGTTGGGCGAAAACATTTTTGTTGTATGCCAGGGAATTTCGAGAGGAGTACCCGCCGGAATGCGGTCGATAAAATTCACATACTGCGTCTCGCGGGCAGTCTCCCAGATGTGATGGTCGTGGTTGCCGGGGATGTAGAGAATGTTTTTGTCAAAAAGTGCTTCGCCATCTTTGGGGAAGATCAACTCAATGAAGCGTTCAAACACCATGGCTGCCTCATTTGTTTCGGCCAAAGCCATTTCCAGGATATCGCCATTGAGAACCAGCGTCGGCTTTTGCCTGCCTTCATTGCGCCCAATAAGCTCCCTTAAGCAAATGACGAGCTGGCTCAAAACCGGGCTTGGTTTTGTAGAATCAGTCTTTATGCTGTTTGGTTGCATGTTGGTTAAGACACTGTTGTCTGCGGCCAGGTGCATGTCTGAGAGACAAACGTAACGGATGTCGGGCATAGGAGTCCTCCTTAACGGGAAACTCGTTGTGAAGTACCCCATGCATAGAATGCAGGGGCTTCTACGCAGTCCCACGAGTGGAACATACCCACCGTGGCTTACGTGGGGCACTTCCTGCCCCGTTTGTTCGTTGCAATCTCAGGAGTGGCTGATGGGCTCAATACCTCCGTCAACGATTGGCACAACTGAACGTTGGTACGTTAATGCTTTTACCCAGGGGAACGATTTACCCTGGAACGCCCAAACAGTATTGGCTTGTCAGTGTGCAATGGATGCCTGCCCTGGGACATGCATCTTACGGCCTTACGGCTTCCACGAGAACAGCAGTAGTATACCATCTTGCAATACATCTGTCAAGCGGGTATACTGCTTCCATGAACAAACCAACAACAGTGCGGTTCACTCCGCAAGACAAACAACTCATCGAACGTATCAAGGAGAGGTACGGATGCCCATCGGACATCGCGGCAATTCGGCTTGCTTTGCGGATGGTCGCACGCGAAGAGGTGCCCCCGCCCTATCCGCCCGAAACAAGGACTCGCTTCTATCCCCCTGGCTAGAAGGTCAGGGGTCTTACGCTCGATATGATAACTCTACTTGTTAGAAACGGTTAAGAGTCGGCTCCCCAAGTCCGTTTCATGGGTATAGCGACGAGCAGGGTTCGATTGATGTTGTGCAAATCGCGTGCATCAGGCGAAGACTGGGGAGACATCCATATAGATACGCAGGTCTTGAACGAGATCGCCCCTCTTGCGCAAGATCGACGTGCAAGGAAGAGTCACCACCTTCCCATCGTGGCGGGTATAGTCGATAAGCGCCTCCACAATCTCGACATCACCTTCATCCCACGTTTGCACAAAATTGTGGCGCAATCCCTTAATCGCTCCCCAGAAATCGACAATCCCGCGTACTACGGCATCACGG
>WNFH01001768.1_pt1 | contig 14830 bp, 10 predicted proteins | sample 5400411 | NCBI WGS metagenome assembly WNFH01 (sample SAMN13153347, study PRJNA577476) | soil metagenome | isolation source: 200 cm saprolite under Douglas fir tree site 2 hole 3 | place: USA:California | collected 2015-04-18
CGTCTTTCGTGTGTATCTCCGCCTGTCCTGGTTTTTCCCGGCGGCTGGCGTGGACCATATAGTTGCGCCCATTGCTGCCATCTAGCAGCACAGATCCCTGCGCGAAGGCAGCGTCAACCTTGCTCTTGTCGAAGTACGAGACTTCTTCGGAAGGATTCGCACTCATGGCAGCAGACTCCGGTGTGAATGCGTTCGAGCCGGCAATGGCGAGCTTTTCATCCTGATCGGCAGTAGCCGCGCCGCTCACGCCCACGCCGCCGACGATCTGGCCGTCCACAGTGATAGGAATGCCGCCGATCAGCGGAGTAAAGTTTTCGAGTGCCGTCATCACGGTACGGCCTTTGCCGCTGGAATTGATCAGCTCTTCAAAGAAGCGCGTAGGCTTCTCGAACATGACGGCGGTTCTAGCCTTACCGATGGAGATGTTGGCACCCGCGGAGAACGTGCCATCGAGCCGTTCCAGGGCCATCAGGTTGCCGCCGTCGTCCACTACAGCGATAACGCCCCCGGGAGCCTGCAGCCTTTGTGCTTCAGCCTTAGCCGCGGCGATGACTCGCTCTGCGCCCTGTAAGGTGAGAGTCTTCTTCTCAACCGTCTGTCCCGTTGCCAAGTTCGCGAATGTGAAAAGAATCGCGAACAGTAACGTCGAGCAAATCACGATGATTTTGTTTCGCATTTTTTGCCTGCCTCCCAATTTTGAAGGGGCGCTCGTCCACGCTCACAGCGACCCGCGCCCCGTGGGTTGAGGATCTACCTACCGAACGGGGCTGGAAAAAGAAGCCTCGCCCAGATTTGCTTCCGCCCAGGCGCACCAGATGATCACTTTGGAAACGTTCTTCACGTAGCTGGGTAGGACGATTTCTTTCTGGTACTTGTCGCCGAGCAGAGCCTTCTTCTTCAGTTTGTCCAGCAAATAGACCTGGCCGTCGGAATCCACAACTTGCCAGTGCGGATCCGGAGTGTCCGGCACGACGAAGTCGTCCGACAACGTGAGGACGCTTTTGCCGTCGCGGCTACTGTGAGTTACATGTCCTTTGTTTGCTTTCGGCCCCTGGAACTGGCTGGAGGTGTGCATATCTTGAGCAAATGCCGAGATGGCGAACAGCGTCGTCATCATCAGCAGCGCCCGGAACAGAAACTGGATTGTCTTATTCGTGTTCATTCCTTTGCCTCGTGCTTGGAGATTTTGAGTTTGCCTCTAGCACTCCGCGATGAATCGTTAACGATTCGCGAACCAGCTTAGCTGCCGGGCCCATGTGCAGTGCTGAGGTACTCACGTGGCAGTGGGATTCGGAACTGTGAGGAAGGTTTCACAGATCAGTTGGAAACAAAAAAGGACCCGCCAGCGTCACTTTCATGGCCGTATGGCATCCAATCGATCGGTGATAGTTGTGTCGCGTAAACCAAGGGTCATAGAAATCGATTGCTATCAAGTTCGCAGGGAGTTGTCCGATTACCTGGAGGGCGATCTCACGCCTGAGCTGCGAGTCCAGATTGAGGACCACCTTGAGAGCTGCAGTCACTGCACCGCTGTCTACGACGGTATGCGGAATGTTGTGCAGTTGCTGGGCGACGAAAAGGCGATCGAACTACCCAAAGGATTCAGCCAGCGTTTGTACAGACGACTATTTCTGGTCCAGTCAGATATCTTCCACTCCGACTGGACCACTTCTTCTAGGTAACCCCCCGGAGCACCAGTCCCGTACTTCGCGGCCCTCATGGAGACCGACAGGCGATATGAGCTTTTTTCCTGTCACTTTCACCAGACATTGGAATCACACCGCCCAGATACCATGAATGGCACCGAGCACAACCTGGTGGCAAACGCGCAAAACCTGGCGACAATGCCCACGCCGCGTGCTGCGGCATCTTTCGAGCAACCGCCCAAACTGGGCGCATTGGCATCTCTTCGTCTTCACTGGCCCGAGTACCTGATGGAAGCAGGCCTGCTCGGTGCGTTCATGGTGTCGGCTTGCCTGTTCGGCGTGCTGTATGGGTTCCCCCAGTCCCCCGTGAGACAGGCAATCTCTTACGACTTCCTCCGAAACTTGCTCGGAGGCCTGTCGATGGGACTGACAGCGATCGCTATCTTTTACTCGCCCTGGGGGAAGCAGTCTGGTGCGCACATCAACCCTTCGGTGACGCTGACGTTCCTTCGGCTCGGCAAAATCAAGTTCTGGGACGCCCTCTTCTATGTAGTTGCGCAATTCGGCGGGGCGGTGCTCGGCGTTGTTCTTGTGGCCCAGTTTCTCCGGCGAGAGGTTTCTGATCCATCTGTGCGATACGTGGTCACAACGCCGGGACCACGCGGGCCGTGGGTAGCGCTCGTTGCCGAGTTCATCATTGCGGCGGGAATGATGTCGGCCGTGCTCTATTTCTCGAATCACCACCGGCTTGCCAAATACACCGGTTTGTTCGCCAGTATTCTGGTCGCGACATACATCACGTTTGAGGCACGATTCTCCGGGATGAGCATGAATCCCGCCCGGTCGTTCGGTTCCGCATTTCCGTCGGGCATTTGGGACCATTTTTGGATCTACCTGACAGCACCGCTCCTCGGCATGCTTACCGCTTCGGAGCTCTACTTATGGCGGAAGGGCTGGCAGGCAGTGAAGTGCTGCAAGCTCCACCACGACAATGACAAGCGCTGCATCTTTTGCGGAGCGAATGGAGGATTCGCATCATGACTGACAATCGTTACGACGTGATCATCATCGGGACTGGTGCGGGCGGCGGAACGCTCGCCTACCACCTGGCGCCGTCCGGAAAGCGGATCCTGATTCTCGAGCGCGGCGACTATGTTCCCCGTGAGAAAGCGAACTGGGACCCCCAGGTCGTCAACGTGGACGCCCACTACAACACAAAGGAATCCTGGCTCGACAAAGAGGGTAAGGAACTGCACCCCCACACGAATTATTACGTGGGCGGCAACACCAAGTTTTACGGCGCTGCGCTCTTCCGTCTGCGCAAGGAGGATTTCGGCGAACTGCGCCACCACGGCGGCATCTCGCCCGCCTGGCCGATCAGCTATGACGACCTGGAGCCGTATTACACTCAGGCCGAAAATCTCTATCACGTGCATGGCAATCGTGGGGAAGATCCGACGGAACCACTGGCCAAAGCCCCTTATCCTTGGCCGGCAGTCAGCCATGAGCCGCGGATTCAGCAATTGTCCGACGATTTTGCGCGTTCGGGCCTGAAGCCTTTCCACGTACCCCTCGGGGTCATGCTCGATGAGAAGAATCCGCAGAAAAGCCGCTGCATCCGCTGCAACACCTGCGACGGCTTCGCCTGTCTGGTGTACGCCAAGTCGGACGCGCAGGTTCTATGCGTCGATGAAGCTATCAAGCACTCCAATGTGACCCTGCTGACGAATTCACTGGTGAAGCGGCTGGAAACAGACTCATCGGGTCGTGAGGTGAAGGGCGTAGTTGTGGAGTGCAACGGCAGCCTGGAAACCTACTCAGCGGATCTGGTTGTGGTTTCGTGTGGCGCCATCAACTCCGCCGCGCTGCTGTTGCACTCCGCTAATCACAAGCACCCGCGCGGGTTGGCCAACAGCTCTGATGTCGTGGGCCGCCATTACATGGGGCATACCAACTCCGTGATGATGGCCATTTCGAAGTGTCCCAACCCCACGGTCTTCCAGAAAACCCTGGCCGTCAATGACTTCTATTTCGGCTCCAAGGACTTCCAGTACCCCATGGGGCACATCTCGTTCGTCGGCAAGCTGGACGCAATCACCCTGAAGGCGGGCGCACCGGCCATCGCCCCCAATTTCACTCTGGAGCTCATGGCGAAACACTCGCTCGACTTCTGGCTGACCTCGGAGGATCTGCCCGATCCGAATAATCGGGTCACGCTCGCCCGCGACGGCAAGATCGTTCTTACTTACACCCCGAACAATCTGGAGGCACACGAAAGGCTTCAGGCCAAGCTGAAGCAGGCCATGAAACAGACCAACTGTTCGATGCACGGCCATGAATGCCATCAAGGGCTGTTCTCGCGAAACCTGTACGCAGGCCAGAAGATTCCTCTGGCCGGCGTGGCCCACCAGAACGGTACGATTCGCTTCGGGCACGATCCGAAAACTTCGGTCCTAGACGTGAATTGTAAGGCCCACGACGTGGACAATCTCTACGTCGTGGACGGGAGCTTCTTCCCGTCGAGCGCGGCCGTAAATCCGGCATTAACGATTATGGCAAACGCGCTTCGAGTGGGGGGGCATCTGCTCGAGCGTCTAGGGTCTGGCCAGGAGTATGAACAGCAGCGGCAGAAGGACCGCGAACTTGCAGTGACTAGGTAATCGGACCATGAGCCCACTTGTCCAACTGCGCCTTCTGTGCCGGAGCTTATTAGCAGTCTGGGTGTTGTCGTTAGTCCTGGGTGTACCTCAGGTCCTGGCCCAGCAGCACCCAGCTTTGGTAGACAGCGTAGACGCCATCGGGATTACCGTCTCCGACATGGATCGAGCCGTGGACTTCTATTCCAAAGTACTCACGTTTGAGAAGGTGTCGGATGCGGAGGTGGCTGGCGACAACTACGAGCATCTCGAAGGGGTGTTTGGGTTGCGTATTCGGGTGGTAAGAATGAGGCTCGGCGACGAGTTCATCGAGCTCACGGAATACCTGGCGCCGAAAGGTCGACCGATCCCCGTTGATTCGCGTAGCAACGATCGCTGGTTTCAACACATAGCGATCATTGTCAGCGACATGGACAGGGCATACGCTAGGCTACGGCAGAGCAAGGTGGAACATGCTTCGTCGGGGCCGCAGCGGCTTCCTGACTGGAACAAGAACGCGGCCGGCATCTCAGCCTTCTACTTCAAGGACCCCGATGGGCATCCGGTCGAGGTATTGCAGTTTCCCCCCGACAAGGGTCTGGACAAGTGGCACCGCCCGACAGACAGGCTGTTGCTCGGCATCGATCACACCGCCATCGTGGTATCCGACACCGATGCCAGCCTCAGGTTCTACCGGGACCTGCTCGGCATGCGGGTCGCCGGGGAGAGCGAAAACTACGGAACTGAGCAGGAACACCTGAATAACGTCTTCGGTGCCCGTTTGCGCATCACAGCGCTCCGGGGCTCCAGTGGACCAGGGATTGAGCTGCTGGAATATCTGGCACCCCGGGATGGACGGCCCTTGCCCGCAGACGAACATGCCAACGACGTCGTCCACCGGCAGACGGTTTTGTTGACTCGAGACGCCGATGCAGCCGCTCGGCAACTTAATGCTGGCAAGGTGAGCTTTGTTTCTTCTGGCGGTGTTGCGAATCAAAAGGGACAGCTTGGATTCAATAAGGCATTTCTGGTACGTGATCCCGATGGCCACGTTATGGCAATCGCGGAGAGGTAGAAGTTTATGAGCAGAGAGAAGTCGAGTAACCGAACAGCAATCCCGGCAAAACATCCATTGTAGTACGCGTATCGCATCTCTTTCGGCGAGCCTACGATGTTCTGTGTGGACCAGGCACGACTCGAGGAGTATCTGCAGTTCGAACTGGAGCGGCTGAGCAAGTCAGATAAGAGAGCCTGAGCTCGGCAGGAACGGAGAGAATATGACGCAAGAGGAAATCAGGCTGGCGGAATCCCGCGATCGGAAAAAGCACTGGAAGCGCTGGGGGCCCTATCTGAGCGAACGTGCCTGGGGCACCGTGCGCGAAGACTACAGCCCGTATGGGAACGCCTGGGAATATTTATCTCACGACCACGCCCGCTCGCGCGCCTACCGCTGGAACGAAGACGGCCTCGCGGGGATCAGCGACCGGAGGCAGATGATCTGCTTTGCCCTGGCGCTGTGGAACGAGCGCGACCCCATCCTGAAAGAACGAATCTTCGGTTTGACGGGTAACGAGGGCAATCACGGCGAGGATGTCAAGGAGTACTACTTCTATCTCGATAGCACACCCACCCATTCCTACATGAAGTACCTCTACAAGTATTCGCAGGCAGCCTTCCCTTATGCGCAGTTGGCGGAAGAAAACCGGCGGCGCGACAAGAAGCAGGGGGAATTCGAACTCCTGGATACGGGAGTTTTCAACGAGGATCGTTATTTTGACGTACTCGTGGAATACGCCAAGGCCGACACCGACGACATCCTAGTCAAGATCACGGTCACGAACCGCGGCCCGGAAGCTGCCAATCTTCGCCTGCTACCCACTGTGTGGTTCCGCAACACGTGGTCTTGGGGAGGCCGCGATCGGCGGCCTGAGCTGCACCAGGTACGCCCTGCGCCCAACCCGGTGATCGAGCTGAACCATGCTCAGCCTGGCAATCGCTGGCTTCATTGCGAAGGTTCTCCGGAACTGCTGTTCACTGAAAACGAGACCAATGTCCGGCGGCTGTTCGGAGCCGAGAACCGCACTCCCTTCGTAAAAGATGGCATCAACGACTACGTCGTGCACGGCGCCAAGGACGCGGTCAATCCGGAGCACTGCGGCACCAAGGCCGCTGCCCATTACAAGCTCACAGTTGGCATAGGAGAAACGATAGTAGTCCGGATGCGCCTTGTGGACTCGGACTTCGAAGGCAAGAATGCGTTTGTCAGTTTCGACAAGACTTTCGCGCTGCGTCAGGGCGAAGCCGATGAGTTTTACGCCACCGTCATTCCGCAGGACCTTTCCCCGGATGCACAGAATGTTATGCGCCAGGGCTTTGCGGGCATGTTGTGGTCCAAGCAGTTCTATCACTACGTCATCAAGGACTGGTTGCAGGGTGACCGGGGCAACCCTCCCCCGCCGCAGGAGCGCCGGTACGGCCGTAACCATGAGTGGGCCCATCTTTACAATGCTGACGTCATTTCAATGCCGGACAAGTGGGAATACCCGTGGTATGCAGCTTGGGACCTTGCGTTTCACTGCATTCCTCTGGCACTTGTGGATTCGGACTTCGCCAAAGAGCAGCTGACACTGATGCTGCGCGAGTGGTACATGCACCCCAACGGGCAGATTCCCGCCTATGAGTGGGCATTCGGCGATGTGAATCCCCCGGTGCACGCCTGGGCCGCGTGGCGCGTTTACAAGATCGATAAGAAGCGCAAGGGCAAGGGCGACCGGGCGTTCCTGCAGCGTGTCTTCCACAAACTGATGCTCAATTTCACTTGGTGGGTGAACCGCAAGGACGCCGAAGGCATGAACATTTTCCAGGGCGGGTTCTTAGGTCTGGACAACATCGGCGTGTTCGACCGCAGCGCGCCACTTCCTACCGGCGGCTACCTCGAGCAGTCCGATGGAACCAGCTGGATGGCGATGTACACGCTGAATCTGCTGGCCATCGCGCTGGAGCTGGCAAAAGAAGAGCCTTGCTACGAGGACGTGGCCAGCAAGTTCTGGGAGCACTTTATCTACATCGCTCATGCCATGAGCCACCGCGGCCACGACAGCATGGGACTGTGGAACGAAGAGGACGGCTTCTTCTATGACGTGCTGAAGCTGCCCGATGGTTCACAATTCCCGATGAAGATCCGCTCCATGGTGGGATTGATTCCGCTGTTCGCGGTGGAAACGCTGGAGCCGGAAGTGCTCGATAAGCTGCCGGACTTCAAGCGGCGGCTGGAGTGGTTTATCGACAACCGTCCAGATCTGACGGAAAACGTGGCCTGCATGCGCACGCCGGGCCGGGGCGAACGCAGATTGATGTCCATCGCCGACCAAGACCAGCTCCGCAGCATTCTCAAGTTCATGCTGGACGAGCGCGAGTTTCTCTCGCCGTACGGCATTCGTGCCCTGTCACAGTTCCATCGCGACAACCCGTACAAGCTTTCAGCGCACGGCATGGAACACCGCGTGGACTATGAGCCAGGGGAATCGTCGACCGGACTTTTCGGCGGGAACTCCAACTGGCGTGGACCGATCTGGTTCCCGGTGAACTACTTGTTGGTCGAGTCGCTCCAGAAGTTTCATCACTACCTCGGGGACGAGTTCAAGGTCGAGTTCCCGACCGGCTCGGGAAAGATGATGACCCTTTGGGAAGTGGCGGGCGAATTGTCGCGCCGCATGACGAGCATTTTCCTTCACGATGAGAAGGGCCGCCGCCCAGTGTTCGGAAACCTGGAGAAATTTCAGACGGATCCCCATTGGCGTGACTTGGTGCTCTTTCACGAGTACTTCCACGGTGACTCCGGGGCCGGCGTCGGCGCCAGCCACCAGACAGGCTGGACGGGCGTAGTCACCAAGTTAATGCAACAGAGTGGCGAGTCCCGCGAACGCAGGAAAACAGAATCGGCGGTTGCCACGGTGGCCGCAGACTGAATTCATAAGGAGGGACGGGAATGAAAGCCATTAGCGTGTTCCCCGGAAAACCCAACAGCGTCCACATCGCAGAGTTGCCCAAGCCCTCGCTGGACCAAGTTCCCGACGGCCGGGGCGTATTAGTGAAAGTTTTACGAGTGGGCGTAGACGGCACCGACAAGGAAATCAATGCTGCCGAATATGGCGCAGCGCCTCCGGGATACGATTTCCTGGTCATCGGCCATGAAGGCTTCGGTCAAGTGGAAGCCGTGGGCTCGAATGTCACGGAGGTGAAGCCCGGAGACTACGTAGTGGCTACCGTGCGCCGTCCGGGCAAAAGCATTTATGACCTTATCGGCACCAACGACATGACCACCGATGACACCTACTACGAGCGAGGCATTAACCTGCGCCACGGCTATTTGACGGAGTACTACGTGGACGATGTCGAATTCATCGTGAAGGTGCCGCAGGGTCTTAAGCAAGTGGGCGTGCTGCTCGAGCCCACGACTGTGGTGGAGAAAGGAATCTATCAGGCGTATGAGATCCAGCGCCGTCTCAAGGTGTGGCATCCGCGTAAGGCTGCGGTCATGGGCGCCGGCACCATCGGCTTGCTCGCCACGATGGTGTTGCGTCTGCGGGGTCTGGATGTGACCACGTTTGCTCGTAATCCCAAGCCCAATCTGAACGCCGAATTGATCGAAGCGCTAGGGGCGCGGTATCTCATAACCCAGGAAGTACCGATCGTGGCAGGTGGGAAAAAATTCGGGCCATTTGATTTGATCTTCGAAGCGACCGGCAACTCCGGTGTCGTCTTCGACAGTATGCAAGCCCTGGGCAAGAACGGTGTGCTGGTGCTCTCCAGCGTGACGGGTGGAGACAATATGATCCAGGTACCGGCGGACCGCATCAACTTGGAGTTTGTCCTCGGTAATAAAGTCATGGTAGGGACGGTCAACGCCAATCGGGAGTACTTCGAGCTGGGCGTTCGGGACATGGCACAGGCGGAAGCGGAGTACCCCGGCTGGCTGGGCAAGCTCCTGACCCACCCGGCGAGGGGCCTGGAGAACTATACCGAACTTTTCCGAAACCTTACCTCTGCGAACGGGGCGATCAAGGTGTTCTGTGAGGTGGCGGATCTCTAATGCGATCGGATTGTGTTGAATCGAAGGTGCACTGTGAACGCGAGTAAGAAGACGCGAATCGTGATTCTGGGAGGCGGCTTCGCCGGCCTCTACGCTGCCATCGAGTTGGACAAGACGCTGGCGCTCGATCCGGACGTGGAAACTACGCTGGTGAACCGCGACAACTTCTTTCTGTTTACTCCGATGCTGCACGAGGTGGCGGCCAGCGACCTGGATCTCACCAACATCGTGAACCCGGTGCGGAAATTGCTGAAGCACGTGAATTTCTTCGCCGGCGAGGTCGAGGCCATCGACCTGCATGGCAAAAAGGTCAGGGTATCGCATGGCTTCGATCATCACCATCACGACCTGGAATACGACCACTTGGTGATCGGACTAGGCTCCATCACCAACTTTTACAACCTTCCTGGGTTGCAGGAACGCTCCCTGACCATGAAGTCCCTGGGGGATGCGATCCACCTGCGTAATCACCTGATCGCCACGCTGGAGGAGGCCGACACCGAGTGCGCCGCCAACTTGCGCGACCCCCTGCTTACCTTCGTTGTGGCCGGAGGCGGGTTTGCCGGCGTGGAGACCATCGCAGGCATTAACGACTTCGTGCGCGAAGCGCTGCCCTTCTATCCGCGGCTACGGGAAGAGATGCTACGGGTGGTGCTGATTGATCCGGGGCCGGTGATCCTTCCGGAGCTTGGCTCCAAGCTCGGTTTCTACGCACAAAGGAAACTGGCGGAGCGCAAAGTGGAGATTCGAGTGAACACCAAGATGGTAGGTGTTACCGAGCACGGAGTGCAGCTCAGTGATGGCACCAGCGTCAGCACGAGCACGGTGGTCTGGACTGCGGGAACCTCCCCTAACCCCTTGCTGGCCAGCCTGCCCTGTGCCAAGGACCGCGGACGGCTTCTGGTGCAGGACACCATGGAAGTTCCCGGCTGGGCGGGTGTCTGGGCGCTGGGAGACTGCGCACTCATCCCCGACCGGAAAACGGGTCAGTACTGCCCGCCGACAGCACAACACGCCCTGCGCCAAGGCAGAGTCCTGGCCAGGAACCTGATCGCAGCGGTGCGTGGCGGGCACAAGAAGCCGTTTTCCTTCGCCACCATCGGTCAGTTGGCGGCCATCGGAAGGCGCACTGGTGTTGCTAACATTTTCGGAATCAATTTCTCTGGGTTTATCGCGTGGTGGTTGTGGCGAACCATCTATCTAAGCAAACTGCCCAGGTTCGAGAAGAAGCTTCGTGTGGCACTGGACTGGACTTTGGACTTGCTATTTACGAAAGATCTTGTCCAGTTCCAGACCTTCCGAGCCCCAACTGTTTCGCACAAGGATGACGATATTGAAGCACGGCCCGTGACAGCATCAGCAAATATCGCGCAGGTCGGTTCGTAGAAGGAGCTTGCGATGATTCGCTTTGGACAAGACGTATGTGGAAACCTGGAAGCGGCTTTGCGTCGCGAGTGGCTCGAGACCAACGGTCTCGGGGGCTTCGCCTCCTCTACCATCAACGGGATCAATAACCGGCGCTACCACGGTCTACTGGTTGCGGCCACCAAACCGCCCGTAGGTCGCTTCGTTTTGTTATCGAAACTTGAAGAGACTCTTTTGGTAGGCGGCCGATCGTTCGATCTCGCGGCTAACCGTTACCCCGGCGTCGTACATCCGCAGGGCTTCCGGTATCTTAGGCAGTTTCGCCTTGATCCTTTCCCTGTTTTCACGTTCGAAGTGGACGGTCTGGAAATCGAGAAGACCGTCTTCATGGTGCAGGGCGAGAACACGACAGTTATTCAATATGAGATCAAGCACCACGCTGCCTCCCTGCCCGACAAAATCGCCCTCGAGATTCGGCCCCTCATCGCGTTTCGCGATTATCACAGCACCACTCACGAGAACGACTCATTGAACTCGAAGGTTGAAGTGCTTGCCGGAGTGGCGAGTGTCACTCCTTATGCTGGACTCCCGACCCTTTACCTCGCGCACGACGCCACGCAGCTCGAGGACGAAGGGGGCTGGTACCGCAGTTTCGAGTACGATGCCGAGCGCGAACGAGGCCTGGATTTTGTCGAAGATCTCTTTAACCCCCTGGTCCTCCACTTTCATCTCAGCTCCAGCAGAAAAGCAACCATCATAGCCTCCACAGAGCATCGAGACGCGGCGAATGCCTCTCAATATCGGCAAGCCGAGACCTCCCGGCGACGTGCCAATGTCATGCGCTCTCCGATCGAGGACGAATTCGTGAAAACCTTGACCGCCGCCACCGACCAGTTCATCGTCGCGAGGGGAGAACAGAAAACCGTCATCGCTGGTTATCACTGGTTCAGCGACTGGGGCCGCGACACCATGATCGCGTTACCCGGCCTGACTTTACCGACCAAGCGCTACGACGTTGCTCGCAGCATTCTGCGTACCTTTCCTCGGCACGTGGATCGAGGCATGTTGCCGAACCGATTCCCCGATGCTGGCGAAACTCCCGAGTACAACACGGTCGATGCGACGCTCTGGTTTTTCGAGGCCGTTCGCGCATATCTGGCCTACACCGGCGATTTGGACTTTGTGCGTAAGGACCTTTATAGCGTTCTCACCGACATCATCTCCTGGCATGTGCGGGGCACGCGCTTCGGAATCAAGTTGGATCCCAGCGGGCTGCTCAGTTCAGGGGAGCCCGGGGTTCAGCTGACTTGGATGGATGCGAAGGTGGGCGAGTGGGTCGTTACGCCGCGCCATGGAAAGCCTGTCGAAATTCAAGCCCTGTGGTACAACGCGCTCTGCATCATGGAAGACCTGGCGCAGCGCCTCAGTGATGAACCCGCCCGCAAGCGTTATGGCGGTATGGCCACACTCACGAAATGGAGCTTCAATCGCCTGCTGTGGAACGAAAAGGGTAACTATCTTTATGACGTCGTGAATGGGGGCCCACCCGACGCCAGCATTCGCCCCAATCAGATCTTCGCTGTCAGCCTTCCGAATACCATGCTCAGCCCAGAAAGAGCCGAGCTCGTGGTACGCACCGTACAGCAGCACCTGCTGACGCCCTACGGCCTGCGCAGCCTGGCGCCGACTGATCCGCAATACCGCAGCCACTACACCGGCGACCCTGTTAGCCGTGATGGTGCTTACCATCAAGGGACTGTTTGGCCATGGCTGATGGGACCGTTTATCACAGCCTATATTAAGGTGAACCGAAATAGTGAGCCAGCGCGGCGACAGGCGGAAACTTGGCTGGAGGCATTCAAGGAACACCTTTCGGATGCGGGTCTAGGTCATATTTCCGAGGTGTGCGGCGGCGATGCGCCTCACCAGCCAGGCGGCTGCATCGCGCAGGCATGGAGCGTCGCCGAATTGCTGCGCGCTACCATTGAGGACGTCTATGGGATCCGGCCAGTGTCGCGAATGCAGGTGGAGACGATCCCGGAGGCTAATCAGGCAGGCGATAAAGTGCGGGACTTCCAAGGCAGTCCGCCGTCGGGCTGTCGCTAACGAGTGACTTAGGGTTCGTACGAGGGCGAAGCCGCGGTGTCGCGCGCGTGCCGGTCGCGAAACGATACTCGACCGGGTGCCTCGGGCACACCATTAGTGTTTCGGACGACCATGGGAATTAGGTTTGCTAGGAGAGCGAGGAAATGAGAACAAATCCAAAAGTGTGGTTGGTAACCGGCAGCGCAAGCGGTTTGGGCCAACATCGCTGAAGCTGTGCTCGCATCGGGCGATCGCCTCGTCGCAACGGCCCGCGATCCTCGCCGCCTTGAAGATCTGGTGGAGAGAGTATGGCGATCAGGTTCACCGCTCCCCTCGAGGTGGCAGATGAGGATGCAGCCTGTGCCGCAGTGCAGGTGGCGGGTGGATGCGTTGGTGAGTTGGGCGCGGGCGGCGTTGGCGAAGTGTACCGCGCTGACACGCGGATCCTGTATCCCGAAGCCTTTGGCTGTCATCCAACACAGCATCCATTCAGTTCACCGAGGAGGAACTCCATGACAAATGCGAGCCGTGTTCGTGTGATCCGTCTTCTGGTTCTCGGGGTGCTGGTCCTCGCTGCAACTTCCTGGGCGCAGAAGCGCCCGCCAATCTCCGAACAAATCGCCAAGACCTATGGTCTCGATTCGTTTAGCCAAATCGAGCGGATCCGCTACACCTTCAACGCAGATTTGGGCGAGGTCAACCTTTCTCGAACGTGGGTCTGGGAGCCCAAGGCCGACCAGGTCTCCTACGAGGGGAAAGACAAGGCGGGCAAGCCGGTGAAGCTTACGTACCTGCGCTCTCAGCTCAGCAGCCAGGCCGCGATCGTGAGGGACGAAATCGATCCGGCTTTCATCAACGATCAGTATTGGCTGCTCTTCCCCCTGCATCTTTCCTGGGACAGCAGCGCCAAAGTGGAAGAAACGGGCATGCACAAACTGCCGCTGGGCAAGGGCTCCGCCGGGCGGGTCGTGGTGACGTATCCCTCGGAGGGTGGCTACACGCCCGGCGACACTTGGGAACTCTTCGTTGGCACCGACAACCGCATCCAGGAATGGATCTACCGCCGCGGCGGAAGCGCAAAGCCGACTGCCGTCGCGTCGTGGGAGGACTACAAGAAGGCCGGCCCTCTCCTTGTCTCACTGAACCACCGCGGGACGCGGCTGGGCAAGCCGATGCGGGTCTTCTTTTCGGATGTGTCCGTCAAGCTGGTGGGGGCAAACACCTGGGTGAATGCGCAATAAACAAACGGACGGGCGGAACCTATTCTCCATTAGATGAATGAATTCTTCCGTTTGATTGTTTTGTAAGCCCAATAGGCGCGCACACTTCGTGTCGGAGGCTAATCAGGCGGGCGATAAAGCGCGGGCTTCCAAGGCAGTCTGAGCCTACCCGAGAACTCTCCGAGAGACCGGGTGCCTCGGCCGTAGCATTACTATTTCGCGTGCCCATGGAGATTGCGTTCGTTAGGAGAGCGAGAAAATGAGAACAAATCCATTTTCCGACGCGCTGGGATTCCTTACTCAGGCTAGCTGGACAACCTATGTTTTCTGGCTGCTATTAATTGCCAGCGTTGTGATTGCAGCAGTCAATGTTCGCCGCGACTCAAGCCAGCGCTCAGCTCTGCACCTGTGGAATTGGCTGGCCCGATTCTTCATCGGCGCGCTGTGGTGGCAGCAATCCTTATGGAAGCTGCCCCCCACTTACACTGATCAGCCGGACGGCTCCGGTGGTCTGCGCTACTGGATGGGTGAGATGGCGAAGTGGGCCAGTACGGCGCTGCAGCAGCACTTCGTGAAGGACGTGGTACTTCCACATTTCTACTTCTTTGCTCCTCAGGTCTACTTCTCAGAAGTGCTGGTCGCCGTCACGCTGCTCCTTGGGCTGTTTAGCCGGTTGGGAGCTTTCGTAGGAACACTGATGGCCATCAATCTATGGCTGGGCCTCTATCGTTCTCCCTCCGAGTGGCCATGGACATACTTCTTTCTTGTTGTTATCCAAGTCATGTT
>WNFH01002110.1_pt1 | contig 14825 bp, 15 predicted proteins | sample 5400411 | NCBI WGS metagenome assembly WNFH01 (sample SAMN13153347, study PRJNA577476) | soil metagenome | isolation source: 200 cm saprolite under Douglas fir tree site 2 hole 3 | place: USA:California | collected 2015-04-18
ATCGAATAATCTCCGCCGGGCGGCAGAAACCAGGTATCGAAGGAGGTTCTCATGCGGGTACACCGACTATCGAGTGGAAGTTGTGGACTTGCGGCGGCACTGCTCTGGTTTTTTCTGGGCGGCATACAAGCGCGCGCACAGACGGAAGACGCGCTCGCTCAGGGCGCCAAGAAGGAAGGAAAAGTCGTCTACTGGACCACGATGCGGGTGCCCGACGCGCAAGCTCTGGCGGATGCATTCGAGGCCAGATACCCGTTCGTCAAGGTCGAGGTTGTTCGCATCAGCGGGGACCAGTTGATCGAGCGCGCCATCGCCGAAAGCCGGGCCGGCAATATCACCGCCGATGTTCTGGACGCATTTTCATTTAAAGTTCTTCAGAACCGCGGGCTCATACAGCCTTACGCCTCGCCCGAGGCGGCGGCCTACCCCGACGGTTATAAAGACCCCAAGAACTTTTGGGCAACGCTTTACTGCGCCTACAACGTGTTCAGTTACAATACCAAGCTGGTAGCGCCGGCGGAGGCCCCGAAAGACTGGGAGGACCTGTTGCATCCGCGGTGGAAAAGGAAACTGGGCATCGATGACCAGGATTATTACTGGTACGCCGGCATGCTCAAATTCTGGGGCGAGGAAAAGGGAAGAAAATACATGGAAGCTCTCGCGCGCCAGGACCTCATATGGCGCAGAGGGCGGGGACTCCTTACCGAACTCATGGCCACGGGAGAGTTTCAAGGTGTGGTAGTCACCTTCCCGGATCTCGTGGAACAGATGAAGGCGAAGGGTCAGCCCGTCGAATGGGTGAAGACGACGAACCCGATCTTGGTGACGCTCGACATGATCGGGCTGCCGGTCAAGGCGCTGCGCGCAAATGCTGGAAAGCTGTTCATGAATTACAGTCTGTCGAAAGAGGGACAGGAGACTCTGCACAAACGCAACCGGATCTCGGCCCGGCCCGATATCAAGCCCCTAGTCCCCGAGATGGACCGCGCCAAGCTTCGCCTCGTGCCCTTGGATCCGGAAATCCCGACGGCGACCAAATACATCGCCGACTTCCGGCGAACCTTCGGAATCAAATGACGGCGCGTTAGAGCCAGGAGAATTACGGTGGCAGAAAATCTCAAAGAACTCTGGACCAAAGTTAATTCCCTCATCGACCCGAAAACCCTGATCGATCTGGCGTTGACGCTCGGAAATATCGATAGTCCGGCCGGACAGGAAGCTCCCGCGGGAGACTACCTGTTGGAGTGGCTAAAGAATCGAAGCTTTGCGCCAAAAAAAATCGGCCTGGTTCCCGACCGCTTCTGCGTCGCCGGCTCCCTTCCAGGAACGGGAGGCGGTTTAAGCCTGCTCTTTAACGCCCACATGGACACCTCGATTCCCGACGACGCCACTCTAACGTTAAGACCGGCGGAAGAGGCCGATCGCCTCGCTTGGGTCGACGGCGAGTATATTATTGGCAAGGGCGTGGTCAACGACAAAGGTCCCATGGCCGCGTTTCTGATCGCCGCCGACGCGATTCGCCGCGCCGGTACACCTTTGAAGGGGGACATTGTGCTGACCATGGTTCCCGGGGAGATCGATCAGGAACCGGTGGACGAATTCACCGCCACCCGTTATCTCAGCAAGGAGGTCGGCTCGCGCTATCTCGTGAGCCGCGGCGTCGTGGCCGATTACGCGCTCGTCGCCGAAGGCACCGAATTCAACATGGGCTGGGCGGTGGCTGGAAAGGCGTGCTTCAAGATCACCGTATACGGCAAAAGCGTGTACGTTCCGTTTATGCCTGCCCGTTCGGAACTGTCGCGAAGTCCCAACGCCATCATAAAAATGGCGCCCGTCTTGTCGGATCTCGAAGATTGGGCGGCGCGCTACGAGCGCGAAAACGCAGTCGATACTCCGGGCGGGCGCGTCATTCCCAAAGCCAACATCGGCGCGATTCGCGCCGGCTCTCCCTCGCATATAAGCTCGAGTGCGAAGTCGTGCAGCATCTATATGGACGTCCGGTTGGCGCCGGGCGCCGACCCATTAGCGATACGAGAAAGCTTGCGCAGCATTGTGAAGAACTGCGGCCTGGAAGGCGAGGTCGAGCTTTACACCTACCGAAAAGCGCAGGTCGCTGAAAAGGTCGAGCCTCTGGTGGACGCTGTAGGGCGGGCGCATGCGATGCTGGGAGCAGAAAAGCCCGGCATGGCCGCGCCGGCTTATAGCAGCATGTGGCGCGATCATCTCGTTTTTATCGAGGCCGGCATCCCGTCAATCACGTACGGTCCGAGCGGCTCGACCGGCGGCGCGCGCCCCTATTCGATGAAAATTCAGGACATGATCAAGGTCGCTCAGTCGTATGCTCTCATCGCTTTGAATATTTGCAGTCGGATCAAAGAGCCATGACGTCGATGCGCTACCGTTCTGTTCCGGTCTGCGTCGGTGCATTGATATTTTGCCTCAGTGTGGCGCAATTGCTGCACGCGCAGTCCCAACCTCCGCAAGTGATGATAGGCATCGGTCCGGGGACGCTCGGTCACATTCCTCTGGTGGTTGCGAAGGAGAAAGACTACTTTCGCGAGGAAGGAATTCGCCTGGATCTGATTCAAATCAAGGCCGGACTCAACGTGCCCGCCATGATCGAAGGCGGCCTGGACTATTCGGGGATCATCGGCATCCCGATCAACGCCGCGCTGCAAGGAATGAAGTTCAAAGTCTTGATGGTGAACAGCAGTCTGGCGATGGACTTGGTGGTGCAGCCCGATATCAAGTCCGTTCAAGAGCTCAAAGGGAAGCGGCTGGCGATCGATTCTTTCGGCGTTTACAGTCACACGGTCGCCGAGGAAATTCTTCGGCGTCAGGGCGTGAACCCGCGCGACGTGACCTTTATGACAATGGGCTCTACGCCGCTCCGGCTCGCGGCGCTCCAGTCCAAGTCCGTCCAGGCAACGATGTTGGGCGTGCCACAGAATCTCTTGGCTGAAGAGTCCGGTTTCACGCGCCTGGTCTCCGCGCAGGAAGTAGTCAACCTTCCCCAAACCGGAATCGCCGCACCGGAGGGCAGGGTGCAGTCGAATCCGGAAATCGCTTACCGTCTGGTCAGGGCGACTTTGAAAGGTCTTCTCCATTACCGCCAAAACAAAGCCAGCTCGGTCGGGACATTGGCCAAATTTTTAAATCTGAAAGATCCGCGTCTTGTGGATCGAATCTACAACTATTCTTTAAAAGTATTTACCGAGGACGGCACCATCCCGGTCCCATTTCAACAGCAGGCCATCGAAGAATCGAAACGCACGACGCGCGTTACCAAAGAGGTCGCTCCGGCCGAAATCTTCGATTTTCAACTCGCGCGGCGCGCGAAGGGCGAGCTGGCCTCGTCAGGTTGGCGTCCATAGAGCACCATGAAGATTATCGACGTCCACGCGCACTACTGTCCGCGCGCCTACTTTGCAAAGTTGGAGTCCAGAAAGGCGGCGCCTTACGTCAAGGCCCTGGAAAACGGCGCGCTGGATCTCCGCTACGGTCCTGGAAGGTACAGCACGGTTCGGGAAGGCATGTACTCCATTGACCGCCGTCTAGCCGACATGGACGCCAAGGGCGTGGATCTCCAGGTGCTGAGTCCTCTGCTTCACGGCATTCACATGCTCGACGCAAAGACCGGATTGGAGCTGTGCCGGCTTGTCAACGATGACGTCGCAGAAGTTGTTCAGAAGCATAAAGGCAGGTTTGAAGGCTTCGCAATATTGCCGCTTCAGGGCGTTGACGAGTCGCTAATGGAGCTCGAGCGCTCCGTCAGGGACCTCAAGATGAGAGGCGTTGTTTTCTTCTCCAACGTCGAAGGCCGTTTTCTCGAAGACGAGGGTTTCTGGCCTGTGTATGAGAAGATCGCGGAGCTGGACATTCCCGTCTTTATCCATCCGACGCACCCGGTGAACGACAAGGGAATGGAAGACTACGGCCTCGTCTCCACGGTAGGTTTCCTGTACGACACGACGCTCACCATGTTGCGGATCATCTTGAGCGGCCTCCTTGAGCGCCACGCCGGTTTGAAGTTTATTCTGCCGCATCTTGGAAGCGTGATTCCCTACATCACCGCGCGAATCGACAAGGAGCGCGCTGGTCCGCCGTCCTCTAAGAGAAAAATCCAGCGCCCTCCCAGCGAATATTTCAAACGCGTCTATGTGGATACGGTTTCATTGCACGAACCGGCGCTCAGGATGGCGAATGAATCTCTGGGCTCGCGGCGGATCCTTTTCGGCTGCGATTGTCCGTTTTGGGGATTGGGTGAAGGGCTGGAGTCGATCGTGAAGCTGGATCTTCCGGAAGAAGATCAAAAAAATATTTTTTACAGGAACGCCGAAACGATTCTGAAGCTGAGATGAAATCTTTTTCGGTTGCCATGTTGTTTGTTCTTTTGTTTCCCGTAAGCTCCTTCGGGCAAAAAACGGCGAACTTGACGATGGGCTACGTTGGGATCGACGTGCCGCAGCTTCCCGCCTGGATGGCGAAGGAAGCGGGGATCTTTCAGAAAAACGGTCTCGACGTCCAGTTGGTGAACTTTACCGGCGGGCCCACGGCCATCGCCGCGCTGCTGTCGGGAGACGTGCCTTTCACGCAGGTTTCCGGCCCTTCGGTGGTGAGCAGTCATTTGCGCGGCTCCGATACGGTCTTCATCGTCGGTGGAACCGTGACTCTGGATTTTTGGCTTATCAGCCGTCCGGAGATAAAAGCGCCGGAGCAGCTCAAGGGAGGAACGATCGGCATCGGTAGATTCGGCGGCGTCAACGATGCCATGCTGCGGTTTCTCCTGCCGAAGCTTGGACTCGTGCAGGGGACCGACGTCACCGTGAGGCAGATGGGCGGCGTGCCCGTTCGACTCGCTGCGATCGAAGCGGGACAGATCCAGGCGAGCTTATTGAGCCTGCCGATCACGTTCGTGGCCGTCAAGAAAGGTCTCAATGTTCTCGCCGACGTGGCCGCTCTCGGCATGGTCTACCAGCACACGACGGTGGCAACGACGAGGAAGTTCATCCGAGAGCACCCCGATACCGTGAGAAGATACGTCAGGTCCCAGGTCGAAGCGGTCCACCGGCTAAAGACCGACCGCGAAACGGGAATCAAGGTCCTCAGCAAATACATCCACGGGATATCGGACCGGGATTTGCTGGAGAAATCCTACGATCGCGCCGTTACCGACATCGCATTGCCGCGAAAACAGTATCCCACATTGGAAGGCATCAAAGTCATACTGGAGGGATTGGCGGACCAGGAGCCGAAGGCAAAGACGGCCAAGCCCGAAGAGTTCGTCGATATGCGCTTTATCGCGGAGCTGGACCAGAGCGGTTACATCGACAGTCTTTATAGGAGGTAATGGTCTATGCGAGAAAGAATTGGGCCCAAAGGAGTTGCTGAGCCGGTCGGCTGGTATACGCACGCTGTGAAGGTTTCTCCGAAGCAGCTCGTTTTTGTTGCGGGTCAGGTTCCGATTGACAAAGATGGTAACGTTGTTGGAATCAATCGAAACGAAAAACTTAACAACCATCAGACCGTCGACCTCGCAGTTCAGGTTCGTCAAACCTTTCTCAATGTAAAAGCCGCGCTAGAAGCCGCCGGTGCGTCAATGACGGATATTGTTAGGCTCGACACCTACGTTGTAGCATCGGCCATGAATGAGTGGAGAACGGTAGGTAGGACTGTGAAGCACAAGATGCTCGGAGCAGCTCACCCGCCAGGGGCCACCGTGTTTGTAGCAGGGTTGATGATACCCGAGGCATTGCTAGAAATATCTGCAATAGCGGCAATTGACTGAAAGGAAATCCAATGAAAGCGGGCAAGACGGCAAAATTGCTGATTGGTCCCTGGTTTTTAGCTTTATTGTTGACTTTCAGTACCACCTCGATGGCGTTGGAGGAAGTTAAGCTTCATATATCGGGCAGCGGAAGCCCATTCCCTCTCATTTTTAGAGTAGGGCAGGACAAGGGCTTCTATAAGGAAGAGGGGCTCGAGGTCTTGCCGATAGCCGCAAACTTACTCACCGGGATACAAGGGCTCACTGCCGGAAGTTTCGACTTCAGTCAGATCCTCGGGCAAGGTTCTGCGGCAATCTTACGGGGCTTTCCGCTCAAGATCGTCATGGCTTTCGATATGCATCCGCTCTGGTGGCTCTACGGCGGAAAGCAGATCAAAACCCTTCAGGACCTTAAGGGCGGCAGGCAGGTGGGGGTTGCGAGCTTCGGTTCCGCCGTGCACCAAACGACTATGGAAATACTTTCCAAGCATGCCATCGAATCCCCGCGCGACGTCGTCCTACGGGCGGTCGGCAACGATCCGGATCGTCTGGCCGCGTTGATGAACGGAGCCGTCGATGCGACTGTCTTGAATCAGACTTCAAGCCTGATCGCCAAGAAAAATGGTCTCCGCGAGCTGTTGTTCTACGGCAAAGAGATCGAATACGTGACCGCCGGCGTCGTCGTCAGTGAAAAAACTTTGGCGCAGAAGCCGGCCTTTGTGCGCCATTTTCTCCGTGGAACGCTCCGGGCTTTTTTCTGGATCAAGGCGAACGAAAAGGACATGGTGAGTTACATGGCGCGCGTATTGAAAATTTCCGAAGCCGACGCCGGCGAGATCTACAAGGCGACGGTTCAAGTCTTTTCCGCGGATGGAACGATGCCGCGCGCGCTGCAGGAACGGATGATCGCTTTTCAGCGGGCCGCCTTGAAAGTCGACAAAGAGGTTCGCGCGGATAACGTTTACGATTTCGACCTCGTGAACGCTCTCAATAAGGAGTTGGGCAAGAGCGGATTATAGCGGGGGATCGAATGTCGCAGGGACCTGAAACGCCTTTGGAGCATCGTCGCTACAATTATCTTCCGCTCAGAGGGCGGAAAAAGATTCACTGGCCGAATGGGGCAAGGATCGCCGTTTGGGCGGCTGTCAACGTAGAATATTTTCACATCGACAAATCCCTCGGCGGACACGGAGACTCCCATGTGCCGGATGTTCAGGGTTATAGCCTGAGGGACTACGGTTCTCGAATCGGGATATTTCGATTGATGGACGTGTTGGACAAGCACGGAGTCAAGGCCAGTGTTTTTTTAAATTCCGATGTATGCAAGTATCAACCCGCTATCATTAAAGAAGGCGAGCAGCGCGGTTGGGAATGGCTGGGCCACGGCCGAACCAATAATGTCCGGCTTACGGATTATTCCGGAGAACAGGAACGGCAAATTATCCGGGAGGTGAAGGAAGCGATCGCCACGGCCGTGGGGCGCGTGCCGAAAGGATGGGCCGGTCCCGGATTGGCGGAGACCTTCAACACGCCGGATTATCTCGCCGCCGAAGGATTCGAGTATCTGTGCGATTGGGGATGCGACGACCAGCCCGTGCCGATGCGCGTGCAAAGCGGCCGCATGATTATTCTGCCCGTTCATTCGACCATCAGCGATATCGCCACCTTTTTGCGTTTTCAATTCACGCCGGGTGAATACCTGCAAGTTCTCCGCGATCAATTCGACAGGCTTTACGCCGAGGGAGCCGGCAACGGCATGGTGATGGCCATACCGCTGCATCCGTTCGTTATCGGGCTTCCGTTCAGGATTAAATATCTGGATTTGGCGCTGGAGTATATCCGCTCTCACGGGGACGTCTGGTGGGCGACCGGCGGAGAAATCGCCGATTGGTATTATTGTCATTATTACGAGAGTCCATGAAGCAGACGGTTACGGAAAAACAAAGAATTGCCCATGACGCCGGAAAAGATTCTCAAAGCGCTGGAAGAAAAGAAAAGAGAAGAAGGAACGATCCAGCATGAGATTTGAACTTCTACAACCCGGGTCTCTTGAAGAGGCCGTATCGATTCTTAGTTCCCATCCGGACGAGGTGAGGGTGATCGCCGGCGGGCAATCGCTTCTTCTGATGCTTCACTCCGGACTCGTTCAACCGCGTTTGCTCGTCTCTTTGGGCGCGCTTAAGGAGCTTGCCGGAATCGAGCCGCTTTCCAACGGCGGCATTCGCATCGGCGCGCTCACCGCGCACCGGCAGATCCTATCATCCCAAGTCGTCGGCGCAAAAGCGGGCCTTCTGCAACAGGCGGTCTGGCACATCGGTTCCACGCCGGTAAGGAATTTCGGCACGATCGGCGGGAACCTCTGCCACAACGAGATGGGAGGAGATCCTCCGCCGGCTCTTCTGGCGCTCGAGGCGAGAGCGGAGTGCGTGAGCGTGCGGGAAAAGAGAACGATTCCGCTGGGAGACTTTTTTACGGATTACTTCGCGACCTCTCTCGCGCCCGACGAGATTTTGGTCGGGATCGAGATCCCTTCCCAGCCGGCCGGAAGCCGGGCCGTTTATCTCAAGCAAGCCATGCGGCCGGGAGACCTGGCCATCGTCGGGGTTGCGGCCTTGCTCGAAATGAGAGACGGCTTTTGCCACGAGGCCAGGCTCGCGCTGGGCGGCGTCGGCCCGGTTGCCTTCCGGGCTTTGGAAGCGGAAAAGCTCTTGCGACGACAGCCTCTCAACGACGACGTGATCGACGAAGCAGCTAGAGCCGCCGCGGCGATGAGCGACCCGATCAGCGACGCCCACGCGTCGGCGGAGTACCGCAGGAAAATGGTTCGTGTGTTCGTCAAAAGGGCGATCCGGCAGGCGATGAGCTAGAAACATGAAGCGGGTTGTCCGTTTGTGGGTAAATGGAGACGAGGTGGAGGTGGCCATCGAGCCCTCTGCCTTGCTCCTCGATGTGCTGAGAGACGAGCTTGGCCTGACCGGCGCGAGGCGAGGATGCGAGAGCAGTTATTGCGGCGCATGCACTGTGCTGGTGGACGGCCGGACGGCCCACTCCTGCACACTGCTGGCCGCTCTTGTCGGGGAGCGGAAGATTACCACCGTCGAAGGGCTGGCGCAGAACGGCCGGCTCGATCCGCTGCAAGAATCTTTCATCGAGCACAACGGCTTCCAGTGCGGTTACTGTACTCCGGGCATCATCCTCGCGGCCAAGGCGCTGCTCCTCGACAATCCCGATCCCACGGAGGAGGAAGTTCGCCGCGCCATCGACGGGAATCTCTGCCGCTGCACCGGTTATCAAAAAATTGTCGAGTCCATTCTGGATGGAGCAAAGAAATATGCGCGGACAAAAACTTATAGTTAGTCACAATCTTTTATCACCGTGCCTGCGGTGGTTCTCCGCCGCCTATCTTTGCCTGGCGCTCGCTTCTCTCGCTCGCGCGGATGAAAAAATTACGGTCGCGATGCTTCCAAGCCCCACCAATGCTCCCTTCCAGGTTTCTTTGGACAGTGGTTTCTTCAAGAGCTACGGGCTCGAAGTCGTTCCCGTGCAATTCAACGGCGGGACGCAGACCATCATGGCGCTCATGTCCGGCGACGTGCAGCTGACGACGACCGGAGGGCCGGCGGCGGTCAACGCCCGTCTCAAAGGAAGCAGCGTGACGCTCATCGCCACCACCGTGGGCGTCTTCCCCTACTTTTTCTACGTCTCCGAAAGAATACGCAAACCCGAAGATCTCAAAGGTAAGCGCGTCGGCATCGCCGGCTTCGGCGGCGTGCTGCACAACGCAACCCGTTTCGCCCTGCAAAAGCTGGGACTCAACCCGGAGACGGACGTGACCATGGTGCAGATCGGCCTGCCGTTTGCCAACCATATCGCGGCCATGGCGAACGGCTCGATCGACGGCGCCCTGTTCCAATTTCCCGAGACGAAAACGGCCAACGAGCTCGGCTTCAAGCCCGTGGTGAATCTTGCCCAGACCGGGATCAAGTTTCCCACCAGCCAGATGACGACGACCGGGGAATATATCAGGAGCCATCGCGATCAGGTGAAAAGATTCATGATGGGCTACATCGCCGGCTTGGCGAGGCTGAAGGGAGACCGCGACTTCACGATGGCGGTGCTAAAAAAATTCCTGCGCATTCCCGACGCGGAAATCTTGGCCGGGACTTATGACTTCTGGGTCAACATCTACTCGGCTAAGCCCTACGTCGATCCGGAAGAGATCAAGACCTATCTTCTTACCGTCAAAGACCGCGGAGCGGCCAAGCCGGAAGATTTTATCGACAACAGTATCGTGACCGAGCTGGACCGCGAGGGATTTATCGACGCGATGTATAAGAAGTATAGGAAGCCGTAGTAGGTTTCGCCGCGCGCTTCACTAACGCCGAAGAGGGGAGAAGAGATGTCACTGCCGGAAAAGCTCACCTCAGCCGATGAGCCGAGCGTCCCGCAGCGCTACGAGGACGTCAGGGAGTGGCTGGATATCGTTGATTCCATTGGCGAGTTGAAGCGCGTTGATGGCGCCGATTGGAAACTCGAGATCGGAACTTTGACTGAATTGATCTATCGCGAGCGCACCGGGACCATTCCCGCTCTGCTCTTCGACCGCATCAAAGGCTATCCGAAAGGCTTCCGCATCCTCTTCGGCCAGCACTGCTCGTTTCGCCGCCTGGCGCTCGCTTTGGGTCTTCCGCTCGACAGCGTCGGGCTCAAGCTCGTGAGCCGTTTCAAAGAGAAGCTGAACCACCTCCGGCCCATTCCTCCCCGCGTCGTTAAAGACGGGCCGGTTCTGCAAAACCGCATGGCGGGCGGCGAGATCGACCTGCTAAAATTTTCCGCGCCGCATATTCACGAGCTCGACGGCGGCAGATTCATCGGCACCGCGTGCGTGGCGATCACCCGCGACCCCGAGGAAGACTGGGTGAATTTGGGAACTTACCGGGCGATGGTGCACGACCGGAAGTCGCTGGGACTGTTCACCTCCGCCGTCTCAAAGCACGCGCGCGTCCATATGGAGAAGTACTTCAAACAGGGAAAGCCATGCCCGGTGGTTTTGTGCGTCGGCCAAGACCCGCTGCTGCTCCTGGCTGCCGGGAACCCGCTCGAGTTCGGCCGCCCGGAGTACGACTACTGCGGCGGCTTGAGAGGCCGAGCCTTCGATGTGGTGGTTGGCGAGGCGACAGGCCTGCCCATTCCGGCTCACGCGGAGATCGCCATCGAAGGATTCATGCATCCCGGTGAGACCAAAGCCGAAGGACCTTTCGGCGAGTGGCTGGGTTATTACGGCGCCAGGATGGATAACACGCCTGTCGTCCGAGTGGAAAAAATTCACTATCGCAACGATCCGATTCTCTGCTGCGCGCGGCCGGGCCGCCCTCCGACGGATTATTCTCTCGCCAAGTGCGTCATCCGCACGGCGCAGATCTGGGACCGGGTGGAAAAAGCCGGCCTTCCGAACGTGAAGGGGGTGTGGTGTCAGGAGGCGGGGATCGGCAGCCTCTTCAACGTGATATCCATCAAGCAGGCTTATCCCGGCCATTCCCGCCAGGCGCTCTTTCTCGCGGCGCAGGTTTTGGGCGGAGCCTACAACGGCCGCTTCGTCGTCGTCGTGGACGATGATATCGATCCGACGAATACCTTTGACGTTCTCTGGGCGATGGCGACCCGCTGCGATCCGGACCAGGCGATCGAAATCATCCGCCGCTGTTGGAGCGGATCGCTGGACGTGGCGATTCCCGCAGCCAACAAAGGCCACAGCTCGCGTTGTTTGATCGACGCCTGCAAGCCCTATGAGAGAAGAGACGAATTTCCTCCGGTCGCCGAGTCGAGCGAAGAGCTGAAAGCGATGGTGCGGGAGAAGTGGAAGGAAGATATCTATGGTTAGTTTTGGCGCGCGGAGCCTGGCAGGATGCGGGCTCGCGGCCCTCCTGTGCTTTCCCGCCCTTGCCGCGATTTCCGCCGAGACTCCGCTCAGGATCGGCACGATCTTCAGCGTCACGCAGGCGCCGCTCTGGGCCGGCGTCGAAGAAAAGCTATTTGAAAAGTACGGCATCAGGAACATGGAAGTCATCCGCTTTTCCGGCGGCCAACCCGTGACCCGCTCTCTCATCGCGGGCGACATCCAGATCAGCACCACCGGCGGCGCGGCGGTGATCAACGCCCGTCTGAAAGGCGCCGATACAATGGTGATCGCGCGGACCGTGGGAGTTTTTCCTTACACGCTCTATGTCTCCAAGGAGATCCGCGATCCGGGCGACCTCAAAGGCAAGAAGCTCGCGGTGAGCGCGATCGGCGGCTCGGGCTACGTCGCGACGGTCTACGCCTTGAAGAACCTGGGGCTGGACGCTGCAAAAGATGTGACCATGCTCCAGATGGGCGACTTCGGCATGCGGCTCGGCGCTCTGGCCGGCGGAACCGTTCAGGGGACGCTGCTGCAGCCTCCGTTCACGATCAAGGCAAGGGAATTGGGGCTCAGGCCACTCTACGATCTGGTCGGCAGCGACGCCCAATACCCGATCAATCAGATCGCGACCAAGCAATCTTTTCTGAAGAGCCAGCGAGAAACAGTGAAGGCGTTTATGAAAGCGATGGTGGCCGGCCTCGCGAGATTTCGCACCGATCGAAGCTTCGGCATCAAAGTACTGGGGAAAAATCTGCGCGAGACGGACAGTAAGATACTCGACGAAACCTATGACTTCTGGCTCAAGGTTTTTCCCAAATTCCCTTACCCCGGCCCGGAAGACGCCACGGTCTTTTTGGACATGATGGAAGTCAAAGAACGGCACGATCCGAAAGAGTTCGTCGATTCCACCATCATGGAGGAGCTGGAGCGCGAAGGGTTCCTTGCCGGCCTCTACCGATAGACTTTTAGACTTTCGCGCGTGAGTTACTGATGAAAAGGAAGGTATGCAGATGGCACTCAAGTTGACCATGACCTGCGGACCCTATGACCGCGCTCAGGCGCTCATCAACGGCACCGTAAAACCTGAAGGCATCGATCTCGATATTCATGTCAACCCGAATGATCCGGGACGCCAGATGGATGGCCGGCAGGGAAAATTTGACATCGTCGAATTTTACAGCGGCCTCTACATCGCCGACCTCGCGCACCGAACGCTCGGCTTCACCGCCATACCGATCTTCGTCAAGCGCATGTTCCGCCACTCCTACATCTACGTCAACAAGCGCGCGGGAATACGGACGGCCGCCGATCTGAACGGCAGGCGCGTCGGCGTTCAGACCTGGTTCACGACGACGGCGCTCTGGGCACGGGGACTCCTCGAGGACGAATACGGCGTCGATCTCAGCTCGATCACCTGGGTCGCCGACCGCCGGGAGGGCATCGGCGACTGGCAGCCGCCCTCGTGGCTCAAGCTGGAGGTCGTGCCCAAGGGCACGAAGCAGCACGATCTGCTCGCTGCCGGGAAGATCGACGCCGGCATCACCACCGGCACCTGGGCGCCGGGCGGCCATCCGGAGATCGACTTCCTGTTTCCGAATCACGCGGCGCTGGAGCGGGACTATTTCAAGCGCACCGGATTTTTTCCGATCATGCACACGCTGTTGATCAAGACCGAGGTGCTGGAGAAGCATCCTTGGGTCGCGATGAGCATGTTCAAGGCCTGGCAGGAATCCAAAGAGCGCTGCTACGAATGGCTCGACTGGCAGCGGATTCATCAAACCTCTCTGTGGTACCGGGCATTGTGGGAAGAGGAGCGCGCCGCGGCGGGCCGCGATATTTATCCCTGGGGTGGAGTGACCCCCATCGACCGGACAGTTAAGCGGGCGAAGTTAGAACGGGGCGAAGAGTTTTTGGGTTGAATCTTTTTCTCATTGCTCCGTTGGTTCGTTTTTCCCTCTTCAGTAGTTTTTCGCCATGCAGTCGAAAAACGGCTTTCACATTTGCCCTACAACGCACGATCTCACACCGGCTAGACATCTCAGTACCCACCTTCAAGCCACGCAAGCCAAGTAGCTCTGCTCAAACTCCTCTGGCGTCCCAGAGCCGAATGCAATCGCTTGTGGTTATAGATCTCGTGGAGAAAATACGGAATCCTCTGCCTCACATCCTCCACGGTCTGATAATCCCACAAATAAACCTCCTCGCACTTTAAGGTTTTCATAAAGCTCTCCGCCGCCGCGTTGTCGTAAGGGTTGCCCTTGCGCGCCATGCTGATCTCAATCCCCGACGCTTGCAATTGCTCCATGTAGGCACGACAGGCGTATTGCACCCCGCGATCCGAATGATGAATGCAACCCTCCACCACCGGCCCTCTTTCCTCCAACGCCATCTGCAATGCCGCCAGCGTCAGCTCAGCGTCGATCTGCTCGGAGAGCGCCCAGCCTATCACCTTGCGCGAAAACAAATCCAAAATCACTGCCAAGTACAAAAATCCGGTGAGAATCCGAATATAGGTGATGTCGGCTACCCAGGCCTGATTGGGCCGGCTGATCTCAAGCCCCTTGAGCCGATTCGGGTAGATCCGATAGCCGTGATCGCTGTCGGTCGTCTTCACCCAGCGCCGCTTGACCTGACATTGCAACGACTCCTCCCGCATGATACTCGCCACCCGCTTGTGATTGACCTTCCAGCCCTCGCGCTTAAGTTGCCAGGTTACCCGCCGGTACCCGTAGCGTGCAAACCCCACCACAATCTCTTCTATGCGGTCCCTAAGATCGGCTTGTTCCCTCCTGGCCTCCATCGAAGGCCGCTTGGCCCTGTGGTAGTACGTGCTACGCGAAAGCCCCATCACTTCGCACCCCCTCTGGACGCTGCCAAACTCTTGGCGGTGATAGGCGATGAATTCTCTTTTCTCCGCCGCACGCTGAACTCGACGGCTTTTTTTAAAAGCTCATTCTCCATGGTGAGCCTTCCCACCATCTGCTCCAGCTGCGCAATGCGGGCCACAAGCTCCTTCTCACTCCGGGAAGGACCCTCAGCTAGCCCACCCGCCTCATAGCGCCTCTTCCAGTGTAGAATGAGCCCCGAGGAAATATCCAGCCGGCGACTCAGTTGTGCCAGAGTGCTGACCCTACCGAGTAGCTCCTCCACTACCTGCCG
>WNFH01001771.1_pt1 | contig 14804 bp, 8 predicted proteins | sample 5400411 | NCBI WGS metagenome assembly WNFH01 (sample SAMN13153347, study PRJNA577476) | soil metagenome | isolation source: 200 cm saprolite under Douglas fir tree site 2 hole 3 | place: USA:California | collected 2015-04-18
ACGATATAGCCTCCCCTCTCTTACAATCTATCCCTATTTTGGAAACGGAACCGGTGCGTAGGGGCCCGATTTATCGCGCCCCAAGGGCAAGAGTGGGGGAGTGTATGCCCATCCCCGACCCCATGGGGCGCGATAAATCGGGCCCCTACGCACATTTGTGAGACTTTATATTGGCAATCGTACTGATAGAGTTGCGCCGTAGCCGGGCTGGCTTTCTACCAACATATGGCCACGATGATCTTCTATTAAGCGACGGGTAATCGGTAAACCGAGGCCAATGCCATGCGCTTTGGTGGTAAAGAAGGGCTGGAAAATCCACTCCATTTGATCTGGTGCTATGCCAATCCCTGTATCACTCACCGATAGCTCGAGCCAGTTCTGCTGCTCGCTGTAGACCCCTATCGGCTCACCAAATTCAAATACTGTCCCATCTTCGTGCCCGGTATGAGGATAGGTCGTTGCACCTGCCGGTACAACCTGGCAAGAAACGGAGAGTACTCCTCCATCTGGCATGGCCTGTACCGCATTCATATAGAGATTTACCAGCACCTGTTCCATCTGGGCCACATCCACATAGACAAATGGTACATCGTGATAGACCCGGTGTATTTCTACGCCCATTTCGCTACACATTGCCTGCATAACTTGCAGGACGTGATCGCTCAGTTTCACCAGGTCACACGCCACACAATGCAACTGGCGTGGTTTAGCAAATAGCAGCAAATCATGGACAATCGCATTGAGGCGCTCTACCTCTTTGAGCACGACCGACACCGATTCTTGTGCCTCTCCAGCGTCTTGCGCACCTCCAACCAGGTCATCTTTGAGCATGAGCATTGAAGTTTTGATAGAGGCAAGGGGGTTACGCACTTCGTGAGCCACGCTGGCCGCCATCTCGCCAAGCGATGCCAGGCGGTCGAGGCGGCGTTTTTCCTCTTCCAGGCGGTACATAGAGGTGACATCTATGAAAGTTGCCAGGTTGCCAATCTGTTCACGCCGATCATTGTGCAATAGCGCAACGTGAACATTCAGGGCGACTTCCTGTCCAGACCGGTCTAGCGTGATGAGGGTTTCAGCATAAGCAGGTGCATCCTCCCTCGTTCCCCTTTGGTGATCGGACAAAGTTTCGACAGGCAGCGATAGGTCGAGAATCTTTTGTAATGGCTCTCCCAACACTTCATAGGGATGATAGCCCAGGATAGCCTGCGCAGAGCGATTAAAGGTGGTGACACGTCCTGCGAGGTCAACAGTGATCAAGCCACTGGGAACGCTTTCCAGGATCAGTTCTTTCAAGCGTTGGTCGTCCAACACCTGGCGCAATAACTTGCGTGCCTCGTTACGTGCCTCTACCACCTCCGTCACCAGGTGCATATTCTCAAGCACCGCACTGGCCTGGCTGGCCAGCACCTGGAGTAAAACCAATTCCTCGCGGCGCAGCTTCCAGGCTTGATGATAGGCACCAACGATCACACCCAGCACCTTGGGACCGCGCACATCCACGGCCTCGTAGGGAGGAAGAACGCCGACCCGCCCTCTGGCCCCCACAGGATTTTGCAGCAATACTTCCTGTGCATGCAGAGGTGTTCCAAGTCTCCCTACTCCCCGGCCATATTTATGCAGTGTCGATTCAGTGATGAGCAGGGGAATGGCAAAACAGGTTTTGATGTTGGCCGGCAAGTGTTGCAGGTAGTCAACGGTGTGCGTATCACCTGGCCGCTCGATGAGCAGTGGCGTAAGATGAGGTTCTCGTAGTTTACTGAAACGGGATAGGAGCATCTCGCGCAGGGTAGGGGTGAGCCAGGAAGATGCATCTGTCGGAGACTCTGGCCGGATCAACTCGCAGAGGTCGGCGGCTGTGATTTCTCTGGTGCGCTGAATGACGATACTCTGCACACGCTCAGGTTCGTACATTGAGCAGTTTAGTTGACTGGCGATACTATTGAGGAGCGAAAGTTCATGAATGCGCTGCCGGTCGCGCTCTAAGAGTCGCGTATTCTCCAGGAGAAGGGCCACAACACCGGCTACTGCTTCCAACACGGGTACATCTTCATTCGACCAGGAGGAAGCAAACGCGGGCGCGATGAATTGGGCCCCTACTTTTGTCTCGGTGCTGCTGCGAAAGGCGACAAGCACGCCAATGGCTCGCTGGCGGTAAATGAGAGGCACAGCGATAAGTGTTGGCGTGCTACTCTCGGCAGGGAAGTTCACGGCATGTCTCATACGCCAGGCCGTTGCTTCAGGCAGGTCACTGTTGAGGCTAATGGGGTTAATATGAGCTACGGACAGCAGGGAGGATGACCAACCTGGTATATCGTCAAAGGTACCTGCGGCAAATTGGAGTGTTTCACCAATACGCTGGTAAAGTAAGACACAACGGCATTTGAGCAAATGCGCCAGGCGTCGAGGCAGGCTGTCACGTAAGGTACGATAGTCGGTCACTGCGCTAAACTCATCAAGAAGGGTGACTATCACTGCCGGGGCACTCAAGCCCAGTCGTGTACTCTGTAGTTGCTCTACGTCCATTATCACGTATTCCCCCCACTTTGACAAAAAATAACACTGTTTGTATGCGATTTTATGTTGTTTCAGTATACCAGAGGGTTGTACGTTTTGCACGAAAAGCGCGGCTTTATGAACAGATTGTCATGTGAGCAATCGAGTACCCGATGGTGTCGGATGATCCTTGCAGATTCGTAGGGGCGACGCCGCTTCTCATGAGGTTGTATATAGCTATAGCTGTAAGCTACAATGGTTGGAACAAGTAGATCGTCACCATACACGTCAGGTGCTAAAGAGAGACACAGCCAGATGAAACCAATCAATCAAACGCAACAACCAATCGCTGATAAAGCTGATAACCAGGCCTCTGCTCATCCAGGTAAGGTTGGCATTGCTCCAAGATGGGCTGCGGCCATAGGAGCTATTGCTATTGGTCTACTTTACCTGGCCCTGCCGGGGCACTTAACGTTTGGCCCAAGCTGGCTGCTTTTAGCACTCGAAGTTCCTCTACTACTCCCACTCTTCTTTGCTCGCATGACCGGTCGTACCCTTTCACCTAAAACGGTTCGTCTTCTCACGCTCGCGCTACTGGGAGTTGTGACAGCAGGGCTGGCAGTGAGTATTGCGCTGCTCATTATCACCCTGCCAACCAACAAACAGGCAAGTACATTACTGCGCTCTGCTGCCCTTTTATGGTGCGCGAATATCCTGGTTTTTGCCTTGTGGTACTGGGAAGTCGACGGCAGAGGGCCACATCAGAGGCACCTGCAAGGCCATCAAGCAGCGGACTTTATGTTTCCACAACAGGTGAATGGCAACGATGGAAGTTGGGCACCTCACTTCGTTGATTATCTCTTCGTGGCCTTCACAGGTGCCACAGCTCTCAGCCCAGCCGACACCTACCCACTGACGCGCCCAGCAAAATTATTGATGATGACAGAGGCGATACTCTCCCTGATTATTATCGTCCTGCTGGCCGCTCGCGCAGTAAATATTCTGGGCAGCTAAATGCATAAGTCATTTTCACTTTGAGGAGGAAAAGCACCCAAATTGCAGCTTTTCCTCCTCAAAGTGAAAATGACTTGCTCATAGACGATAGGTTACTTCTTTTCCCTCATCATCTTCACCTCTTCTGAGCACGCTTTTTCCAGGTGTTGTGTACGCCACTTCACGGCCATGCTTGAACACGTGGAGACGGGCAGGAACGAGGCGCAGGGCCTCAAAGGCCGAGGGAGCATCAAGCAAAAGGAAATTGGCGGGTTTCCCGCCTTCGATGCCGTAAGTATCCTGGATGCGCAGTGTTTTAGCAGCATTGGTTGTGATCAGGTCGAGCACGTCGTTGATCTCTTCAAAGCCGCTCATATGGCAGAGAAAAAGGGCCAGTTGCGCGGCTGCAAGCATGTCACCTTTTCCCAGAGGAAACCAGGGGTCCATGATGGAATCGTGACCGAGAGCCACGTTGACGCCTCCTGCCAGCAACTCTTTGACGCGAGTGATGCCTCGCCGCTTGGGATAGGTATCGAAGCGACCCTGTAAAACAACATTATCAAAGGGGTTGGCGATGACGCTGACCTGGGCAAGGGCGAGCAGGCGGATGAGTTTGAAAGCGTAGGCATTGTCATAGGAGTGCATAGCAGTGCAGTGGCTGGCCGTGACCCGTCCCTGCCAACCCTGTGTGATGGTATCGGCAGCCATGACCTCGGTGAAGCGCGAAAGTGGATCATCAGTTTCGTCACAATGGAAGTCGATGTCGCGGTTGAACTCTTTGGCGAGATCAAAGCCAAAGTGGACATCCTCAACGCCCATGTCGCGCGTCCACTCGTAATGGGGAATACCTCCCACCACCTCACAGCCCAGTTCCATGGCTTTGCGCATCAATTCCCGCCCATTGGGAAACGACATGATACCGTCCTGGGGAAAGGCGACCAGTTGCAGATCACACATGTCGCGTACCTCTTCCCGCACCTCAACCAATGCCCTCAGCGCGGTCAGGTTGGGATCGCATACGTCCACATGGCTGCGAATATGCAATGTGCCCTGGGCCACCTCCCAACGAATCTCCTCGAGAGCACGCCACTTGACATCATCACTGGTTAAACTCGGCTTGCGCTCGCTCCAAATCTGGATACCTTCGAGCAGCGTGCCTGTGGAATTGTAGCGCGGCTGCCCCACTGTCAGCACAGCATCGAGATGGACATGCGCATCAATGAATGGAGGCAACACCAGTTTGCCTGCGGCATCAATCTCTCTATCAGCTGTATCCGAGGAGAGTTCGCTGCCAATTTTAGCAAAACGTCCATCCTGCACAGCGATGTCTACAAGTCCCTGGCGACGATGAAGTTGAGCACGGCGAATGATGAGGTCATACTGCATACAGGATTCCTTTTTACGACATATTTCGCAAGGGTGAGTTGTGTTTGGCTGGTTGATGCAGATGGTACCCATCTGCATCAACCAGCCAAACAATTACCTCGCTGGGTTGGCGTTCAGTTCAATTCGCCGCAAGATGAGGTAGGCGATACCGGCGAGGACGAGGCCTAATTCGAAGCCAATATCCATACCAAAGGGAGGATTGACCAATTTAGCAATAGGCCCGACATAGTAGACCTGGGCAGCACCTAGCAAGACTCCCACCAGGCCAACTACCATAGACACAATGGCAGCCCAACCAATGGGAAGTCGGCTGGCAGTATTCCAATCATCTACATTGTACCGTCCACGACGGAATACAAAGTGTTCTATGACAAGAATGATTGCCCAGGGACCGAGCCAGTACGCAACAATCAGCAGGAAGTCGGTAAGTGTATGTGCAAAGTTGGCCGAAGCAGGAAGGGCGATCAGCACGTAAATCACTGCACCGATGAGTGTCCAGACGTACCGCTTGACGCGCTGGAAAGGGCGGCCAAACACCTGCACGGATAGGCCTAGGCTATAGTCGTTCGGGATATTGTTCGCGACGACACTCAGAGCAAGCAACACCAGAATGAGTGTGCCAAAGCCCCCCAGTGGACTGACTACAGCGGCAAGCAGATCACCAACAAGGCCATTCGAAAATTTCGTCGCCCAAGGGCCAAAAGTGGTAAAGGCCATACCGAGTGTTTCTAGCAGCACACAGGGTATAAAGACACCCAGGAATGTCAGCCAGAAGACACGGCCAGGCGGGGTATCCTCAGGCTGGTTGACGTTATAGTCAGCAGCATAGGAACTCCATCCAGTGGCAAAACCATAGACGGCACCGCCAAAGGAGAGTAGCCCGGCGATTTCGGCTGCTCCGAATGCAGGTGTAGCCACTATGCTGAAATGAGGAGCCGCTACAATCAGCATAATAGCAAAGATGACGGCCATAGGAATCCAGGCATAGCGCTCATAACGATGCACATATCTGTAGCCATAAATGCTGACCAGGGTCGTCAGGACCGCTAAAATGAGAATTCCTGCCCAGCTAGGGACTGCCCCACCGCTCAATGCTGCGACTAACTGGCCTCCAATAATGACATTGACAACAGACCAGCCAATACAAGCTGCAACATTGAAGAGTGCCATGATGATGCCACCCACCCACCCAAATGAGAAACGTGATATAGTCATCTGGCGCAGCCCCAACCTGGGGCCAAGAGTGGAGAAAAATGCGACTGGTAGGACACCAAGCGCGTTGAAAATGAGAATAATAGCAAAGCTATCCCAAAACCCAAGACCAAAAATGGGGATAGCCAATGCTCCAAGGCCGACAGTGGAGATCACCAGGTTAGCGGAGAGCCACATGGTGAAATTGTCAATGATACGAACATGGGCACGGGTGGTGGGAGAGACACGCTCAATACCGTGTGTCTCAACACCTGTTTCTTCTGGAATAGTTACGACATCGGAAGCCATTTCTTCGTCCTCCTGGAGAAAAAACTGATGAACTCTTCCTGGGCGCGATAAATCGGGCCCCTACAGGGTAGAGGAGTTGCCAGTCGAACCCTATCTCGTCGGAGATAGCTGACGCTCAGAAGTTCTCCTCTCTTCTGAGGAACTAGAATGAGAACTCTCGGCCAATGCAGTGTGCGATACTTCACGCCGTATATATGAGAAGAATGAGGATATACAGCGTTGCATGCTATAGCAATTGAGATGTGTTAAGTATACCAGAAATGTGGCAAAGTAACCAGGGCAAAGAAGAGTTTAGCTCAGCTTTCTATCATAAAGACAAAACACTGGACGGAAGACTGAAAAGTATGTACAATAATATATATATATCATACATATTTTCGTGGCCTGGAGGGGTTTTATAAGGTTCTTATAACCACTCTAAAATCGTATCAGTGCGATAGACCAGGGCGCGATAAATCGGGCCCCTACGGAGCCATTCACCATCTTATCAGGAGGTAGGCATGTCTTCCTCGCATTTACACAAAGTGATACCGGCCAGTTCCAGTTCGAGCGGCAAGGTCAATACAGAGAATGTTGAACAACTGGACAAAGAGAACGGAGAACTACGCTCGGCACTTGCGACGAGTCGAGAGGAAAATGCCTTACTGAACGAGGTCATTTCAACCATAGGCTCAACGCTGAATCTTGATGAAGTACTCAGCCACCTGGTGGATATCATTGTGCGTGCTATTTCTTGCCACGCGGCTTTCATCTATCTCTATAATAAGGAAAAGGATCGCCTTGTGCTGGCAAGTACCAGCGAACAGTATGAACACCTGGTAGGAAAAATCGAACTGGCTCTGGGCGAAGGCATCACCGGCTGGGTGGCCCTGACACTGAAACCTGTGATTCTCAAAGATGAGGCGATGGAAGACCCGCGCTTCCAGTATTTCCCCGAATTGGAAGAAGAAAAGTTTCAGTCGATTATGACGGTGCCGATCATCGGCAAAGAGCGCAACCTGATTGGCGTGATTACGATGCACACTGTCGCCCCCTATGAATTTAGCGAGCACCATCAAGCCTTTGTAAGTAATACAGCTACGCTGGTGGCCTCTGCCATCGAAAATGCCCAGCTCTATGAAAATACACAGCGCAAGCTCAGCATTCTGACCTCCCTGGCCGTCTTGAGTCAAACGATCAGTTCCAGCCTCTACCTCGATGATATGCTGCGCTCGCTGGCAACCTTAACGGTACAAATCATGGAGGTCGATCTCTGTGTGATTATGCTCATGGACCAGACACATGGACGCCTGATGGTTCGCGCATCCTCACCCAATCTGAATGATCGGGCCTTGAGTTTTCAGCCGATTGACGTCGATCGGCATCTCTGGGAAAAGTTGCGTGAAACAAATGAAGTGCCGCTTCACAAGGATGGTATACGAGGCCAGCACACTGAGGCAAGTACACACGCTATGGAACGGCTGAACCCGCTGAAAGATACACAGTACAAAGCATTGCTCTCTGCTCCCCTGATCGCCGGCACCGAACACCTTGGACTGATTAACTGTTACGCAAACAAGGCTCGCCGCTATACATCTGAGGATCACACGCTGCTCAGCACGATTGCTAACCAGGCTGCCATGGCAATCAAGAATAGTCACCTGGTAGATATGCTGGCACAGAAAAACCTGGTGAAGGGTTTCTTTGATGATCTCATGTACGGCTCGTATGACTCGGAAGATTCGTTGCGGCAGCGAGCGAACTTCCTCGGCTGTGACCTCGCCAGGCCCCATCTCGTGGCCTTGATTGAAATATCACAAGTAGAAGAAGAGCACGAGGCTAAAGATGAACACCAGCCAGGAGGAGCAACCCAATCCCAGGCCGACACGCAACCTCTCCCACCACAGACGGAGGACGACCGCTTAGCGGCTCACAAGCGCATCTGTGGCCTTATTCGACGACGCATTCAGGATAGTTATCCAGGCTCGGCACTCTACGAACACGAGAATCTTCTCACCTGTATTCTCTGCCTGAGCAAAGACCCAACCGCCTCCCGACTCAAAACATGGCTGCGTGACCTTTCACGCCAGATGCGGAGCGAGCAGAATGCCCGCCTATCCATCGGGGTTGGCAATTCCTGTCAGAACATCAGTGACTATCGCCGGGGCTTTGCCGAAGCCAGCGAAGCACTACAAATGGGACAAAATCTGAATCGGGATGGCGGCGTTACCCACTTCAATGACCTGGGCGTTTATCGCTACCTCTATAAGATTGCTCGTATGGATGACTTGCGCGACATGTACCAGGATCAGGTGGCACGGATCGCCAACTATGATCGCCGTAAAGGCACTGATCTGCTCGATACCCTGGAGATATACCTCGAATGCGCGGGAAACCTGACCAAGACCTCCAATCGCCTCTTTGTTCACCGCAATACGCTGATACAGAGGTTAGAGCGTCTACAGTCGCTTTGTGAGATCGAACTGCAGGAGCGAGGCAACTGGTTGACGCTCCAGGTGGCGATTAAAGTCTATAAACTACGTTCAAATAGTCCATAGGATAATGAAGAAGAGAAAGCTGCACTGCGGGTGTTTCCTTCCAGGAAACACCCGCAGTGCAGCTTTCTCTTCTTCAAAGTATAATTGAGGTGAGCAATTATGAAGGACGTTCAGAGAGAGAGTGTCTCAGGCGTGTGGGAGGAGTGGACGTGACCATTGCCATTGCTTTTCTCCATTGTTGCCTCCATACGGCAATAGAGACCATCTACCTCACAGCAAGCTCCCTGGTGGTCATTACACTCAAATTGAATGGTAGCATGGCCAATGTGGTACTTCTCGCTGAGCATGGAGGTGAGCGATTGCAGGATGGGTGAACTTCCGCTCGGCGGCAAATCGTCGATAAGGGTATGGCAGGAGAGGGCATACATGCCACTGGCAATAGTCCAGACATGCAGATCATGCACGTCGCGTACCCCTTTGATCTCCTTCATATCATCGACAAGCCTTGCCATTGAGATGTCTTTAGGCACAGCTTCCAGCAGGATATCGGTGGTTTCACGGAGAATGCGCCACGCGCCCACCGCGATCAGCACGGCAATACCGACCGAGAGCAGCGGGTCTGCCAGTGTCAAGCCGGTCAAAAGGATGATGATGCCGGCGATGATGACACCGACAGAAGCGATCACATCTCCAAAGACGTGGAAAGTCGCGGCACGCACATTGAGGCTATGGCCCTCTTTTCGCAAGCCAAAGCCAATGAAAAGGTTGACGGCGATACCAATGCCTGCCGAGAGAAACATAACCAGGGGCTGCACCGGCTGTGGATGTTGAAAACGCTGGATGGCTTCCCATGTTATGGCAATGGCGATGACAATCAGTGTGACCGCATTGACCAGGGCAGCCAGAATGCCCACGCGATGATATCCAAAGGTTTTGCGCGCATTAGCGGGCCTCTCAGCCTGTACGGTGGCAAACCAGGCTAAGCCAAGCGCGAATATGTCAGTCACAACATGGCCCGCATCGGAAAGCAATGCCAACGAATTTGCAACCAGGCCCCCGACAAGCTCCGCAACCAGAATGATTATGGTCAAGAAGAAGGCCAGGCGTAGTGTCTGTTTTGCCATGCCATAGGTGTGATTATGATTGTGCCCATTATGCTCATGACTCATCATACTATCACTATATCACAGAAGCGACCTACCGACAAGTTGAATCCATTTTAAGATGAGCATGAAATTTTTGTACGAGTCGGCACGGTATCGTGCCGACTCGTACAAAAATTTCATGCTCATCCCCTTTTATCTTGCATTCAGGTTCATCAACATGCTAGACTAAGATGTGTCTATTTCATCTATAGCGACAACACATGATACATGGTGGCAACGGCTGCGGCCTCGCCTCATAATCCTTTATTTAGCCGTTGCTTTGACGCTGCTGATCATCAGTGTAATAGGACATGTGCGATTACTCAGCGAGGTAGGAAAAACCTTTGGTGGGTTTTTCTGGGCCATCGACACTGATGAACAGGTAGTTATTGTCTCTACACTGCCCCAATCAGCCTCATTTGCCGCCTCGGCTAGCTCGCTGACCAATACAGACCGTATTACCGGCATAGTGGTTACGCAAAAGCATGGGCAGGTGGTGTTCACCTGGCAGCAAAATCGGCAACAGCCAGGGCCTGTACCGTTGACGGCTGCATACCAACTGGCCCACGCGGGCGATACTATTACCTACACCGTGCAACACAGCAACAATACGCAAGAACAAACGGCACTGCCCGCAGTCCAGTTCAACTGGGATATGTGGTGGCAGAATTATGGTGTGGCATTGCTGGCAGGTCTCAGCTGGCTGCTGGTGGGCACGATATTGCTTATCACAGCCCAGGAATGGACGGGGGCCATTGAAAGTATTACGCTGTTGCCGCCCGCCATGCTTTTTTTGCTCTACAGCCATTGGGGAAATGTTCAACAGGCGTATCGCGCGGATAGTGTCTTCCAGTTGCTGTGGGTACCCGCGTTTGCCCTCTTGGGAGCGGCCTTTATCCATCTGAGTTTAACCTATCGTCCAGAAGTGATGAGTACCGCACGTCGCCCTCGTTTGATGGTAGACGGTTTGCCCTACCTGCCATTGATCGCGCTGGTAGCCTTTGAATGGAGTTCTTTTCTGCTCTTTGGCAGAGTAGCTGGCCGTCCTCACTTCGTTATTGCCCTGGGCTACGGGGTTTTTGGCGGGGTGTTGAGTTTTGGTATCGGCATCATCTCGTTGCTGCGGGTCAGCGGTATCCTGCGCGGCACCAGCATTCCTGATAATGTGCGTCGTCGCCTGGGTGATCTCCTGACACTGTGGATCGGCGGCGTGGGATTAGGTTTTTGCCTGGGCATTCTTCCCATCCTGCTGACAGGTCATCCGCTGCTGCCACTGGAAATATTCTTTGTGTTAGCGATCGTGTATCCATTCCTCCTGCTCTACGCCATTCGTTCTTTGCGCCTGATCGATCGGCTGCACATTACACTGGAGCAGCGCGAAGAGGCACTGCGGGAGCAACAAAAAACGGCAGGTGTACTACGCCAGACGAATGCTGAACTTCAACAGGCAACCTCACTGCTGCTCTCTGCCGACGCGCACTTACGCTCGGTGCTTTCTCAACGCATTCACGACCAGCCCAAGCAGCAGGCACTGCGCATCCGTTCGTTACTGGGCCACTGGCAGCACAAACTGAAAGTAGAAGCCGAACGAGACCCTTCCGGTAAAGTTGCGGTACAACCGATCAGTGAGGCTTTGGGCAAGGTGCGCAAAATCAGTGAAGAGTTAGAAAGCGATCTGCGCGGGCTACAATTGCTGGTCGAGGATGCCTATCAACGACGCAGCCTGGGTCTGAAGCTCCACCTGGAGAAACTGATTCGCGAGGATCTGCCAGCTCTACACCCTGAATCGCCCCTCAAAGTGCAGCCCGACCTGTGGGCATTGGATGCATTAAGCCATGACCTGGAACAGACGGAGGAGGGGGCAAAGATTGCCGAGGCCCTTTCATATACTGTGACGCAGGCATTGCTGAACGTCTATAACCATGCCGGAGCCAGCTTTGCCACGGTACAAACGGTTCGGAAAAATGGGTACATTGAGGTGTACATCACCGATGATGGACGCGGCTTCGATACAAGTTCCATCTCGCCAGAAAAAACCAGCCTGTTTAAGGCACGGCTCAAGGCGCGTGAAGCTGGCGGCATCCTCTCAATTCGATCAGCCCTTCGCCCGCAAGTTGAACATGGCACGACGGTGATCTTGCGCCTGCCCATTCCCCACGAAGAGCAGACATATATAGCTGACCCGGAGCCAGAGTCGCAGGTGCATGGGATCTGAGACGCTCCCGGGTTGAGGCAGTTCTCGCAGCGTCACGAGGAAGCAACCTGGTTTCCCGACTTAAGAAATATAGTAACTCTTCAGATACCCTTTTCATGCCGCCTGATGGCCCTCGATACATATATATGGTATAGTCAGGGGGTCGGAAGTTCGTCTCACACGCTCATCAAGGAGAAACTCATGCACGAACCGCGCACCTGTCATTTGCCGAATAACACAGCACTTTTCTGCATTGGCGTCGATTGCCTCGGCCAGGCCGAGGCACCGCAGCATAACAGCACCGACATAACCGAACTGGGAGGTCGACGATGATCGAACATCCTGCCTTCCCGGTCGAGGAGTGGAGCGTCCGAGAGATAGGACTCCACCTCGACACCCTGGCACAGACCGAGTCCATTTTTGCCCTCTCCAACGGACACATCGGACTGCGAGGCAACCTCGATGAGGGGGAGCCACACGGCCTTCCCGGCACCTACCTGAACTCCTTCTACGAGCTGCGCCCGCTGCCCTATGCGGAGGGAGGATACGCCTACCCTGAGTCCGGGCAGACGGCCATCAATGTCACCAACGGCAAACTCATCCGTCTCCTCGTCGACGACGAACCCTTTGACCTTCGGTACGGCGAGCTCCAGGATCACGAGCGGGAACTCGACTTGCGCGACGGGGTGCTGCGCCGCAGCGTCCGTTGGACCTCCCCTGCGGGAAGCACGGTCAAGGTCTCATCCGTGCGCCTGGTGTCGTTCACCCAGCGAGCCATCGCGGCCATCAGCTACGAGGTCGAGCCGCTTGATGTTCCGATGCGTGTCGTGGTGCAGTCGGAGCTGGTCGCCAACGAGGCACTCCCGCCCCAGAGTAAGGATCCCCGCGTGGGGGCCGCGCTTGAGTCCGCCCTTGAGTGCGAGGAGCATCAAGCCCAGGGTACTGGCGGGCTCCTGATCCATCACACCCGCGTCAGCCGCCTGCTCATCGGGGCGGCAATGGATCACCACATCGAGGGACCACCTGGGATGGTCGTCGAGTCTGAAAGTACTCCCGATGTCGCCCGCATATCCGTCACCGGACGGCTGAAGCCGGGGGAAAAGCTGCGCATCGTCAAACTCATCGCCTACGGCTGGTCGAGCCTGCGTTCGCGGCCTGCAATCCACGATCAGATCAAGGCCGCGCTGTCCGCCGCGCGGGTGACGGGCTGGGAGGGCCTGCTCGCTGAGCAGCGGGCCTACCTGGACGACTTCTGGGCGCGTGCAGACGTCGAGCTGGAGGGCGACCCGGAGATCCAGCTGGCGGTGCGCTTCGCCCTCTTCCACGTCCTGCAGGCGGGAGCGCGGGGGGAGGGCCGACCCATCCCGGCGAAGGGGCTGACGGGACCCGGTTACGACGGCCACGCCTTCTGGGACACGGAGATCTTCGTTCTGCCGGTACTGACGATGACCCTGCCTCGCGCCGCCGCCGACGCCCTACGCTGGCGCCACTTGATTCTCGACAAGGCGAAGGAGATTGCACGCCAGCTCGGGCTGCGCGGTGCCGCCTTCCCATGGCGCACCATCCGGGGTGCAGAGTGTTCGGGGTACTGGCCCGCGGGTACTGCCGCGTTCCATATCAACGCGGACATCGCATACGCTGTGGCCCACTACATCGAGGCCACCGGTGACACCGCGTTCGAGGAGGAGGTTGGCCTCGAGTTGCTCGTCGAGACGGCGAGGCTGTGGTGTTCACTCGGCTACCTCAACGCCGCCGACGACCAGTTCCGCATCGATGGCGTCACCGGACCCGACGAGTACAGTGCCATCGCTGACAACAACGTCTACACCAACCTCATGGCACAGCATAATCTGCGCTGGGCGGCAGAGGCGGTGAAGCGCCATCCCGAGAAGGCACGCGCACTCGGCGTGGACGCCGGCGAGGCCGCCAGCTGGCGCGAGGCAGCCGAGAAGATGTTCATCCCATACGACGAGCGCCTCGGAGTGACCCCGCAGGCCGAGTCCTTTACCGAGCACGAGGTGTGGGACTTCGCTGGCACCACACCGGACCAGTACCCCCTGCTCCTACACTTCCCGTACTTTGACCTCTATCGCAAGCAAGTCGTCAAGCAGGCAGACCTCGTCCTCGCCATGCACCTGCGCAGCGACGCGTTCACTGCCGAGCAGAAGGCGCGCAACTTCGCGCACTACGAGCCGCTGACCGTGCGCGACTCCTCGCTGTCAGCATCCACGCAGGCCGTCATCGCCGCCGAGGTGGGCCAGCTCCAACTCGCCTACGACTACCTGGGTGAGGCTGCGCTCGTAGACCTCCACGATCTGCATCACAACGTGCAGGACGGGCTCCACATGGCCTCACTGGCGGGGGCCTGGACAGCACTGGTTGCGGGGTTCGGCGGCATGCGCTCGCAAAACGGCTCGCTCTCCTTCGCGCCGCGGCTGCCCGACGCGCTGGGACGGCTCGTCTTCCACCTCCTGTTCCGCGGCTGCCGCCTGCGCGTCGAGGTGACAGCGACGGAAGCGACGTACCGCCTGCTCGACGGCTCGCCGCTGAAGGTGCGCCATCACGGCGAGGAGTTCCTCCTGCCTGTGGATGGGGTGGTCACCCGGCCCATCCCGG
>WNFH01002863.1_pt1 | contig 14776 bp, 9 predicted proteins | sample 5400411 | NCBI WGS metagenome assembly WNFH01 (sample SAMN13153347, study PRJNA577476) | soil metagenome | isolation source: 200 cm saprolite under Douglas fir tree site 2 hole 3 | place: USA:California | collected 2015-04-18
TCTTCCTCGGCCGGCTCCGGGACGTTGCGGTAGCTGAACCACACGTTGCGGAATTCAATTTCGCCGCGCGGATGGTCAAGAGGAATGGCGTTGGGATCGGACTCGACGAGCACCGGCTCATCCAGTAGCTTGAAGATACGCTCGGAGGCCGCCATCGCAGACTGGAGAATGTTGAATTTCTCGCTGAGGTCCTGAATGGGACGGAAGAAGCGCTGCGCAAACATGGTGAAGGCGGTGAGGACGCCGAGAGTAAGCCCGCCGGAGAGAATACGGATTCCACCAGACCAAAAAATCAGGGCGATGGTGGCGAAGCTGAGGAATTCGACGGCCGGATAGAAGAGAGCGTAGGCGAGAATGGCATCGCGCCAAGCGAGCATATTGTCGCGATTACGCTTCTCAAATTCATCCATGGCCTTGCTTTCGCGGTTGAAGAGCTGCACCACGCTCATACCAGAAATGTATTCCTGGAGGAAAGCGTTGATGCGCGCAATCGCCGTGCGGATGCGGCGGTTGGCGTCGCGAACGAACTTGCGGAAAATCATGGTGACGATCAGGATCCCGGGCAGGACGGCAAGGGTATCGAGCGCCAGGCGGCGGTCAATCTTGAAGAGCAAACCGGCCATGACCACGAGGAGAAAGAAATCGTTGATCATGGTGACGACGCCGGCCGCGAAGAGGTCGTTGAGGGCGTCGACGTCGGTGGTGACGCGAGTGACCAGCCGGCCGACGGGATTGCGGTCGAAGTAGCTCATCGGCAAACGCTGCATGTGGCTGAAGATTTCTCGGCGCATGTCGTACATGGTTTGCTGGCCAACGCGCTGCATGATGCGAATCTGGATATATTGAGCGAGGAAGTCGAATGCCAATACGGCAAAAAAGAGCAAGCTAAGCCAGCCGATGCCCGACCATGCCGATGCTTCCGGGATCACGTGCTTCAGTGCAGGAGTAAAGTAGCTATCGATGGCCTTTCGAAAGATCAGCGGAGGAGCCAGTTCGAGCGGGGTGACGATAGCCACCATGACGAGGGCGAGGACAACGCGCCATTTGTAGGGCTTCATGTATTGAAGAAGCCGGCGCATCAAGCGCGAATCGTACGCTTTGCCGAGGGCCTCTTCTTCGTGCGGGTTACTCATGCGCGTTCGAGCTCTTCTTCCAGCAACTGTTTCTGATACAAATCCGCGTAATAGCCGCCCCGCGCCAGCAATTCGTCATGCGTTCCGCGCTCGGCGATGGCGCCGTCGATTAAGACAACGATCTGGTCAGCGTCGCGGACCGTCGAGGTGCGGTGGGAGATCAAAATCGTGGTACGGCCTTCCATGATTCCTCGCAGGCCGTTGAGGATGCGCTCTTCGGTCTGCGTGTCCACGGCAGAAAGCGAATCATCGAGGATCAGGATGCGTGGATCGCGGACGACGGCGCGCGCAATAGCGGCGCGCTGCCTTTGTCCCCCGGAGAGAGTGATGCCGCGCTCGCCGACCATGGTCTCGTAGGCTTTGCCGAAGTCCTGAACGTCACCGTGCAAGCTGGCAATATCCGCTGCTTCGCGAACGCGCTGATCGTCATATTCTTGCAAGCCAAAGGCGATGTTGCCGCCGACGGTTTCACCGAACAAATAGGTGTCTTGGGGGACGAAGCCGATGGACTGGCGCAACGTGATTAGAGGCCACTCGCGTATGGGACGGCCGTCGATCAAGACCGAGTCATCCGGCGCTTCCCAGAGACGTGCAATGAGAGCCGCGAGCGTGGTTTTGCCACAGCCCGTGGGGCCGACGATGGCGAGTGTCGAGCCGGCGGGGACTTTCAAATGGATGTCGCGCAGCACGGGATGCGAAGCGCCATTGGATTTGGAGGCGCCGTTCGAACCGGCTCCGGAGAGAGTGGTCGGATAAGTGAAGGTGAGATGACGGAATTCGATTTCGCCGCGAGGCTTGGTGCCTTCCGGGACTCTCGCGTCACGATCATCGATATTCGGTTTGGCGGTGAGGATGTAATTCAGCCGGCCCATGGAAGCGGCGCCGCGTTGAAAGATATTTGTGACCCACCCCAAGGCAATCATGGGCCAGACGAGCAGAGTGAGGTACCCGTTGAAGGCGATGAGCGCGCCGAGGGAAATCTGGCCGCGGAAGAGCTGATGGCCGCCCTGCCAGAGCACGATCAAAAAGGTGGTGCCGATGAGTGCCTGAAGCGAGGGCATGAACATGCTCCAGGTGCGGATGAGGCGGATGTTGCGGGAGACGTATTCGCGGTTGGGCTCGTCGAAGCCGCGGATTTCCGCTTCTTCCTGCGCGTAAGCGCGCACGACGCGGACGCCGGCAAGATTTTCCTGAACGCGCGCAGTGAGAGTGGCGAGCGCCGCCTGGATCTTTTCGTAAAGGTCATGAATCGTTTTGCCGAAGAACCAAACGGCGACAGCGACCACCGGCGCGGGAAGCAGAACCCAAAGCGTGAGGGAAGGCGAGAGCGCCACCATCACCAAAATTGCCAAGATCATGGTGCTTATGGTCGTGGCGCTGTACATAATGCCGGGGCCGAGAACCATGCGCACGGCGTTCAAGTCGTTGGTGGCGCGCGACATCAGTTCACCGGTGCGATTGCGCACGTAGAATTCGGGCTCGAGGATCAGCAGACGTTTGAGGAGATCATTGCGAATGTCGAATTCGATGTCACGGGATACACCGATGAGTGTCCAGCGCGCCGAGAAAGAAAGAACGCCCTTGATCGCGACGCAGAGAACGACGACGAGGCAATAGATGCCCAGCGTGCGACGGCTGCCCGGCGCGTAGTAGGGAATGGAACTGCTGAGCTTCGACGGGTTCAGTGCCACAACGAGCGGACTTGCTGTCTGCATCGAGTGTTCAAAAGGAACCGCATTGCCCGCGAGCGTATCCGTCATAACTCCGGTGGCGAGCGGGAGCACGTTGCCGACGATGCTCATCAGTGCGACTACGAGCAGGCCGAAAACAATGCCGCCGGGGTAGCGGCGTAGATAGGGCATCAGGCCGCGCAGGTCCTTGTCGGGAAGGGCGTCTCCTGAAACCTTACGCGTCCGATTAGCGTTGGCTGGCGGGTCCGCGCTCATCGCAGCGTTGACCTCGCATCGTGCATGGATGGCGACTCGAGCAGGAAATGCTCGTAAGTACGGTCGAGCGACTGGTAGCGCTTGGTTTCCGGATTCCACCGCACACCAATCGGCAGCACGTGTGAATCGGTGGTGCCTTTCAGCGGCGTGAAGTAAAGTTCCAAACCTTTTATTTCACTCTGCTCATACTGCAGACGCCAGCCGGTCACCGGCACCAGCGGCGTCAAGCCCAGGAAGCCCTTTTGGTTTTTCAGGTGTTCATCGCAGCGCAAGACTTCCGCCCATTTCCCGTCGGTGTTTTCCGCTATCACGACGCGCGTCACGATCGTTCCCGGCAAATTGTTGGTCGGCGTCTTTGGCACGACGTTAGCCACTAGAAATTCCTGTTTCCCGTTTTTCGCCAGGTCTCCGAACGCCAGGACCTGTGATTCGCTCCCCAGCAACGATGCCGCCGCCAACTGAATCTCTTCGGGCACTGGGGGCGCCGCGGGCTTGGTTTGCGACTGCGCAGCAGGCTTGGGCGCATCCGCGCCGCACCCACCCAGAAAAATAGCCAGGGACAGGAAACTCAGCGAAGATTTCAGGGGGATTCTCCACCTGCGGGCCGTGCCAAAGCCACGGCCCTCTCTCAGGAAGGACGGACGGATGCTCGGCTCGTTAGCACACGAACAGCCGCTTTGTGAAGTTTTATCCATCAGAAATTTGCCGCAGTCGGCGTGACTTCCACCACTTGCCCGGGCTTTCCGTCTTTCTCCGGTGTGCAGGGCAGCTCCGTTACCCGTGGCACATCCAAACCCGCCCCTCATACGTCTGCCACTGTAATTCTAGCTGTTGTCCGCTCTTGGTGGAAGGACTCCCCGAATTGGGCTTGCCCAAAGATTAGAATGCCTACCGCTGCGCCGCAATTGCGTCCAGGCGCGCTTCAAAGTTCTCCTCTCCCTCCGACCCAAGCTCGCTGCGCTCCACGGGCAGGGCCTGCTCGATGGCCTCCACCCAGTGGAACAATTGTTGGATGTTCTCACGGGTCTTTGCGTGATATTCCTTCAGGTTGGTGCTTACCGCCATCCACTGCCGGAAGGTATGCTCCATCGGATGGTCCGACGAGTTAAAGGGATTCGACGCCGCGCCGGGCGCCAGCAGCCCGCCATGCCCCGTGAAAAAGTGCTCGAAGCCCAAATCGGCCATGAAGTGTCCGGCCGTGGTGGCAAGTCCGTCGTCATACTCCTGCCCGTGGCACGCCAGTAGCAGCGGCTCCGGCTTGTGCTGCCACTTCAGGCTATCGATATCGAAGCTCCATAAGTCCCATTTGGCGCTCGCGAGATATGCCGTGTCGGCGTTCAGGTGCTGCACCGCCAGCGCCGCAACTTCCGCAGGTCCTGTTGTCAGAGGGCGAAGATCCCACTCCGCCACGGGTATCTCTGTTGCATCAACGGCCTGCACGATCAGTTCGCTAAAGGTATTTTGCGTCGCCGAAAGCGGCGCGGTCGTCAGGAACCGCGCGAATTCAGCAAGCATTGTTTCCAGGGAAAAATCGCGCGTCCACACGCGCAGGTAAGCATGATTGGCCATTAGGGTTGATACCTTGGGGATTATACCGGGCTAGCAGGGAAGAGGCGAACGGGCGGCCGTTGGCGTTGGGCCTGGATGCGGCGACAGCGTTATTTTTAAACCGCGAAGATACTAATCTTCAGCTGCCCGTGCTGGCACTTTTCGCGCGCTCGGGAGGCTCCGTCGGCGGCGTAAAACTCTGTGCCATCTCCCTCAGCCGTTCGCGCAGGGACTCACCTACGCCTTCGAATACGTGGGCGCATGCTTCACGAAGTTTTCCTTCCGCTGTGGCCGCAATTCCCGAAACCATCTCTCGCGACTGATGATCCAGGGACGCCACCGTCGCCAGCATCCATTGGTTCGAAACGTTTTCCAGGCGGTTTTTGTACTGCTCCGCGGCTTGTTCGCCCATGTGGCCGTAAATGTTTTGCATCTCTTGCTGATGGGCAACGGTCATCGCCTTCCAGGAATCCAGCAGCGGGCCAAATCCTTCAGATACTTTCTTCTGGGCTTCGGCCACTCCTGCTTCGAGCGCTCCACCCATGGAGGACTGGAATCGCCGCAGGAAACTTTCCTGTTCGGCGGTTGTCTGCCGCGCCAGTTCGCTACGTGCCGCGTCGAGTTGCAGCCGTGCTCCATCCGCGGAACGCCGCACCTCCGCGTTGAATCCCTCGAGCTCGTGGCGGCCTGTACGCTGAACCTCATCGGTAAAAGCTGCGGCGGTCGTGTCGGCGGCTTCCGCGAAGAGCGCGCGTGCCCGTTCGAACGAATCCCGTACCACCTCTTCCATTTGCGTCTGGGTGTGGCCCACGAAGCTGCGACTTCCATGATCCAGCTCGCTCGCGAAGACGCTGGAAATCTCTCCCGCCTTTTCCCGTAGCTGGTTTCCGCCGTGCTCGATGGTTCGTTCCGTTAGATTCTGAATCTGTGTCTGAGCTTTCTTTTCGTACCACTCGACCGATTTCAAAAGCTCTTCAACCATCTGGTGCTTCAAATCGTCCACTTTTCCTTCCAGTTCCGTCAGGTTGCGTCCGGTGATCGCTTGCGAGGAGTCCTGCAGGATTTGCTCGACACTGCCCAGATTTTCCCGGAAGCGCGCCAGCGATTCCGCGAAGGCCTCGTCCGCGGAGTTGCGGATGCGGTCCTGCTGCAGCGTCAGCGCCGCGTCCAGCAGCGATCGTCCCCCTGCCAGACGGTGCACCGCCTCTTCGGCGCGCGTGACGTGCGGCAGCACCATCTCCTGGATTTGACGGTCAAACTGCGCAACGGCCTGGCGGCTGGCCTCTTCGAATGTCGCACGGACCTTGGAGTTAATCTCCTCGACGACCGCTTCGGACCGGCGCTGGATTTCTTCGCGCTGCGGGTTCAATTGATTTTCGATTTGCGCCTGGAATCCCGTCAGCGCCTGTTGCTGCACGTTTTCGATTTGCGCCGAATGTTGCTCGAGGTGCCGGCTCGTTTCTTCGGCACGCGTCAGAGCAGACTCCAGCCGTTGCGTCTGCTCCTGCAACGCATCGCGCAGCGCGGCGATGCGCTGCTCCGCTTCCGTGGCCGCACTCGTCGCCGATTCGCGCACTGTGGCGGCGTGGCGCGCCATTTCATCCTGCAACTGAGCCATCAAGCCGCGGGCGTGTTCGTTCAATCCACCGGCCGCGCGGTCTTGGGTTTCTGATAGCGTACTCTCGATGGCTGCCCGCCAGCGTGCTTGCGCTGCTTCCAATTCACTCGTCAGCTGTCCGGAGGAGGACGATTGCGCGGACGCGAGCGCCGCTGTTACCTGTTGCTGAATCTCATCAGCAGCCGTCCTCAAGGCCTCGCGCTGGGCCGTTGCCCCTTCTTCCTGCTGCTTCGCCGAATCCTCAAGCGTCCGGGTCGCCGCTTCCGTGCGCGCCGCAAATTTCGCTTCCGACTGTTCGGACTGGGTCTTCAACCGGGCAGCCGTTTCGTCTGCCTCCCTGCAAACGGTTCGCAGAGTCTCCGCGTTACTTTCCAGGCGCTGGGCGTGTTCGTTCCGCTGGGCTGCGCCTTCGCGTGCGAGACTTGTCGTCAGGTTGCGGGTGAGTTGCTCCAGTTGTGGGCCCAGCCACCGTGGCAATTCCGTTCGCAACGCCTCGGCCGCTGATGCATGGGCCGTCCGTGAACGCTCATCCGCCTCTTGCTGAAACTTCTCGATGGCTTGCGCGGTTTCATTCTCAATTTCCGCGCGTCCTGCCGCAAACTTCTGCTCCCACTGTTCGAACGACAGCCGTCGTTCTGCGGACACCGCCTGCGAAGCTGCTTCCCGCGTTGCCGCCTGAATTTGCTGCTTGGCATCGGCTACCAGTCGCGCGACTTGCCGTGCCAATTGCAGCGACGCATCCGTGGTGCTCGTAGGAGAGGGAAACACTCTCAGATTATCCGCCCCGGCCGCAGGTGGAACCTCGGTTTCCCCAAGATGCAGCGTTGCATCGGGTTCAGCCACGGGTGGCGGTGTTGGCGATGGGGAGGTCTCCGGTGCCGCATCCAACTTCATCACAGCCGGCGCCATGTCGGAAAACGCAATCCAGTCTTCCGGTGGAAAGGCGATGCCCCAGACGTTCCCGGAAACTTCCAATTCCAGCGCCACCTGAAAGAGTTGCCGCACCGTGCGAGGCCGTTGAATCCAGGCTACACGCCCGCGGACCGTGCGCGGCGGCTGCCCCGTTTCCGGGTGCGGAATCTCCATCGTCACCCACATGTTTTTCAGGACGTAGTGTTTCGACTGGTAGCGACAGCCATGGCAGTTGATGATCAGTGACGATGTTCGTTCGACGAACGGGCGCCCCAGCGCATCCACACCCGTAACCACCAGAGGAACCGCCTGCACGATGCGCGTGCTGCGGCGCTTCCTTAGTTCTGCGCTGGCGTTATTCACACTTTCAGACACCATATCAATAGTCTCATCGGCAAAACTGCCGCCTGAATCGTTCATACAGACCGCCGCCCCTCAGTATTTTTAGATTTCGCGCAAACGATTGGAATCGCTGCATCTACTTCATCGCATCACTTTGCGGAGTACCTTCCGAGGTCGGCCTGCGGTGCGTGCCCGTTAGGAACATCCATGCTTCCTTTGCAACCCAGATTGGCCCAACCAGCAAATAAATCGGTCCTTGGAAAAACGCCGGATGGTTTCCCTCGATCCGGTGGCCGAGAAAGAGAAGCACCCATCCACCGAGAAAAAATCCTGCTCCCAAGATCCATTTTGTAAAAAGCAGAAGGATAATCCCGGCAAAAATCATCGGGATTCCAACGCCATGCAGGAATTTATTCCAGCCGGACTCGTGCTCGTGATCGTACTGCGTCATGTAGTGCGCCAGGCTCGGCATGAGCGCCTCCTGTCAGCCCTGATCGTGGCTGCCCAGGTTTGGTGGGAGGACAGCCACCGTAGGAATGAAACTTTATACCGAAATGGTGCGGTTTGCTAGAGCGTCCTGAGCGTACTAAGAGTCATACCTCCGTTCGCCTATTGAAGCGGGAAACTAGGACGTTCGTTGGGTAGTGAGGAATCCGCACTCGTAGGCGCTTGTCGCGAGAAAAATCCTACAGATCCCGCCGTCCTTCCATGGCCTTCAACATGGTCACCTCGTCAGCATACTCCAGGTCTGCGCCCACTGGGATTCCGACACCAATTCGAGTGACGCGCACGCCCAGCGGCTTCAATAGCTTGGAAAGGTAAACCGCCGTGGCTTCGCCTTCGGCAGTGGGATTCGTCGCGATGATAATTTCTTCGACGGCGCCGCCTTTCAGTCTCTCGATCAACGACTTGATATGGAGTTGCTCGGGTCCGCGCCCCGAAAGCGGCGAAAGCGCTCCGCCCAGCACATGATACATCCCATCGTACGTGCGCGTTTTTTCAACCGCCATGATGTTATGCGCTTCTTCGACCACGCAAATCGTTTTTTTGCTGCGCGTCGGACCTACGCAGTACAAGCACGGATCGGAATCGGTGATGTTGTGGCAGACTGAACACGCGCGGATTTTTTCCTTGGCGTCACGGATGGCGTCAGCCAGCGATAGTGCATCTTCAGGCGCGGCTCGCAGCAGGTAAAACGCCAGGCGCTGCGCGGTTTTCTGGCCAATTCCCGGGAGATGCTTCAGCTCATCGATGAGTCGTTCGACGGGAGCGGCAAAATCAGGCATGCAGCATGTGTAGCATAGCCGCGCGCGTCAGCGCAAACCGCCTTTCGGGCAAATGCAAAGCCGCTAATTTTTACAGCGGCGGCGAAAATAAAATTTTTAACGCCTTCGGCAGTCGGCCAGCCCACCATTTCTCCGAGTGTGCGGCACCCTGTTGGACAACGACGCAAAGTCGGTCATCTCCAAGACCGGCCCTCTTTAACAAAGCCTCCAGTTTTTGAACGTCCTCCGGGGGTTCCTGGACAGTCCCTGTTCCGATATAGATACGGCGTGGCCAAACCCGAACGGAAGCAGCGTCTCTCAGAAGATGATCATCATCCGCGTAGATCGAGGGGCTCTCCAACAGCAATCCGGCGAAGGAACCCGGACGGTTCATGACTGTGAAAAGAGCGATTCCGGCTCCGTAAGAAGAGCCGCCCAACACGCGATTCCCCGGGCCGGGTAGGACGCGGTACCGTGTTTCGACAAATGGAACCACTTCGTCCAGGAGAAAGCGGGGGTAGAGCTTGCCTTCCGGATGCGGTTCTGGCGGCGACAACGTGTCGTCCACATACGGCAGGTACTCCCTTGGACGCAGTCGCCGCCCACCGTTGTCCATTCCGACCACGAGGATGGGACCGAGCTTGCCGCTTGCCGTCAACTCGTTGATCGTCTCGTCGACGCGCCATTCTTCGCGATTGAAAATTGCCGTGCAGACATCGAAAAGATTTTGCCCGTCATTCAGATAGAGGACGGGGTAGCGCTGCCTTCGATTTGCCGGAAGGTGGTAGCCGGCTGGCAGGAGGATGCGTAAGCTTCGAGGTGCCGGAAACACTTTGCTCGCAAACGAAACAATTTCCAAATCGCCTGTACTAGTGCATTGGGGAGTCTGTGCAGGGGCAGCACTCACGCCTGAAATTGTCAGGAGCAAGTTGAGGAGGGTCATGAGCGTTCGACTTTTTCTCATTCCGTTTCGCCGCCCATTTGTATTCGCCCTAACTCGAAGCGCATTTTACCAGCATAATTTGGGATGAGTCATGCTTTCCCTAATTGATGCAAAGCGAGAAAATGATCTGCTACCCAAGATCGCGATACATGATGTACACGTCGACGTACCCCCGCGTCGGATGCTTGAAGGCTCCGGGTAGACGTCCGACAATCTTAAAGCCAAAACTCTGCCAGAGCCGCACGGCGCGCTCATTTGCGCTGATCACGAAATTGTATTGCATCGCGCGAAATCCGCGCGCACGCGCGCGGTCCAGCGAATGCGCGCACATTGCTCGGGCCACGCCGCGGCCCGTCGCTGAAACCGCTGTCATGTAACCGCAATTGGCGACGTGAGCTCCGCCACCCTTCTGGTTCGCTTGCAAGCAGTATGTTCCAACGATGTCGCCGTTATCGTCCGCGACGAACACCTCACGCTCGGCCGAAAGCCAGTGCGCGAGCGCGCTCTGTTTGTCCATGTCGCGTGGAAGGGTGTAGGTCTCGCCCGTGCGGATGATGGGTTCCATGATGGCCCAGATGGTGTTCTTGTCTGCGTCGGTCGCGGGCCGGATAAGCATCCTCGTATTTTGCCACGAGCGCGCTTAAACGTAGACGGGCTCCCCGATCCGTTCGGGGAGCCCGTCTCTCACAGCATGATGAGATTTAGCTAGTTTTCGAGCTGCGTCTGGAAAACCTCGCCGGGAAGCACAAATCTCGCGGGCCTATGTACGGATTCCACGCGAGGCAGATTGACCGGCAGCCGTTCCTGTTTTTCGGGAAGGGAAGCGGTTTCATCCGCGCGCAGGCGCTCCATCTTGATGCCCAGCGAACGCTCCAGTTGAAACAGCTCGGAGCGCTGCTCTTTCACGAAAAGAGTGGAAGCCACGCCGTGTCCGCCGTTCCGTCCCGTTCGCCCGACGCGATGGATGAAATTCTCCGCGACTTCCGGCAGATCGTAGTTGATGACGTGCGCGATGTCCTGCACGTGAATTCCGCGCGAAGCCAGGTCCGTCGCCACCAGCACACGGAAGCGCCCTTGCTGGAATCCGGTGAGCGCCGTAGTGCGTTGCGATTGCGAGCGATCGCCATGAATCATGGCGGCAGAGAAGCCCTTGCGATTCAAGCTCTCAGCAATCCGCTCGGTACCACGCTTGGTTCGCGCAAACACCAGGCACTTTCCCTTTTCCTTGGTCAGCAAGCGTTGCAGCATTTCCTGCTTGCGGTCCATAGCCACTTCAAACGCCTGCACGCGAACGTTTTCCGATGGCTTCGAAGTCGACCCGAACGAAAGACGGACGGCGTTGCGAAGATAATCCTTCACGATGCGTGCCATATCGCCTTCCATGGTCGCCGAGAAGCACATCGTCTGCCGCTCTTTGGGAAGGATGGAGACGATTCGCTTGATCGCCGGAAGAAATCCCATGTCGAGCATGCGATCCGCTTCATCGAGGATGAGGATACGCAGCGCGTTAAAGTGGAAAAGTCTGCGGTCGAGGTAATCTTCGAGGCGCCCCGGAGTCGCGACAACCAGCCGCGCCCCTTTGCGAATCGACTGGAGTTGCGCGCCTTCGGATAATCCGCCAACGACCAACGCCGCGGGCAATAGCTGCTTGCCGCGAAGCGCGTTGTATTGATCCACGACCTGCATGGCCAATTCGCGTGTCGGCACCAGCACCAGCGCGGCGATTCCCGGAGTCTTATCCTTAAGCAGTTTTTCGATTACCGGAATCAGGAACGCCAGCGTCTTGCCGGTTCCCGTCTGCGCCGTCGCGAGCACATCTTTGCCTTCCAGCGCTTGCGGGATTGCCGCAGCCTGTACCGGCGTCGGCGTGGTAAACCGTGCCGCGGCCAATCGCTCCTTCACATAAGGAGAGATCGACATTTCGGAAAATCGCGCTGAGGCGCTTTCCGCCAGAGGCTGCGAGGAGCGCTCTGCATTCACTTCTGAAACATTCAACATTCAATATTACTTTCTTACTGGCAGAAGCCGTCGCGGTGCGCACACGAATTCTCGGGCGGCCGGCGGCTTGCTTTGCCAGTCTTGTTTTAGATTACGCGTAAAACTTACGGAGGAAACTGGAGGCGGGAGTCTCAGATCAAATACTGCACCAGAGGGACCGCACAACACAACCGAGGTAATAAGCGCAGACGAAGTATACCACAACTCGATTCGTTGTGCGTGATTTGTTTTTGGAGATACTCTTTATCCTTCCGTCTCCCATCTCGAGCGGGACCGAATCGAGCCGCTAAGTCTTTCATTTAATAGTGCTTATCTCGGAAGAGGTTACTGCCAGGTTGGTCCTGGAAACAAATTGCAAGATTCTTATCTGCGGTCGTTCTAACATCAGAATCAAGGATCACGCACCCCAAGGACGCCCAATGCCAGAATCAAGGATCACGCACCCCAAGGACGCCCAATGCCCCTTGCCGAGCTGATTTTTGTGTTGTTTGCGATTTTGGCGATCGCCACCCCTTTCATCACTCTCGTTCTCCTCGCGAAGTACAAGAAACTGCGCGAGAATTTGGACCAGCTCGCCGAAGAGAATTCCAGGCAGCACGCCTCTTTCCAACGCGAGGTTGCCGATCTCAGGCGTCAACTCGCCGCCGCGGTCCATCCGGCTGCGCCAGTCGCAAGTGAACCTGTCCAACGGCCTCCCGCTCCCGCTGCGAAAGGAACACCGATTCCAGCACCACGCGTCGACTTGCCAACGCCCGTCAAACTTCCAGCACCGATGGCGTTTCCCACTTCGGATAAGAAGCCTGAGCCGCAACCGCTGCAAAGGCCGCAAGAGCCTGCTCCTGTCGTCCCGCCTCCCGCACCAATCGCTCCTGCAAGTCCGCCTGCGCTAAGAGTTCCGGCGCCCCCCACGTCGGTAGAGCCGAAGCCCGTCCTTCCTGCGGCCGCGAAAACGCCGGCTGAAGTAAAGCCGTCTGCCCCAACTCCTCTACCGCAAATCACTCCGCCAGCTGTTCCTCTGCCCCCGCCGCCGACGCCGCGTATTCCCGTGCCCAAGCCTCCCGTAGCGGCAGAGATTCCTACTGCTGCGGCTGCGCGCGTCTCCGCGCCACCTCCGATCTCTGCGTATCGAGTGTCCGCACCGAAGCCCACCTTTCAGCAGCGGATGAAAACGGTATCCGCGATCGAAGAGGCCCTGGGGACGAACTGGCTCAACAAATTAGGCATCATCATTCTCGTCGTAGGTGTCGCACTGTTCGGCGTCTACGAACTTGGCGCACTTGGCGCGCTTGGCAAAGTTGGCATCTCCTACTTCGCCTCCACGTTTCTCCTCGTGGGCGGCATATACCTCGAGAAGAACGAACGCTATCGCCTCCTCGGCCGCACGGGCATCGGCGGCGGCTGGGCGCTGCTCTTTTTCAGCACCTTTGGGATCTATCACGTTGAGGCCATGCGCGTTCTTCCACTGAACGCTGCCGCGCTGACACTCGACTGCGCTCTCATGTTAATCGTCGCGGTGGCCATGGCGCTGCACACTCTGCGCTATCGCTCGCAATTTGTGACTGGTCTTGCCTTCTTGTTGGGATACACCACGGTCGCGCTCAGCCAGGACACCGTTTACAGTCTGTCCGCAGGCGTCTTCCTTGCCATCGGTCTCGTTTCGATTGTCCTGAAAATGGGCTGGTTCGAGCTCGAAGTTTTCGGCATTCTCTCCAGCTACCTGAATCATCTCTATTGGCTCTACCGCATTCTGGGCATCGAGGGCGCTCACGGCCGACACTTCGAGCAATACCATGCCAGCTTGCTGCTGCTGTTTTTCTACTGGCTGACGTTCCGCTTTTCCTATATTGCGCGCAGGATTAAAAACGACTTCGAGGAGCACATCTCTACCCTCGCTGCTCTCTTAAACGTTCTCCTGCTCCTAGGGGTCATGAAGTTTCAATCCGTCCAGCCGGAGCTCGCCTATCTCGCGCTTCTGGTCGTTGGAGCGCTTGAATTTACCCTGGCCCAATTACCCATTACCAGACGCCGACGTCAGGCTTTCGTTGTCCTGAGCGTGGTCGGTGCGACGCTGATGCTTGCCGCGGTTCCTTTCCACTATTCAGGCAACAATGTAGCCATTCTCTGGCTTGTGGGCGCGGAGGCTTTCCTGGCAGCCGGGATCATCGCGAAGGAAGTCGCTTTCCGCCGCCTTGGTCTTCTGACAGGCCTGCTCGTCGGCCTGCATCTTATTGGCGTCGACTTCCGCTACCTCGTCACCTTGCGCCTCGCAAAAGAGGATCTCGCGCTCGCTGCCGGTGTCCTGTTTGCGCTCTGTGCCGTCGTTTTCTACATCAATGTCCTCGGTGCCGGCGCACGCTGGAAAGATTTATTTGACGACTCGCCCGATCTCCCTCTGCTGACCGTCCATTCTTATCTCGGTGCATTTGCCGCCGCATCCGCTGCCTGGGCTTTTTTCTCTCACGATTGGACCGCGCTGGCTTTCGCCGGCGTCATGCTCGTCGTCGCGGCTCTGGGCCGCGCTCTCAAATCGCCGCACCTGCAGGTACAGTACGCCCTACTTGGCGCACTTACCGCTTATCGGGGCATTGTCGTCAATCTTCATCTCGAATCACCGGAGCACGCTCACCTGCGGATGCGACTGCTCACTCTCCCCATTCTCGGCGCAGCGTTCTATCTCACCGCCAAATTGGCCGCCCAGCACGATGATAAGGAACAACGCACCATTCGTGGTCTCTTCGCTGCCGCAGGCAGTGCTTTCTTTGCGCTTCTGATCTGGTTCGAAGCGCCGGAGCTTTGGCAGCCCTTCGCGTTCATTGCTTTCGCGGTGATTCTGTCCGAGGCCGCCCGCGCGTTGCGCTATCACGCGCTGGCGTGGCACTCGCATCTTCTTACCGGTCTCGCCGCGTTCACGGCGCTCACCGCCGATCAGGGCGGCATACACACCTGGCACACCATTCCTGTGCGCGCGTTCAGCGCCTTGCCGGTCGTTGTAGGTGGCTATTGGCTAGCCAAGCGGCTCGGCGCCACCGACGAACGCCATCTCGCGCTTGCGGGCGTGGCTTACACGTGGG
>WNFH01001780.1_pt1 | contig 14774 bp, 10 predicted proteins | sample 5400411 | NCBI WGS metagenome assembly WNFH01 (sample SAMN13153347, study PRJNA577476) | soil metagenome | isolation source: 200 cm saprolite under Douglas fir tree site 2 hole 3 | place: USA:California | collected 2015-04-18
CGAGCTTGCGGATATGGTTGTGAGCGTGACGGGCAAGAATATCGCGCGTGTGCAGCAAATTTTCCGCGCCGGCACCGTGGTCTATAACGGTTATCGCTACTGGTGGAACGGTTTCGACTCCAAAGAAGATGAAATTTCAGGGCTTCTCGCCATTTTCCCGGATGACGACCCTCTGCGCCTTTTCAATCCTGCCCAAGTTACCGCTGTCTCTCTCGAAATCGGCGGTGGCGCGCAGCGTTCTCTGGTTGCCATTGTCCGCCCCGAGGCTTCTGCGAAGAAATTGTTTCACCACCGGAGTCCCTGGGAAATTCTGCTCAGTGCGGCAAGAGATTCAACTCCGCGCTACGAGAAGTATTCTCATGCAGACCGCGCCGATGTCTATCGCGTCCACCTCTCTTCCGAGATGGCCGCCTCGCTCTTGAAACAAGTAATGGACGCTTCGCCACGTGGTCTGCGAAAAAAAATGGCAGCTCTGCGGCCTCCCGCCGCCATCCTATTCTTCATCCCTCGTACAAATTCTGTCGGAGCGGGAACTCCGCCATAGAAAAGGAATCGCGATGACTCTTCCTTCAGATCCTGGCACTCGCAACGGCTATTCCGTTGCCCTGCTCCGCATCGGCGTGGGTCTTCTTTTCTTGATCTTCGGCCAATACAAAGTTTTCGGCACCGCATTTACTCTTCACGGCGGCTTTCAATTCTGGATACACAAGTTTCTCGAGGGTGGGACTTACCCTTTCATGGCGCCCGTTCTGCGTGGCTTTGTCCTTCCTCACGCCACGATCATCGCCTTCCTGGTAGCCTATGGCGAATTCGCAATCGGGCTCGCGCTCGTTCTCGGCATCCTGGTGCGTTCCGCAAGCCTCTTCGGCCTTATCTTTATGCTCACCATGCTCTTCTCTTCGGATTATCCTGGCGCGGCAGCGCCTTTCTGGCAATACTTCGGCGCAAGTCTGAGCCATTCGGTGTTTGCGCTCTGCTTCGCCGCGTTTCTGATCGGGCGCGCGGACTCGTCGTTGTCGGTCAAGGCGCTGGGGAAAATTCACGCGAGTGGTAGCGCTACTGGAAATCAGTGACTCGCGGGTTTTAGCACAGCGGTATTTCGTTCGTCGCCCGCAATGATGCGGTAAAGTTTCTTCAGCTCCTCGACCTTGCCGAGCGGCACGCTCAGCTCTTTCACTTCGAACGTCCGGGAATACTTCAAAGTGTTCCCGCTCACTTCCGTTTTGCTGTGATAGCTCGCGAAGCTGTAGTCCGCGTTCACCGGCGGGGGCAGGTCGTCCACTTCGTAACCCGCCGGCAGCATGATTTCGAACCTGTCCGTGTCTCGCGACGGCCCGTCGAATTCCACCGGATATTTTCGCGGCTCCTTCGTTTCGAGCAAATCGCTCGATTTGCTGCCGATGAACCGCGGGCGCACCAGCAACAGGTTTCCCGCTGTCTTCGCGTAATTCTGAGCGACAACCGAGTAGTAGTACAAGAACGGCTGATCCGTCAGCTGCAGATTGCCAACGCTGGCCTTCGTAATTTGAAAGGTGCCCAGTGAACCGGAGAGGAGAGTCTCAATCGGCTTGATCCTGTCCGCGTCCTTCGTTGCCGTTCGCAGCGCCCAGCGTTGTGACCAAGCGCGGTCGCCCACGCGCGTTTCCTGCACTTCGCCGCTCACCGTGCCCGTTCCGCTCAGGCTGAGCTTGGCGGTCCGCTGAATTCCGTTCGTCGTTGGCGGCAGTTGCGGCAGCTCGATTAGCTCTCCGCCATCGGGCGTCACCAGCAAGCCGTAATTTGCCTGTAGCGCTCCGTGGAGCTGGCCAAAAGGCGTCATTTCGTCTGTCGGGTCAAAAAACAATATCTTTCCAAGCTTTGGGTGAAGCATGGTGGCCGCCAGCGAACCATCCGTGACGCCCTCAGGCAATTTGATGGCGATGATGGCGTGATCGAAACCGCCCATGTGAGCCGGCGTCTCCGGAGTAACCGAACCGCGCTCGGAATTGATGACCACGTAGTACGAATCGACGCCGAGTTCATGCAGCATCGCACCCATCAGCGTTGCTTTGTCCTTGCAATCTCCGTAATGGTGGGTAAACACTTCCGCCGCGGAGTGCGGTTGCCATCCTCCGATCCCCAGCTCGATGGCCACGTACCGAATGTCACGCTGCGCAAACTCCCCAAGGGTCTTCATCTTTGCTAGAGGCGTGCTCGCGGAGGACGTCAGCGACGCCACTTTTTGTTTGAGTTCCGGCGAAGCTTTTCGCCGCCCGCTGGTCAGCCCCTGGTACCAAATCCCCATTTGCCTCCAGTTCTGAAATCCCTGGTTCTGCGCGGAACCACCCGGCGGGAAAAACGAAACGATCATCTGGCCGGCCACGCCTTGCCAGGGCGGCATACTGTCTTCTCGCTTGATCCCCTTGACCTCGCTCACGACCCATTGGGACTGGTTTCCCGATTGGGCTGGCTTGGCTTCCGCATAATTCATCCACGTGGCTTTGTATTCCCAACCCGAGGGAAGCTGCAGCGTGTAGTGGGCTTCTCGAACGGGATTCGATCCCTGAAAGTACCAAACGTCCTGCAAGACAAATGGCTGATCTTCCTTCTCGTATTCGTATCCCACGATGTTCCCCGGGTCTGCCGCGGGGATGCGCAGGAACTTGTCTTTGACATCGGAGACAAGCTCGCTTCCGTCTACTCTCGGTAACGAGATTTCGATCGCCTCTTTGTCTTTCACTTCATAGTCTTTTCCTTGCGTCGGAATGCACCAGCCGCGCATGCCGGTGATCTTCGAATGGGAGTTGTAAGATACGGCCACCGTGCCATACTCGCGGCCGCCGGGCCGCAGAATCTTGTACGCCACGCGAACTGTCATTTTAATTTTGTCCGCGGACTGCACCGTCACGCTTTTCTCTGAATACAGCAGCACCGCGTCCGTCTTCTCATCGTGCGCCGGGAGTGACGCATTCACGAGAGCGTGCATCCACTGCGGCGCATCGCCGCCCCTCGACGATGGCGCGCTCGCCAGCGCGCAAAAGACCGCTATCCCTGCCAGCCTGGCGGCTCGGCGCAGTCTAATTCCCACCCGAGATTCCACCAGATTGCAGGACGACCTGTTGTTCACCTCTAGTCCTCACTGTCTGATAGAAATCGCGCACCGCGGGATAATACTTTTGCTCCAGGGAGATCAGCTCACTTCGCTTCGGCATTTTCTGCGTGTCGCAGCGCCGCCTGTTGCCCATCGCCGGACAGCACGCGCTCGTAAAATCTTCTCAGAGTGGGTATTGTTCCTGTTTGATGTAATAGACGGACAACCGCAATGCGCGCGTCATCCGGACCGTGTTTCCTTCCTTCTTCGTCGAAAATTCATAGTAAGCGCCCCCTTGATCTGCTTTCACGTCCGCGGGCAACGACTCCGCTTGCATACCGGGCGGCAGTTCGAGTTTCACAACCTCGTAAGATTCTTGTGGATAACTGAAGTAAATATCATGCGCGCGCCGCGCGGAAGGAAACGGATTCTTCTCATTCACGTGAAATATACCCAATGGCAAAACCCAACGCCGCCCGGCTTGCGTCGCAAAATTCGGAACCTCAACCTCGAATTCCACCTTCAAGGGGCCTTCGGAGGTCTCCCATCCTTCCACCCCAAGGAGTCTTACCGTCGCCCCCTGCGCAAGCCCATTCCTCACCGACTCCTCCAGCTTCTTTCGACGTTCGGCCTCATCCTCTTGAATCGCATACAGCCGCTTGCTCAAAGCTTCCTGGCCGAAATAGAGGGCCTTGACCTTCCCCCTGAGACTCCCATCCTCGTTCAGCCGCAATTCTGCTTCCCACCGCGTCACCGCGTCCGTGCTCTTCGAAATAGGAGTGACTCCTGCGCCTGGCCCGAAGCTGCTGACCCGGATGCCACCCGCATCTGTCTCCTCCCAAGGAAGAAGACCGAATGGACAGAATCGCGTCGCCGGATCCAGAAAAAGGGTGCTTTTATCCAGACGCACCGCCACGACCATGCTGTTCAACTGTCCTTCGTTCGGCAAATCCTTCAGGAAAAATGCGCCCCTTCGCGAAGTCACCAGGACCGGATAAGCTTCAAATCCCGCCGCGCGTGCCAGCGCCACGAACACCAAATTGATCTCATTGCCAAACGCATAACCTCGATTCAGCACGTCCTCTGAGCTCTTGTTCTCTTTCAGGTTTTCTTGTTTCCTCTCCTTTTCCGTCTTGCTCGCTTCAAAACCAACCGCGCGAATCTGCTGCACGCGGGCATAAATTTTGCGCAATTTCGCTTCTTGCGTATCACCCGGCGAGGACAACTGCGCTGCTTCCCGTTCGATCGCCTTGGATTTTTTCACGAAGGAATCGATATGCTCGGCTCTGCGCTTTGCTACATCCTTCCAGTAATACTCCGCCGTGTAGAACCCGACGGCATAATAAAGATCGATTCGGTTTCTCAGATTCTCTTCCGGCGGGGAGTACCCTTCATCCTCATAAGCCGGAACGTCGACTATGTCCATCTCTATACTGCCATCGCTCAACCTCCGCGTATTCACTTCTTTCGGCATGCCTACAGAGTGCTCCCGTATCTCGGCGCCTTTCACGCCATGCAGTGTGAAGTGCCCATGCCGCAGGAACAAATCTTGCTGAACAATCCATTCCGCCGCGGGATAGGCATAACCACTCTTAATTAGATATTCGCTAGGATGCCGGAAGAGTTCCGGAATGTTTTCCTTGAAGTGCAGCCGGTAGGAATACTCGATGACAGTGCCCACCTGAACATTCAGCAATGTCAAAACCTTGGCGTTCACTCGGTACTTCTTCGCCTTGACAATCTCGCGTTCAAGAATCTGGCCTGCGAACTCCTCGGCCTTGCCTTCCGGCCCAACCGTGCGCGCCCTTATCTCCTCGACATGGGTATTTGTGCCGTAGTAGGGGACCTCAATGTCGGCGTATTTCTTGCCTTCGTCCCGGAAGACCTTGATTCGCACTGAGCGCGTTTCCGTGGACTTCGTGTTGTCAGTATCTACCGCGTAATAAAGCATTATGGCCGCTTCTCCAGGGTCGGCCGGGTTGTCTTTCATCGCCAATTCCTCTGGGCTGATTGGCGGCAGGTTCGGCAGCTCCTGGGCCCCGGCCACAGCCGCTGCGAGTACGAAGAACAGAAAACACCCTCCCAGATCTCTTGAAAATTGGAGTTGTTTCATGGGGACCTCCGTCACTCGAAGGGTCTTCTGCCGGTAGCCTGCTCTCGCAACGAACACGAGGCAAGCGATATCGTACGCCAGCCGCCAAATGTCGCCCAATGTCGCGCCTCGGGTAGCGCAGTCTTCAGTCTGTGTCCCGTTCACCCGTCACTTTCCCTTGCAAGACCTGGATGCTCTTGCGGAATATTACCCCCACCTAACGAGCGGGTGCAGCGCGGCATGCGTTCCGCCTGCGCCAAGGACAATTCCAATCAGGAGACCAATCGCAAACAATGAGGTTTTGCTGGGCACAAAGCAATTCCTTAACTTATCGAGATTCTACACTTTCCTCCTCATTACCAGAGGATTTTATGGACCCGAATACGATCAGCGTGCTTGCAACAGCTTCAAAAGTTCTCGGTGGAGTTGGCGTGATTCGCTGGTCATTTCAAATACTTCAAAAGTTCACCCGGCTTGTGAAGGACATACCGAGACCCGCCCAACCCAATTCAGGATTTGCTTTCCCGTCTGGGTATACTGCGGCATAATCCCCCCGCACGGGGGCAGCCTTAACATCCGATTCCGGCAAATGGGGAGGATTTAGTGAGCGTACAAACGGGAGGGCGCGAAAGGGCATGGAGTTCCACGGCACCGCCGGGTGAATTCCGCACCTACATATCCGCCGAAGAAAGCCTCAAAGAATTTACCATTCGCGCGGTGATCCTCGGCGCGCTCTTCGGACTTCTCTTCGGCGCGGTGACCGTGTACGTCGGCTTGCGCGCCGGGCTCACGGTTTCCGCCTCGATCCCCATTTCCGTTCTTTCCATCAGCATCCTGCGCGCGTTCGGCCGCTCGACCATCCTCGAAAACAATATCGTCCAGACCACCGGCTCGGCCGGCGAATCGCTTGCCGCGGGTGTCATGTTCACGATTCCGGCGCTGATCTTTCTCGGCTTCGGCTCGGAATTCACGTTTTGGCGGGTCTTCCCCTTGGCGCTTCTCGGCGGGTGGCTTGGGGTGCTCTTCATGGTGCCGCTGCGGCGCCAGCTCATCGTCAAGGAACACGGAAACCTGGCGTTTCCCGAAGGCACTGCTTGTGCCGACGTGCTCGTCGCCGGCGAACGCGGCGGCTCGTTCGCTGGCCGCGTTTTCTGGGGGCTCGGTCTCGGTGGCGTCTACACCTTCCTGATGAAAACGGTCCTCGCTTGGACGGAACAGCCCGAGGCGCGCCCGAAATGGTTTCCCGGGGCTTCTTTCCGCGCCACCATAACTTCCGAATATCTCGGCGTCGGATACATCATCGGCCCCCGCGTCTCCGGCATTCTCTTCGCCGGCGGCATCATTTCGTGGCTGGTCATGATGCCCGCCATCAAGTTCTACGGACAGCTTGGCGGCAATACGCCCATCTATCCGTCCACGATTCCCATTGCGCAAATGTCACCGGACCAAATCTGGGGTTCTTACATTCGGCCGATGGGTGCGGGCGCCGTAGCCGCCGCAGGATTGATCACCCTCTTGCGCACTCTGCCCACCATCATTTCCGCGTTGCGCGCTGGATTGAAAGATGTGCGCGCCGAGGGTGCTGGCCAGTCCTCAGCCTCCAGTCGCATCGACCGCGACGTGCCCATGCGCTGGGTCATTCTTGGCTCCATCGTCATCATCGCCATGATGTGGGTCTTGCTGACCTTTCATCCCATGAAAGGCGCCAGCACCTTCTGGTGGCAAAATCTTTTTGCCGGTATTTTTGTCGTCGTCTTCGGATTCTTGTTCGTCACCGTGGCGGGACGCATTAGCGGATTGCTCGGCAATTCATCCAATCCCATCAGCGGCATGAGCATCGCCACGTTGATGGCCACTTGTGCGATCTTTTTCGTGGCCGGATGGACCGCGCCGAACTATCAAGTGCTGGCGCTGATGATTGGTGGGGTTGTGTGCATCGCCGCCGCCATTGCCGGTGCCACTTCGCAGGACCTTAAGACCGGCTACCTCGTCGGCTCCACGCCTTTCTGGCAGCAAATGGGGCTCCTGATCGGTGTGACCGTTTCGACCCTCGCCATCGGCACTACTCTCAATCTGATGAACAAGGGGCTCGAGAAATATCTCCCCACGCAGATACCTGTCAATCTCCAGACTTTGCCTGCCGGCGTAAAGGTCGAACGCGACACCTTTCTCTACAAAGGCAAAACCTACGTGCTCGTCAATTCGCTTGGCTCGCATGAAATTCCCGACGGCGAGTATCTGTACGACTCCGGCACAAAACAGATCGAGTTCCAATGGGCCCAGGGAATCGGCAGTGACAAGGCTCCCGCGCCGCAAGCGCGCCTGATGGCCACGGTCATTAGCGGCATCCTGAATCAGCGCTTGCCCTGGCATTTGGTGCTGATGGGCGTGGCTCTGGTGGTCGCGGTGGAGATTCTTGGAGTGCGCTCGCTGGCGTTTGCCACGGGCTCGTATCTACCGCTCGGCACAACGGCTGCCATGTTTGCCGGAGGACTCGTCCGTGTGCTTGTTGAAGCCACCACCAAGAACAAGGACGAAAGCGAGGCCAGTCCCGGAGCGCTCTATTCCAGCGGACTGATCGCCGCCGGAGGGGTCTTCGGACTCCTCGGCATTATCATCAATCTCTTGCAGGACCCGGAAATTTCCAATCGCGTCCCGCATTGGCTCACATCCGCTCTCGGTCTTCCCTGGCGGGCCGATCTTTTCGCCTTTGGCCCCAAGCTGATGGGCCCGCTGGCAACGAGCAACCTCTTCGGCATTTTCATGTTTGCGCTTCTTGCAGCCTCGCTCTTCTATTTCGCCCGCAAAAAGCTGGATTGAAGAGGCAAGTTGAAAAGCCCCCTCTTTGACGGAAGCCTTTCCACGCCGTAGACTGAAAGTATGAGTCCGACGTTCGGCGGGCGTCGCTACAACTTCGACTGGCGTGGATTTATCACGCCGGGCGTCAAGCTGCTCGTACTCATTTGCACGGGCATTTTTCTCTTCCAAACGCTCACGCTGCTTTTGCTTGGTGTGCCTGCTTACAACTGGATCTTAAAATGGTTCGCCCTGATCCCCGAGGCGGTAACGCATCATCTCCCGCCTCGCCTCTGGCAACCCTTCACGTACATCTTCCTGCACGGCGGCCTTTTCCACCTGCTGATCAACATGCTCATGCTCTGGATGTTCGGGCGTGAGCTGGAACTTATTTGGGGAAAGCGCCGTTTCCTGAACTATTTCTGCCTCTGTGGTGTGGGCGCGGGGATCATTGAACTTATTGTCAAGACGATTCCGGTTCTCTTTGGAGGATTGGCTTCCGTCACCCCTACCATTGGCGCTTCAGGCGCTATTTTTGGAATTCTGATGGCCAACGCGGTGCTCTTCCCCGACCGCCGCATCTGGCTGATTCCCCTCCCAGTCACAATTCCAATGCGTCCTTACGTGGCGGTGATGGGAGCTATCGAATTTTTCTCCACACTCGGCTCCGGCGGGGATAACGTTAGCCATGTTTGCCATTTGGGCGGCATGCTTGTTGGCTATCTCTATCTCCGTCGCGGCTCTTTCCTCTACGGCGTCCGCAATACCGTCACGGATTGGCAGTACCGGCGCAATCGCAAGCGCTTCGAGGTTTACGTCAACAAGCACAAGAAAGAACCGCCCTCGCGCCCCGACAATTGGGTCAATTAGAAGAAGCCACTTTTCAGTTTTTGGGTTTCGGGTTGACTACGAAGTTGCCCTTGACTTCCTATAACTCTCTGCTATAATTAACCCTATAGAACACTCCATTTGGAGTGCGGGCGCTTGTTTACCCTGAGCGGAGCCGAAGGGCTCCCGCTTTTCCTACACCCCAGATGTCAATCCGGGCCGAACCTGTTTGATTCCCACTGCCCACCATTGCTTTAAGTCCTTTAGATGCAACACTTATGGATCTCTCTGCAAGTGTTGCAAACAAAAGACTTACGGCATTGCTAAATTCTTTAGATGCAACACTTACAGAAAAAGGGGGGTGGGGCAGTCGGGAGCGATTATCCACTAAAACTGACGACCGATAACTGCCTCACGCCGGCCCGCCAATAATATGAAACTTCATGAAGTTCGTGGTCCCGCGAATGCCCATCGGCGTCCCCGCCACGATTCCGATGACGTCGCCCTTGCGCGCCAGGCGCTCTTCCAGCAGTCGCTTCTCCGCGACCTTGGCCAGCCCGTCCACCTTTTTCACATCTTGAATCTTCCTGGGCAGCGCGCCCCAGATCAGCGCCAGGCGCCGCCGCGTCTCCGCTTCCGGCGAGAACGCGACGATCGGCACCAGCGGCCGGTAGCGCGAAATCAGCCGCGCCGTGAATCCGCTGTGCGTAAACACCGCGATCAGTTTCAAATGCAGTTCGCGCGAGGCGTGGCACACCAGCTCCGCGACGGTTTCCGCCACTTTCAATTGTTCCTGGGGCGCCGGCCGCGGAAATTCCCGGATGCTCGCTTCGGCTTCCTCGATGATGCGCGCCATCATGCCAACAGCTTCGACGGGATACTTCCCCGACGCGGTCTCCGCCGAAAGCATCACCGCGTCCGACCCGTCGAAAATCGCGTTGGCCACGTCGGAAGCTTCAGCGCGCGTTGGCCGCGGATTCTCGGTCATCGATTCCAGCATCTGCGTCGCCGTAATTACCGGACGCCGGAATTCCCTGGCTCGCGTAATAATCGTTTTCTGAACCACGGGCACGCGCTCCGGATTCATCTCCACGCCGAGGTCGCCTCGCGCCACCATCACGCCGTCGGCGGCGCGCAGAATGGCGTCCAGATTTTCGATCGCCTCGGGCTTCTCCAGCTTCGCGATCACTGGAACGTCTTTCCCCGCGCGGCGAATCAGCTGTTTCGCCAGCAGCACGTCCTCCGCGCGCCGGACGAAGCTGACGGCAATGTAATCCGCCCCATGTTTGAGCGCGAACGCCAGGTCCGCGCGGTCTTTCGGCGTCATCGCCGGCACGCGCAGTTTTACTCCGGGCAGGTTGATCCCTTTGTGCTCGCCGAGCGCCCCGCCATTCATGACTTCGCAATGCACCTGCGCGCCGCGAACCTGTTCGACCCGCAGCTCGATCAACCCGTCCGAAATCAGGATGCGGTCGCCGCGGTGAACTTCCCTGGGCAGCGGTGTGAACGTGGTGTTCACGCGCGTTGAATCGCCCAGCACTCTTGCTGTAGTGATTACGAAGTGTTGCCCCGTGCGCAGCAGCACCGGCCCGCCGCCCGCCAGAGGTCCGGTCCGGATTTTCGGCCCCTGCAGGTCGGCAAGAATCGCGATCGGCTTTTCATGCTGGATGGCGGCCGCTCGCAGCAGGGAGATGCTCTTCGCGTGCTCTTCGTGCGTGCCATGCGAAAAATTCAGGCGCGCCACGTCCATCCCGGCGTTCAATAGGCGGTCAATCATCCGCGGCGAACGGCTAGCCGGCCCGATGGTGCAGACAATTTTGGAATGACGGAAACTCATGCGCCCTTTCACGGCACTGATTGTAAACTGCTTTTATTTTTTACGGAAAAGGTATGCGGTCGTGATTGTTTTTTTCTACTCGCGATTCGATTCTCTTCTTTGCTTGTGCCGTTCCAACTTGTGCCGTTCCAACTTTTTGTGATCAGACTGCCCGCAAATTGCTTCAAGCGGGTTGACTGACGCCCAAGCTTCCAAATTTTGTTTCTTTTAGTTGGAACGGCACTAATGCGTTACCGCAAATTCCGTGACGATCTTCAACAGCACGTCCACGCCCTTGTCGAACGCCGCAAGCGGTATTCGCTCGTCGTCTCCGTGCATGCGCTTCAGATCATCCTGCGTCAGCGGAAACGGGACCAGCCCATAGGCTTGCACGTTGTGCAGCCGCAACTGCGCCGAATCCGTCAGCCACGTCGATTGAAACGGCAGCGCCGGGGCGCCTCCGAATTCCTGAGAAATCACTTTCGTAATTACGCCGTAAAAATCCGATTCCAGCGACGATGGCGGCGCCGCCAGTCCCGTATTCGGCTGCACCTCCAGCCTCACCTGCGGATCATTCACCAGCTTATTCAATTCGTTCATCACGGCATCAATACTGTCTCCCGGCAGAAGCCGCACGTTCAGGTTTGCCCGCGCCTCCGCCGGAATCACGTTGCTCGCCACGCCTGCGGTCAGTATCGTTGGCGCAATCGTGTCTCGCAACATCGCGTTCCACAACGGACTCGCCTCGGAAACCACGTGTTGCGCGTGTTCACCGCGGTCCGCCGTATCCATCGACCGGATCCACTTTCCAATTTCGTCATCCTCCAGCGGCGCCAGCCCCTCGAAGTATCTCCGCACAATCGCCGTAAAGTGCACCGGCGCCGAATAATTCCCGATTTTCGCCACGGCCGCCGCCAGGTGCACCACTGGATTGTCTTTCGTCGGCTGCGAGGCGTGGCCGGACGTGCCCCGCGCGATCACCGCAATATTCGCCGCCACTTTCTCGCTGGCCTGCACGCCGATGTACTGCACTTTTCCGTTCTTCAAGAAGACGTTCCCGCCTTCGTTGATCGCGTACCCCGCCGCGAACTTATCCCAGTGCTTCGCAATCAGCATCCGGATGCTGGCGTCGCCGCCGGCTTCTTCGTCGGCCGTCGCCAGAAAAATCACATCGCGGTTCAAATGCGCCATCGAACGTTTCAGCGAAATGAACACCGCCAGGTTCGCCGCCAGCATGCCCTTGTCATCAATCGCCCCGCGCCCATACATGTATCCGTCCTTGATCACCGCGCCGAACGGATCGACACTCCACCGCGACTTCTCCACCGGCACGGTGTCCAAGTGCGCCACCAGCAAAAGCGCCCGCGAAGGCTGCGCGACCGCCGAACTGCGCAGCCGCGCCACCACCGCGCTGCGCCCTGGCGTCAAATCGAGAATTTCCGCCTTGATCCCATCTTTCTGCAGGATCCCGGCGATGTACAGCGCTGCGATCTGCTCGTTTCCGGGCGGATTCGCCGTATTGATCTTGATGAGGTCCGCCAGCCAGCTTTGCGCTTCCTTCGCAATTGCCGGCCTAGCTGCGATCTGCGGAGGATTCCCCGGGATTCCCGGCGCCCCCGCTGGCTGCACCTGCGCCTCAACCGGAAAACTGGCGGCTATCACCAACGCCGCTGCTCCCGCCAAAACCTGGATCATTCGATTCCAGTTCACGAATCCATCCTCCTTGGTATGGTCGGCCGCAACGCGGCCGCCTCAGCAACGCTTTGCTTCAAATGTGCTTCATACTAACATGCAGGTGTGGGCGCTTGGCCTGGGCATTGCCGCGGCGTTGCGTAAATTCAACCGCTGCGTGGCCGCCACGTTGTCCCGCAGGCGGGAGTCATCGCCAGATTGAAGTCATTCGATTGCCATTGAGGGTGCATGATGAAGGCCGTACTTTTCGCAGTTCTGCTCGCAGTTCTGGCAGCCGCGCTGGTCATGCCGCTGGCTGAGAATCCCGTCCTTGCCCAGGCCCCCACCGGCCCGCAGGGCGGCGCGCCTCCTCCTCCGCAACAACAGCAGAATCCCACCCAGCCTCAAGCGCCCACTGCGGCGCAGCAGCCTTCGCAGGCCGGTGTCACTATCGCCGTCGACGTTCCCATCGTCACGCTCGACGTGGTTGCCACCACCCAGCACGGCGACATTATCCCCGGCCTCAAGAAAGAAAATTTCCGCATCACGGACGACGGCGTCCCGCAAACCGTCACAAATTTCGGCGCCACCGAAGCCCCGATTACAGTAGTAATGCTCCTTGAATTCAGCAGCCGCGGCTTCTACAGCTTTTTTTCCTATTACTCCCGATACTGGGCCGACGCCTTTCTCCCCCATCTACAGCCAAAGGACTGGGTGGCCCTCGAGACTTTCGACATAAAGACCCGCATTGAAACGGACTTCACGCAAAACAAGGACGAAGTCCGCAATGCCATCTATCATCTCTATTTCCCCGGCTTCAGCGAATCCAACGTTTTCGACGCCATCCTCGAAACTACCGATCGCCTTAAGGACGTCAGTGGCAAGAAATCCATCCTCGTCCTTGCCAGCGGCGTGGATACATTCTCTAAACACACCCTCGACCAAACCATGAAGCAACTCCGCGGCAGCGATGTCACGATTTTCTGTGTTGGCCTCGGCAAGATCTACACCAATTTTCTTGAGACCCACGGCTCACTCGGCTCACATCTGAATTACCTGCAAGCCGAGAATCAATTGCGCACGTTTGCTAATGAGACCGGCGGTTACGCCTGGTTTCCGCAATTCGATGGAGAGATTCCGGGCATCATGCAGACCGTCGCCGCTTTCCTGCGCCACCAATACAGCCTTTCTTATTCGCCCTCCAACGGCGCGAAGGACGGCAGATTCCACAAGATCAAAGTGGAGTTGGTCGCGCCCGACGGCGGGCCTTTGACGGTCCTAGATCAAAAGGGAAAAAAACAGAAATTCCAGGTCTACGCTCGGGAAGGCTATCAGGCGCCCAAAGGCGGCGTCGGCGATTGAGTGAACCAGAAAACGGAAAATGGAAATTTGAAACTAGGAGGAGTTTAAGTGTACCTTTCGGCGCGAGTTTCCATTTTCTAATTTCTATTTTCCACTCCCCATCTTCACTTCAATAGCCGCGCGCGAAATCCACGCGATTGAACATCTCCCGCCCGTCGAACCATCTCTCGAGCAAATCCACCAACAGGGCCGTTTCCCGTTCCCACAGCTTGTCGCTCACCGCGCTCGTGTGCGGGGTGATCATCAAGTTCGGCGCTTTCCAGAGCGCGCTCTCCGCAGGCAATGGCTCCAGGTGCGCGACATCCAGCGCCGCACTGCCCAGCGCTCCGCTCTCCAGCGCGCGAAGCAGCGCCGCTTCGTCCAGCAATGACCCGCGCGAGACATTGATCAGTCCGGCTCCGCGCTTCATTCTTGCGATCTGCGCCGCTCCGATCAGATGTCCTGTCTCGGCCGTCTCCGGCGCGGAGATCAGCACGTAATCCGCATCGGGCAAGACATCGAGCAACTTCGTCGCGGGGAAAATCTTTTCCGCATTTGTGCGGTCCCCTCCACCCGACCGCGTCACGCCCCACACGCGCATATCAAACCCCTTCGCCCGCTTAGCCACTTCCCGCCCGATGGATCCGTATCCCACAATCAGCAGCACTTTCCCATTCAGCTCTGTCAAATGCTGCGGCTTGTCCCAAATCTCCTGCTGCGACCATCGTGCCCGGTCCTGCTGCCTGACCGAATCGGGAAAATTCCGCGCCAATGCCACCAGCAATCCCACGGTGTGTTCCGCCATGGGGACGGAAAATACGCCGCGCGGATTGGTCACCAAAATCGCCGAATCCCGCAGTTCCGGATACATCAGCTGCTTCACGCCCGCTGCCGTCGAGTGAATCCATTTCAGCTTCTTCGCGTCCTTCAATTGTTCCGCGCGCAGCGAATAGCCCACAAAAATATCCGTGTCCGGCAGCTCTTCCGCTAAATGGTCGTAGTTCGGCAAATGCACGACGCACATTTCCGGCCACCGCTTTCGAATCGCCTCCGCCATCGCGGGTTTCGGCCGCCATTCGGTGAACGGATGCCACACGCAAATGACCAACTTTGTTTCTGCAGGTTTTGTGCGGCTCATGGTCGGACTATGAAACGATGCG
>WNFH01001782.1_pt1 | contig 14763 bp, 13 predicted proteins | sample 5400411 | NCBI WGS metagenome assembly WNFH01 (sample SAMN13153347, study PRJNA577476) | soil metagenome | isolation source: 200 cm saprolite under Douglas fir tree site 2 hole 3 | place: USA:California | collected 2015-04-18
CGAATTCGATCCATCGAACGATCCACAAATGCACCCTGGACTTACGTGGTGTTTGGCGTGAAGGAAGTTCACCGAATCAAGAACGCGACCGAGGTGACCGACCGGATCGTTGGCCAATACAACATACGTCTGATGGAAGAACGCCGCACGGAGCTGAACCCCAGTGGGCTGCTGGTTGCCGACTATTCCGAACAACAAATGGTCGGGGAACGCGACAACGATCTTTTGCAACGGAGCGAACTGGATAAGTGAATGTCTTCTCTCACTCCCGGATTGAAGGAAATAAGAGGAGAGCCGGCCAGGGGCAATCTGGCGCGATAACGAATGGCAGCCTGGGAAAGCTGCGATGGAGGGAGAAGGTCAAGATGGCAACCATGATTGCATCTCCGCCCGATACGAAAACGAGCCAAATGGGAAGCCACCCGGCCGGCAGCGGGGCCCGGCGGGCACGCCCCACGGCAGAAGAGGAAAACGTGGCAGGGGCGCGTTTCTTTTTGCCCAAGTCAGGCGCCAACGGCCACTCTCTAGAACTAGGCCGCGAATTGCCGAACGAGGGTGAGGCTCGGGTCGATGCGCTCAAGTTGGGCGTGACCTATTTCAGCGTGCAAGAGTGGCGCCCTGTTGCAGACTTTGCCGGGAGAAATCCCGAACTGAAGCGCGAGGCGGTCCCGAGAAAAGGAACGACGACGTCACAAGCGGGATAGTTGGACTTCATAGCACACGGTTTCATCACAGACGTTGGTCTGTAGTGAGCGATCCACAAGCTGATTGTGGATGAGTGCTGGTCCGGTTCTTTCGCGAACTTGGCCGAAAACCTAATGCGTTTCGTCCAGGACAGCGAAGAGAGCCGCGCAAGCGTCCTCCTGATCTGTTCTGGTTCCAGACAGAAAAGGAGGAGGAGAAATGGTGAAGCAGCGGTTCCTGACACACTTCAAGCCGTGGCTCTTCGCCGTAACTAAAGTCGTCGGGTTCATTGTTGGGTATCAACTCTTGAATGAGACTCGCACGTACTTTCAATACACGCCCGTCAACAGCGTTGATGTTGTAGTGGCGGCAACAGTTGCTCTCCTCGTGATCGGCCTGCTCTGCGGGCTGTGGGCATGGGGAGAGTGGTGCTGGTTCAAACTGCACAGGCTTCGGCGGTCTTGTAGAGAGCTGAAACAAGCTTTGAACAATCGCTGGCGTCCGCGAACAGTCAGAACCTCACGATCCGTAGCGGGAACTATGGTCTAACAACAAACAACTCGTGCAGGCCTGGCGCTTCGCTGCTTGGCCGAAATATTTTTCACCGTTTTCGGCAATGGGCAGCGAGGAGACTGGCACGAGCCACCTCCTTTTCTGTCCATTGCCCGACATATAAAGGAGATCAGACATGCCAAACGTTATGGAGTGCAGCACGATGCCGATCTTCGCGCTCGAACTTGATCGCGACGGTCATTTGTCGAGGAAAACCATGAAACTCGCCCGAGAAGAGCAGCTTAAGAACACTCTGCTGCAGGAATTCTATCCAGGTATCCGCGTGGCCACAGTTGACGTGCCCACGGAGCCCCTGGACGCCTGTGAGCAAGCGATCGTGGAGCAGGCTCTCACCCGGGTCGAGTTCGATGGGGTTCGCTACAGCTTGGTTGGAGCCAGTGGCAGTGCGAAGAAAGGAAAGTTCTACGCCGTCGAGACGAAGTACGAGAAACGGCTGGCGGAGAGGTTCCGCTTTTCACCGCAGGCGGCCATGACCTATTTCGGGATTCTGGTGTCCTCGTGCAAAGTGATGATCGAGGTACCGGACTGCCGATTGTTGGTCGTGGAGGATCGTCAGCTTGGAACAAACGACTGCCGGGGGTGGATCTCGGAGTCTATGTTCAAGCGGCTACAAGCAAAGCACCGGGACGAACTTCTGGCAGAGGAGATAAAGAGGCTTCTCGCGAAACGGAAGCAACAGTATTCCAACGGCCACGAAGACTTTCAACTGAATCGCGAACAACAGGCGGTACTCGCTGAACAAGCAGAATCAAGAATCTTCCCGAAGGTTCTGCGACGACACCGCTTCTACCAATTCCGCCTAGCGTTCGACAAAGCACAGGCGAAAGGCTCGTTCAAGATCATGGCGGATGAGTTGGCCGAGGAACTCGAGGCCGACATTATTCTGCCGAAATCGTCAGTCAAACCCAAGTACCAAGGAGGAGTGCTACGGACGATTCGGTCGATTTTGGGTGACCGTCAAGCGCACTCTTTCCGCGGATCCGTGTTGGTCGGCATTCGCGACGTTTCGCGTGATCTCGAATTCCAATCGAGCTACACACTGGTGGAACACGCACCAGACGACTCAATTGAGCTTGAGATCAAGCCATACGCTCTCAGGCAGATCGAGAGGCTGCGAAAGGCGTGGGAAGAGAACAACTTCACGGAACTGTTCGAACTGCTGGGCACACAGGAAACCCAGAGTGTACTCGGTGTGGGCGAAGAACCGGACCCTGAGTACACGAGCAGCGAATACACCGTCGCCGATGGTGCGCTCGTTGCCGATGGCACGGGCTACATGCTGAAACATCCGTTCGTGAACCATCACCTTCAGAAAGTACTAGCTCGATGGGCATACCGCCTCTGCACCAGTGGCGGCTTTCGTCTTCCCGGCTTCGCGCTGGCAGACGATGGCTACCTGGTGCTCGACGACGGACAGGTGTTCTGTAGTTCGGACTGGATTCCGAAGGATCGTGGCATCGCTTCTGTTCCCTCCCGCCACGGTCTGATCGTTCGCTATCCAATCCGCATGAAGGAAGATCTGCTGCCCTTTGAGAGCCTCTCTGTCGACGAGATCCTCAGCCTGTTAGCTGCGGATCTCGAAAAGCGAGGCTGCCGTATGTCAAACCAGCAAGCCGCCGCAGTGGTGGATGAGCAACTACGACTGAAAGGCACCTTGACCTTGCATTCAGAAGCAGCTGCACGCAACGGCGGCGACTTCGATTTCGACCAGGTATGCGTGGTCGAAGGAGACAAGTTTCCGCGATTTGTCCGAGACCGGTTCATGTACCAGGAACAGCACGCGGCCCAGAAAAACAAAGCTCCGAAGCCGCCGAGTCCCTGGTGGAACCTGCCACAGGTTGCGATGCTGGCACGAGGGAACCAGATCGGCTCGATTACCGACCTGAAAACTTCATGCCTGGCAAACGGAAGGGACGACCTGGCACGGCAACTGGTGGACCAACTTCAGAACGCGCTCGATCAGTTGAAGCATGGTACCCAGCCCGACCAGGACGTCATTCGCAGTATCCGAAATGAGGTAAACAAAGCACCCTGGCTGAAGCTCAAGCAGAAACAGCGGATCGCGGAAATGGACGAGCATCTGCCCGTCACAGAACGCGACAAGATCGGAAAGCTGTACAACTTTCTGCGCAAAGAGCTTGGCCGGTATTTCGCAGATGCCGCGGTAGCGCCTCTCAGCGACTTCCGCGGGCTCATTGGAGGTGGAGAGTTCACTCCGGAAATCTTCGCGGAGTGCTTCACGATCAACAAGTATTACGCCAACGTGGTGACTCAGATCTTGAGCCGGCGCAGGGAACTCTGGAACGAGCTGGAGAAAGCGAATGCCGCAGTCGAGGCAGAGAAGGATGATGCCGAGGCTCGGAAAGAACTGTTGTTCCGGCGCAACCAGGCTTCTGGCGCCTACTCGGCGTATGAGCAACGATCAAAAGAGGAGCTGAGGGCCCTGATTGACCAAGTACGGATTTGGGCCCAAGGCAAGAATGGAACGCGGCTGGCCTATCTGTCTGCCTTGCACGCAATCGTGTGTCGAGACAGACGGCCAGACCCGGAGCACGAGTTCGTACCCGGAACGGGGTCGATTGTGTTCTACGCGTTTCCACAAGAAGTCGTAGACCAAATAGCCGCACGAACTGGAGGCCGTCCCGTCATCGTGGAGATTCCCAGTCTCCGCGACGGCGAAGTGGAAATCGACCGTGAAGGGCGAATCTTCTTGGTCAGCCATTTCACCAACGGCGATGGTCAAGTGCACGAACGGTTGATCTTCCTGGCCCAAGTAACCAGGAAAGGTGAGGTCTTCCGTGAGCGGGACGCGCAGGGCTCGCCCATTATTACTGAGCGAGTTCGTCCGTTTCCCATTCAGCCCGGCCGGAGCGAGGTACAGGACGGGATGGTCACATTTCCCGGAACCCAGCGGCGCCCCGAAGTCCCGAAGGGGAGAGTCGCGACGCCGGGATCACCCAACTAACACAACGGTCCAGGAGGTTCGCCTCGAAACCTCCTGGGCTACTACCACAGGAGGAGTAACCTAATGAAACGGCTCCGGACCATCCTTATTATTGTGATTACGGCGCTGGTCACGGCGACGACACCGGCACTCGGACAAAAGATTGAACGCGAGACAAGCGACGGCAGTCAAATTGTTCACCTCAGGACAGCCCTCAACCATCTGACCGTGATCGAGCTCCGCGAGCCCGTCATTCAAGTCGCGACTGGCAGTCAATCCTTCAAAGTCGAGTGGCGTGAGAACAAGGTTTTTCTTCAGCCAACGGAGCCCGATGCTTCCACAAATCTATTCATCTGGACGGCATCTCAGCGGCTGAACTATGAGTTGGAGCCAGCTGGGGCCGTGACCGCGATGGACTTTGCGGTTGATCAGATTCCCGTCCCCGTCATTCAGCCAAAACCCGCCAGCGCTGCGCCGCCACAACCTTCGCCCTCAGAAGTGTTGCTGGCAGGAAAGCCTGTAAGGCTGGAGTCGGCCAAGCCCACCAAGAAGCCAGTCGAAGTTGTCATTCGCGATCTTTACGAGCGGGATGGCCGCGTGTTGGTCCGGTACGCCGTCCGAAACCGGGGCGCTCACGCCTACGACGTTAGCACCCCCCAGGTGTATGCGTTAACCGGAGCGCGCTACCCACAATCCCTCTACAGCCTGGTGGACTCGCAATTGGGGGACCGGGAAGCAGCACGCTTGACGATCAAACAAGAGACTCCAGTGCCAGTTCTCGAAGGCCACCTGCAGTCCTCTCATCTTGCACCGGGGCAGGAATCCATCGGTGTCGTGGCAGTGCGCCTGCCGACGAGCACGGAGCCAACCGTGTTGCGTTTTCAATTTGCGGACGACGACCGAGAGCGGATCGCGGCCTTCCTGGTGCGTTAAACCATGGCGGAGCAGATTACAGCCAAGGAGGTTTACGTGATGCTACGGGATGCCCTCCGGAAACGGCCCGACCTCGGATTGCGCAGGACCGTAGCGCATCACCTGCTGGAGCCGGTAAGCCCTTTCGATCCGAATTCGGTCAGGAGACCACAGCGATGGTTTGTGCTCGCCTGCATTGTCTCGTTGGCGGCTCTCGGGGCCGTTGTCTATTTCAACTTTTGGAACTAAAGCTCAGACAGGAAGTGAAACCGTGCTGCGTAAACTCGAAGCCCTCACTTTCTTTTCCGCGATGATGCTGGCCGTCATCCTGGAAGGGGCGGTCGTCTATTGGATGTTCGGACACTCGGTTGTACATGCCGCTCACGACGGATCACTTAATGCGGTGGGCGAATGGACTGGGTTCGCCTTGCCGCAGGGCTGGTTGTTTGGAGCCCTTCTCGTACTTGTCTACCGCGTAACTGCCATGTTGATTCCGCCAAGGTCCTGGACTGACAGCGAGGGTATGCACAATCGGCGGGCATTCGTGCGCCTGTGGTGTCTGGCAATGGCGCTGGTCGCCATGCAAGGCCTTCTGTTCCTCCTCGGCAACGTGTCGGCTTCGTCATGATGCGAGAAACCTACGCCGATCGCCACCACCATCCTCCTCTGCTGGAGAGCGCCGAAATCGTAGTGTCCCTGGTCCTCATGGCGACGTGCTGGTGTGCATGGTACGTTGCGCGGGAGCGTTACCATCTCACGAGCCGCCAACTGGCAGAATTCGCCACCTACCTTATTATTGTGGTCTCCGCTTTCGCAGGAGCGGCGATTCTGTGGGTTACGCGGCGCTCCCGGCGAGAAAGAGAATGGCCCCATCTCCCAGTAGCCATCGCTCGCAAACGTGACGAGCAAGTCATCGAAGAAGCCTGGAAGCGAAATGCGGTCGTTCTAGGCTACGACATTCACGGCCAACCCTGGTATTGGACCGACCGAGTGCGCGTCATGCAAGCAATTGTTCTGGGCATGACCGGCACCGGCAAGACAACACTCTTGCGGAGCATCATCTCGCAGGATCTTGCCAGGGTTGTCGGCCCTCCCGAAGAGCCTCATCGCATACCCATGGTTATCTTTGACGGTAAAGGGGACCTTGAGTTCTTCCAGGACCTGCTGCCGCATGTGCACCGTGCCGGTCGACTGCATCAACTCAGGCTCTTGAACCCCGCGCGGCCGGACCTGTCGGTTCGCTACAACCCGTTTCAGTGCTCTGACGACGAATACATGCCGGTTGTCAGCATGATCTTTGGCTCATTCAATCTCCGGAAGGAGTTCTTTGCCAAGCACCAGCTCAACTACTTGGCCGACATCGTTCGCGTGCTCTTCTATACGGGGTTGAAGTTCAACTTCTACGATGTCCTCGTCATGGCGATGGACGAACGAGTCATGAAAGAGCAGGTTGAGAAAGCGCGCAAACGAATTGCATCGGACTCGTCGCTTCCCACACAGCGCCGGCTGAACTTCGAGATGTCGATCAAGAACCTCTACATTTCGCTCGGAGATCGGGAACGTGTGCAGAAGATCCAGGGATTGCTCAATGAATGCATGACCTTTCTCGACGATCAGCTCAGTGTTCTCACCGGACCCTACGAGCAGCTACTGTCGCTCGACGATGTGATTGACCAGGAGCTCATCCTGGTTGTCTCCCTGAACATCAACAAGAACCCTGAACCTATGCGTTCACTGGGAAAGATGCTTCTGCAAAACCTGCAGCTGGTCATAGGCAAGAGGTACGAAAGCGAAGAGCATAGGCTGCGCGGGAACAGGCCAATACTCAGTGTCGTGCTGGACGAGTTCGCGCCTTTCGGCTATCGCAATTTTGCCCAAATCTTGCAGACCGCGCGTGGAACGAATACCGCCTTCCTGTTCTCCATGCAGGCCTTGCCGCAGCTCATGCAAGTCGACAAGGGATTCAAGGAGGATGTCTCATCTGCGCCCAACACGACAATGATCCTGCGGACCCGGGATGAAGAGACCACGCGCTATTTCCTGCGCGCCTCGGCGGAGCACCGCGTCGCCCGGCGCAGCGTGTCCATGCATCGATCCAGGCTCTTTGGTTTCGAGACATACACTCAAACAGAAGGTGCGGTCGAGCACGAGGACAAGGAGACCCGAGCACTCGATGAGCACATTAAGAATCTTCCTAAGGCTCAAATGGAGATTCTGATGACGGACGACGCGCGCGGTACTCTGCACGGGTTGTTACATGTGCGCGCGCCGGAAGACGTCAGAATTCCGCAGTTCAAACCACAGATCTATCCGACACTAAGGCAGTCGCGTGAAGAATCGTGCGGCGCGAACCTTAGATTCAAGACGCCCGAACTCGTTGCCGTGGGCCGGCGTCGCCGGGCCGGAGGGTGGTTGTGAACTGCAGGATGACAGCACTTCCTGTTCTGATACTTGGACTGGCAATTGGAAGCGCTGCTGGTATCCCTAAGGCGGCGGAATCTGAAACAAGACCATCACATCAACAGGCTGTTCCCCAGCGTGCTCACGTTCCATATCAATATCAGGAAACCTGGTACGAGTTCGTGCTGAGGCAGTTCAATCCGGATGATGTTGACTTCGGTCGCTGGATCGAACGCGAGCGCCGTGCGTTTATCGATGCGCGAATCAGGAACCCCTACCTCATGTACGGCGTATGCACGAGCCTTGGCTTGCTGCTTGCGGCGGTGGTGTACATGAAACTGTGGATCGATCATCGGCGGGCGATGTGGATCACGGCCGAGATCATGGCAGACATTTACAACCAGGATGCCTATTCGCGCCGGGTCGCCGAGGAGGCAATCGAGAAGTACAACACCCACATTGAACGTTGCAACCGTGCAATTGAGACAGCGGAACATGGTGGTGCTGCTTCCGCTACGGGCTCTGAGATCGAGCAGTTAAGAGGGGAGCTGGCTTGCGTGGCCAGCGAGAGGGACACGGCGATAAGGGAGAGGGACCTTGCACGAGAGGAGTTGCGGAAGAAGTCGGAGATCCTGGCCGAGATGTCCGTTCGCCTAGAGGCTCTGAGGAGCAAAGCCGGCGCAACCGGGGACGGCAAGCCGTCGTCCGATTTGCGCGGCGCAGATGCCAAGTTGGTGACTCATATCAACAATCTGCAAGAGCAGTTGTATGCCGAGCGCAACAACAACCGCAGGCTGAGAGGCGGATAGGACGTGCTGGTAGCGGTCACAGGCTTCGGCAGTGTGTGGCGGCATAGGCCGGGAAAGCAAACGCACGAGAACGGCCGCTTTGATCAACCTGTGTACTACAACACGACGGGAGTTGTAGTGAACGGCCACGTCCGCCAGCGACCCCAGATTTGTGGTTATGCACGGTTCCATACTGTTGGCGGTTTCGATCCAAACCACTTTTCAAGAATGATCAATCGCGTGTTCGAATGCGAGGAACCATCCGTATGGATGGGATGCAACAAGCTGCTGTTCAAGCGGGTGCTGAAGGCGGGTGAGCGTCCCGACTCCTTCCTCGTCGTTGCGAGGTCAGACCTGATGGGTCAATTGGCGGTCGGAACAAAAGCTTGGAGATCGGCGGACACCTGGCTTCTTTCGTTCAGCGAATGTCCAGGACAGCAGGAGGCCATGTTGTTGATGGCACTCCATGGTTGGATACGAACTGACGTTGGGCGATTCGTGCTCGAATCCTCACAGTCGCGGGCTTGGGTCGCACAGTTCGCGCTGTCGTTCGCAAAATGATGAGGCCAGGAGATGCGTTACTGGAAGGAGTCGATTGCACTGAGTTCCACGCGGGATTACCCGCTCCTGCGCCAGGTTCTGCATTCGGGCTTCATCACACACGGTCAGCTGTTCGAGTTTTTAAGACTCGACTACTGTGTCTCATCGCGCAACGCGTTCAACAACCGAGCGCTCCGGTTGGTGAAGCACGGCCTGCTGATCCGGCGCGCGGTGCCGTTCATAAACCGCGAAGCAGTCTATTCAATCTCAGAGACCGGAGCATCAGAATTGGTCAGCAAGGGTGAATATTATGTGCGCAACGACAATCTCAAATCCGGCAATGGCGGAAGCCAACTTAAACACTCCTTGGACTTGAATGAGATCCATCTGGCGCTCAAGCGAACCGGCAGGCTGATTTACTGGACTCCGGAGACGGAGATACGGTCACGAAATGATCTGACCGCCGACGGGTATTGGAAATACTATGACGCAGTTGTGGTAGTTCATCTCGCAGGGCAGGACTACAAGTTTGCGTTGGAGTATGAGCGAACGCCGAAAGCGATGAGGCATTACGAGATCGTGCGGCAGAGAATTGAACTGGAAACGCAGATCACTCATTTCTTGTATCTCGTGCCCAACTACGACCTCCTCGAGTTCGTCGCGAATAAACTGCGCCACTGCAAGCGGGCGGTTTTCTTTGGTCTACTCAGAGACTTCCTGCAGCAGACGCTAGCGGTGCCTGTGAAAAGAAACGGATCTCCCGCCTCTGTCACGCTCGCCTCTGTTCTGACGCTGGGGAAAGAGGCACAACGGACCGGCACACTGTTTCCCGGTATTGCCGTGTGATTGCGGTGTCATTGCAGTGTGTTTGCAGTGTTCATCCAGTATGTAACTATGACTACACTCAATGACTTAGCCTTTGACTATATGCACCGGAGCACTGGGAGTCTCGCCGAGAACCTTGCGGCTAGGGGCAAACCCCAGCAAGTCAGGCTAATATTCCCGCCTTCACCTTTCGCCACCGGGCCCGGACGAGACTAATCTCCACAATGTCCGGACCGAATCCGAAAAAGCCAGTAACCGCATCCTTCATCGCAAAACTCCGCGTGTCTTCCCGGCGAATGTAGGCATCGCCAAAACCAACGTCCCTCAGATCGAGCTCGTCTATCATTCCCGTGTCGGAATTTACGCGGTACAGAATGCGTCCGTCTTGTGACCACACGAATACAGATCGTTTATAGCTACGATGTTGTCCGGCCGCCACATAGTGTCAGCGGTCCGCTTCGTCTTGCCCCTTTCGTAAACCCAGAGTCCATCCATGGTCGTGAACCAAAACCGATCATGACTGTCCTTAGCTGCGTCGAAAACCTGCGGAGCGGGAACACGTGTTACTTCTCGGACCTCGCCATTGTGCGCAAACAACAGAGTGGAGATTCCATTGCCTGCAAATCGAATCGCGACGAAACCGCCAGCCGCGCTGGCGCCCAAAAGCTCCGAGTGAAATTTCTTGTAGACTGGGGTGAGCTTGGCGTCCCGAAAGCAATAGAGAGTTTTTTCGTCCCACTGGTACAGCAACAACCCCGACTCGCGGTCCCAGCCAATTCGCACGATGGGGAATTGTTTTTGAAAAAGTCTCCAGCCTTTTGTGTCGCGAATCCATACATCGTCAGCGTCATCGCGGGCTACGAGACCGATATCGGGTGCGAAGACAAGTTCTTCGATGTCCTTGCCGGAAGGTTGCCCAACGTTCTTCACCTTAATGATTCCACTTGGACCCGGAACGGGAGGTTCCGACCCACCTGAATGGGAGTAAAACCCACCATACGGATTCGCAAATGCTTGCTTGCGCGGCAGCACATCGACCGGATCGCCGCTCACGATCAGAGACGTCCCAAACTCCGCGATGAAGTCATTCCGGAGAAACGAAAATCCCCTGATCTTCGCCGCCTCTTGGCTATCAAGGTTTGGCAATGACACTGTCGGATTTTGAAATGCGCGAAGAAATCCCTCCAATGACAATCCTCCGCTACTTGAATCCACGTCGTTCAGGACGCTCCTCAACTTGAGCGCGAGCGGTCCAGTTCCAGAGGACAACCCAACAACTGGATACTTTACGGTGTCTGCAGCCATCCCATCGTCACTCGCAAAAATGATCGGTGTCGGGCCATAGATGCCACTGGCAAACTGAATAGCATTAAGAATTCCGCCCACGTCCGAGCCCTGTTTTACTGTTTTCTTCCACGCTTCTATGAGTTCCTTGGCCTGATCCTTGTAGGCCCGGCAAGCGTCAATCAAAAGGATTGAGTGGTCTGTGACTTCGGATAGTTGACGGTTGATGTCGGCAACATCGATCAGCCTGTCGCTGATATTCGGGATGTTTCTGGATTCATCATCGACAAACTGCTCGGGAACCAGGAATACCGATTTCGACATACCATCAGCGAGTCCATGACCGAAATAGTACAGAACAACCAGGGTCTGCTTGTTTGGGTCGCTGTTATGTTTTACAAAGTCCAGGAAATCGTGAATTCCGGCTAGAACGTCGCTTCTGGAAAGTCTCCGCGTGGGGTCGAACGTTTTCGGACTGACTTCATTGCTCGCAATAACTTGGATGTGGTTAGCCTGGGCTGGGGAAACCAGCCTTCTGAGATCGGCTGCTACTCCCTCGCCTGTTCTGACCGCATCCGGTAGCTCCCCTCCCGCTCGCTTGCTGAGCGAAGGATAATTTCCCATGGAGATCACGAGTCCAAAGACGTCAAAGTTCGAATAGAGTCGGCTGACCTTGGACGCTACATCGCGGCGGAATCTCTCCAAATCCGCCGGGGAGACTCTGCCGACAATTGTTTCCCTCGAAGAGCCTCCAAGCGCCGTGCTGGCCTCTGTTAGGCGACCCATTCTTGTTCCGAGGATCAACGGGGCATCTGACTGGATAGTTCCGGATTGATCGAGCCCCGCGGACGAGCCAAACGTCGCTTTCACCCAGTCGGTGGCACCCTTTGCCTTCGCTTTGACGTCGGATGCGTCGTGAAATACCAATTGCATCTTTCCCACTTTCAACGCCTCGAGGATCACAAAGAGATCATCCGGATGGTTTGTCAACGCCTCCCCCACTCGGGAATTATGTCGAACGCCATCTTTGACCTTATCGAGTGGCAGTGTGAGCAGTTCAAGGTTGGACAGCTCAAGGGAAGCATTGAGATCTTCTCCCCCTCCGATTTCGATGGCGCTCGCGCCGGCGTTTGCGTTCGCCTTCAGCTTCAGTCTCAGCGTGATATTAGGTAGGGTCGCTTGAGACACAGCTCCATTTTGCCCGTTCAAAAATACTGAGCTGGCCATAGCAACTCGGTCGCGCGTCTTTCCAACAGTCAGCAATGTCCCGGGAAGAAAATCTGAACGAAACGGGTGCACAGGATCGAAATCTTGCTGTCGGACCCAATCCTCAATCGACGAGCTGGAAGCGGGCCGCTGGCGATAGTGCACGATGACCCAGATCGTCGCGCCACATCCGACGAGCACCAGCAATGCTGTCCAACCGAGCTTCTGCCACTCTCTTTTGGATAACGGCTTTCTGGAAGTCTTTGGCGGTGACATCGGCGGTGGACCTTGGCCTGACTGGTGCCGGTATTCTACTCACAATTGTTTGTTTATAAAATAGAGGTCAAATCTCATTGTCCTTCCTGGCCCGTCCCGGCACCAGATCCGCCTCCTTCTTCTATCAAGGCCTCTGCTTCTCAATGTCGGCCTGGAAAACGCCAGAGAAAAACATCGTACCGGCGAGTTCGATGAGTCGGGTTCTGGTTTCGATCCGGAGGTTCATTCAATCCACATCTGATCGATGTTCCGGAGCGGAGGGTTACTTTGGACGGACTCGCAGTAAGAAGAAAACTGCTCGACTTCAGGACGGTTGGCAACTGGGAAACGACTCTGGATTCGGGCCGTCTCCGCGGTTGAGAGATTTCCAAACAAAATTGAGCGATCAGGTTGCGAAACCGCGCGTTCCGCAATCTGATTCCGCACAAACTCGGGAGAGACCGTGCCCCGGAAAGGAAGGGAAACCTATGTTCGGTCACATGAAGGCACAACCAATTCTCAAAGTGATGCCTACCTGCTCGGTAGAAGAGGCCGTGAGGAGCCTTATCGAAGCTACCGAGGGTGCGCAAGCTGTTCGCTGGCTGGAGTTCCCGACGGCAGTCCTGCTGCTCTTATCGATCACGGGCGACTCACAGTCGGGCGCGTTTTACGTCTTGGATCGCAAGACCGGCAGCTGGCTATGGGTCGACTTTGAGGACGATCAGTACGGGGGTTACAGTGCGACTGATTTCGACCTGCTCGTGCACGAGTACGACTTCCTCAGTCTCGTGGAACGTCCCGCTCTATTGAGGGCCGACGCGGGCTGGCTATTAGAACCCCACAAACCGGCTGAAATGGCTGCCTGTCCTTCCAATTGAGGGACTTGCAGCGGCCGTTTGACAGAAATCCAATCCCGCCTTATCTACCACACAGCACTAGAGCCGCAGGTAGCGGAAAGGAGGTGGAGCATGGAACGACGAATAGCTGCAACGCCCACTCTGGTGAAAGAGTATTTCGATCTGTTCGTTAATCGCCGGGCTTACACGGTCCAGTCCTTCCGGCCTCATCCGAAGAGCGGCCATCATTATTATTACCGCCCAACGGAACGCGGCACGGGGGCCGGCCTCCAGTTGAACGAGAGAACAATCTCGGACCACTTGGAAGGGAAGATAACGATCGGCCTCTATGCCATCAACCCCTCCAACCAGCGTTGCAAGTGGGTCGCAATCGACGCGGACTACACGAACGCCATGGAAGATCTGATCAAGCTTCAATATCACCTCAACAGGGACCGTGTGGATTCCGCTTTGGAAATGAGCAGGCGAGGCGGACATCTCTGGATCTTTCTGGCAGTACCGCTGTTGGCGAGAAAGTGCCGGATCTATATCTACGACCTGGCCTGCAGGTTAGGTGTGCCAGTAAAGGGGTCTGGTTTGGCGGAAGGCATCGAAGTCTTCCCCAAACATGATGCAATCGCGGCGGGAGCATTCGGCAACGCGCTCCGCGGTCCGTTGGGAATCCACCGCGGTGCAAAGCGGCGTTTCTGGTTCTATGGCGCCGACTACACCCTGGAGGCGCAGATGCAATTTCTCAAGCGGCTCCACAGGGTCACTGAAGATGAGCTGGACCGTTTTACCACGGGAAAAGAACTGCCTGCCAATGTCGGCAAGGCCCGACCCGAAGCTGAACCAATCAGAGGGCAGGGAACTGAACGTCGGACGAGGTTTTGCATTCTTGACCACGTGGGCAAGACAAGAATCGTGGGAAAGAACTACGTCACTCGATGCCCATCGTGTGCGCAGGCAGGGCGCGACCGCGGCAGTGACAACCTGGCAATCTTGGTGGCAGATCCCCGGTTCTATCTGTGCTGGGCGGGCTGCACCAAAGAAATGATTCGCGCAGCGGTCGGGAAGCCGATCCCCGTTCGAACAACTGCCTAAATAAAGGAGACAACCTTCATGGCCAGACAGAAATTTACGGGCACAGGGGGACTACCGCTGGCAAGGCGGGCAGTCAGGATGCTGAAGGACCGGGGTATCAATGCCCACTCTGTAGTGAGCGTTGAACACCAGCAACTTGCGCAACGTTATGTGATACGTGGCCTGGAGTCGGGCGGCTGTGCAGGCGATGTAGGTCGATACGTGACGTTCGCGGGCGATCACGGCTTGCCACTGGAGTATCTGCATCCAGTCGAAGCCATCGGAGTGAATGGGCTGCACGCTGTCGTCATATCTGCTGCCCTCGTGCGTGTCGACATGCTTCGGAAAGGGCGAACGTACGAACTCCTGATCACGCGGCACTCGCTGAGTTCGGTAACGGGCGGCCAGAGGCCGCAGCTAGAAACCGAGATTC
>WNFH01001784.1_pt1 | contig 14759 bp, 14 predicted proteins | sample 5400411 | NCBI WGS metagenome assembly WNFH01 (sample SAMN13153347, study PRJNA577476) | soil metagenome | isolation source: 200 cm saprolite under Douglas fir tree site 2 hole 3 | place: USA:California | collected 2015-04-18
TGTTCTTCTGGATGTGAGCCTGCACGCAATGCTAATGTGAATGAGCGAGGATGGTGGGCATTTACCACGCCTGCATACTCTTGCTCAGGAGGAAGTAGTTGTATAATGAATGCTGGTACAGGCACTACTTCTTTGCTATCAGCATTCCCAATCATGGTCTTAGCAAATAATTTGCGCATTGAGGGGGAGAAAACTTTGTCCAGAGGGAACAAGAATTGTGCACTGATCTCAGTGTACTCTAAGACACGCTCCGGCTCACCAATAACAGGAGACCCATCTGCAGCTTGTAGCTGTGATAGAAACTGCCGTAGATGCTCAAAGATAGCAGTGATAGCAGAGGAAGGTCCTGCTACATCAATGACGATACGACGCTGCTCGAAATGTAGGAACCGAATCGGCACTAACTGTTTATCTTGAAAGATCCATACACCCATATCGAAGACAATGCCAGGTGGAAAGGTTGCAGGGACATCTCCAAACGTTGCCATAGGTGAACCCATAACAGTCGTTTGAAAGTGGAAGAGTTGCTGGATTTGCTCTTGCACTGGCTTGGTGCACAGGGTGGACAATCGCAAATCATCAGGATGAAACTCATAGGCTCTTCGGCTGGTAAGAATTTTCACTTGTTCAAGCATCTTAAGCGGCCACCTTATCTTGGAAAGTTGCTGCACAGGCAGGACTGACTTGTGTTTTGGAAAGAGTCGATATTTGGGAAACCGAAGTCGTGTTTGGGACTCCCAGGTCTGCACATTGTACCAATACTTGGCCGGCCTGACCCCAATACTGTTCCTTCAGGGTTTGTTCAAGATTAACCACGAGTTTATCTCCTGAAGGAAACTCTTGAGTGGGCGAGACAGTATTTGGAGCAACATTAATTACTGCTTGGACCGTAAGAGCGTGCACGGTGGTAGGCTGAGGAGCCGATGTAGGCTCAGAATGCTTCTGAAGCCAAGCATAGTAGCTATATGGTGTCTGCGGTTCTTCCGGATGATCGATGACAAAATCACGGACGGATTCTACTGGCTCAAGCACTATATTAAGCGGAACCCTACCAGAAGCTATAGCGAGATCGAAGTATTGGCGAAGTGACATTCTCCCCTCTTTGTCGGCTTCCCACCGTGCGATAGCCTCCTGTTTTTTGCCTAACTTCTGAGCAACCTGTTCTTGTGTAAGACCAGCTTGTCGGCGTGCATAGAACAGCGCATCTACGGCTGCCGCCAGAAAATCTGCTTTGAGGTATTCTCGTGCAAATGTAAGGCCATTCTTTTCATCGGTCAGCTCACGGACGATGACATCTTTGGTTGTTTCTCTGGTTTGGATGTTTTCATAACTTTCCATCATGAACTCCCTGTGATTCTATTCCAGCAATCTATTGCACGTGATTTTGCTAGTCTGATCTCTCTAGGCGGCACTTTTTGCCCCGGTTTCTTAAATAAGTGTATCCAATAAGCGTCCACTCGCCCATTTGGAAACATCACAAAAGCCCGATACTTATAACCTAAATGGAGCTCGATGAATCTCCATGGTTCATCGACTTCATATGGTGTAAAGTCAAAGCCGATAGGGATGTCGTTATCGGCTCTGCTACTTCGCCAAGCTTGCTCGAAACGATTTGCTGAACGCAGTATCTGTGCCCGTATAACGTTATCTAATGATTTATAGAAATCTATAAACCCAGGTTCCCAGGAAAATTTTGTTTCACTTCTCGAACCCACCAGGAAGCCATCCTTCCATACGCCACAGATCCCCTTCATCCGTAAGGTATTGACGTAGCAAATTGTTATGTAGCATCAGTACCGGCCTCCTGATTAGAGTATAACATACACGTTATAATTTGTCCACATATGGAGACGAAATAGTACAGGATCAGTAACGCTTCATAGAAAGGGTTAGCGTCTGTTGTCTAGTTATAAAGGCGCTTTGGCGCAACAGCAAGAGTTTTGGTTGTAATTGGTGCTTGGAGGTTACGATTTCATGACAAGTGTTAGCTGACGAGATGGCGCCTTGTTAGCTAGCGATATGATATTGCTGAGTGGATCAACAAGAACCGCTCGCACAAAACAAAGAGCGAGTACCTGGAAGACAGCAATAGATACTCACTCTTTAACGAAGAGCACCGCAGCAGGAGGAACAGAGCGACTTTCCCACGCCGTGGTACCCGGCGTTACACGTCCTTGAGAAGTGAGAGGTGACATCCTCGAGGGGATTAGTGGGCGACACAAAAAATAGCGATGAGCCGCTCCATTAGACAAGCGTGGTCAGGTGACGCAAGAAACGTTGGTGACCTCTCTTCATCATACCGCTACCAAATTGGGGGGCTCGTGTCACTGTCAAACGGTTTCACGGTGCAAGAGAGCTATCCATGCTACAAGCATATCTTCAGAGGGACGGTCTGCCCCATATGGATATGCTGTGAGCAAAGATTGAGCGAATGAGGACATACGTAAGATACACCTGTTACGCTTGCGCGATCAGTAAGTGGTTCAAGATACAAGCAGCGCAAGAGGAACGTGAAATTAGCGAGATCGTGACCGCAGCGGGGAATGAACGTCGCTAGATAGAACAAGATTCTCGCAACACGCCCTCACAGGTCTATATTATGCTCCATTATCTTGAGAGCTTTCTCTCGGCTGAGAGGGCAATTAACTAAGTCGATAAATTGCCTGGGTTTAAGACCCAACTGAGGGCCATTTCACTGACTCGACCAGGGCCCAATGTATGCTTAGCGCCTTTAGATAGGAGCGTTCTGGAGACTTGCTTTTTTTGATCGTTATAGATGATGTACTTCCAATCTTTACCTTCTCGCCGAACTGCTTGCATCTTCCCAAGAAGCGCTTTCTCTACTTTATCCGATTCAAGTCCAGCCATTCTACCTATGCCATTCTAATAAGATTGCGAAGATATTGAAGTTCCGCTTGCAAACGCGGCCCCAATTCTTCCTCATCAGCCGTGAGGTCATCTAGTTCCTCTGCAAGAATACGCTTGAATGCTGCTAGTGCCTGCGTTATTGTTGCACCCACGCCATGTATGTGAAAGCGCGGCTCACTCACAATAACCTCCCCTTCGTCATAGATAACCCTTACGGTTAATGGGTGGGTGAGACGTCTTCCGTCTGGTAACGAACCAGTGATAGTGAAAGAAGTCAAAGGAGCAGGAACGAGTGGCTCATAGGCCAATTTTGTATTGGGCAAAGAAGAGAGACGAAACTTTGGAGCCACACTTGATGCTTGTACTTGAGCATTTACAGTGATTTCGCCCATTTTCTGCGCATCCTTTCTTTACTGGTCTGACCTTTGAGATTGATACTTCTCTAACTCTATTTGCAAGGCACTGATAAGGCCTGATATAACTTCAGGGGAAAGAACAATCTTACTGACACACTCAGCTCGGATTGATCCCATTTCCTTGAGTTTCGCTAAATTCTCTTCAGGTACGCCTAAAAGCATTGGAATCTGCATTTCAAAGAAAGAAATGACAAACTCATACTTACCGTTTTGTACAAGCACATTGTTAGCATACCGACTCTGAAGATTCTCTGGATAATGCCAGTCGATAGGAAGAGATACTTCAAACGATCCTTGCTGTTCGTCCTGCTCTGCTTCACTCATAAATTGCACGCTCCTTCTTAGTGTGAAGATGCAAACTCTTTCCCGCTCTCCGCCTCTACTATAATCCATATTGCCGAAAACCGCAAACCATCGATTCAGAACGTACTGATTTTGCTGATGGGCATCACAACCGCCTCTCGCAACACGTCACCTGCGCCAGCCTGACAAGCCACGCGAAAACGGGTACCGTTGCAACGGGTGATGAGGTTCCATCAGGATTGGAACCTCATAGCTCAACTCCGCCTTTCTCCCAGCCCACCGTTGCAACGGGTGATGAGGTTCCATCAGGATTGGAACAGTCAACTAGATGAGGCCTAGTCATAAATGCTCAGGCCGCTTTGAGAAAAGCCTTGAGCATTTATGACCAGGCCTCACTTAAACAGGTAGCTTTATGATAATCAATATTTAGGACATGGAGCAATTTGTTTTATAGACCCCCACCATATTTGGAAGGATCTCATCCCCTTTTGTGTATCTACAGCAATGTGCAGAAGGGTTGAATGATGTGATAGAATAGAACCATGAAAGCCTATTCACCAGATTTAAGAGAACGCGTGCTGCGCGCGGTGGATCAAGGGATCCCACGCAGCGAAATTGTGCGGGTGTTGGGAGTCAGTCTAGCGACCATCGGGCGCTACCTCAAGCAACGCCGAGAAACGGGGCATGTGCGTCCCAAAGCGATCCCCGGACGCCCTTCCCAGAAAATCAAACCGTTGCAAGCAGGCTTGCAGGGGCAACTGGAAGCCTTCCCTGATGCAACACTGGCCCAACATTGTCAGTATTGGGAGCAGAGCCAGGGCATGCAGGTGAGCCGGTGGAGCATGAGTCGTGCCATCAAAAGACTGGACTGGACACGAAAAAAAAGACGCTTGGGGCCTCGGAACGCGATGAAGCGGCACGGGCAGCCTATCGAGAGCATATCAAGCAGCTGGATGCCAAGCAGATCGTCGTAGTGGATGAGTGTGGGTCCAATATCGCTCTCACGCCGCTGTATGCCCGTGCCCCCAAAGGCAAGCGCGCCTATGGAAGCGTACCCAGAAACCGCGGAAAAAACATGACGCTGATCGCGGCGTTGTGCCTGCAAGGAATGACGGCGAGCATGATCTTGGATGGAGCCGCCAATGGAGTCGCCTTTGAGATCTACGTGGAGCAGATCCTTGCGCCCAGTTTGACAGCTGGACAGATCGTGGTGATGGATAATCTGAGCATCCATAAGGGAGCCAAGGTGCGAAGCGCCATTGAAGCTCGCGGCTGCCAGCTGCTCTTTTTGCCCAGTTATTCGCCGGATCTGTCGCCCATTGAGGAAGCCTTCTCCAAGTTGAAGGCGGCGTTGCGTCGGGCTTCGGCTCGCACACGAGAAGCATTGGAGGAAGCGATCTGCCAGGCACTGAATTTAATTACTGCCCACGATGCTCGTGGCTGGTTTGCCCATTGTGGCTATCTGCCTGTTGAATCAGCGCCTGCTTGATCGATCAATCTTTCGGCACATTGCTGTAGGAGGACGGCTGTGGTGTTGGTGAGAGGATGGCCTGGCACATCGCATTTCCCACGAGTTTGAGAATGCCTTCGTCGCGTACCGTGATCCGTAGACCGCCTCTATCCACCTGGCAGATGACCGGTTCGCCTGGCGGGCTGTCGAGGCGGTAGACTTTCGTTGGATCTATCTGTAGGGCGTTTGGGCCCTGGTTGCCACTAAAGAGATTATTACAGTCCTGGGTGGCCTGCCAGCCCTGAATAGTGATGGTAGCAGCCGTACCGGTGATCCCAACGGTACAGGACGGCTCAATCGAGATGAGGGCAGTCGTGATCTGGGGCCAGTAGAGGTAACCGATACTTGGGATGAGGATGATGAGCGACACGATGATAAGTGCACGGAGGGCTTCTTGCCCCTTCTGCGCCTTTTTCATGAGCGGAGGTGGGACAGGTGGCTGTGGTGTGAGCGGTGGCTCTGCCCACTGCGGGTAGGAGGTCTGTGGCTGCGTGTGATAGGGCTGATGATACTGGTTCTGGCCAAGCTGATAGTATGGTGGCTGCTGCATAGTGATACTCCTTTTTGCGACTATACCTATGAGATACTCTCCCATCTATACAAGCGAAGAAGGAGCATATTGATAATCGGGATAGGACTAATGCTTGCTTTCTTCCGAGACTGTGACCCGGTGGCTATCACTTGCGCCATATACGCCATAATAAAAGCGTTTAGCTGACGTCCGGGATCTTCACGAGGATATCAGCGTCTGTCATGACTGTCAGCCTGATGAACGACGCGATGTGACATCCATTGTGTGCTATAATCCTTTGTAGACTGTTTGTTCCTCTCCATCGTGAAAAATGGTGTCCATCCGCCTACAGGGACGAGAGCGAGAACAGGATTATATCAATAAGCTCAATCCGCAACTGGAATGTGCGATTGCCGAGACCCTACGCCTGATCGAGGAATATCCGGCACTGGAGCCCAAACCAGAGGAACGTCCACGCAGGGGAAGATAATCTACGTAGAAAGGACAGCTGCATTCATGAATCACGGTACCCACCTCCCAGATGATCACCAGCCGACTCAAAGCGAGTACTTGAGCGGGCCGCAGATTGTACCACGGCGCATACACCCCAATATGACAGTGGCAGAACTGATTGATCAACAGTTTCAGGCGTATAACTCAGCAAGGCTATATGAAGCGGCACAACTGTATGCTGAAGAGATGCTTGCACCCGAAAAAGATGTGACGATTGGCCTGACGATGGCAGGCGCGCTCACTCCTGCAGGACTGGGCGGGTGCATCCTGACGTTAATGGAGCAGGGGTTCGTTGATTTCATCATCAGCACTGGCGCGAACCTGTACCACGATATGCACCATGCTCTGGCTATGGCGATGCATCGTGGCGATTTCCGCCTGGATGATACGAAGCTTCAGCAAGAGGGTGTGATTCGTATCTATGACATTCTCTTTGAAGACAAGGTGCTACTCGATACAGATGCTTTTGTACGAGAGAGTCTGCACAGCCTACCCAATCGGCCAATCGCGACATCGGAGTTGCACCACCATCTGGGAACACAGTTGCTCAAGGCAGGTGTACAACCAGAGTATTCGGTACTGGCACAAGCGGCGGCATGGAATGTGCCGATCTACACGTCGTCACCCGGCGACTCGTCTATTGGAATGAATGTGGCACGCCAAGCGTTAGATGGCAGCCTGCTCACACTTGATCCACTGGCTGATGTCAATGAAACAACCGCTATCGTCTATCATGCTACGCGCAACGGGGTGATTATCCTGGGTGGCGGAAGTCCCAAGAACTTCTACCTTCAGACGCAGCCACAATTGTGGGAGGTGCTAGGTATTCAGAAGGGTGGTCATGACTACTTTATCCAGATCACGGCGGATGCACCACATTGGGGTGGTCTTTCGGGTGCGACACCATCGGAAGCCGTCTCGTGGGGCAAAATCAAGCCTGACCAACTGCATAGTACGGTTGTGATCTATGGTGACTCAACCATTGCTTTCCCACTGCTAACCGCTTATGTTGTAAGCAAAGCGCAGCCACGTCCACGTCGAGAACTTTTTGCCAAACGAGAGGAACTACTCGACGAACTCAAAGAGGCTTACATGCGTGGGAAGGGGCTGTGAATGATCGTTTGGGAAGGGTAGAAGAATTTACGTCGATCTAATCGCAATTATGTCCTATATTAGATAGAGCATTTCTTTGGTTTAGATGGAAGCAACCTGACTATTAGATATAAGCATCGGGCACCTATGTTTTGCATTAGCTTGACAACCTAATGTATAATACTATCTGGCGCGAAAAAACGCACCGGGCAGTGGCTTCTAGGACTATGATGAACTGGAGGTACGTTCGATGCTTGTCCATTTGATGATGGAGCTTTACGGCTGCGATCGGCAGTTGTTGAGCAATGAGCCGTTGATACGGCGTGTACTGGATGAATACCCTGGCCGTGTAGATATGGAAAAAATGAGTCCTGTCTACCTGAGCCAGATTCAAACGTCTAACCCATTAGATGCTGGTCTTTCGGGCTTTGTGATCATTGCCCAAAGTCACATCAGTTTACATGCCTGGCCAGAGTATGGCGAGGTCGACATAGACATTTGCTCGTGCAAGGAATTTAGCCAGGAGGATGCTATCGCCTTTGCTAAGCAGATGTTCCAAACGGACGATGTGGAGACACATTTTGTAGTACGTGGGGCGCGTTCTCTGCGTCCCGAGACTCCTGATTCTGCGCGCTACGTAGCTGCTCTTGCGGCACGCAGAGAGAAACAGGGGGTGCGCTAAAAAGAAGGATTATGACTATATGAATGATCCGCTTGTGACCCAGTTTGGTGCGCCGGACGCCCCATACTGCGACCCAGCCACTGCCCGTGTGACGATCATTCCGGCACCGTTAGAGTATAGCGTTTGCTATATGAAAGGCACTGAACATGGGCCACAAGCGATCCTCAATGCATCGAGCCAGATGGAACTTTACGATGAGGAACTTGATTGGTGCCCCATCGAGGTCGGCGTGTATACTCGCCCTTCTCTGAACTATCGTGGTATGGATCATGCCACAGCCCTTACAGCTACAGGTGAGGCAGTACGAGAAGTCCTACAGCGTGGGCAACTCCCCTTTACTATCGGTGGTGAGCACTCTCTCTCTGCCCCACCTATTGCAGCGGTGCGGGAGTATTTTCCCGACCTGACTGTTGTCCACATCGATGCTCACGGCGATTTGCGCGATGTATTTGAAGGTACGCCTCTCTCGCATGCCTCGATTGAGCGACGAGTAGTCGAAATGGGTATACCTCTGACCGAGATCGGCGTACGCAGTTTTAGCCCCGAAGAGGCTGAGTTCATGAAGACAAAGCCAGATGTAGCTATAGTCTGGGGCTACCAACTGGCAAGAGGCAATGCCATTATTCCTTGGGAACGCCTGAGCCAGCATACCTATGTCACTATCGATCTGGATGCGCTGGATCCCAGTGAAATGCCCGCAGTGGGAACGCCTGAGCCAGGTGGTTTGCACTGGTATCAGCTTCTCGACCTTTTCCGTGAGATCTGCCTCCGTACTACTATCCTTGGTATGGATGTAGTCGAACTTTGTCCGATCGCAGGACAGACACATGCCGATTTTCTGGCGGCCAAGCTGGTGTATAAGATGATTGGCTATCGCTATCGCAACTTCTGAGGGTATTGTGGTATACTAGTCAAAGAGCGCTAACTTCTCACATCCCATCAAGGCTAATAGCGCGTCAGAATTCAGGAGCGGGTGCGGAACGACTCAAGGACTCGGGGAAAGAAATTCAGGATTTTGCCAATCCGTTTACCTCGTATCAGTACACTCCTCATAGGCCAATTTGGAAAGGAAACATGACCAAAGATTTTAATGAGCAACGGCGAGGCGACGTGCGCCCGTCCTCTCGCAATCAATCCTCAGGCAGGCACGGAGAAGAGCGGTCTCCACGCCCTGCTCGACCTCGTCTCAACCGCGAAACCGTAGATCGCGCATGGGAGTCTGGAGCCCCTCGTAATCACTCTGACTACCGTCCACGCACCACCAACGGACAGCCACCACGCGACAACTGGCGGCGCAATCGGTACGGAAATTCACCTTCCGCTCAAAATGCTCGCAGGCCTTACAGCAACCAGCAGAATAACTACCAGCGATCTGAACACACTCCCAACGACAACTACAACTCAGGTTCTCGCTCTTCCGACTCTCGACGTTTCGATGACGGGCGCTCTAGTGACCGGCGTAACTACTCAGATAGGCCACGTGGGGCATACCCACGATCACGATCGGGTCCAGGAATCCGCGATAACGAGCGATATCGTGATCAACATCCACCGTACCGAGATGGCGACCGTGATCGAAGCCGAGGCGACGAGCGACGAGGCTTCGACCGCGATAATCGATCGACACGCACGTCTAATAGTATTAACCGGCAACCTCGAGACTTTCAAAAGCCGAATACACAAAACCCGCGTTGGCGAAGCCGTCCTATGGCGCAAAATGACGACCAGCCTCGTGGAAGGCAAGATTTCAACAGGGATGGGCATTTCGAGGGCGATTACGAACGATTTGAAACACCTGAGACATCCCGATCACGGCATCCGGTAAGCCGCTCGTCGGAAAGCGACTCGGATAAGGAGAGCAAAGAACGTCAGGTGACACGCCTTCCAGATGGACGTGTCCTGAAGGGGCCTCGTCCAGTCCAACGTAAAAATGCGCAATTCTGGACTGAGATTTCCGATGACGTCGAGGCCCTGGTTGAGCCGATTGATGCGTCGGTTCCTGAGCAGAAAGCTGCTACAGAGGATAGTGCGAAGGATGATGAGCGAGCAGTTAAGCGCAGGCCACGCAGAAGCACCGCTACCGGTGGCAGGAAAGCCAGGGAGAAGACAGCAAAACCGACCTCTACTGGCCCAAAGCCTTCACAACGTGGTTTCAAGTGGCCAACACCATAAGGTAAGGATCAGATAATCCGCATGCTCTATCCTGATTACCTGAATCTTTATGAAACAGGCGAATTAGCAGAACGTGCAGCTGCTGCCTGGGAAATTTTGCGCAGCTGCACTATCTGCCCGCAGAATTGTCGCTGCAACCGCATTGCTGGAAAAACTGGCGTGTGTCGCTCTGGTACGGAGGCAATTGTTGCGTCGTGGAATGTGCATCGACGCGAGGAACCCCCGATCAGCGGCACACGTGGAGCAGGCACTATCTTCTTTGGCTACTGCCAGGCACGTTGCACCTACTGCCAGAACTTCTCTTTGAGCCAGGGCGGGCTGGGGCACCGCGTTGGGCCAGAACGCCTGGCAGAGATGATGCTTTACTTGCAGAAGAAGCGCTGCCATAACCTGGATCTTGTCACACCTACACATTTTGTGCCGCAGATTCTGGCAGCCCTGGTCATTGCTTGCGGTAAAGGGTTGCGTCTGCCCATTGTGTACAACTGTGCTGGCTATGAGAATCTCGAAACTCTGAAGCTCTTGGACGGCGTTGTCGATATCTACCTCCCCGATTCCAAGTATGCTGACAATAAGCACGCACTACGTACCTCAAAAATGCCGCATTATGTTGAGTCAAATCGGATCACATTGAGTGAAATGTATCGCCAGGTTGGTCCGCTCCAGCTCGACGAAGAGGGCATCGCCCGACGCGGGCTGCTCATCCGCCATCTCGTGCTGCCGGAGGATTTAGCTGGAACACGCGAGGTGTTGCGCTGGATCGCAGAAGAACTAGGGCGGGATACGCCGGTTAGTCTGATGGACCAGTACTTCCCTGCCTGGAAAGCTGTTAACGACCCTGTGCTGAATCGCCGTCTCAGCTGGACTGAGTATGGAGCGGCGATGGATGCGTTGGAGGAGTTTGATTTGATCGCTGGGTATGTGCAAGAGGATTTGATGGAGATCGATACGACCTCCAATGTGTAGGATACCTGCCCCCCAGACAGGATTCCCGATTTATCGCGTCCGCAGGGTGGTGCTGGAGTGTGGCTGTGGAAATGTGGTGCTATAATCTGATGTGACAAAGAAAAAATCGGTACAGGAGAGGCGGCGTACCACAAGTACAGACCGCTTTTCTTTTAGCCAGTAGTCAGATATAGGTGAGGAAGATGCCACATCACTTGCTCGAAGATGCACAGAACGAGAAGCCCGCTTTGAATGATACGGTCAGGTTGAATCGTCTATTTGCCAACATCCAGGCGGACCTGGATCAAGTGGATGCCACCTTTCAAGAGCGAGCAACTTCAGGACTCGACATCCTTAATTCTGCTTCGATGCACGTACTGGGGGCACCGGGCAAGCGCCTAAGAACCGCGCTGACACTGCTTTCGGGGAAGTTACTTGAGTACCGTTTCGATAAGCTCCTGCCTCTAAGCGTCGCCTTCGAAATGGTGCACCTGGCGACGCTGATCCATGATGACATTGTAGACAACGCATCAACTCGACGCGGCCATCCTACTGTCAACGCTTTGTGGGGAAACAACATAGCAATCTTGCTTGGTGATTACTATTTCGCCAAAACAGCAGGTTTAATCGCAGACATCAATGACAATCGCGTTGACCGTCTTTTCTCTGAGACAGTAGCAATTGTTTGCGAAGGTACGATCATGGAACTGATGAGCGCTGGTCGCATCGATTTGACTATCGAGAACTATTGCGACAAAATCACTCACAAGACGGCTTGTTTAATTGCCGCCTGTAGCAAGGGTGGAGCGATCGTCAGCGGAGCTTCTGATGACCAAATCGCTGATCTACATGCATACGGCATGAACCTGGGTATTGCCTTCCAAATCATAGACGACATACTGGATTACACGGCAGATCAGACGACGATCGGAAAACCAGCAGGCAATGACCTGCGGCAGGGCATGGTGACGTTGCCACTAATTTATGCTCTGCAGGAGCAGCCGCGTAATGGACACTATCAACAGGTACATCGGCTGCTCAATGGCGCAAAACAGGAGGAAGAGGATATCCATGCGGTCGTCAATTGGGTGGCCAGAGGCAGCGGTGTGGAGCGATCATTCTCTGATGCGTACTCTTATGCTGACAAAGCGCGGGCAGTATTGTGTCACTTTCCTGCTTCGAGCGACCGTGAGGTTCTAGACGAACTGATTGACTTCGTAGTAGAACGCAAACACTAGAATAATTGGCACTCGTATTTTGCACTGAGCCTGATGGGTCGGCCTCCACCAGGCTCAGTGCAAAATATGAACCTCATCCTATCATTCAGAATAGTCTGCCGCTCCAAATCACAATAAAAATCATACACAACAACAGAATGCCCAACCAGATGGCAGCATTGCGACTATCGTTGCCATCTGCCAGGGGAGGCAATTCCTCTGGACGGGGCAACAGGAGCGCCCGCTCTTCTACATCCTCTACGGGAGTCAAGAGCATCGGCAGAGCTTGCGCGGCACCGATGCTGGTATTGGTAGCCGGGGTGGATAGCTCAGTCTTTGGAGACGGGGGTTGCACCGATACTTGCTCAGTTCTTCCAGTTCTAGAGACGAGGGAACCACTCACCGAACGCATGGCTAGCAAATCCTGAAGCAGTTCAGCGGGACGCTGATAGCGTTGGTTAGCACTAGGATGTAGACCTCGGGCCAGAATGGCATCAAACCGTGCTGAGACATTGGGGTTGAGTCGTTTTGATTGAGGAATGCTCCCACCAATCTCTGTCGGAGCACTACCCGTCACCAGGTGATAGGCGGTTGCCAGTAATGAGTATATATCAGAGCGCGCATCCACCACACCATGAACCAGTTCTGGGGCGGTATATGGCGACATGCGTTCGATAGCGGTGATGAACTGTGTTGCACCCCTGATTAGCACAATTGAGAAACGCGTAAGGACGTACTCTGAGCCGGTGCGCCTGGCGATGATGTTTTCTGGCCGAATGAGACCATGCACCAGGGGAGGTACCTGTTGGGAGAGCAGTTCCAAGACTTCTGTTATTTGGAGACAACACTCGATCACATCTTGCTCTGGCAGAGCACGTCCAGTACGGCGCATGCGAGCGAGTAGGGACTCGCCATCGATGGGTTCAAAAACAAAGAACGTTCGCTCCAGTTCGCTAAAAGCATCCCAAAGTGCAGGAATATGTGGATGCCGACCTACAGCAGCTAATGCCATGGTCGCAGCACGCAGTTTAGATTGTGTAGTGATGGACCCAAGATTTGGCAGCACCACCTCACAGATCATGACCTGTGAGGCTCCACGCCGAGCATCCTGGCCAATCCACATGGCTTCAAACACACCTGGGGCCCATTCCTGGCGGTCCTCAAGTTCGTATAGACGATAACGACCATTATGCAGGATTGTACCAGGAAAGAGCACACGTGTATCTGCCGATGAAGCGTTTAGCGTAGGCTGAGACAGGGGGCCAGGTGATTGCTGCGACATTGTCGGTGGCTGTAGATGTTGCGCTTGATCCCTGAGCATATCCGAGACTAATCGGCGCGACCGCAATGGTGACTGCGCAGACCTTCTATCCTGTGGAAGCGGATCTGTAAAGCGAGGCACGCGAGGTGGTAGGGGCGTACGTGGTGTAGCATTTTTGGACAATACATCTGTGGTAGGAAAGCCTGCTTGAGGCCGAACCTGCCCAAATGGGGCCTCTCCCTTGGCGGGCTTCGTTCCCAGGATATCACCTCTCGGTGATAAATTGGATGATGTGGCAGTAGGAGGAAATGACGCTCCTGATAATGGGGTTGAAGGTGTAGCAGAAGGACGAGGAGTATTTGGGAAAGCCGCAGAAGCAGGTGGATGAAGTGAACTTGAACCTGGTGTTGGTCCACGTTGGGACGTAGGTGCTGATGTTGCCGGACGCGATGTATTTGGTGGTAAAATAGATGACAACCCACCTGACGGTTGCTTGAAAGACGGCAATCCATCCGAAGATCCCACACCTTTTTGCATAGGCGAAGACGTCGTTGGTTTAGACTGTCCAGGCATTCTTATCATAAGACCACAACGTGTACAAGGACCCTGGCTTAGGTCCCATTCATTACCACAACGTGGACATATCATACTACACCCCTCTCTCATGTCCGCGTGGAACGACGTTCAGCTAGCTGTTGTTCCACAATCCAGCATAATTGCCCATCCTGTTATATAACTCGGCACAGTGGATGCAAAAAATACCCCTGGGATGCCCACCAGACTGAATGATTATATCATCAGAAGTTCACGCCAAGTTACTTTGTGAGACGTGCAAATAAACAAAGCCCGAGGACGACTTTACCCTGGGATCATCACGTTCTCCATTTTTGGATACCCCCGCATGCATGCGCGGGGAGGAAAAAATGGCTCCGGCTCACACCGGAGGACTCCCTTGCGGGACGCCGTTTTTAGCGGAAACGGCGAAAACCGTTGCCTGATTTCAGGCCACCGTGTAGTGTCACGGGTAACATTCCCCTTCGAGATGGCAAGACAGGCATAGGGATGATCCCGTCTGCTTGGGCGCGGCAGGCAGTGGTTGGAACTAGGGGGGGCATTCCAACGTGCTTTCGCTACTCTCCTGGCTCCTCACCCTGATTTCGCTATTTCTTAGCCCGTCTCGCTGCTGCTTGTGCGACCAGGACAAGCCTGGCGGAACAAGCCCTCTAGTCAACACTTACGATGCGGTAGCCCTCCCCGCAAGCCCCTTAG
>WNFH01002572.1_pt1 | contig 14758 bp, 12 predicted proteins | sample 5400411 | NCBI WGS metagenome assembly WNFH01 (sample SAMN13153347, study PRJNA577476) | soil metagenome | isolation source: 200 cm saprolite under Douglas fir tree site 2 hole 3 | place: USA:California | collected 2015-04-18
AGAGAAGCGCGGTTATCCGGGCTTCGAGACCGCGCGGCGGGACATCAGCGTAGTCTTGATAAATGGGTCAATGTCGCCGTCCAAGACGCGGTCGGCGTCGCCGGTCTCGTACTTCGTTCGGTGGTCTTTGACCATCCGGTAGGGGTGAAGGACGTAAGAGCGGATCTGGTTCCCGAAGGCGATCTCACCCTTCGATTCTTCGAGCTTCTGCGCCGCCTCGCGCCGCTTGCGCAACTCGAGCTCGTAGAGCTTCGAGCGCAGGAACTTCATCGCCATTTCCCGGTTGCGGTGCTGCGAGCGCTCGTTCTGGCACTGGGCCACGGTCCCGGTCGGCACGTGAGTAATGCGGACGGCGGAGTCCGTGGTGTTCACGTGCTGCCCGCCCGCGCCGGTCGCGCGGTAGGTCTCGATTTTCAAGTCTTCGGGCTTGAGCTCGATCTTGATGTTGTCGTCGATTTCCGGGCTGACGAAGACTGAGGCGAATGACGTGTGCCGGCGAGCCGCCGCATCGAACGGAGAAATGCGCACCAGGCGGTGGACGCCGCTTTCCGTGCTGAGGAGGCCGTAGGTGTACTCGCCCGTCACGGTAAACGTGGCGGACTTCAGGCCCGCCTCGTCGCCCGGCTGGAAATCGAGGAGAGCGAATTTATAGCCGTGGCGTTCCGCCCAACGGCGGTACATGCGAAGCAGCGTCTCCGCCCAGTCCTGCGATTCGGTCCCGCCGGCGCCCGGGTGGATGGTGACGATGGCGTTGAGCTGGTCGTTTTCTCCGGAGAGAAGGGTCTCGGTTTCCAGGCGCTCGATCAACCGGCGGAGTTCGTCAAGGTCTGTGCGGAGCTCATTGACGACGTTCTCCCCCTCGCGCGCCAGCTCGAAGTAGGCGCCCAGGTCCGCAAGCTTCCGTGCCAGGCGCTCGTCATCGTCGAGCGTCTCCTGGAGGCGCCGCCTCCGGGCCATGACTCTCTGGGAATTTTCCTGGTCTTGCCAAAAGTCGGGGCGGGCTATCTGCTTTTCGATGGCTTCGATTTCGCGGCGGCTTTGGGGGGCGTCAAAGAAAACTCCGCAAGTCGTCGGCTCGCTGTTTGAGTCCGTCAAATTCCCTTTGCAGTTCCTCGATCACGCGTTTTTCTCTCCTCGAAGCGCTCTCCGGTCCCGAGGCGCCAGCCTTAAGCTTCGCGCCTGCCGCGAGCCAACGCTCTCACGGCTGCGATCCCCGCGGCAACGGCCGCGCACAGCCAGGCAAAAACGTCGCCGTGCCGCTCATAGAACGTCCGCTCGGTCAAATAATCGAAACGTCCCGCCAGCACCAGCCGCCGGCGGCGCGGGAGCTCGCTCGCCACCCGCCCGTAGGGGTCGATCACCGCCGTGATGCCGTCGTTCGTCGCTCGCAACAAGGTACGACGGTTTTCGATGGCCCGCAGGCGCGCCATCTCGAGGTGCTGGAACGCCGCCGGGGAGTCCCCGTACCAGGCGTCGTTCGAAATGTTCACCAGCACGCCGGCGCCCTCGGAAACGATCCGTCGAACGAGTCGCGGGAAAATAGCCTCGTAACAAATAAAGATCCCGACCGCTCCTTCAGGCGTCCGGGCCACTTGGTAGGAGGAGCCGGGAACGAAATTTCCCGCTTCTGCGGCGATCTTGCCCACACGGCCGGGGAAAGCCCACCACGGGACATACTCGCCGAAGGGCACCAGATGAATTTTATCATACTGAAGGAGCAGGCGGCCTTCCGGGTCGAGCACGACTGCACTGTTTTTGGGCAGCTTGTTTTCCGGGTCGGCGAAGGTGACCGTGTTGACGACGACGTAGCCCCGCGCGCCTCGCGCCATCCCCTCGACGGCGCTGCGGAAGACCGGGTCGCGGTTGAAATAAAAAGGCGCGGGTTTTTCAGCCCAAACGATGAGGGGCGGCCCGATGGCCGCCTCGTCCACCGCGCGACCACCCAGCGTCAGCGCCACCAGGCTGTTCAGAGGCCCGGGGTCGCGCCAGGGCACCCAGGCATCCTGGACTGATTCATCGAGCGGGACGTTCGGTTGAACGAGGAAAGCCGCGCGTGACCCGGGGCGCAACGCGGGCGGGCGGGCCAGCCAGTTCGCCGCTATGAGCATGCCGAGCCAAAGCGCCAGGCCAACGCGCGCCCTCACCCGCCGGCGCTCAAGAAGCGCCCATGCCGCCATAGCGTTTGTGGCGACCGCGAGGAAAGATAGCCCATAAACCGCCGTCACCGAGGCAAGCTGACGCAAACCCTCCGCCTGGACGGCGTTCCATCGAGACCCACAAGAAGGGACTGAGCGCCAGCGCCGCCAGGGGCATCCGGCGCGCGACCCACCCTTCCGCCAGGCCAAACGCGCCGAAAAACCCAGAGAAGACCGCGACGAATAGGAGAAGCACACCCGCGGCCAGCGCAGGAGCAACCTTGCCGTACTTCTCCATCACCTCCACGAACCAGTAGCAGCTTCCGGCCAGAAACAAGGCCCCGCAGACGTATCCCCATAAGAATGCCCGGGCCAGGCTTCGCTCCGTCACAAGCGCCAGGAGGATGGGAAGGCACGCTACCCAGACGAGCAAGTGCCAGCCGGGACGCGGAAAACAGGCGAACATTGCCGCGCCGCTCAGGGCGCTTGCCGCGAAGCGGAACGAAAACTTTGAAATTACCGGCAGCTCTGGCTCGATGGAAGATTCACTGGAAGCAGGTTGTGGCGTGGCTGGCAATGAAGAGTGAGGGAATTCCTTGCTGGTGACCATTCATCGTTCGCGGCCTGCGGCTGGCCGAGGGATGCTTCAAAATGACGCTCTACCGCCGGACAAAGGGCTTGAATCCTTCCTTGGCGAGTTTGGCGCGGACCTTATCCGCGTCATCGCGCGAGGCGAACGGGCCCACCTGCACCCGGTAGAGGTTGTCCCGGGTATTCGAGTATTCGGGCGCGACGAGGAAAACCGGGTAATGACGCTCTTTCAAAATCTTGACGATGACTTCGGCGTCGCCTTTGGCACGCAAGGCATCCACCTGGACCGTATAGCCCATGCCGACTTCTCGGAGCTTCTGTCCTTGAGAAGCAGACGGAGTAACGGACTGCGTTTCGGAGTCCTGGTCTGCCGCAGCGCTCCCTGCCGCCTTCGAGGGTGCGGCCGGCGGGCTGGCCTGAGTCACGACCTCATCGGAGTCCATTGAACCTCCACTCGGCGGAGGCGAGAAAACCTTGGATTCCTTGGTCCGGGAATCAGACGACCGATGAAGGGAACTGACCAACGGCGGAACCGCGGAAGGCTCGGCAACGCGTTCGGTGAGCGAGGCCAGCTTCGAAGACTGTTCGTTGTAGCCCACAAGGAAGCCCAACGAGAAAAACACCGCGCAGATGCCCGCCCAGATCAGGAAGACGACGGCCAGCACGCCCGCCGAGAGTCCTTTTTCTGACTGGCTCCGTTTAGGCTTGTCGCTCATAAACCTCCTCCGGGCCGCGACGACCCGTTCGATCGGTCCCCCTCCCGTTTGTTCTTTAAGTTCATTTCGTCGCCGCGCCCGGCGTCTGGGCCGTGGCGGCTTGGGCGCCCAGGACGGAAAGCAGCTCCATCGGCAACGGAAAGACGATGGTCGTGCTCTTCTCGGTCCCGAGTTCAACCAGCGTCTGCAAATAGCGGAGCGTGATGGCGGCCGGCTGGCGCTGGATAATCGCCGCCGCTTCGGCCAGCTTGGCGGAGGCTTGGAACTCGCCGTCCGCGGCGATGATCTTGGCTCTCCGCTCGCGTTCGGCCTCGGCCTGCCGCGCCATGGCCCGCTGCATCTCCTGGGGCAGGTCCACTTGCTTGACCTCGACTTTGGTCACTTTGATGCCCCACTGCTCCGTGTGCTCGTCCAGAATCGTCTGCAGCCGGGTGTTGAGCTTTTCGCGCTGCGAAAGCAGGTCATCGAGCTCGACTTCGCCCAGGACCGACCGCAGTGTCGTCTGCGCCAACTGCTCGACCTGATAGCGAAAATTCTCAAGCTGCACGATGGCCTGTTGCGCGTTCATGACGCGGTAGAAAACGACGGCGTTCACTTTCACCGAAACGTTGTCCCGCGTGATGATGTCCTGCGGCGGCATATCCCAGGCTATGATCCGGAGCGAAACCTTCACGATCTTGTCAACGGGCCAGAGGATCAAGACGACGCCCGGTCCTTTGTCCTTACTCAAGACCCGCCCCAGGCGGAAGACCACCGCGCGCTCATACTCCCGCAAGACGTTCAGGCACTTGACGATCCATATGAAAAGAATAAATACCGCCACGGCTACCAAAGGCATGTTGTCCTCCTCTTTGCGGTACCTGGGATCATGCCGCACGAAGTCGTCGGTCGGTCGAGGCCGGAAACGAATGTCGAAGTGCTTGCCACGGCGCCAAGGCGGCGATACCGCTTCGCTTCTATCCCGAACAGTTTAGCGGGATTCGGTCGCGGGCTCAACCACAAGCGTCAGCCCCTCAACTCTCCGCACACGGACGCGCGTGCCCTTCGGGACCTTCCGGTCGGCGCGAGCGTCCCAGATCTCCCCGTGGACTACCACCTTGCCGTCCGGCTCGAGGTCGGTCCGCGTCACGCCGATGGAGTCAACCATCGCCGCCTCGCCCGTAACGGCCTTCCTTCGCCTGGCGGCCAAGGCAAAGCGAACCAGGACCGTCGTGATGGCCGCGAGCGGCAACGTGACGCTCAGCGCCGTCGAGAGCCGGATGCGCGCCTCCGGCCAGGGCGAGTCAATCAGGATGACGGCTCCGATAATCATGGCGATGATGGCTCCGGCCCCCAGCGCGCCGTGCGCCCCCAGCTTCACTTCAAGGCCAAGCAGCACGAGCGCCAGCAGGATGAGAGACAACCCGGCGTAATTGATGGGGAGCAGGTTGAAGGCATAGAGCGCCAGGATGCACGCGATCGCTCCCACGACGCCCGGCGCCACCAGCCCCGGGTGCGTGAACTCGATGTAAAGACAGGCAACGCCGACGGCCGCGAGGAGAAAGGCGATGTTCGGGTCCGCGATCCAGGCCAGGAGCCTCTCCCAGACGCTCTCGGCGTACGGTTCGACCTCGGCGCCTGCCAGGTGCAAGGTTACGGTCGTATCGTCGAAGCGCTTGATCGTCTTCCCGTCGAACTGGGCAAAGAGCTCCTGCGGGCTGTTCGCGACGGCGTCGATCAGGTGCCCTTCCAGTGCTTCTTTTTCCGTGTAGGACTTGCTCTCCCGCACGCCCGCTTCGGCCAGCTTCACGTTTCGCCCGCGTTTGCCTGCAATCGAACGGATGTAAGCCGCGGCGTCGTTCTCGATTTTGGCGCCCATCGTTTTACCCAGGTCGCCGCCGCCCAGCAGGACCGGGTGCGCCGCTCCCGTATTGGTCCCGGGCGCCATCGCCGCCACGTCACCGGCGAGGAGAATGAAAAACCCGGCCGACGCCGCGCTGCTCCCGTGCGGCGCCACGTAGGTCATCACCGGCACGCGCGAGTCGAGGATGGCCTGGATGATCTCACGCATCGAGTTCTGCAGACCCCCGGGCGTGTCGAGCTCGAGGAGTACCGCGGTTGCGCCTGTCTGGTTGGCGTGCTCAATGCCGCGCTTCACGTACCCGGCGCTCACGTGGTGGATCATCTGGTCCAGCTTGACTTCCACCACCTTGGGCGAAGCGCCGGCGCGGAAGAGGGTCGGCCAAAGGACGCACGCGGCGACAGCGAGCGCCAGAGCAACTCGGGAACGGGCGGGACCGGTTTTCATGGCGTCCTTCCTCCGGGGGAGGTGCGGGCGCGGATCTGTTCCATCAATTGTGCTGCCTCGCGGTTTCGCGGGTCAAGCTCGAGCGCCGCCTGGCCCTGCGCCCGCGCTGCCTCAGGCTTGCCCAAAGACAAATACGCCCGCGCCAGCCCCAGGTGCGCCGCCACACCGTCCTTGAGCCTGAGCGAAGTCTCGAACTCTCTTGCCGCGTCCGCGTGCCGGCCTTCACTCTCATAGACCTGGCCGAGCGTCAGGTGCGCTTCGCCGCTTCCCGGGTGGAGCGAGATGGCTTCGACGAGCTCGGGCTCGGCCTCGGAAAAACGTTTTTCGGCCAGGAAAGTCTTGCCGCGGGCGAGGTGCGCGTCGGCATGGACGGCGGGCGGCTTCGCGGCAAACTGAGATTCGAGGTCATTGGAGATCGCCAGCGAGAGCAAACGGAACGCCCGGCCATTATAGTTTTTCTTGAGACGGGCCTGCGGCAAGATATCCTCTTCGACTTTTCCCATCGATCCGCCCTCGCGGTCCGCCAGCCACTGGAGTTCGCGTCGCTGTCCCTCGGCGTCGCCGAGTTTTCCCAGCACCACGGCGAGCAAGGCGTGCGCGCCCGGGTCGTCGTCGTTTTCCTGCAGGGCCTGCTTCAGGTACTTCGCCGCTTCGTCGTACTTCGCGAGATACCACAGGCACGCGCCCAGGTTGAAGGATAAATCAGGATCGGTCGAGTCCTCTTCGTAGGCGCGCCTGAAATCCTCCAGGGCATCGGCGTACCGCCCGCGATGGGCCTTCACGACCCCCAGGTCGCTCCACACTTCATTGAGCGGCACCTGGCGGGCAAGCGTTTCGAAGTCATTTTCAGCCGCCTCCAGGTGGCCCAGGAAGAACTCGTCCACCCCCAGGCGGAAAAGCGCCTCCTGGTAGTCCCGATCGGCTTCGCCGACTTTTCGGAGCCATTCGACGGAGTTTGCGTAGTCCTTCCCGTCAAAATAAAAGCGGCCCAGCTCGAAGGCAGCCCTGTGGTCGGCGGGGTTCAGCCGGTCGGCTTCGCGCAGGAAACGGACGCGGCTCACGTCGTCGGTGGCGAGGACGCCGCGCGTGTAGTTTTCGAAAGCGTCCAGGCGAACATCGGGAAACCGGCGGCGGAAGTCGTCCTCGTTCCCTACCGTGAAGCTCGCGTCGCTCGAGGCCAGAATGCGCCAGGCAAGTTCGCTCTGAAGATCAACCAGGTCGGCCAGCTCGCCCGTTAGATCGATCGCGGGCTTGAGCTTGAGCTGCCGCACATCGAGCAGTTGGCTGTGGACCGTGAGGCGTTCGCCCTCGACGTCAAACGAGCCGGTTACGGCCCAGTCCACGCCCAGCGTCTCGGCCACCTTGTATTCGCTGGCCAGCGTCAGCGGCGCCCCGGGCGGAATTTCGAGTTGGGCGTACGCGGCGTTTCGTTCGTCCCTGTCCAGCGTGTAATTCCTCGGGGAGGCGAGCCGGGAAGAGAGAATTTCCGGAAACGTCTCCGATATCCAGTTGAGGTCCGAGCGCCCGCTCAGGTTCTCAAAAGGAAAGACGAGGACCGTCCGCACGCCGCCGGCGCTTCCGAGCTGGCGGGGGCTGAAAAGCAAAACCAGCAAAAGGAAAATTGTTTTCATCAACCCTGATCGGCCCCACGCCATTATAGCATCGGCCCGCGCGACACCGCGTTTGAGACCCCCGCCCGCAGGAACGGTTGAATCCCAAGCGGCATGAGGGAGGGTTCTGCGGCGCAAACCGAATTTTTCTCTCGAGAGGACTCGGGAATGAGTGTGGGCTATGGGGAGGCCCTGAGACTTCGCTCCAGGTCAATCCTTGATCGCCACGGGCGGGTTTTTCATCAACTCGACGAAGGCCGGCTGTTCGCTGATCTTCTGAAAGTCCGGGTCTTCTTCGACCCGCTTGTGGTCCTCCAGCCCATCCTCGAACGCCCTGCGCAGGTAGCGTACGGCTTCCTCCACGCGGCCCATCGAGGCGAACACTTTGGCCATGTAGAAGTAGAACTCGACGTCGAGGCGCGGCGCCTGAATGACCGTGCCGGTCAGCGAGTACCCAGTGAGGCAATTCGGGTCGAGTTCGAGCGCGCGCCGGTACTCGTGGAGGGCCTCCGGGATCTTCTTGAGGTGATAAAGCGAAGTCCCGAGGTTCAGGTGGTACGCCGCCGAGGCCGGGTTCATCTGAATCGCCTGCTCGTAGCACTTCACCGATTTCCGGTACTTTTTATCGAAAAAATAGATCGTCCCGAGGTTATTCCAGGGCTCAGGGAAATTCTTGCGGTGGCGGATGGCCTCATTGTACGCCTTGCGGGCGCGGCGGAAGTCCGGGAGTTGCTGGTAGGCGATGCCGAGTTTGTTCCACACCTGCGGGTCGGCACGGCCGCTCTGGCGAAGAGCGCGCGTGTAATACTCGACGGCGTCGGCGTAGGATTTGCGCGCCATGAAGATGTCCGCCCGCTCTTCAGCCGTGAGTCCTGCTGGCTTGGGCGAGGGAGTCTGGCCGGAAGGCGCAAGCTGGCGCTCGACCGGCTGTGCGGAAGCGGCGGGTGTCTCGCCACCCGCTTGCGTCTGGGCAGGGGAGGCGACCCGAGGCGCTCCCCCGGCCAGTTGAATTCCCGGCTCGGCAAAAATCATTCCGAGGCCCAGGAGGGCGCATGCTCCGGCGGTCAGGCATGGGGTGATGTTGGCTGGTCTCATGGCCCAACCTCGGCGGGCGGAGTGCCGTCACGCGCGGGCGCGAGACGATGCTCTACGGGTTCTGTTTCGGCGGCGGAGGAGGCGGCGGCGGAGGGGGAGTCTGCGGCTTCGACTCTCCGCCCTTGAAAATATTCAGGAATTTTTTCATGATCCCTTCGCGCTTCGGAGCGGAGGGAGGAGGCGTCTCATCGGGAGGATTGTCAGGCGGCTGGGCCGCCTCAATTCCCGGCGCCGGCACAGCAGGCGTCGCCGCGTGAAGAGGAGCGCTGCCCTCGGGGTGGAAGATCTTGCCCAGGATCCCCTTCAGGCCCCCTCCCTGGTTCTCCGGCCGCGGCTCGGTGCCTTCGATGAAGAGTTCGGTCCGCGCCACTTGCGTCCCGCCGCCACCTTCCGACCCGCTCGGCGGATCCACCATGGCCGATACAATGCCAGGCGGCGGAGCGAAGGGTTCGCAGTTCTGGTAGGTCGGCAGATCCACCGCGCGCTTCATGAACTCAGTCCAGACGGGGAGGGCCGAGCCCGCGCCGGAAAGTCTCAGCTCGCGGTCGTCGTCATAGCCCACCCAGACGACTCCGAGCAGGTTGGAGGTAAAACCGGAAAACCACCCGTCGTGGGAAGTGCCGGTCTTGCCCGCCGCCGGCATCGTAAAGTTGCGAGTCCTCACACCGACTCCCGTGCCATTGTTCAAAACGCTTTCGAGCAGGCTCACCATCAGATAGTTGACGCGGGAGTCGAGCACTCGGCGCACGATCGAGGGGCTGCGCCAGAGCGTGCGACCCTGCGAGTCCACGACGGCGAGGATGAACCGCGGCGCAACGTACTGGCCGTCGTTGGCAAAAGTTGTGTAGGCGCCCGCAATCTCGAGCGGCGTCGCGACGTAAGCGCCGAGGGCGAGGGCGGGCGTGGGCACGAGCTCGTGATTGATGCCGGCGGCGACGGCCAAGTCGCGCACCTTCTCATACCCCACCATCTCGGCCAGGCGCACGGTGGCGACGTTCAGGGAATGCGTCAAGGCGTCGCGCACGGTCACCAGACCGTGGTATTCCTGCTTGTAGTTCTCCGGCTCGTAAGGCGTGCCTCCGTACTGGAACGTCGTGGGCTCGTCCACCAGGATGGTCGCGGGCGTCACCAACGGCTGCGAGCCGTCCACAGCGGTGTTCAGCGCCGCGGCGTACACGAAAGGCTTGAAAGACGATCCGGGCTGCCGCCGCGCGAGCACGTGGTTGAGCTGGCTTATCCCGTAGTCGCGCCCTCCCACCAGGGCTTTCAGCGCGCCGGTGTGGGGGTCGAGGGCGACCAGGGCCACCTGCGGCTGGTTGGGTTCAGGAGGCGGAGCTCCCTTCACGCGGTTCAGCTTCTTTACAAGGTCATCCACTTCCCCCATGCCTGACCGCACGGCCTCGGAAGCCGCGCGCTGCAAATCGAGATCGAGCGTGGTGTAGACGCGGTAGCTTTGCGAGAGCAATTCGCGCTCGGTGAACTCCAGCAGCAACTGGTCCTTCACCATGTCCACAAGGAACGGCGCCTGGGTCGCTTCGACGTTCTGCTTGGCCAGACCGATGGGAGCAGCGGAGGCCTGTTCAGCCTCCTGGGCGGTGATGTAACCGGTCTCGAGCATCCGCCGCAGGACGTAATTCCGCCGCTCGAGAGCGCGGCTCGCGTACTTGTAAGGCGAATAGAGGTTGGGCCCGCGAATCAGCGCGGCCAGCAGCGCGGCCTCAGGGAGCGTGAGGCTCGAGACGTCTTTGTTGAAGTACGAGCCCGCGGCCTCACCGAAGCCGTAGATGGAAAAACTGCCGCGCTGCCCCAGGTACACCTGGTTGGAGTAGAGCTCGAAGATCAGCTCTTTGGTGAGTTTCTGCTCGAGCAGCAGGGCGAGGAAAATTTCCGCCACTTTCCGGCGGATGGTGCGCCGAGGCGTCAGAAAGAAATTGCGCGCAAGCTGCATCGTCAGAGTGCTGCCGCCCTGGATGCGCTCTTCCGCCCGCAGGTCGGCGATCGCTGCGGCGACGATCCGGTAGATGTTCACGCCGTGGTGGGAGAAGAAGCGGTGGTCCTCGGTGGCGAGCACCGCGTCCACCAGGACCTTGGGCAAGTCTTGATAACGCACCAGCCGCCGCTTCGTTCGCGTCTGGTCAAACAGCGTCGTCAGGACTTCGGGTTCGAGCGAGTAATTCCCCAGCGGGGCCATGCGCTCGAGCGCGGTGATTGCGGCGATTCGGTCTTCGCGAAAGACCAGGGCCGCGGAGCCTTCCGCCTGGATGTCGGTGTGGAAGAAGGACGAGGGCCCGGGGTAAATCTCGAGCCGGTCGCGCGCTATCTTGTAGGTGCCGACCCTGGAACCTCCTTCGCCCTCTGCGTAGCCCGCCCGTCGCAGCCGCGCAGCCAGCGCTTCCGGCGTTGCAGGCTCTCCGACGAAGACTTCAGAGGGCGCGGCAAACACCGCCGAGGCGTGGTTGAAGACGTCGCCGGTCAGGCGCGCGTCAATCAGGCGCGAGAAGCGCACGTAGTAATAGACAAAGACGGAGGCGACGGAGAGGAAGCAAAGCAGCCCGATGCCGAGGAGCACTTTTCGCGCCGTAAGGCGCAGGCGAGGACGCCACGGTGGCGCCCACGGGCTCGACGGATTTCGATTTGCAGAAAATGGGTATGACACTGCTTAAAGCAACGCCCGATTATCGGCCGAGGGATGGAAATGGAGGTTCAGGGTGTAGACTTTCAAATCGATGGGCGCCACGTAGTCCAGGTCGATGGTGACTCTGCTGCTGGTGACCACAACTTTCACGTTGTCATTTTGGACCGGAAGTTCCAGGTCGCGGGCCTTGGCCACCACATTATTCCGGAGCGCTTCCGCGGTGGGTCGCTGTCCCGCCGTAGCGTGGATGACCACCTGACGAATATAGTCCTGAAGTTCGTAGTTGTGGAAGTAGACAGGAAGCGTCTTTGCGACGAAGAAAACCAATGCCGCAAAAATCGCGAGGGTCAGGATCACCTTTCCCCGCCCTTTCCCTGAGTCTCGAATACGCATAGTTCCCCTGGCACCAGGGGTCTTGTTCGGGCTAACAGAGGTACTTGGCCTTCAAGATTCGAACAACATCCTCCAGCTTAGCATCCTCAACCTGCTTTGTCGAGCGGGTAAAGATTTCGGCTAAGCCCTTTTCGAACTTGCGTTTGCCGAGGGTAACGCGGTAGGGGACGCCGATCAGGTCGGCGTCCTTGAATTTGACGCCGGGCCTTTCCGCGCGGTCGTCAAAGAGCACGTCCACGCCATTCGAGCGCGCCTCTTCGTAGAGCTTTTCCCCTGCCGCCCGAACCTGCGGGTCGTCCATATTGGCGACGGTAAGGACGACATCGAAAGGGGCGATGGACCTCGGCAGGTACATCCCGTCTTCGTCATGGTTTTGTTCCGCGGCGGCGCTCAGGATGCGCTCCAGCCCGATCCCGTACGACCCCATGACCAGCGGCACCTCCTCGCCCTTCGAGTCGAGCACCCTGGCGCCCATCGCCTCCGAATATCGGCGGCCCAGTTTGAACAGGTGGCCAAGCTCGAGCGCCCTGGTCATGCGGATGGGCTTGCCGCAACGGACGCACAGGTCGCCGGGGGAGACCACGCGAAGGTCGCGGTAATCCGGCGAAAAATCTCTTCCCGGTGTGACGTTGCGCAGGTGGGTGTCGTCGCGGTTGGCGCCGGTGATCATGTTCCTGCGCCCTTCGAGCGCGCGGTCAGCGAGAATCTTTACGCCTTCGAGCCCCACCGGGCCGAGCGAGCCGATGTTCGCCCCGTGGACGGACAGCGCCTCCGCCGGAGTGGCGGGCCGGAACACGTCGCTCCCGAGGGCCATCGCCAGCTTCGTCTCACTCAGCGCGTGGTCGCCGCGCAGCAGGATGACGACGGGCTCGCTCTGGACAATGTAAACCAGCGTCTTGATCATCCGCGCCGGACTTTCGCCGGTGAAGCGGACCAGGTCTTCGATCGTTTTCAGTCCCGGCGTGGGGAAAGGTTCGGGCGGCTGGCTCCCCGGCGGGTCGTCTACAGGGGGCACTCTCGACTCGGCTTTCTCAAGGTTCGCCGCATAACCGCATTCGCACAAAACAACCGTGTCCTCCCCCGAGTCCGTCGGGGCCGTATATTCGCTCGACATTTTCCCGCCCATCATCCCCGAGTACGCCTCGACGTAGAGGAATTTCAGACCACAGCGCTCGAAGATGCGGGCGTAGGCACCCACGTGTTTCTGGAAACTCGCGTCGAGTCCCGCGTCGTCGAGGTCGAACGAATACGAGTCCTTCATGATGAACTGCCGCAGGCGCAGCAGGCCCGACCTCGGCCGCGGCTCGTCCCGGAACTTCTCCTGGATCTGATACCAGATCTGCGGGAGCTGCTTGTACGAACGCAGCTCGCCGCGCGCGATGTTCGTCATCTCCTCTTCGTGGGTCATCCCCAGGCACATGTCGTGCTCGTTCCGGTCTTTGAATTTGAACATCACGTCCACAGTGTCCCAGCGGCCCGTTTCCTTCCACAGCTCAGCCGGGTTCAGCGCCGGCAGGTAGAATTCCTGCCCGCCGATGCGGTTCATCTCTTCGCGGATAATTTGCGCGATCTTCAGGAGCGACTTCTGCGCGAGGAAGAGGTGCGAATAAATTCCCGCGGCGACCTGGCGGATGTAACCGGCCCGTAGCAAGAGCTGGTGGCTGGGGACCTCCGCTTCACCGGGGACTTCTCGCAAGGTGGGAATGAACGCCTGGCTCCAACGCATCGGCTCGGCCTGAGACGGAACTACAACGGGCAACGGTCGAAAGCGCTTCTTCTTCGCCGGCCGTAAGTCTCCGTCCGCCATTGTTGTGGAGGAATGCGCCGGTTGTCAAGAAATGGGACGGCCTCGAATCTGGGCTTGGCCCGAAGTGAAAGAGGAAACAGGACACGGAACTCCCGAGCAGCCGCCCGGCTTCATTTCAGGCCGGGGGGCGAGACGGGGGCCATCGTCCGGCTGGAGGTGACGTGCCATTGCCCTTTTTTCTTCACGAGCGCCAGAGTATAGAAGCCTTTGAGCGTCGGCAGCTCCTTCCCGCTCGAAGTTGTGGGCTCCGGTCGTTTCCCGCGCTCCATCCACCACGGCAGCGTCCGGCTTCAAGAACCGGAGTGAGTCCGCCGTGGAGCTGAAATGGCTGCCATTGTAGAAAAAGGCACGCTCTTCGGCCAGCCGCTTCTCGAATTGCGCCGCAGGTAAGCGTCCGGTAAAATGAGGTTAGCCGCTGCGAGAACGCGTTTCGTTAAACCAAGGACTTGCATATGTCAGAAAAAATCAAAATCGCTCTTGGCGCTGACCATGCCGGTTTCGCGCTGAAAGAAGGCGTGCGGGACTACCTGGCGAGCAAGGGCTGCGACGTTGAGGACTTCGGCACGAACTCGCCGGAGTCGGTGGACTACCCCGATTATGCCGAAAAAGTGGCCCGGCGCGTCGCCGCCGAGGAGGTGGACTTCGGCGTGCTCTTCTGCGGGACTGGGCTCGGCGTGGCGATCGCCGCCAACAAAGTCCCTGGCATCCGCGCCGCCACGTGCAACGACACGCTCTCCGCGCGCCTTGCGCGCGAACACAACAACGCGAACGTCCTCACGATGGGCGGCCGCCTGCTCGACAGGGCCACCGCCCGCAAGATCCTCGATACCTGGCTCGCGACATCTTTCGCCGGCGGCCGGCACGCGCGACGCGTCGAGAAAATCGCCGCCATCGAGAAAAAATACCAGCCGGAGAAAACCCCTTGACCCCTCCCCTCAACTGGCACTCTCGCCCGCTCCGAGAAGTCGATCCGGAAATTGCCGCCGCGCTCGACCGCGAAGTCGAGCGGCAGGCGCGCACGCTCGAGCTGATCGCTTCGGAAAACTTTGTCAGTGAAGCCGTGCTCGAAGCCCTCGGCTCAGTCCTGACGAACAAATACGCCGAGGGCCTGCCCGGCAAGCGCTATTACGGCGGATGCGAGTTCGTGGACGTGGGCGAATCGCTGGCCATCGAGCGCGCCAAGAAACTCTTCAACGCCGAGCACGTGAACGTGCAGCCTCACTCCGGCGCCCAGGCCAACCAGGCCGTCTATATGACCGTCCTCAAGCCGGGCGACACCGTGCTGGGCATGAACCTTGCCCACGGCGGCCACCTGACACACGGCCACCCGCTCAACTTCTCAGGGAAGATGTACAAGATCGTTCCCTACGGAGTCCGCCGGGACACGGAAACAATTGACTACGACGAGCTCGAGCGCCTGGCCATGGAACATCGGCCGCGGCTCATCATCGCGGGCGCGAGCGCCTACCCGCGCCTCCTCGACTTCGAG
>WNFH01003294.1_pt1 | contig 14757 bp, 20 predicted proteins | sample 5400411 | NCBI WGS metagenome assembly WNFH01 (sample SAMN13153347, study PRJNA577476) | soil metagenome | isolation source: 200 cm saprolite under Douglas fir tree site 2 hole 3 | place: USA:California | collected 2015-04-18
ATCGGTAAAGTTGCAGAGAAGCACGTACGCGGACATGGCAGTCCTCCCTTGAGTAAAAGTGAGCCCTTACCGGGTCCACAGCAGGATTATGCCACGTCGTCCTGGAATGGGGAGGGTTTGGACGAGGATTTGTGCTGCGGCGCACGCCACAAAGCAGCCCCTTGTCGTGTGTCCCGGCTGCGGAGAGCCGATGGACCCCAGGGCAACGCACCAGCCACCAGGGAACTGGATGACATCAGCTACGTGTGCCTGAGGTGCGACGCGGAGACGAAGCGCACAATGAAGCGGGCGTAGCGGGCGTCCTGGCCAAAGCCTTTACTCGGCACTGACGCGTCGGCCGGTTGCGGTGGAACTTAAAGCTGACGCGGCGCGGTGTATCAGGCGGTTTTCGCCGATGCCCTGGCCCTAGTGCCGAGATCTGGGTAACTCGTAGGCGGACGGCAGATCGGGCAGCGGTTCCGATAAACTCATCCACATTCGGGCGAATCGCAGCATGTCTGCTCGCCGCTCCGGATCATTCGTGCTCTCTGCTAGGGATAAGAGTTCGAATCCCTTGGCGCGGTATTCGTTAGTGCGATTATTCATGGCACCCCCGCTCTGGGGTTGCCTGCCCTTGCATTTCAAATTTTTTAACCAGCAAAATGGTTCCAGGGCGGAATAGGCCGTCGCGCGAAGCTAAATGCCTGGCAAATCTTCAGGATTTTTGTGCATGTGATCCTGTCAGACCATCTAATCTTTTGGAACAAAAAACTGCTCATGGCGTTTATGCGTGCCTCACATAATCCCACATAATCTGGCTATCCTGCGCGGGGTCCGGCGAGTTGGCGCCGGAGGTCGGAATTTCCGAATCCCAACCGATTCGCTCGGTGGCTGGTTCCACGGTGAGCGGCTGAATCACCGTCCAGGAACGTCGGCGATTGCCGTTGAAAGTACGGCCCCGCACCGGCCGGGCCTGCCGGAATCGCGGCGAAAGATTTCGGATCGACACAAGTCCGCTTAAGTCTTAGCGCACGCAAATGTCGTGATCCCGTGGATCTCCTGGAACATCCTGAAAACCCAAGCCCGAAGCACCAGGCGCAGGTCGAGTGAGAGACCATCCGGCGACAGTGCTTCCGCACAGTACGATATCGGTCGGCGGATGAAATCGCTCAGCGACAGAGCGCGCTCTTCGAGCTCCTCCGCAACCGCCTCGTCCAGCTCAGGCATGAGAAATCGCAACTCGTGGGCCCTCAATGCCCTATACGCGCGACCCCGTGCATTGTCCTTGGGCTCTCCGAGAAACGCGTTCTCGACGACAACAAAGGGACAATCGGGAAAATTATTCCGCAGGATCACGCCGGCCTCGAACGAGTCCACCTTGCGATCCGGAATATAGAAGATCACAGGTTCGACCTCACATGACCGGGCTTCGGAGACGAAATCACTGTCACGCATCAGCTGAAAAAACGTGATTAGGGAACGATGCGTGACGTCGACAATCCGCGTTCGGGCGGATTGCACGGCAAGCGTGTCGAACAACAGCATCTGGTCAGGCACGATTGCGAGATCGACGACGAACGCGTCGTGCGGGAACAGCCCGTGAAGCTCGCGGTCGACCGCATCGGTATCGAAGATGTACGGCCGCGGACCGGAAAGGATAAAGTAGTCTGCAAGCGTCCGCGCCAATAAGGTCTTGCCAGTGCGGCCGTGCAGCGATGCAACGATCACCGCAAGGCTCGATCCGGCCATTGCCGCTCGATCAGGCTGCTTGGGTCGTCACACCTCGGCCGGCAAGCCGGTCGATAAGATTGATACGATCGTATTCGCTGCCGATCTGATTCATCCAGGTCCGCACGTATCCGCGTAGCACCAGAGAGTTATTGGCAGTCTGGCCGTCCGCTGTCCTGTTGGCAATGAAAGCCGAGAAGGGAACCCCAGCCAGTTCGGCCTGTTCAAAAGCCATTTCATTGAGCTTGGGAATGGTCAACTCGACCGCTTCCTTCGCCAAGTTGAAATATTGTTTCTGGAGTTCCGGATTCCACTCGAAAAAACTCGTTTCATTGATGAAGTTCTTCAGCAGCAAATAGTCATGCCCTTTAGTATACGGTCCAATCTCTGCGATCTCCTCGAGCGAGGCGATCGACGGGCCAATAACGTGGAACAGAATGAAATTGAACTCGCCAGCCTTCACAAGATCGAAGAACCCGACCTCGGTGAGGGTCTTTAGCGTGTCCGACAGCAATCCTGCGCGCACGTCGACGATGCTAACTTTGACGTCGCTGGTCGCCAGCGTGTCGATCACCTTGATCTGATCCGCTGCGGTCTCTAGGTCGATCACCTCGGTGACCTTTGGGTGGAAGCGTTTCAATGCGCCGCGCGGAAACTCGGAGTCGAACGCCCGCGTTGGGGTGTTCCTCGCGACAAGATAATCGAGCAACGTGCGCGAGATTGTCGTCTTGCCAACGCCGCCCTTGTCGGCGCCCACCAGAACCACTACCGGCTTCACTGTTTCCTCCCAATTTTGCCTGACCAACCTCAGTGGCTCGCAGCATCTCGGCCGCGGTCTCGAACGGCCAAGTCACAGAACCACGGTTCTGTCATGCTTCCGCCCCGTCGCACCCACCAGCGCATGTTAATGCGGCAATCTTGCGGCACCGCTCGGGCCAGAAGGAACGGGATAGTCGCAATGGTGGTGGACAGTGGCCGGTCGCTTCATTGGCCCTCCCGTTGGCGCCGTCTTGAGGGGCAAGGAATAGCGAGGATTTCGCACGTAATTCCGGGGCTGGTCCGCCGGGGAAGAAAGCGCACACGATCCACGCATGGGTCAAATTGACGGTCAATTCCCGCATCCCGAGGGAGCATGTGCCGGGGCCGACATGCAGAGCAAAGAATCGAAGGGCGCTCGAGCGCGAGAAGGCGGTCAAAGGCCGCTCGGACCGGAAGATGCCACAGAGAATGGCCGCGCGCTGCTGCGAAGGTTCGTCCCTGGTCGTGTCGCCGCCCTGCCAGCCCGCGCGCGCTCCGCCGCCGTCAAGGACCTCCGGGAGAACATCACCAAGCGGGTGGAGGCGATGTCGGCGGCCCTGGAGGAATTGACCCCCGCACGGTCGGCGGCGCCCCGGCTCCCCCTGCTCGTCTATGCCGGGGGCTCGGCGGGCTTCTTGGGCCTTCCTATGAGACCGTTTTCCCGCCGTCGTCGCCGCGCAGGTCGCCCACGTCGACTGTCCATTCGCCATCGAACTCGGGGTCGGTCGGAGGGCCGAGCAGTCGTCGCATACCCGCAGCCTGGCCGTGCTGAGGTCCGGTTTGTTATACGGGATGCGCGCCGGCTCCGCAAAAGATGCATGTGTACGTGTAGGCCATGTCTCAGTTCTCCTCCTCCGCCAGGGCTTCGGTGGGCAATTCGGGGTACCAGGGAAGGCCCGACTACTCCGTCCTCTTGCTCATCGCCGCGAGCGCTCTCTTTAGGCTCCGAGCCCCTAGTATTGACGCCACTATTGCATTGTCACAGTGACGACGATTAGCTAGTGTCACGTGACGAATGTCATTTAATGGAAGGGAAAAATCGCAATGGCGATGCCCGGTAAAAAGGGACAGGCGAACCAGCTCAGGCGTAAAAAGGAACGTAAGCAGGCGTTGGAAGCCCGGTCCCGCGACCCTATGCGAATGGAGATCACCAGACAGAAGCTGGCGAAGCTCCTCGAGGAAGTTCCAATGGGCTTTGGACGGGCTAAGGTGTTGCATGAAGTTCTGATAGTCCAGGAGCAATCTGGTTACACTTGGCGTCAAATTCTTGGGATGGATCCTCCGTAGTATACTTGGGAAATAAGAAGGCCCGCCGAGAATGGACTTGGGGAGTTGAGTGCTGCTTTAGACAGAGACCTTCCTAGAGCCGAAAAATAGCGCGAAGTGCATTCCAGAAATTGGCGCGACCCCGCCCTGCTTCACCCAGCGACCATGAGCCGTTGGGCATGGCTTAGCTCGGAACCTCAATTGCCGCTTTTGTTGCCGGGTTCGGACAGTCCGTCCTGCATCGCATAAGTAGTCTTGTGGGAAAGATCGTTTATGGATTTCCCGAACGGGGTCGCCAAGCGGCTTGCGGATTCCTACGGCCCGAGAACACAGTGGTGGAAGATATTGAACCGGGATTATTCGCAGAAGGTTGGCCGGGGTGAGTTGTTCGAGCAGCGATACGGGTAGGCACCGCCGGCCGGCGGACTGCCGTTATAGCGGAATCGGCGGGGCACTCCTGCCGCCGCCCCGCCTAAACTGGCCGCCCTGCAAAGGGGCGATACGCGGGCGGCCTTTTTATCCGCCCCGCCGGCTTCGATAGAAAGAGCCGCAGGGCGACCCGCGGCGTTGCTGTCGCTAAGTCAGCCGCGGGCGGCGCGAGCACTCTCGGCGGTCTGCTTCCACTGCGCCAGGCTTTCGGCCACGATCTTCGCGGATTTTGTTGCCGCCTGGTTCATGTGCGCGTACTCGGTGATCACGCGCTGGACCCGCTGGCCCTCATTCTGCAGATAGTCTCGCAGCGTCTCCAGTTCGGCGATGAGTTTTTCGATCTCAAGCACCGACGTACCGGAGACGCGCTGGGTGGCCGCTCGGCCAAGTGGCCACAACGTGCCATTCGTTCCCCGCCCTCACAGGCTGAGGATTGATCGTGATCCTGTGGTGAGGTTCGGCCATGCTCAGCAGTATGCGCCTGGGCCGTCCCGAAAACCATCGAGTCAAGGGCCTGCCTTATTCGAAATGACCCACCACCCGGCCATAGCGACTAGCGTCGCTTTGTTGTCGGGGTTGAGTCGGGCAATTCGACATTTGAAGGAACAATTTTGAGTCGACCACAATTGGGCTCGCAAAGGGAAAGGGCATCCCAAATGGAGGATGCGCCATGCGGCCTTCGTCCGATTTTCCGGGATCAAATCCTTTTTCTGAATGGACAATAAGCGTTGATGATGCTGATGCCCGGATTGCCCGTGCCATAAGGATTTGCGTGGGCAATTACATTCGGGAGATGTATGGCGACCTTCTGAAAGAGCCGATTCCGCCGAAGATTGCTGACCTATTGCGTCGTTTGGATAGCTAACACTTTATCTGCAAGCAGTTCGCCGCGCCACCTGCGGATCGGCGGCTGTGAGGGTTTCGAGTGAATTGCCGCAGGGGACGAGAAAGTTCCTTCCCAATTGCATTTAGAGCGGGCGTGACGTTCGTGGGCGCGACCTGACTGGCCGGTGAAAAGGGGAACGCATTGGTGTACTATTGCGGCACTGGCAATCCGTAAGGGAGGGTCAGCCGTGGCACAAATCGGACAGCCGGTCAGAAGGTATACGATCGTACCGCTGGAAGAGCCGGTGTCGCCTACTGCCGAGCCGGTTACCCCACCGCCGCCCGGCAAGGCGCCGAACAACGCCCCACCCGTTAGCAAACCGGAGCCCCAACCCGTAGAGTAGTGCAGCGCCGGGATAACGTCGCCCATGATTGTCGTGGTCATAAACCGGAATCAAAACGAGCTTGCGAGAACCCTCAAGCACGAGGGCCTTCGAGTAGGGGAGATCATCGCATACCGGGCTTGGGCGGTGATTCATCCACGTTGGTTTCGGAGTGGCGATGACCGGCTACACAGCGTCCTCATGCGAGATTACATCTGGCACCCTGACGAGCCAGCCTCCGGCGACGTGCGAACGCACGGCATTTATTCGTTCCAAGACGTAATTCGGTCCAAGGAAGAATACGGCTATGAATTCCAGCGTGAGCGGGCCGTTACTGCTCGGCAAGGTCAAAATCTGGGGGGAAATTGTAGAGCACGAAGCGGGTTACCGGTCGCAGTTCGGGAAGATCGTGAGCCTCGACTATGGTGACCCGGAGCTTTTGGACAAGCTCCGGAAAATCTACAGGGTCAATCAGGTTTCCGAGCATCTGCATCATTCTTTGCCGTCCCCCTAGATGCCAATACCGATCTCGATTCGTGGAAGACTTATCGAACAGGCGCATCACGAACCGGTCTGAACAGGAGTGCGCGTCATGCGGTTGGCTGTCGTGGCATCAGCCCTGATTTTGGTCACAGCGTCCACTTGGAGCAGTGCTTTAGCGCAAGGAGCCCCCTCGCGCGAGGCTCCAGTGGGCCACCGCCAGCCGAAAGCAGGTGAGGTGCCGCAGGCTCAGGAGCTAACGGACGCCGAGAAGAGACAGAAAGCACTCGACCAGGCGCTTGACAGGAAGCTGAAGAGCATATGTCGCGGCTGCTGAGTTCTCGGGGCGAATCCCTGATCGGCCTCAGATGAAGCTACTCACTTGTGCTATTGCAGCGGCTTTACTGATTGCCCTTTCACAAGCGGCAATAGGAGCTTGCTTGTCCATTGAGTATGATGGGATGGAAGACTATTGGGTTAACCAATGCTCCGTTGAAGTGGGAGTAAATTGGACAGACGCCGGTCCTTGTAAGGACTGGGCTTGCTCAGCTTCGGTTCCTGCAAAGGGAAGACGTCCCGCTAACAAATTTGTTGGTCCTGCAAAATGGTGCGAGTGCCAAGGGCCCTCATGTAAGGTTCAGGGTCCCTGCTGAATTGTGGTGGTTGACTGGGAAAGAATCAAGGATTTGAGATTCTGGTTGGACGGACTGAGGGAGGGAGATATGGCTAATCGGCCTGTCGCATTGCTTTTTGCGGCGATCTGAATGAATTGGGTACGCCTACTGGGACCTATTCTTGGGCCTTTCACCGGCACGGTTGAAAGACTTGTCGCGATTAGAAAAGCCAATCAGAGTTTTCGGCACATAACTCAGTTCATCGCAGAGTTTAATGAGACCCTTGTCAAAGACCTTCCTCCCGGTTTGGCGAGTTCAGCAGGTGTGTCGCTGACGGCTTGGTCCCGCCAAGGTGATGATATCATCAGCAGTCTCAGGCTTAGGAGTTTAAGAAAGCAGGAGATGATTATTCCCCCTCGGATAACGGTCGGCACGGATCAAGTTAAAATTGGTGAGGTCTCGCTTTTACTTTCTGACAGCGAGGGCATCCGGGCCGTCATTACCAGCACCGTCATCCGTTTCTTCTCGACTTAAGCAGGAGCAAGCAGGAATGCCGCCGAGAAAGGAAGCCGCTGTTGCATTGCCCCACCGGGTGAAAAGAGCCCGCAGAAACGGTCGCTGGGGGCGATCCCGGGACGCTGGACACGAATTGCTTCTCAACTTTTCTGATGATGTTACTCGGCTTACACGCCTTTAGCAGATGTAAACGTTGCGCCGACCGACTCCTCAGCCCTGTTTCGCGACGTGCTCAAGGGTAGTCCGATCCGAGATGGTGATCGATGTTCGCTCGATGCACACCCAACCCGACCGTTGCCATTCGTTCAGACATTTATTGACGCTCTCGCGTGCCGCCCCGACGATGTTGCCCAGCTCACGCTGAGACACCTTAACCCTATCGGCGGGGCGGCTTAGCGCCTCGACATAGGTCATGCGGAGCAGCACCTTGGCAAGTCGTACCGGCAATTGCTGCATGGCGACTTCAGCCATCTGCCGGTCGGTTGCACGCAGCCGGTCACAAAGCACCTCGACAACCCTGGGCCAAGCGTTGGGCTGACGCTGCAAGAATTCCAAGACATCTCGACGTTCCAGTACCGCCAAAGCGCAGGCCGTCGTGGCATGAGCATCAGCGGTTCGTTCCTTCCCGTCTAGCAGCGCGATCTCGCCGAACACTTCTCCCGGCTGAAGCACCGCGAGTACGATCTCCCGGCCCTCATGCGATGGAATGCTGATGCGCACCGTGCCGCTCAGGACCGCCATCATGCTGGCACCAGGCGATCCCATCAGAAAAATGGGCTCGCCGGCCGCGAAGTGCCGCATACGTGCGCGATCCACGATCGTGTCCCGTTCACCCGTCACTAAACCACGGAACAGAACGCAATTCGCAAGCTGTCGGCGAGCATCCTCCAAGGAATTCTGAGGGAGCGGAGTCATTGGAAACTTTCTCGGCTTTTACGGCGAATCTGGCGAATGGAACGACGCCGCGCCCGTCGCTAAACGGCTTTTTTCAATTAATCGACTTATCACAAAATGCAGCACTTTTTATGTGAGCTGGATCACGTACAATATTGCGACCATGTGGTCAGGTCCGAGTCGATCACCTCGCTACATCCAATCTCTCCGCCCCAACGCCTCGGATTTACCTTGATCCTTAAAAGACCATGACTGGCAACATCCCAGCAAGAACAAGAAAGAAAACCAGAGATGGAAACTCATCGCATAGTACAAGTCGTGAATTCGATGAATGAAAGCCAAATTAGACCACCCCTTCTCAGGCGATTGCCGGACATTAATGATCGATGAGCAACGCCAGCAAGGGCTTCCAGCCAGCCGCCGGCCCGCCTGTCGGTTTGATCGGGTGTGCCCAGTTCCGGGTTAGGCTAGGCTCGCGCGCTTCCGCACAAAGGGGCACTAATCCTCGGCGGCCAAACCCGCAAATCTGCCAGTCGAGCAGCCGACGGAGTTCGAGCTGGTCATGAATCTAAAAACCGCCGAGGCGTAGTCCGGCCCCAGCCGGGGGTTTTTGCTGCCCTGCCTCCCGACCAATAGAGAGCTTAAAACCGGGGAGTCCGCGCTCTAGGCCGTAAGGACAAACAACGTTCAGCTCTGGATTTCACCTGCTCCCGACGTGGACGGGCGTTCCGCCTCGCGTTCCCGTCATCGCAGTACCCAGTTCTCGCGGGCATCGTACGTACGTGGCGGTGCCTCGTTCACTCGACCAACTCAGCTTTGATCCAACCAATTTCAAGCTGATGTTTGCATTCCAGGAATTTCCATCAGCGGAGCACACAGCATGAATACGCCAGCTGTTCGTAGCCTCTCGCTTTATGGACCGGAAATTACATACACTGCCTACTGTTTCCGCGCGATGCGAATTTATAGTGATTGGAGCGCTGCTATCCTGAAATTGCTGACACTGAGCGATATCGAGCCCCCACTGGCCAAGAAATATACCGCTTGGGTGAATATTTTGGCCAGATGACAGCCGCTCTTCGGTCTCCTTGTCCCAGGTATCGTTCTCTTGAAGGCCATTGATAGCTTTGAAGTCACGCAGCGCGCTTCGAGAAGATGCTCCCCAGACACCGTCGCCACTGCCAAAATAATAGCCCAGGTCGCGCAACCGTTTTTGTATCCAAAGAGCGTCGGAATGATTTAGCGGGTTCCGAGCTGCTCCAGGTGGTGGCGAAAGCGTCGCTTCTACGACCTCCCCGTTTGTTCCAGGCTGATTTGTAGATGATCCTGGAACGACCGATGTTGTAAATAGGTCCCGTTGTGTCCGCTCGTCCCAAATATCGTCGGATCCAAGGTTGTTTACAACTCGAAAGCCGCGAAGAGCGCTGCGCGATCGGGGCCCCCATACTCCGTCCGCAGGCCCGGAAAGAAATCCAAGCTCAATTAACCGCTGCTGAGCGCGTGTGGCGTCTTCGATTCGCAGTAAATCAAGCGGCGCAACCAACTGGGCCTGCGGCTGACCGGGGAGCGTCTCGCCGGTTTGGGGTTCAATGGTTTCAGTGCCAGCCATGCGCCTGCCTGCAGTCGCTGCTGGGGCCCGTTCGAGGCGTATCGACCGAGTTTCTGCGACCGTCTCGTTGGGCAGGTGGAGTTCGACCGTGAGATCCATGGCATCGGCAAACCCTTTCGGTAGCCGGATCACGATATTGTCAAGATCCGCAGCCGATACACGCCAACTATTCGTCCCCACCGGCCGACCAGACGACAGCGCAGATCCGGTCGGAAGGCCGGTAATCACCAAAGCGGCACCCTTCGTTTCGCCGAGAACCGACAACCCAAGCGACAAATCCTCATCCGGGCCGGATGGAACTTGCCTAACGACGAGTTGCGGCGCGGGTCGTTGAGGCGGTTCCGCCGCGGTAAAGGTCCTTCCAACGAGCCGGGACCAGAATGACGTTGCTGCCCCGCTTCCATCCGCCTTCCACAAGGGTGAAAACCGCCCCATCACGACAAACGCGACGATCGAGGCTGCTGATATTGCAAGCACCAAGCGACCCAGCATGCCGAACAGACCGAGCTTGTTGCGGCCCTGCCGGGGAGCGAGCCACGCTTCCGTTACAACAGCGGCGGCGCCGACCGACTCCAGTTTTCCGTCAAGCCGACGCTGCTCGGTCGAGCCGATATCATCACCGATCCCGCCGATACGCTCGTTTAGGATATCTCCGTCACAGATTCTTCTCGGCCTCGTGTGTACCCCCATGACCCACCTCTAACGGGATCACCCCTGCGAATCTTATTATTTTTGCCCCTGAGCCCGACAGAAGTATGACCCGGCCGAGACCTCATTGTGACAGGCGCAGGACAGGGATCCCTAACCTCCCGTGCGTCGAAAAGCGAGTACACCAGCATTCCCCGTTCGGAACGGTCGCTGAGTCACTACGCCTCAGCCCGCCTGCGCAGCTCCCGCCCGCACCGGCCGGGCAGAACGACAACATCGGGAATTTGCTATCCCCTTAACACCATTGCTCTTGACAGGCAGATCAGCTTTGCCCAAGTGATTCGGCCCTCGCGTTTTTTGGCTGAACCCGAGGAGGCTCCTTAAAACGATATCCCACACCGTAAAGCGTCTCGATCACATCGCAGCTATTGTCAACCGCTCTCAATTTCCGGCGTAGACGCTTGATGTGGCTATCGATCGTGCGGTCATCGACGTAGCTGTCGTCGCCGTATGCAACGTCCATGAGTGCGTCACGATTCTTGACTACGCCGGGGCGGCTCACGAGCGCTTGCAGAATCAGGAATTCCGTGACGGTGAGCGTCACCGGAGCGCCCTTCCAGCGGCAAATCCGACGCCCGATATCGATATAGAGATCACCATGGTCCAGCGGCTCGGGGCCTGTGGCATCGGCGGAGCTGGGCCCCGTTCCGCATCTGCCTCGCCGCAACAAGACCTTGATCCGCTCGATTAGAACTCGCCGCGAGAACGGCTTGCGAATGAAGTCGTCCGCCCCGAGCTTGAGCCCGCATAGCTCATCGATCTCCTCCTCTCTAGAGGTGAGAAAGATCACCGGCAGGTCGGATGTTTTCCGCACGCGCCGCAGCAATTCCATTCCATCCATGCGCGGCATCTTGATATCCAAGACGGCAAGATCCGGCGGACTAGTATTGAATCCTTGAAGCGCCGAAATTCCGTCGGAGTAAGTGATGACCCGAAAGCTCTCGGCCTCGAGCGCCATCGAAACCGAGGTCAGGATATTCTGGTCGTCGTCGACGAGGGCAATGGTTGGCATCGGGTCTCCTTCGACACGTTTCATGGGATTGCCAGCCTCGCAGATGATTCGGATCGGAAAGCATTGGTGCCACATCGCGAAACTGCCTGTTTCGATGGCCCGTCCGAAATCTCCTCGATCAGTGTTGGCAGTGTCAGCAGCGATTGTGTGGGGATATGGGCCTGTAAAGCCCTCCAGTTCGAATTTCGGCAAGCGTGGCAATTAGGCCACAATCACCCCGTTGCTCGCCCGCACAGACCGGAACTCGCGGAACGCGCAAGCGCGACGAGTGCTCGCTCGCGCTCAAATCGCGTGTCACCCCCAAGCGAGCTCGCGGCTTCCCTCGCGCGACGATGCGGTTCTTAGCCCAAACTAAACAGGCGGTCCGAGACGGTTGTTTGCACCATGTTCCGGTCGGGGCTCGCGTTTTTCGGCCCCGGCCGGTTCGGAATGATCAAGCCGGTCGATCCGACCGATCCCGCGCTTCATCGTCCTTCACGATACGTCCCAACCGTGGATCACCTTGGCGCGCGATTGGAAACCGAAGGGCTTATGCCCGAAATAGGTCCCCACGATTAGCCGATCTGATCGCGGTCATCGGATGCCAGATTACATAAGGAGCGGCATGGAACCGGTCGCGATTAGTGGGGTTAACGGGCATGGCGTCTACCCATCCTGCCACCTCTCGGAACGCTTTTCGGTCATTCGAGAGCTGTTTTCTTTTTAAAGGGCTTGAGCCAGCTCATCGTGACGCACTTGTCGCTCGCGCACGCCTTAAGCATTTTAAAGTGCGGATCAGTTTATCCTCTGCTGGCGGCAAGGAGATTGTATTAGCTACTCTGCAGGAGGGTGAAGTATTTGGAGAAATTGCGATGTTAGATGGCAAGGAGCGTACAGCAGATGCCCAGGCAATTACCGGCTGTGATTTGGCGATCTTAGAGAGACGAAATGTCCTGGCGTTTCTGGAGAAGCATCCTAGCGCCTGTCTTCGCCTTGTTGAAGTGTTCTGTCAGCGGATGCGTCTGACTGATGAGCGGATTGGGGAAGTAGCGATGCTGCAGCTCCCCGCACGACTCGCGAGGGCCTTACTGCGAATAGCGAATGAGCAAAAGGTACTTTCGAACGCTAAGGATCAAGCGCTGACAATTGGATTATCTCAGCGCGAGCTCGGCAATCTCATTGGCGCCGCTCGTGAGCCAGTCAACAAATGCCTTAGCGTATGGCAGCGCTCGGGCATCGTTCAGGTTGAAGACGGGCGAATCATTATTCTCAACCGCGACAAACTTGAGAAAGTTGCCGAGGAGGCTGATTAAGACCCTTATCAACGAAAAGCCCCTCGAGATTACTTCAACGCAATATCGCAGTCGTGTAGAATGTATGGCCCGGCCGTGCGTTGCAAGACGGAGTTCCAAGACCGACGAACGTGAGAGCTGCAATAATGTCTTAGGCCTCCAACGTGGAGCATTTGCTCCGGGCCATCATGGGTATCCGCGCGCATCCAGGCTGACTAGCGGACAGACCCTCGAAGGCCATGTTGGCATCCAGTCTCTTGGTTGCGTCGGGCAGACCGTTCGTCCATCTCTTCATTCCATCTCGCAGACCTCAAGTGCTGAAGGTCATCAACCGCTCGGCGTTCGATCTGCAGCAGGTCTTGAATACATTGGTCGAGGCAGGGACACAATTGTGCGGAGCGGATATGGGCATCCCTCGCCGCCGCGTCGGAGACACCTATCCGCTTGCAGCGACCTTCGGAATGAAACCCGAGTGGCGCGAGCATGTTGCGCTGCATCCCAATACGCCAGGCCGTCACTCGGTGCTCGGGCGGCCTTTCCACGTCGGCGTGTCGTACGCCGCTGCGGCCTCATTCAACGAGCGTTGCCAATCCCGGCCCCAAGGGCTTGGTACCGTATCCCTGACAATTGATGGCGAAATTCGAGTTTCCAGTAAATTTTATGGTGTCGCCGATGAGTTGCGTGCAGTCCGTGCTGGTCCCCGCCCCTCCCGCAAAGCTGATGGCGCCTTTGGGCAGGTAAAGGGCGCCATCGATCGTTTGCGTCGCGCCGCCCTCAAATTTGAAGGCTGTGCCGGCCGGCATGTTGCGGTCGCCGAAGAAGACGATTCCGGCTGTGGAAAGCCCCGAGCTTTCGAGGGGCGCCGATAGATTGACTGTCGCACCGCCATTGATGCTGGCCGTGGCATAACTGTTGCTTGTGCTGGAAGTGAATACGAGAGTGACGCCGGTGCCGCTCAAGGTCGCGCCGCCGTTCACCGTAAGGCTGCCCTGGTCGAGATAGTAAATTCCGGGGCTCAGCGTTACGTTGGCGCCTGAGTTCAGGCTCATTCCCCCGCAATAGACACCCGGACTGATGGTTTCCGTCTTCTTGGAGGAAAAATTATGGTGATCACATCCCGAATAGGAGGGGACAGATTTGTTGGCGTATGGGTCAGTAACCGCCGAGACCCCGGTGCTGATCCCGTTCGACGCTGTGATGCCCGAGGTTCCGGATACGCCGCCGACGACATTCACGGACGCTGCATTCAGTGTGCCGGAGCCACCCACGGTGAGCGCTGTCGAACTGCTGGAGTTGTCGAGCAAGCTACACTGGGTCAGATCGACGGCGGCCGTTCCCTGTATGGTGACGGCGCCGCTCGCGCTGCGATCAAGGCTGAGCACGCAGCCCAAACCCGCAGGATTGGAAATCGCAACCGCACGCGCAGAAACGATGAGCGGCGCCGAGGTGAACGTAGACGAGAAAATCCGAGTTTGGGGTTGGCTTACGATCACCTCCACCGCACCGGAAGTCGTCATGTGGGTTCCGGATTTTGGCGGCTGATTGACGGTGACGGCGACGCCGTTCGAACCTGCAACAAAGCCATACATAGCGGTTGCGGCGTTTGCCTCGGTCCCTATTCCAGTGGAGTTGCCTTGTATGTAATAGGCGATCGCAGCACCGATGGCTCCAGAATCTGCAGCGCTCTGCATGTGCTGATGTGTGTAATACTGGAGACCCGTTTCGGTCCCAAGGCCTACGAATCCGAGCAGCACCGGCATGGTCAGTCCGGTGATCACGGCATAATTCCCGGATTGCTCGCGAACGAGGCAGTAAAGGAGGCCTGTCACCCCCAGGAGTCGGTAGCGGCAAGAGAACTTGAGTTTTCTGAAATACCCACGCGGGGCTGCAACAAGCTCTGTTCCGAGCGAAGTCATGGTGCCGTGTCCGGATGATGTTGCGATTGGCTTCTAGATGCAACACGCGCCCTAACATATCGGTACAAATGGTCGATAACCTTTTAGACAAGTAATTCCGGATCGACGGTCGCCGGCACCTGCTGGTCCGCCGACGTTCGTTCTACCCCTAAAAGCTGCCATGATGTTGAGGTCCGCGAACGACAGAGAAGTGCCAGAACCCGACTCATGCCGCGCAACAATTCCGCCGGGACGGGAACTCCGGTTGTCTCTCGCAATATCGCCGGGGCGGCGAACGAATGCAGCGTCATCATATCCGCCGGCAACAGTGCGATCACGTCGGGCAGTCT
>WNFH01001785.1_pt1 | contig 14756 bp, 12 predicted proteins | sample 5400411 | NCBI WGS metagenome assembly WNFH01 (sample SAMN13153347, study PRJNA577476) | soil metagenome | isolation source: 200 cm saprolite under Douglas fir tree site 2 hole 3 | place: USA:California | collected 2015-04-18
TGCAGCTTCTTGCCGCCGGTGATCGCGCCAACGCGCTCGGCGAAGTTCTCCTTGCTGTAGTTGACGACATGCTCTGCGCCGTGGGCCTTGGCGAGCGTCGCCTTCTCCTCGGAACCCACGGTGCCGATGACCGTGACGCCGAGCGTCTTCAGCCACTGGCAGGCAATCATGCCGACGCCGCCGGCGGCGGCGTGCCATAACACCGTGTCGCCGCGCTGCACCGCGTAGGTGGTGTGGATCAGGTAATGCACCGTCATCCCTTTCAGCATCATGGAGGCTGCCTGCACGTCGGTAAGGCCGTCCGGGATCTTCACCAGACGATCGGCCGGCACGACGCGCACTTCGCAGTAAGAGCCGGGCAGCCCGGTGTAGGCGACCCGATCGCCTTTCTTCACGTCGGTGACGTTCGGGCCGACGGCCTCGACCACGCCTGCGCCCTCGTTGCCCGCCACCTGCGGCAGCTGCATCGGGTACAGGCCCGAGCGCTGGTAGGTGTCGACGAAGTTGACGCCGATCGCGGTGTGGCGCACGCGCGCCTGGCCTGGACCCGGCTCGCCGACCGGCACCTCGTCGATCTGCAGCACCTCGGGAGCGCCGGTCTTGTGGAAACGAACAGCCTTGGGCATCTCTCATTCTCCTTTTGTGTTGGGGTCTTTGGCGGGCTCGGTCACAGAGCGCATAGCCTGCAACGCGGCGCGCTGCAATTCCAGTCCCTGGATCGAGAATTTCACCATGTTGAGGTTCATGTTGAGCCAGGCCTCGATCGAGCGCAGGTCGGCGATGCGCTTGTCGAGCTCCCGCGGGTCGAGCGTCGGCATCGCCATGCCCGGCAGCGGCACGCCGAGCGGGCCCCACAGGCGGCGGAACATCTCGAACGGGTCCTGCGGCGGCTTCTGCTCGCTCATGTCGCGTCCTTCGCTTCGGGTTCAAATAGCGCCCTCACCTCGGCCTCGCGGCTCACGGTGTCCTCGTAGCCGAGGTCGATGAGCGCGCGGCAGAACGATTCCTCGAACAGCAGGTAGCTCGCAAGGTTCGAGCCCGAGCGGTTCAGCGCGCCGATCGGCCGCAGGATGAAGCGCACCGTCGCCGGCAGCTCGTGCAGGAAGCGCGCGGCGATGCGCTCGATCGGCTGCGAAGGCGCGATGAACAGCACCTTCACCGGGCGCAGTGCCACGCCCGAGTCGCCGAGACGCTCCGGCGGGATCAGCTTGACCGTGCGGTTGATCCGCTCCATGCGCTCGATGTCGACCGCCAGGCTGTCGAGGAAGATCGAGTTGAGCGCGTGGCCCGCGATCTGCGCGAGCGACGGATAGACGCTCGAGCGCGCGCGGTTCTGGTCCTGCGTCTGGCGCCCGGTGCCGACGATCAGCACGCGGTCGGCGCCCAGGTGCAGCGCCGGGCTCACCGGCGCGATCTGGCGCATCGAGCCGTCGCCGAAGTACTCGCGGTTCAGTTTCACCGCCGGGAAAATGAACGGCAGCGAGGACGAGGCGAGCAGGTACTCGAGCTTGAGGCTGACCCCGGCGCCGATGCGCTGGTTGCGCTCCCAGCCCTCGACCCCGCTGCCGCCCTGGAAGAACGACACGCTCTGGCCCGAGGTGTAGCCCGAGGCGGTCACGCACACCGCGTACAGCGCGCCCGAATCGATATGGGTTTGAATCCTCTGAAAATCCAAATTCTTCTCCAGCATCTGCGCGAGCGGCTCGTTGTCGAGCAGCGACACCGGGTTGTGGCGCGAGATGAGCATCATCGCGCTGAGCCAGCGCGCGCCGCTCTTCAGGATGCGCCAGGCGTCGGTGCGGTAGATGTGCTCGCAGCGCATGTGCTCCCACACCTCGAGCAGGTTGCCGACGGCGCGCGAGAAGTTGTCGGCGAACACCGCGAGCGTGGCGGCGTTGATCGCGCCCGCGGAAGTGCCGCAGACGATCGGGAACGGGTTCTTGACCGGGTTGCCGAGGATGTCGCGCACCGCCTTCACCACGCCCACCTGGTAAGCGGCGCGCGCGCCTCCCCCTGTCAACACCAGCCCGGCCCGCGGCTTGATCCGGCTCGCCGGGAATGGCGCCACGTTGGTGGCCGCGGTATCCATTTCCTTTAGAACAGGCATTGCTCCTGCCCGCGCGGGGCGTTCGCGTCGGCGACCGTGACCGCGGTCATGTTGACGATGCGGCGCACCGTGGCGGACGGCGTCAGGATGTGCACCGGGCGCGCCGCGCCGAGCAGGATCGGGCCGATGGTGACGCCGCCGCCGGAGGCCGTCTTCAGCAGGTTGAAGGCGATGTTCGCCGCATCCAGCGTGGGCATCACGAGGAGGTTCGCTTCTCCGCGCAAGCGGGAGCGAGGGAACACCCGCAGGCGGATCTCCTCCGAGAGCGCGGCATCGCCGTGCATCTCGCCGTCGACCTCGAGCTGGGGAGCGCGCTCGGTGATGAGCTGCAGCGCGCGCCGCATCTTGGCGGCCGAGGGGATGTCGACCGAGCCGAAGTTGGAAGCCGACAGCAGCGCCACCTTGGCGGTGAGGCCGAAGCGCTTCATCTCCTCCGCGGCGAGCAAGGTCATCTCGGCGATGTTCTCGGCGTCCGGGTCGGGCGTGACGTAGGTGTCGCAGATGAACAGCGTGCGCGCTTGCAGGATCAGGGCATTCATCGCCGCGTAATGGCGCACGCCGGGACGCAGGCCGATCACCTGGTCGACGTAGCGCAGGTGCCGCGCGTGCGTGCCGGAAGTGCCGCACAGCATGCCTTCGACCTCCCCCTTGTACATCATCATTGCGCCGATCAGCGTGTGGCGCAGCCGCATCTCGATGCGCGCGTAGTCGGGCGACACGCCCTTTCTCTCGGCAAGCTGCTGGTAAGTGGTCCAGTAGTCGCGGTAGCGCGAATCGAACTCTGGATTCACCAGTTCGAACTCCTTGCCCGGGCGCACGCGCAGCCCGAGCCGCTCGAGGCGCTGCTCGATCACCTGCGGCCGGCCGATCAGCGTCGGCCTGGCCAGCCCCTCGTCGATGACGATCTGCACCGCGCGCAGCACGCGCTCGTCCTCGCCTTCCGCGTACACGACGCGCCGCGGCGCCGCTTTCGCCGCGCTGAACAGCGGCTTCATCACCAGGCCCGAGTGATAGACGAACTGCGCCAGCGATTCTCGGTAGGCGACCAGATCGGAGATCGGCCGCGTCGCCACGCCGGAATCCATCGCCGCCTTCGCCACCGCGGGCGCGACGCGCGCGATCAGGCGCGGATCGAAGGGCCGCGGAATGATGTACTCGGGCCCGAAGCTGATCGATTCGATGCCGTAGGCAAGCGCGACCTGCTCCGAGGTCTCGGCCTGGGCGAGCTCGGCGATGGCGTGCGCGGCAGCGAGCTCCATCTCGGTGTTGATGGTGGTGGCGCCGACGTCGAGCGCGCCGCGGAAAATGAACGGGAAGCAGAGGACGTTGTTGACCTGGTTGGGATAGTCCGAGCGGCCGGTGGCGATGACGCAGTCCGGCTTCGCCGCCTTCGCCAGTTCGGGAAGGATCTCGGGCTCCGGGTTGGCGAGCGCGAGGATCAGCGGCCGCGGCGCCATCTTCTTGACCATCGACGGTTTCAGGACCCCGCCCGCCGACAGCCCGAGGAATACGTCGGCCCCGGCGATCACTTCGTCGAGCGTGCGGGCGCGCGTGTCCTTCGCGTAGCGCTCCTTATCCGGGTCCATCTCCTCGCGCCGGCCCTTGTACACCACGCCCTTGATGTCGGTCACCGTGATGCTGGCGAGCGGCAGGCCCATCTTCACCAGCAGGTCGAGGCAGGCGAGCGCCGCCGCGCCGGCGCCGGAGGTGACGAGCTTCACCTCCTCGATGCGCTTGCCGACCACCTTCAGGCCGTTGAAGATCGCCGCGGCCACCGTGATCGCGGTGCCGTGCTGGTCGTCGTGGAACACCGGGATCTTCATCCGGCTGCGCAGCTTGCGCTCGATGGTGAAGCACTCCGGCGCCTTGATGTCCTCGAGGTTGATGCCGCCGAAAGTCGGCTCGAGGGCGGCGATGATGTCGACCAGCTTGTCGGGGTCGCGCTCGTCGAGCTCGATGTCGAAGCAATCGATGCCGGCGAACTTCTTGAACAGCACGCTCTTTCCTTCCATCACCGGCTTGGCGGCAAGCGGCCCGATGGCGCCGAGGCCGAGCACCGCGGTGCCGTTGGTGACCACGGCGATGAGGTTTGCGCGCGAGGTCATGTCGAACGCCTGTGCCGGGTCGCGCACGATCTCTTCGCATGCCGCCGCGACGCCGGGCGTATAGGCAAGTCCCAGGTCGCGCTGGTTGGTGAGCTGCTTGGTCGGAAGAACGGAGATCTTGCCCGCGGGCTTGCGCCGGTGATACTCGAGGGCGTTCTTCTTCAGTTGTTCATCCACCAAAAAATTATAATCCCGGACCGTCATGCTCAGGCTCACGGCGCGCCGCGCAGCAGAAATCGAACCTTTCGAAGTCATGGACGTGCTCGCGCGCGCGCACGCGCTCGAGGCCGAGGGGCGCCGCGTGGTGCACATGGAGATCGGCGAGCCGGACTTCACCGCGCCGGCGCCGGTGGTCGAGGCGGGCGTGCAGGCCCTGCGCGACGGCCTGACCGCCTACACGGCGACGCTCGGCCTGCCCAAGCTACGGGAAGCGATTGCCGGGCACTATGCGTCGAAGTTCTCTACTCAAGTAGAGCCTGCAAGAATCGCCGTCACCTCGGGAGCATCCGGCGGCCTGCTCACGGTCGCAGCGTTGTACGTCGACGCGGGCGACGAGATCCTGGTCCCCGACCCCGGTTACCCGGGGTACCGGCACTTCGTGCGCGCCTTCGAGGGCGTCGCGCGCACGCTCCCGGTCTCGGCGGCCGGCAATTTCCAGCCGACGCTCGAGATGGTGCGCGCGGCATGGGGCCCGCGCACCAAGGGCCTGCTCCTGGGCTCGCCATCGAATCCGACAGGGACTTTGATTGAAAAATCTGAGCTGGCACGCATCGCCGGCTTTATCGCCGAGCGCGGCGGCGTGCTGCTCGTCGATGAGATCTACCAGGGCCTGGTGTACGGCACCGAGCCCTGGAGCGCCTTCGGCTTGCCGGGCGAGGTGGTGCTGATCAACAGCTTCTCGAAGTACTTCTGCATGACCGGCTGGCGGCTCGGCTGGGTCGTGCTCCCTCAGAGTGCAGTGCGCAGCTTCGAGAAGCTGGCGCAGCACCTGTTCATCTCCGCGCCCGCCGCCGCGCAGCACGCCGCGTGTTCCGCCTTTTCTCTGGCGTCCGTGCAAATCCTCGAGGAGCGAAGAAGCGAATTCGCAAGACGGCGCGACTTCCTGGTCCCGGCGCTGCGCCGCGCGGGACTGTCGATCCCGGCGGAGCCGCACGGCGCGTTCTACGTGTACGCCGATTGCGGTGGCGACGCCAAGCGCTTCAGCCTCGATTTGCTGCAGAAGGAAGCCGTCGCCGCCACGCCCGGCGTCGATTTCGGCGCGAACGGCACAGCGCGCTTCGTGCGCTTCGCCTATACGCGCAGCATGGACGACCTCGAAGAGGCCGCCGTGCGCATCACACGCTTTGTTTCTTCGCTTTCTGCCTGAACACCTCGAGGCGGGCGCGCTCGGCGAACACCTTCGCGGCGTACTGCGATGTCGGCTCGTCGAAGGCGCCGGCGTACATCTGCAGCGCGGCCTCGGTGTCGCCGAAGCGGCGCAGGTACTCGCGGAGGATCCTGGCGCCGACCACGATGTTGACCTCGGGCTCGAGCACCGCGTGCTCGCCGCCATGGTCGCTTAGCTTGTCGAGATGGAACTTGGGCATCACCTGCATCAGACCCTTGGCGCCCACCTGGCTCTCCGCCACCGGGTTGTAGCGCGATTCGACCGCCATCACGGCCAGGATCAGAAGCGGGTCCACCGCGTATTGGTCGCCGGCGCGGTAGGCCGTCGAGACGAACCCCGCCACCGCCTGCTCGGAGACGCGGTAGCGCTTGGCGATGAACTCGGTCACGAGACGCTGCTCGCGCTCGCGCGGCGTTTCTGCCGCCGCCTGGATCGGGCCCGCAGCGATGCGCGCGGTCTTCATGGCGTCGCCGTCCAGGCTGGGAAGAGTCTTGACGAGGGAATCGCGCTGCAGCGGCAGGAACAGGGTCCCCGCCAGAGCAGCCAGCCCGACCATGGCCAGCAAGGTCTTGGCCGATTCGTAAGCGCGAACCGCGGCGGCGCGAAGCACTAGCGTCGAAGTGTTCATCTACACCTCCGGCTTGTTGCAACTTGGGACAAAGCTTGCCTTAAAAACCCGCCAGAAGTGCTTGCGGTTTTGTTTTGCCGCCAGCACAGATGTTGTGACGCAGCATATCGGCATTCTGTGAAGAAATACCAATATTGTCAATAACTTCTGAAGTTGATGCAGTGCGGAATGACCGTTTGCAAAAGGCTTGTTTCGACAATTGTTTTCAAGTTCGCAAAGACTCGGCGGGCGTCGGTAGAATGCCCCTGTGGTGGGTTCCGGCGCCGGCCGGAATCGGAGGAAGCCTCGCGGACCGGCCCAAGTCTCCGATCTTGGGCCGATTGACCAAGCCGGTCCGCTGAGCTTCGAGGGCTGGCGGGGGGCTTGCGCCCCTCGCCTCATTTCCCTCAGGTCCCGGTTACGGCCGGGAACCGGTGGGAAACGGCCACGCGGCCGCTGGATTCAGCGCGGTTCTCGCGCCTGGAGTCGCAGCGGTGGACGGCGGTGAAGCAGGTGCCGGCGCCGTCGGTGCCGCAGGGCTGGCCTGAGTGGTGGCGGCTTGCTTCGCCTTTTTCTTTTTTCCCGCCTTTTTCTTCTTCTTGGCGGATTTCTTTTTACCTGCCGCCTTTTTCTTACCAGCTCTCTTCAATGACTTCTTCTTCTTTTTTGATGCTTTCTTCTTCTTCTTTTTCTTTCCGCCTTTTTTCGCTTTTTTCTTCGCCATTCTCAATCTCCTTCAAGGTTGTTGAACAAAAGAAGCCCGGCCTTGCCGGCCCGGACTATCCAACCGCCGACGGAGGCTTTCGCGCGCCGGCATGCTGAATTGGGTGCATCGCGCTTCTTGACGCGACGTCATGATAGAGGATGTCGGGGTCGAGCCGGATGCCGCCCTCCCAGGTGACCGTCGCCGTCTCCGGGTCGACGCTGACCTTTTCGAACTCGCGCACGTCGCGCCACAGCTGGAAGGCGCCGATCTCGAGGAGATTGCCGAGGAACACGCTGCCCTCGAGGCCGTCCTCGAAACGCAGCCACAGCCGGTAGTCCTCTTCCGCCTTGCACGCGGTCACTCGGTGCATCTCGCTCCAGTGCTCTTGCACGGTTTCATCCCCCTGGTCTAGTCCCAACTCAGCGCGCCGCCGGTCTGATACTCGATGACGCGGGTTTCGAAGAAATTGCGCTCCTTCTTCAGGTCGATCATCTCGCTCATCCACGGGAACGGGTTGGCCGCCCCCGGATAGAGCGCGTCGAGCCCGATCTGCTGGCAGCGCCGGTTGGCGATGAAGCGCAGGTACTCCTTGAACATCGGCGCGTTCAGCCCCAGCACGCCGCGCGGCATGGTGTCCTCCGCATAGCGGTACTCGAGCTCGACCGCGCGGCGGAACAGCTCGCCGATCTCGTCGCGGAACTGCGGCGTCCACAGGTGCGGGTTCTCGAGCTTGATCTGGTTCACCAGGTCGATGCCGAAATTGCAGTGCATCGACTCGTCGCGCAGGATGTACATGTACTGCTCGGCGGCCCCGGTCATCTTGTTCTGCCGCCCGAGCGACAGGATCTGGGTGAAGCCGACGTAGAAGAACATGCCTTCCATGAGGCAGGAGAAGACGATCAGGCTGCGCAGCAGCGCCTGGTCGTTCTGCGGGGTGCCGGTGACGAACGCGGGGTCGGTCAGCGTGTCGATGAACGGCACCAGGAACTCGTCCTTCTCGCGGATCGACGCGATCTCGTGGTAGGCGTTGAACACCTCGCCCTGGTCGAGATCGAGGCTCTCGACGATGTACTGGTAGGCGTGGGTGTGGATCGCCTCCTCGAACGCCTGGCGCAGCAGGTACTGCCGGCACTCGGGTGCCGTGATGTGGCGGTAGGTCCCGAGCACGATATTGTTGGCGGCGAGCGAGTCGGCGGTGACGAAGAAGCCGAGGTTGCGCTTCACCAGCCTGCGCTCGTCGTCGGTGAGGCCGTTGGGATCCTTCCAGAGCGCGATGTCGCGGCTCATGTTGATCTCCTGCGGCATCCAGTGGTTGGCGCAGGCGGCGAGGTACTTTTCCCAGGCCCACTTGTACTTGAACGGCACCAGCTGGTTGACGTCGGCCTTGGAGTTGATGACTTTCTTGTCCTCGACCGTCACCCGGCGGAAGGCGGCCGGCGCTGGCCCTTCGGTGCCGGCGCTACGCGGGACGAAGCCCGGCTGCACGGCGAGTTCCTCGAATTTGAGCATGGCGCCGCCTCCCTATCTCTCGTTCTTGTTGGTGCGAAGCGCCTGCGCGAGCAGCAACGCTTTCAGGCTGGGCGTTTCCGGCATCGGGGCCGGGTGGTTGAACTCCGGCCGGTATTCGCGCGCGATCTGCCGCTCGACGGCTTCGCGCTGCGCCGGGGTGGAAAAGGACATTCCGTACGTCGCGATGTAGAGGTTCCAATCGGTGCCGCCGATCGCGAGCCACTCGCGGTAACGGGGATGCCCGGTGAGGAACTCGCGCGCCGAGAAATCTTCCGCCTGCCCGAAGTGGAGCGCGCGGAAGGTGAGAAGGCGCCAGCCGGGCACCATCACCGCATACAGCCCGGCGGTGCGCGGCGCCGACCACAGAGGCAGGAGGAACGGCCCGGTGAAGGGGCGGCCGGCGAGCGTGATCACTGGCACGCCTCGCAGTCCGGGTTTTCCACGGCACAGATGGCCGCGTCGGCCGCAGACTGCGCCTTGATGCCGCCCGCCGCCGGTACCGCGTTGAGCTGCCCCGCCTTGGAGGTCGATTTCTCGGCATGGGTCGCGCCCACGGCGCGCAGGTAGTAGGTGGTCTTCAAGCCGCGGAGCCAGGCGAGCTTGTAGGTCTCGTCGAGCTTCTTGCCGGAGGCGCCCGCCATATAGATGTTGAGCGACTGCGACTGGTCGATCCATTTCTGCCGGCGCGCCCCGGCCTCGACCAGCCATTTCGGCTCGACCTCGAAGGCCGTGGCATAGAGCCGCCGCAGCGCCGCCGGCACCCGGTCGATGCGCGCCAGGTTGCCGTCGAAGTACTTCAGGTCGGCGATCATCACCTCGTCCCACAAGCCGGCCTTCTTCAGGTCGACCACCAGGTACTCGTTGACCACGGTGAACTCGCCCGAGAGGTTCGACTTCACGAACAGGTTCTGGAAGGTCGGCTCGATCGACGCCGACACGCCGACGATATTGGCGATGGTGGCCGTGGGCGCGATGGCGATGCAGTTGGAATTGCGCATGCCGTGGCGCTTGATGCGCGCGCGCAGCGCATCCCAGTCGAGGTGCGATGAGCGGTCGAGCTCGACATAGCCGCCGCGCTCGGCGGCAAGCAGATCCAGCGTGTCGCAGGGCAGGATGCCGCGGTCCCACAGCGAGCCGGGGAACGTCGAGTAGCGGCCGCGCTCCTCGGCGAGCTCGGTGGAGGCCCAGTACGCCGCGTACGCGACCATTTCCATCGAGCGGTCGGCGAATTCCATGGCCTCCTGCGAGGCGTAGGGAATGCGCAGTCTGTGCAGGCAGTCCTGGAAGCCCATGATGCCCAGGCCGACCGGGCGGTGGCGCTTGTTGGAGTCATGCGCCTTCTTGACCGCGTAGTAGTTGATGTCGATGACGTTGTCGAGCATCCGCATCGCGGTGCGGATGGTGTTTTTCAATTTCGAAAAGTCCAATCCCGCATCGGTCATGTGGGCGACGAGATTGACCGAGCCGAGATTGCACACCGCGATCTCGTCCCGCGAGGTGTTGAGCGTGATCTCGGTGCACAGGTTCGAGCTGTGCACCACGCCGACGTGCTGCTGCGGGCTTCTCAGGTTGCAGGGATCCTTGAACGTGATCCACGGATGCCCGGTTTCGAACAGCATCGACAGCATCTTGCGCCATAGCTGGACCGCGGGAACCTTCTTGTAGAGCTTGAGCTCGCCGCGCGCCGCCTGGTCCTCGTAGCGCAGGTAGGCTTCCTCGAAGGCTTTGCCGAACTTGTCGTGCAGCTCGAGCACGTCGGACGGGCTGAACAGCGTCCAGTCCGCGTTCTGCATCACGCGCTTCATGAACAGGTCCGGGATCCAGTTCGCCGTATTCATGTCGTGCGTGCGGCGCCGGTCGTCGCCGGTGTTCTTGCGCAGCTCGAGGAACTCCTCGATGTCGAGGTGCCAGGTCTCGAGGTAGGAGCAGACCGCGCCTTTCCTCTTGCCGCCCTGGTTCACCGCCACTGCGGTGTCATTGACCACCTTGAGGAACGGCACCACGCCCTGCGATTTGCCGTTGGTGCCCTTGATGTGCGAGCCGAGCGCGCGCACCGGGGTCCAGTCGTTGCCCAGGCCGCCGGCGTATTTGGCGAGCAGCGCGTTCTCCTTGATCGCCTCGTAGATGCCGTCGAGGTCGTCGGACACCGTGGTCAAGTAGCAGCTGGAGAGCTGCGAGCGCTGCGTTCCGGCGTTGAACAGGGTCGGCGTCGAGCTCATGAAATCGAAGGTCGACAGCACGTTGTAGAACTCGATCGCACGCTGCTCGCGGTTCTTCTCCTTCAGGGCGAGGCCCATCGCCACGCGCATGAAGAACACCTGCGGCAGCTCGATGCGCCGGCCATGCACGTGGAGAAAGTACCGGTCGTACAGCGTCTGCAGGCCGAGGTAGCCGAACTGCAGGTCGCGGCGCGCGTTGAGAGCCTTTCCCAATTTATCTAAATCAAAGCGAGCCAGCTCGGGCTCCAGCAGCTCGGCGGCGATGCCACGCTCGATGCATTGCGGGAAGTAGGCGGCGTAGCGCGTCTCCATGTCCCCCTGGCTCGCTTCCTCGCCGAGGACCTCGAGCCGGATGATGTTGAGCAGCAGCCGCGCCGTGACATAGCTGTAGGCCGGATCCTTCTCGATCAGGGCGCGCGCGGCGAGCACCGCCGACTTGCGCACTTCGTCCATCGGCACGCCGTCGTACAGGTCGCGCAGCGTCGCCTCGAGGATCGGCTCGGGAAGGGCGTCGGCGAGGCCCTCGCACGCGGCGACCACCAGGCGACGCAGGGCGTCGCGCTGCAGAGGTTTTCTCTGCCCGTTCTCGACCACCTGCAGCTCGGCGTCAGCGGCGCGCTCGTGCGCCTTCTCCTGGGAACGCGCCTTGGCGCGCTCTTCGCGATACAACACATACGCGCGGGCGACGTCGTGCTCGCCCGAGCGCATCAGCGCCAGCTCGACCTGATCCTGCACGTCCTCGATGTGGAAGGTGCCGCCTTGCGGCTGGCGGCGCATCAGCGCGCCGATCACCGCCGCGGTGAGCGCGACGACGAGCTCGCGGATGCGCGCCGAGGCGGCGCCCTGGCTGCCGTTCACCGCCAGGAACGCCTTGGTCATCGCCACCGTGATCTTGGCCGGCTCGAAGCCGACCACCGCGCCGTTGCGGCGGATCAGCTTGTACTCGGAATAGGGGCTGCGCCCCCCCGTGCTCGACTCAGGAAGGGCTACGCCCAGTGCAGCGCTCGCCGTGGCGTCTTCCTGAGCAATCTGCATTCTCGTGCCTCCCACGTTGTGCTGGACGCTGGCGGACAAACCTGAGCTCACCTACTAGATTTAGTACTCTAGTAGTCCCTTTGGACTAGGTTTAGTGCACTGTAACCCAACGCGGAAACTTTTTGCAAGCTCGCAAAAGCCGCAACGCGAAAAAAAAATTGTCGTGGCGACGCGACGGCGACGTGGCAACGCGATTGACGCGGCGCAACAAAACAACAAGCTGTAGTTCGAGGCGAACTACCGAACACTACATCTAGTCAGCGTGCGAGATCGGAGAGCAGGCGCGCCCAGTCGAAGTGCGCGCCGGGGTCGGCCTTGCGGCCGGGCGCGACGTCGCTGTGCGCGGCGACGTCGCTCAGGGGAAGCGGGCCGCGCAGCGCGCGCACCAGCTCGTTCAGGCGTGCATACTGAATATCTTCAAACGCGCTTTCCTCAACGCCTTCGAGCTCCACGCCGATCGAGAAGTCGTTGCAGCGGCTGCGGCCGCGCCAGCACGACGCGCCGGCGTGCCACGCGCGCCGCTGGACCGGCACGAACTGCAGCAGCTCGCCGCCGCGCCGGACGAGGAAGTGCGACGACAGCTTCAGACCCGCGATGTCGCGGAAATACGGATGCGCGGCGGGGTCCAGCCGGTTGGTGAAGAGGCGCTCGATCGCGTCGCCGCCGTACTCGCCCGGCGGCAGGCTGATCGAGTGCAGGACGAGGAGCGTGATCGCCGTTCCAGGCGGACGGTCGTCGCAATTCGGCGAGGCGAGGTAGCGCGCCTGCGGCAGCAGGCCGTCAGGGTCGATTTTCATCACGGATGCCAAGGCGCTGCATCCGATAGCGCAGTTGCCGGAAAGTGATGCCGAGAAGCTTGGCCGCCGCCGTACGGTTGAACCCGGTTTTCGAAAGCGCATCGAGGATCGCCTTGCGCTCCAGGCCGTCGAGGTAGTCGGGCAGCGTTTCCCCCGAGGTGCCCTCGGCGCGCTCCATGGCCGCCTGCGGCGGCGTGAGCCGCAGGTCCTCGCTGCCGATCTCCTGGCTCGCGCTCAAAGCGAGCGCCCGCTCCAGAATGTTCTCGAGTTCGCGGATATTGCCGGGGAAGCCGTAGCGCATGAGCTCGTCGAGCGCAGCCGGCGTGACCTGCGGCGCGGCGCTGCCGGCCTGCGCCGCCAGGCGCTGCAGGATCGCGACGGCAATCAGCGGGATGTCCTCGCGGCACTCGCGGAGCGGCGGCATGGCGAGCTCGATCACGTTGAGGCGGTAGAACAGGTCCTGCCGGAAGCGCCCTGCGGCCACCAGCGCGGAGAGGTTCTGGTGGGTGGCGCAGATCACGCGCACGTCGACCGGGTCTTCCTGCGTCGCGCCGACCTTGCGCACGCGCTTTTCCTGGATCGAGCGCAGCAGCTTGACCTGCATCGCGAGCGGCAGCTCGGCGACCTCGTCGAGGAACAGCGTGCCGCCGCTCGCCGCCTGGAAGAAGCCTTCGCGGTCCTCCGCCGCGCCGGTGAACGCGCCCTTCTTGTAGCCGAAGAACTCGCTCTCCATCAGGGTATCGGGGATGGCGCCGCAATTGACCGGCACGAACGGCTTGTCGCGGCGCGCGCCGTTCTCGTGGATCAGGCGCGACGCGAGCTCCTTGCCGCTGCCCGATTCGCCCGAGATGTACACCGGCGCCTGGGTGCGGGCGAGCTTGCCGATCAGCTCGCGCACCTGGGCGAGCGGCGCGCTGTCGCCCAGCAGCCGCTGGCCCTTGGCCGGCGCCTCGGCGGGATCGGGCAGCGACAGCGCCGATTTCACCAGGGCGCGCAGCTGCTCGAGACCGACCGGCTTGGAAACGTAGTCGAAGGCGCCCGCCTTGAGCGCGGCGACCGCGTTCTCGGCGCTGCCGTGAGCGGTGATCACGGCCACGGGCAGGTCGGCGCGGAGCCCGGCGATATGGCGCACCAGCTCTAGACCTTCGCCGTCGGCCAGGCGCATGTCGGTGAGGCAGAGGTCGTAGCGATCGCTCTTCAGCCGCTCCTTCGCCTCGGCGATCGAGGCTACGCTTTGCACGCCGAGCCCCATCTTGACCAGCGTCAGCTCGAGCAGCTCGCGGATGTCGGGCTCGTCGTCGACGACCAGGACATTGGCGCCGCGCGACGCGGCGCGCCGCTCGGCGCGCTTCATGCGGCGTGCGCCTCCCTGATCACGATCCTGAAATGCGCTCCCGGCATGTCGTTGACGTATTCGAGCAACGCCCGGTTGGCGGCGCACAGCTCGCGCGCCAGATACAGACCCAGGCCGGTCCCCTTGCTGTCGGTGGTGAAGAACGGCTCGAACAGCTGGCCCTGGCTCGACGGCGGCACTCCCGGGCCGTTGTCGATGACGCTCAATTCTACTCGACCGGCGAAACCGCCCAGCGCGACGCGCACGCTGCGCGGCTCGCCGCGCGCGTAGCGCACGGCGTTGCGCAGCAGGTTCCACATCACCTGGTGGAGGTGCTCGCGGTCGAACTCGATCCAGGCTTCGCGCGTGGCGCCGACGCTCAGGCGCGTGGCCGGCACCGACTCGTTGGCAACGAACTCGGCGATGAAGCCGGGCAGCCAGGCATCGAGGCGGATGCGCTCCGCCGAGATGCGGTCGCGGCGGTTGAGCTGCAGCACGTCGGCCACCAGCCGCTCGAGCCGCTGCGTGTTGTCGTGCACGATGCGGGTCAGGCGCTCGCGGTCGTCGTCTCGCTTCTCCTCGTCGAGAAGCTCGGCCGCATGGCTGATCGCCGCGAGCGGATTACGGATTTCGTGCGCGATGTTGGCGGTCAGCCTGCCGAGCGCGGCGAGCTTGAGCTGCTGCGCCTGCTCGCGCGTGCGCGTCATGTCCTCGATGAACACTACGCTGAACTGCTCATCGGTGCCCGTGTCGAGCAGCCGTAGCCGGATGTCGCGCCCGAGGAGGGCGAGGTCGGCGGGCCCGCCCGCCGCCGCGTCGCCCGAGCGCCAGGCGCGCCAGCGCCCGGCGAAGCCCGGCATCAGCTCGGCGATCCCCGCGCCGAGCGGCCTCTCGGCCGCGAGCAGGCGCTGCGCCTGCGGGTTGTGCTGCAGGACGCGGCCATCGCGGTCG
>WNFH01001786.1_pt1 | contig 14751 bp, 16 predicted proteins | sample 5400411 | NCBI WGS metagenome assembly WNFH01 (sample SAMN13153347, study PRJNA577476) | soil metagenome | isolation source: 200 cm saprolite under Douglas fir tree site 2 hole 3 | place: USA:California | collected 2015-04-18
GGGCAGCACGCAAAGGCCTAGATCCGAAGGTGAGCGATACTTTTGCCGCCGCCTTCCTGAAGCTCGATGCAGCAAAGCCGGATGGCAAGGTTTTGCTTGACTTGCTGAATGCAACAAAATATGTGCGCGCCGAGGATTCGAGTTACGACAGGCTTCGGCAGGCAGCCCGCGAAGAAGGTCTTCTCAAGTGATTTATTCACTCGAAGCCGTGACCAAGTTCTTCCCGCAGCGCCACGAACCGGTGCAGGCACTCAACGGCGTCACGCTGCACGTACAGCGGGGCGAACTGCTTGCGCTTCTAGGCCAGTCCGGCGCCGGGAAGACGACGTTGTTTCGCCTGTTGAACGGAACCTTACGGCCGAGCGCCGGATCTATGCTCTTCGAAGGACAGGACACTGCTTCCTTGTCTGCCAGGGGACTAAGGGCCATGCGTCGACGCGTGGGCACGATTTATCAACAGCACAACCTCGTTCCTTCGCTGACGGCGCTGGAGAATACTTTATGCGGCGCGCTGGGGCGAATGTCTTTCCTGAGCACGCTGCGCAGCGTATTTCAGCCCGCCCAGGCAGACTTGGAGCATGCGATGCATGCCCTTGAGCTTGTCGGTCTGGAGGACAAGCACACCGCACGTGCAGACGAACTCTCTGGTGGCCAGCAGCAACGCCTGGCGGCTGCGCGTGTGCTGATGCAATCGCCTGACGTCATCCTGGCCGACGAGCCTACGGCCTCGCTTGATCCGGAGCTGGCGGAAACCATGACTTCGCTCCTCACTCGACTTGCGCGTGACGGCCGGAAAACCTTGATCATGGCCGTCCACAAAGTGGATTTAGCGCTGCGGCACTTTCCACGCGTAGTGGGGCTTCGCGCGGGCTGCCTTTCGTTCGACGTGCCTCCTTCTAGCGTGCGTGCTGACCTACTGGGCGCCCTCTACGCTCGTGACGCCAGAGGAGCCGGGGAACGCGATGGCGACCACTTCCAGTACCAACTCGGTTGCACTCGGTAGCATCGCGGCACGCCAGCTCTCACAGCTGACGCCCCGCCGCGTCCTTTCTGTCGTCGCGGCGCTTGCCCTGCTGGCTCTCTCCTGGCGGTTTGCGGAAGTGCGCCCTGGCGTTCTCCTCCGACCAGCTACAGCCGCGGCAGTCTGGAAGTTCCTGACGGGTCTCTTTCCGCCCGATGTGTCGGCCGATTTTCTTCGTACTGTGCTGCGGGCAGTGGCCGAAACGATGGCTACGGCCGTGGCGGGCACCTTGCTCTCCATCGCCTTCGCACTGCCGCTGGGCATTCTCGCTACCGCCACGCTGTGGAACCGCGGAGTTTTGGTGGCCGCCGAAGTTGATAGCTTCGCATTCCGGGTTGGCGCCGTGGCAAGCCAGCTGGCTCGCGCCCTGTTGGGTTTTGTGCGGGCCGTGCCCGATCTGGTCTGGGCATTGCTCTTCGTGGCAGCAGTAGGACTCGGGTCCCTCGCCGGCACTCTTGCACTGGCCGTGGCCTATAGTGGCGTGCTCGGTCGTGTTTATGCGGATGTCTTCGAGCATGTGGATCCGCAACCGCTGGAGGCACTGCAGTCCACCGGCGCCACACGCATGCAGATCTTCTTACGCGGGGTGTGGCCGCAGGCTCTGCCCCATCTGACGGCTTACACGCTCTACTCGTTCGAGTGCTGTGTGCGGGCGGCGGCGATACTGGGGTTTGTGGGCGCGGGCGGCATCGGATACGAAATCAGCGTCTCCATGCGACTGTTCGAGTACGGTCAAGTGCTGACTCTCCTGCTCATCTTCATCATGCTGCTCACGGCCACCGACGCGACCAGCCGCTACCTGCGGGCTCGCTCGGTCCAGAGTTCCGCGCGTCTGCACGAAGTTAACGCACAGAGCAAGTCACCCGCTCTGAAGCCGTTTGTGAGCAATTCGCGGAGACTCGTCCTTGGGATGTTGGCCTTGCCTCTGGCGGTGGCCAGTTTTGCGCTTGCCGGCTTCACTCCACACATACTGACTGACGCCGGGCTTGCCACTCGCCTCACGGACTTTGTCGGCCGCATGCTGCCGCCGGACTTAACCTGGGCCTTCATAAGCAGCCTTGGAACAGCTCTAGTGCAGACGATCGCAATCTCATTGATGGGCACGTTGATTGGTGTTGTACTGGCTGTTGTCCTGGCGGTGCCAGCGACTTCCACTTTGGCCCTGGTTCGCAGCGATTCTCCCGGGAGGCATCGGGTCATAGATCGAGTCCTCCGCTGGCTTCTCTTTTGGAGCACGCGATTGGCGCTCAATATCCTACGTTCCATTCCCGAATTAGTTTGGGTGCTAATGTGTATCTTGGCCGTGGGCATCGGCCCCTTCGCCGGTACGATTGCTCTCGGCCTTCACACGGCTGGCGTGCTGGGCAAACTGTACGCAGAGACCATGGAGGAGGTGCCTTTGCGGCCGGTGGAAGCGCTGCATTCGCTCGGTGCGCGTCCCCTCCAAGTCCTGGTGTGGGCTATCTGGCCGCAAGCTCGACCTATGTTGAGTAGCTACACCGTGTTGCGCTGGGAGATGAACCTGCGGGCCTCCACCATTCTGGGGCTGGTCGGGGGTGGCGGCTTGGGGCAGGCGATCTACAACAACGTACAGCTCGGTTTCTACACTCGCCTGAGTACACTTATTCTTTTGATTTACGCTCTGGTTCTCGCCAGCGATTGGATCGGGGAGCGACTTCGCCTGAGTGTTGCATGAAGATGGCCGCCAAGACCGAAAGCGAACGCTTCCAGAGCGGCGCGGACAAGTACGCCGCCTACCTCGAGACACCCGAGGGCCGGTTGCGCTTCGACCTGGCCTTTGCCAACCTGCAGGAATTGCTGCCCCCGCCGCAGGCCACACGGTCGTTGCGCGCTCTGGATCTTGGGTGCGGAACGGGAGCGACCGGTGTGCGCCTGGCGCGTCTCGGCATTCACGTCACGCTGCTGGATTCCTCCCCGGCGATGCTGGATATCGCGCAGCGCGCCGCACGGGAAGCAGGGGTTACTGAGAAGATCGTACTGAAACACGGCGATGCCACCCAAGTGGCGGACCTGTTCCCCATGGGATCGTTCGACATAGTTCTTTGCCACAACATACTGGAATACGTCGACCATCCAAGTGCTGTCCTCTCCGCCGCTGCCCAGGTGATGCGATGTGATTCGACGGGGATCGGGATTCTGTCTATCCTGGTTCGCAATTGGGCCGGTGAGGTTTTCAAGGCCGGCATTCAGGAAGGCGATCTGGGTGCGGCGGAACACAACCTGACCGCTGAGTGGGGACATGAATCTCTCTATGGCAGCAGGGTGCGGCTATTTACAGCAGACAGCCTGCGAACCATGCTGAAAGTAGCGTCGCTCGGGGTGACTGCCGAGCGTGGCGTGCGTATCATTTCGGACTATTTGCCGCCACAGGTTTCCCGCAGCGCTGAGTACGAGCGGATTTTTGAATTGGAGCGCAAGCTGGGCAGTCGGCCGGAGTTTGTTGCAGTCGCGCGCTACACGCAATACCTAGCTCGTTGCGCAGGTCCCGTAACGGAGGACCCTGCATGAACAACGCCATACTCCAGTCTTCATCGACCACATCTCGCGTGGTGGCGCCGGATGCCGGTATTTCGCTAGGGCTCGGGCTTACCAACGAGTGTAATCTCGCCTGTTCCTTCTGCTACCGCGATCCAGCTCGCGCCGACCGTCTCTCCCTGGAACAAGTGAAGTCAGTCTTGGAACGGCTACCCGTGCGCTCGGTGAATCTCGGCACTGGCGAGAACGGCATGCACCCAGACTTTAAGACCATCCTCGCCTATCTACGTACACAACCCATCAAGCTCACGATCACTTCGAACGGCCACAGCGTGGCCGTTCTGGATGATGACGAATTGTGCGCCTTCCACGACATCGAGTTCTCTCTCGATTACCCCACCGAAGCGCAGCAGGATGCACAGCGCGGGCCCGGCAATTGGGCGCTCATCCACCAACAGGCGCAACGCTGCGTCAAGCTGCATGTGCCGGTAACCATCATTGCGGTCATGATGAAGTCGAACTACCTGCGTCTGGCGGATGTGGCACGGGTAGCCAAACGATACGACGCTCCTCTGCGCGTCAATGTGTACCAGTCCGTCCGGTCAGACGTGTATGCGCTGTCGTACGAGGAGTACTGGGAGGGGTTCCGGAGCCTCTTCGCGGAGACCGATGTGATAGCCATTGGCGAGCCGCTGGTTCGAGCTATGGCGGGTGTCCCACCGCTCAGAGGAGGATGCGGCGTTAGCACCGTGCGGGTCACACCGCGAGCCACTACGCAACCCTGCGTTTACTGGCCGGGACCGGGCGAGCCACTGGCTGATTTGATCTTCGCGGGACCTGACGTTCTGAACTCTCCACCCTTCGAGCAGGCCCGGACACTTCCAAAAGCCTGCCAGTCCTGCGAGTTCCGCGACTCCTGCCATGGAGGATGTGCTGGACGACGACACCTGCAGGGCGCGCTGCTGGAGCCTGACTCCTATTGTCCGATCATTCGCGGGGAACGTCCAAGCCTCAAGGTCCGCATGGCCGCCGCCCGCGATCTGCCCAAACTAAACAGCTCCTGTACTACGGTCGTGATTGCTCGGGAAACTGATTCCTGAAAACTCAGTGCAGGAACATTCCGATGGCGATTAGTCCTATTCCAGCTGCAGTGCTCAGAAAGGAGAGGCGCCAGAAGAGCGTCAATTCCGTGAGTAGGGCGATGGAACAGAGCACGATTGAGACTTCCAGAAACAGCTCCGCACTCTCACAGGAGTGCGCTTTACGGCCCTGCAAGTCTGAATCCTTTTCCAGTTTCTGGGCCATGACGCGGGCCTCGTCGGAATCCTTTCTCTGTCCTTCATAAAGCTTGTGGAATTCCTCGGCTGCTTCCTTCTCACCATGCAACTGCGCTATTCGCTCATTGGCCATGTAGATGCGGGCATTGGTATCGTTGGAGTGCGTGTAGGCCCACCAGTCAGCGATCTTGGTCTCGAGCACGACCTTCTGGGTGTTGGCCCTATTAGCTAGCATGGTGGCAATCGCCAGCAGTACCGCGACCACCGCCGTTGTCAGGCCGATTCCCTTTTGCTGCTTCTCATGTGCCTTTTCCACTTGCTCGTGGAGCTCCTGCTTGTGCATGGTGACAAACTAGCACAAGCTCTGTCTGCTGCAGGAACAAGAGAGGTCTCCATGCTAAGTCAGGCTCAACCATTCTCGCGCGTTCGACGGGTTGCTTTGTTGCTCGGCCTCCTTGCCGTCCCATCGGCTGTATTCACGGAGTCGCCGGTCGCGCCCATTCGGCCACAGGCTGTCCAGGCGCAAAGCACCGACAGCATTAGCCGACCCACCAGCCGGCCTTACACAGGGGACCTGTCGGTCTTTGAGGACCCCGAACGAGACAAAAAGCTGCAGGTCAACAGGGTCATGGACTTGCTGGAGATTCACAGCGGCGCCGCGGTTGCCGACATCGGTGCCGGTTCGGGCTGGTTCACCGTCCGTGCCGCACGCCGCGTAGGAAACAGCGGGCGAGTCTATGCCGTCGACATCAATCCTTCCTACCTCGATTACATCAGCGATCGCGCCCGGAAGGACAAGCTGCCCAATATCCACACTATCTTGGGCAAGAGCGATGACCCTCTGCTCGCTCCCAACAGCATCGACGCAGTGCTCCTCATGAAAACTTACCATGAAGTTTCGCAACCCATCGTGCTGTTGCGGCACGTCCGTGCCGCCATGCGTCCTGGCGCCCGCCTAGGAATCATCGATCGCAACGGCAAGGGGGATGATCACGGAGTGAATCGCGATGTGGTGATCGACGAGGCCAAAAGAGCGGGCTTCGCACTGGCCGCGGACTACGATTTCGTCAAGCCTGATGGCGTGGACTACTTTCTTATCTTCCGGCCTTAGCGGACCGCCACGGAACAGCACGAGCCGCCCTCGAATCTCGAGCAACCCTCAAAAAGGTGGCCACGATGCGCGAACTCGCCAGGATGGTTCCCTTGAATGTGCCAGACACCTTGGATTGACCTCCAGCGCGACGGCGATGGTCCACCGGCACTTCGAGGATACGCAGCCGGGTTTGTGCGGCACGCATCTGCATCTCGAGGTTCCAGCCGTAGGTCTCTTCGCGCATGCCCAATTGCTCCAGGGTGGCGCGCCGGATGGCCCGGAAGGGGCACATGTCGGTGTAGCGGACACCATAGAGAAGCCCGAGCAGGAAACCGGCCATCCGGCCTGCCAGTAACTGCTGCGTGTTCATGCTCCCCGATTCGCAATTGCCACGAGCGCGTGAGCCAATAACAAAATCATGGGTGCCAGCGACAATGGGATCCACTAACCGGTACATCAGATCGGGACAGTCGCTGCCGTCTCCGTCGAGGAAGACGACTATATTCGTCTCCGGACTCACAGCTTTTACTCCCGCGCGACACGCGCACCCGTAACCTCGTCGTGGTTCCTTCACTACCCGAGCTCCAGCAGACTGCGCTTGCTCCGAGGTGCCGTCGGTGCTTCCATTGTCCACTACGATGATCTCATCCACGCGCTGGCGTGCAACAGAGCGCACCACGTCTGCGATGGGTTCTTCTTCGTTGAGGGCGGGGATGACAACCGAAATATGCGGCCTTAGCGGCCGTCCGGAAGGATCCGCCTTTCGAGGTTGCGTCGGCACGAACATCCGGTCAGAGGCTCCAACGAAGTCCGCAATTCGCACAAGGCTTGGGCGGCTCATCGCTCAACAAGGCGCGGCGAAACTCCTGGTAACTCTTGCTGTTCCAGATTTCCCGCAGCGTCTGCTGGGTTGCGTCACCCAACGTGAAGCTGTCATATCCCCGCATCGAGAAGGGGGCGATGCAGCAAGGGATGGCACGCCCGTGTGCAGTGAAGTACATCAGCGTCCAAGGGCGACGGCAGAGCGACCATGGTCGATCGGAGTTCTTCTTCCGCAAGCTGGTGCCGGGCTCGGTCGCCCCAGAGGCATTGAAACGGACACCGAGAGTTTGGGCCAAGTCTTCTGCCTCGCGAATCAGCCGGCTCTCTTCGCCGTCTGTCCGCTCGAATAGGGACGACTCCGGCCGTGCCAACCCCTGCCCCTCAGGGAAGTAGACCAGACGCTGCAAGTAGACTTCCGGCACACCGAGATCCTGTGCCAACCGGACGAACGCCGGCAGTTGGGAGAGCGTTTCCCTCAGACCTGTCAGCCAAAGAGAAACCTGCGGCTTATCTATGCTCATCTCTCCCTGCATCTTGGTGAAGGCTCGGACATTGACGACAATGCGGTCGAACATATCGAGGCCACGAACCATCTTGAATGCCGACGGCTCGGCGGCATCGAGGGAGACGCGCAATTCGTCAAGTCCTGCTTCGATAAGTTCTTGGCCCTTCCGCCGGTTAAGTAGCGTGCCATTGGTGTTGAACAGGACGTAAGTGCCACGATCTTTGAGATAGCGGATCATGCGTGGTAGATCGCGCACCATCATGGGCTCGCCCACACCATGAAGCACAACGCGCTCGATCCTCGGAAACTGGTCTACGATCCTCGTGAAGAGTTCCCAGCTCATGTCAGCGGGTGGCTCTAGGTCCTCAAACGTGCGGGGGCAGGTCTCGCACAGCAGGTTGCAGCGATTGGTGGTTTCCAAATAGAGGCAAACAGGGTCGCGATCCACAATTATCTTGAGCTCCGGATCAGCTTGCTCGAAGTAGCGATCCGTCACTCGTGTGTTAACGGAAGGATCAGCGGCCAACATTCACCTCCGCGCCGGACAAGCACCTCTCCTGCGCACGGACCCGCACCAGTGGGAGCAATAGCATGAGCAGGCCAAAAGCCGCGTACAGCAGAGTGTTCAATCGAAATAACACTGGCGCATTCTCGAACAGCAACGCTTCGTAGAGTATAAAGCTGGCCATCGTCAGGTACAGCATCGGCACGTACGGGACCACAGCCAGCAAGAGCAGCGACCACGCAAAATACCAAGGATAGTGCGGTGACAAAAGGACGTAGAACGCCGCGGCCAAGATCGTGGCGCCTTGAAGCCAACCGTGTTCGACCCCCTGCCGAAACACAAGCCATACCGCCAGCCCCAGAATCACGAGAGCTGCCGTCGCCAGGTACGCAGTCGAACTCACCTTATTCTCTCCCACGACGTGTTGGATGACATTGAGCAGGTAAATACTCCAGCCGGTCTTCAGTCCCTCCTCCTGCAGATAACCTGGCAAGAAGCCGAATACACTCGTGCCCAAACTTGCGTACGGAACGTACCCAGCGGCCAGCGTAACCAGAAACGCTAAAGGCATCTTCCAGTCCCAGCGACGGTACAAAGCAGGAAAGAGCAGTGCCGGAAACAATTTGACCAGGGTCGCACCGGCCAATGCAATGCCGGTAAGCGCAGGAAATTTACGCTGCCGCGCCCATAGCGCCACTGCCAAGAGTGCGATCGCGGCGGCGTCTACGTGGCCACTGCCAGCGAACTCCCATACTGTCAGCGGGTGCCAGGCATAAATAAGGACTCGTTGAGCAGGCAAACCTAACAGCACGAGCAAACGGAGGAGCAGCCAGATGGCCACTACTTCGAAGCCCACCATGCAAGTCTTCATCCAGGTCACGGATTCGCTGACCCGGGTTATGCCCAGGAAGATGCTCTGCGCTAGCGGCGGATAAATCGTGTGAGCGTAGTCGCGGCGGTTGATGTGTTGATAGACGGCCCCGTCGCGCAAGCCTTGTAAAGCCGGATCCGCGGGGACGAAGCGGTAAGGGTTGACACCTGCAGCTTGTACGCGGCCGTCCCAGACGTAGCGATAGATATCATCTGAGAGATATGGCGGAGCAAAAAGAATGGTCAGCCGCAACAGCGCAGCGAAGACCAGGATTACTGCCAAAGAGCGCGGAGCCGGACCGTCACGAAGAACGAGCCACACCGCGATCAGATAGACAGCGCCTTGGGCGAGAGCAATAGCAACGAACCACGGGAGCTGTTGCAACCATTGAGGCGAGGTTATCCCGTCCTCCCGCTGCAGGTGCCGCCCCACCAAGTTCAACCCGAGAAGAGTACAGCCGAAAAGAGTCAGAACAATCCAGCGGCGCATCAGACGGCTCGCTCTGCAGTGGGCAGTCCAAAGCCCAGTCTTGGGCCAGCGCCGTCTTTTAGCAGCCGACGAAGATATTGCCGCGTATGTGGCGCGCTGTAGCCGCGAACTCCCTTGTCCCGTAACCTGCCGTTGCCGGAAAACAGTTCCGCGCACAGGCGACGTATGGAGCCGGCATCGTCCACGTCGTACCAGACAGGAAGCAGGCTGGTCTCTAGACCGATCTCGGAGGCGCGCTTGAGGGTTTGGGAAAACACCTTCGCCGTGCTCCACGTAATATCCTCAAAGAGGCGGTGATGAGGCCGCTTTAGACCGATGAGATAATAACCACCATCCGCCGCTTCCCCCAGAACGATCCGGTCGCCGGGCTGTCGAAGGGTGTCTACCGCTTCCCGCAGAACCGCGTGGGGCAGGGTTGGGCTGTCCGAGTTGATCAAACAGACTGTTTCATACCCCGCCAGAAGGAAGTCCTCGGAAGCGTGAAACAGCCGCTCCCCTAGATTCGCTCCTCTCTGCGACAAAAGCCGAAAGCCTTTGGGTAGCTTCCCGTCGAATGCCGATTCTTCTCCTCGCGGTGTGTACGCAGCGAAACCGTGAATCGTGCCACCATCCGACAATTGGGCAATGTTGGCGGTCACGTCCCGTAGGAAACACACGTTCAGCGCTGCGGCTTCTTCCTGGTACAGTGGAGGCACGAGGCGCGTCTTGACGGCTCCTACGCGCGGCGCCTTGGCCATGACCGCGAGAGCGCACGCTCCACGTGGCGCCTTGTGCGGCGAATGGGGATCGAGAAGGGGATAACCTGGGGGCATCGCGGAGACATTCTTTCAGGGAGTATGGGCACAAGACAAGCAACATGTGCAAGGTCTGCAGGAATCCGTGGGATTATTGAAATCTGATTGTTGAATTTTCCTCGATACGCCAACGACGGTTGCGCCGGCGTCGAGCAGTGCCTGCGTTAGGTAGCTTCCAAGGCCACCATTGGCCCCGGTTATAGCGGCGCCCGTGGCGGCGTCCACCAGAGTGACCAGCAGACCAAGCACGCGAGTGCCGAAAAACAACTACCGACCCATGGGATGCGTGAAAAAGCGGAAAGTGACACTCTGCACGATTCAGCGAGACATGTGTGACAGCAGCCAGGAGTGAAACAATGTCGAGGGACCCGCATCTCACGAACAACGCAATGCTCGTCCAGTGCGAATCATGAACGACCTTCTCCAGTGTTCGGTGTGTGAGAATCCGTCCAGCAAAGACCTTCTGGCCGAGGCCCATTGGTATCCGTTCTGGGATCGCGAAGATGGCGCGTGTCCGGCTTGCGTTCAGCAGAACCTCCTGCGAACGTTACTTGCCAAGGGAGACGCGGCCCTCCACGAAGCGATTCAGACGGCATGGCCGCTGGATGCAGAAGCTGCCTTCGGAGTTCTGCCGACCCGCCTTCGCCTGCATGCGGATTCCCGATTCTCCGGCCAAGGCACAACCCTTGCCCTGGTGGACTCTGGCTTCTATCCGCATCCCGATCTAGTGCGGCCACGAAATCGCATTCGTGTTTGGGCTGACGCCACCCATGATCCTGTGTCTGTATTACGCTTTGAGCCAGAGGAGACGCCGAGCTGGCCTGACTGGGATGGTGCGCGCGATTGGCAGTGGCACGGCACGATGACCAGCACGGTGGCCGCCGGCAACGGCTTTCTGAGTCACGGTCTGTATTCCGGTCTAGCGCACTCCGCGGAACTCGTTCTCATGCAGGTGCGTGATTCCGATGGGCACATCTCCAGTGCGAGCATTCAACGGGCTTTGACTTGGCTGAAGGAGCATGGCCCTGATCTTGGTGTCCGCATCGTCAGCCTCTCGGTAAGTGGGGATCCAGTCTCGCCGTTGGCCGGAAACGCCGTGGATGAAGCGGTGGTGGCATTGGTGGAAGCAGGCATCAGCGTGGTGGCGGCTGCCGGCAACGATGGCCAACGGCGCCTGTTACCGCCAGCCACAGCTCCTCTAGCCCTAACGGTGGGCGGAATTGATGACAAGAACGTTTTCAGGCATGAGGAAATTGCCCTCTGGCATAGCAACTACGGTAGCGGCAGCAACGAGGTACCGAAGCCAGACCTCGCAGCTCCAAGCATTTGGGTAGCAGCGCCCGTCCTTCCCAATACTTCGGTAGCCAACGAAGCGCAAGATCTGTTTGTTCGTCGCACGCGAAAGGATCCCGACGCCTACCGCCGCATCGCAGAATTGAAGCTGATCACTCCCCACTATCAGCACGTGGAGGGAACCAGTTTTGCGGCGCCGATTGTAGCCAGTTCGATTGCCTGCATTCTCGAAGCCAATCCCGCGCTTACGCCGCTCCTGGTCCGGGATGTGTTGAAGGAAACTGCTCATCCCGTGCCTGGTGCGGATCGGGAACGTCAAGGCGCAGGAGCACTGGATCCTGGACGGGCCGTGGCTCGAGCCTTAGCGGAGCGGCACGCCCACCTTGCGCGGCATGTGTCGCCAAGTCTGTCGCGCCAGGGGATCACGTTTTCGCTGCACGACCATGCCGCGTCGAGCGTGCAAGTCCTGGGAAGCTGGAATGACTGGCGATCGCCAGGGATCGCCGCCACATCCATCGAGCCGGGATACTGGCGAACACTACCTGTGCACCTGCCGGCCGGGCGATACGGCTACAAATTCCTGCTCGACGGCCAACGCTGGCTCGATGATCCAGACAACCCGCGCAAAGCGCCCGACGGTCTCGGCGGCCTGAATAGTGCCGTGGTGGTTCCGAAGGATGGTCGCCCTCGCGTTTCTGAGAATGACCTGCAGCTATCGATGGGCGCGACACAGATTCGGAGCTAGAAATGGATATCAATCGACTTGTTGAACTGCTGGGAGCTTTGCCCTTTCGTCAGGCGGTTTGGTTGTTTCCTTTCGCGACCGCGCTCCACTTCCTCGAAGAAGCTCCGCAGTTCGCGAACTGGGCAACCAAGTACGCGCTGCCTAGTTACACGCGTCAACGCTGGCGGCGTATCCACGGACTCGGAATGGTATTCGCGATTGCCTTCTGCGCGCTGGCTTCAATTTTTCCGAACCGCTACGTCGTTTTCCTCTTCTTCGCTCTTTGCCTGTCAGAGAGCGTCCTAAATGGCTTGTTCCATGTGGGCGCAACGGCGTTCTCTGGTGTTTATTGTCCAGGCCTCATCACTTCTCTTGTCTTGTATCCCCCACTGTTTTGGTACCTCAGCCAAATTGCTTATCGAGAGGGCCTGTTGACCAATACGCTCGGCCTGGTGGCATTCTTGATCGCTGTGGTGATTCACACCGTGGACGTAGCCACGAGCGTGTTCGGTGTGAAGCTCCAATCACATCGACACACGACTTGAGGCTCGGAAGGCTTCCGCAAAGCAGTATCGGAGCCGTGAGAGATCGAACTGACGCCACGGGTTCTTTGAAGTCAGGCAGCCGGTGCCTTCCGGCGGACCCAATCACTCCAAGGCAGTATGCCAAGGTCGGGCCTCGGCGGATCCGTCAACATCGTGATGAACTCCAGTAGGTTGTTGTCCAGGTCCCGGAAGTAGACCGAGGCGGCAGGCATCCAGGCCAGCACGACGGGCTCCTCAGTTGGGAGGCCGGCAAGATCTCTCGGTTGGATGCCGGCCTTTTGCAATCGCGCCGGCGCCTCATGCAGATCAGAGAGAGCAACTTGGAAGGCCACATGGAGGCTTACATTGATCGGCATACTTCCAGCCTCCCAAAGACCGAGCATTGCCTTCCCGGGGGCACCAATCCAAAAAAAGGCCACCCTGCGCTCAGGAAAGACACGCGCCAGTGGCAGAGCCAGTAGGTCCCTATAGAAAGCGACTGCTCGATCAAGCTCGCTCACGGTGAGATGGGCTTCGAACAAGTCAGCAATGGGGGTCGGATTGGGTCCGAAGACATACATTAACGATAAAATTCCTCCTCGACCCTCTAGTGACAAGCAAACTAAAATGACATGGCCGGCCCTGAAGACTGAATCTTCGTCACTTTTTGCAGCCATCCGAATCTCACACGCAGATAACTGAAGTCTGCGCTTGCGGAGAGTCGCTCTCTCGAACGGCTAAAGGAGTTGGGTCATGGAAGCAGGCCGCCCTTTATTCATCCCTGTGATCCTGGGTACCGCCAGAATGGGCCGGATGAGCCTGCACGCAGCTCGGCTTGTCACCGGGGAACTGGGCAAGTGCGCGGGCGTCGAGACCGACCTTATCGATATCGCAAAGCTTCCCCTACCCACGAACGATGCGGGCGAGGCCATTAAGCAAGCCGACTTCTCCACCAAGATGAGCAGGGCAGATGCCTTGGTCGTCGTGTCACCGGAGTACAACCATGGCTATTCCGGTCTTTTGAAGCATGTCCTGGACAGTTGCCTCAAAGAATACATCCATAAGGCTGTTGGAATCGTGGGGGTGTCGGCGGGGCCGTTCGGTGGGACCCGGGTAATTCAAAACCTGCTGCCCGTGATGCGAGAGCTCGGGCTGGTTACGATTTTCTGGGATGTAAATTTCTCGAGTGTTCAGAAGGTGTTTGCCCAGGACGGCAAACCCCTCGATGAGTCCTACATCCGGCGCATCGATAAGTTTTTGAAGGAACTCATCTGGATGGCGAAGACGCTACGCCAGGGTCGTGAGCAGATATCTCTGGACTGATCTCCGGAGACAAGGATGGCTGCTGTGGCTAACACTGACAAGATGATTTGCCCGCGCTGCAGAGTCGCGATGAACCACCACTGCGACAAGCTTGTGTACACTACGGACCCGCAAGATGCTGGGCAGACCGATCCGAGCCTAGGCGGAATCATCGAGGAGTTTCACACCTGTCCCAAATGTGGCGGTGGCGCCTCGCGCCACGCTTAGGGTACGTCGCAGAGCATCTCCTGAGAGCCTGTCAAATACCGCCAACTACTTCTGGAACATTTCGCTGCTCATTGAATCTCACGAGCTAGGACTTCGGTCTGGCAGCGGCCAGACCAGCTTGTTTCCGGAACAACACCATGAAGAACCGCGCACTCAATCCCGCACATGCCTTGGCTCTTTGCTATGCGGGGATGGTGTGTCTCGCTATCGCGGTAAATCTCATGCCAATATTCCTGACTACCCTCCGGGTGGATCTTGGCGGGAGGGCCGGGCTGACTGATGAGCAGCTCGGTCGCATCAGTGCCATCACCTTTGCCGGGCTGGTTGGGGCATCCTTTTCACTGGCCCCTTGGCCGATCGATGGGGAGGCAAGCCGTTCAGTGTCCTTGGAACTTTGCTGATCGGTGTTGGACTCGCGCTCCTGAGCATCTCACCCGGTTACTCCATGGTCTTGGTTGCGGTGTTCGTCATGGGCCTCGGGGCTGAGATCCTGGACATGGTCCTCAGCCCCATCGTTGCTGCTCTCCAGCCAGACAGCCGTGCGACGGCCTTGAACTGGTTGCATTCTTTCTATGGCATTGGGACCGTGATCACGCTCCTCGTGGGTACGCTCGCATTTCGATTAGGCGTCGGATGGCGCACGATTTCCCTGACTCTTATCTCTCTTCCGCTGCTGGTGGCTTTCGGATTCGTCACCCTCGATTTGCCGCCGCTCATCTCGGACAAAGAAGGCGGCAGGACGGCACTGCGGGATCTCTGTCGCGATTCCTCTTTCCTGGCCGTCAATGTGGCGATCTTTCTTGGAGG
>WNFH01001788.1_pt1 | contig 14745 bp, 14 predicted proteins | sample 5400411 | NCBI WGS metagenome assembly WNFH01 (sample SAMN13153347, study PRJNA577476) | soil metagenome | isolation source: 200 cm saprolite under Douglas fir tree site 2 hole 3 | place: USA:California | collected 2015-04-18
CGAAGGAGTCCAGCGCCTGCTTGACGCTCTGGTCCACCTTGGCGCGCAGCTCCTCGACCGCCGTCTGGCCGGCGGCCAGGACCTCCTTGACCGGGCTGGTCCCTTTCTCCTCCGACCCGCGCAGGAGCGAGGTCACGCCGCGCACCTTCTGCTCGATGTTCTCGCGCAGCGCGTCGGTGCGGCTCTTCATCTCCTCGATGCGCTCGCTGAGCTTGTTGCCGACCTTGTCCTGGTAGAAGACCGCGACTGCCTCGCCGCCGTGCCGGATGATCTCGCGCAAGACGCCGAGCGGCATCTGCGAGCGCTTCTTCTCCTCTTCGAAGATGATCTGCGCCAGCGTGACGGAGGTCAGGTCCTCCTTGGTGCGGTTGTCGAGCACCTTCACCTCGGCCCCGCCCTTGATCATCTGCGCGATCTCGTCGAGCGTCACGTAGCGGCTCTCGACCGTGTCGTAGAGCTTCCGGTTCGTGTACCGCTTGATGACCTTGGGCTCCTTGCGCCCTTCCGGCGCGTCGCTTCCACCCTGGGGGGCCGCTACCTGCTCTTGCTCGTTCATCTGGGAAGCTCCAAGGGCGCTTCTGACGCGAAGCGCCGGACGGGGATTCCCCCACAGGTGCCGGTGTGTGTCAAGGCGCTCCGGAGTGGGTGTTTCCCCTCTGCCGATTTCCTTGTCAGCCTCGCTTTCGCACTGCGAGAATGGGAGCGTGGTCGTCCAGTGCCCGAGCTGCCAGACCCGCTTCCGCGTCGCCGACGAGAAGGTGAGCGACCGCGGCGTCCGCGTGCGTTGCAGTAGCTGCAAAGATGTGTTCTCGGTGAAGAAGTCCGGCGCCGCCGAGCTCGCCTCCTCGGGGACGTCCGGGAACACCATCGACCTCTCCTCGCTGGATCCGCCCGTCGCCCCGGCGCGGCGCGGCGGGACCGGACCGGTCGGAAGCTCGAGCGGCTCGTCCGCCGCGAAGCCGCCCCGCGCCGCTCCCGCGGTCGGCCGAGCGTCGCCGCCGCCCCCGGGGGGGAAGGCCAGCCGCCTCGACGTGGACGACCTGTTCGGCATGGACGAGCTGACTGGGGAGGGGGCGCGGAAGTCCGCGCCCGCATCCGCCAAGGCGAAATCGGGCATCGACTTCGACGCGCTCGACCTGGGGCTCGAGGACGAGCCGCTCGCGCCCGCAAAACCTTCCACTGGCCCGCTCGCCTCGGGCCGGCCGGTCACTTCCAAGACGAAGACCGGACCGATGAAGCAGGAGCCGGCTCCGTCCCGACCGAAGACCGGGCCCGTGCGGGCCGACGAAAGCCCCGCTCCCCGGCCGAAGACCGGCCCCATCGCCCCGCTCACGAAGGTGAAGACCGGTCCCCTGGATGCGGATGGCCGACGCAAGCCGAAGACGGGCCCCGTCCGGGAGGTCGGTGACGGTTCCTCGGGCCTGGAGCTGGACGAACGCGCCCTGGAGAAGAATACCGGGGAAAGCGTGGACCTCTCGCTCGACCCGTTCGAGGGGACCGCCGCGGGCCGGCCGGCCGGCGCGGGCGGCAGGCCCGACTCCAAGCCGATCGAGAAGCCGCGGACGGACAAGCAGTCGAAATCGGGCAAGCAATACAAGTCGATCTTCCAGCAGCCGCCGCAGCCGCCGCCCTCGGCCAAGCGCGAGCTGATCTCCAGCGCGCTCACCGGGCTCGTCGGCGCGGCCCTGGCCGTGGTGGTGGTGCTCGTGGCCGCCGTATCGGACGAAGGATCGGCCGGTTGGCTGGGCTACACGGCCCGCTCGGACGTGGTGGCGACGCGCATCGTCAGCGGCCTGTACGACACCGCCTCGGGAAAGCCGGTGTTCTATGTACGTGGCCGCGTCGAGAACCGCGGGCGCAAGCCGCACGGCCCCGTGCGCGTGGTCGCGGAGCTGGTGGCGGGCGGCGAAACGGAAGGCAAGGCGGAGGCGATCGCCGGGGCCGAGCCCAGCCCGGAGGACGTCTACGCGCTGCGCAGCGCCGCCGACGCGGACAGGCTGCAGCGCACGCTGCTCGGCGCCGACGCGGAGCGCAGGCTCGCCCCCGGCGCCAGCCTCCCCTTCTTCGCGGTGATCGCCGATCCGCCCACCGACCTCCAGCGCCACCGGCTGCACCTCAGGCTCGAGCCGATCGACGCCTGGTCGCCGCCGCGCACCGCCGAGGCGATCAAGTAGCGCGGTGGACGCGGCAGAGCGCATCTCGCGCCTGCTCGGCGCCATCGACGATCTCGAGCTGCGCGCGCGGCGCGCGGCGGAGTTCCTCGGCGAGCTGTCCGAGGACGAGGCGGTCGAGGCGCTCGACGAGCTGCTCCGGCGGACGCACCGCCGCAGCGACCCTCACTCGGCGGCGCTGGAAGGTCTGCTCCGGGGCCTGCACGCCTTCGTCCCCGAGGAGCTGACCGCCCGGCTGCGCTCGGCCGCGGACGCGAAGGGCACCCGGGCGGTAGCCGCGCTGTTCACCCGCAGCAGCGCGGTGCGGACCTTCGATCTCGACAAGGAAGGCTGGGTGGACCGCGAGATGCGCGCGCGCAGCCTCGGCGAGCGCAAGGCGATGGCGCGGGGGCGGAACCGCGACCTGCTCGCCCGGCTCGCGCAGGACCAGGATCCGATGGTGGTGCGCAACCTCCTGGAGAACCCGCGCTGCACCGAGCGGGAGGCCCTGGTGGCGGCCTCTCGCAGGCCGGTCCGGACCAGGGTGCTGCAGGAGGTCTTCCGGTCCCGCCGCTGGGCGACCAACCGGCGCGTGCGCAAGGCGCTGGCGCAGAATCCCTACAGCCCACCGTCGCTGGCCATCTCGGCGCTCGCGATCCTCACCCTGCCCGACCTGCGCGAGATCGCCTCGGACGGGACCATCTCCCCGGAGGTGCGGGTCCAGGCGCGGCTCCTGCTCGCGCACCGCACCGGGCCCGTGGCGGAATGAGGGGAGCGGCCAGTCGCCGCCGTATTCGGCGGCGCTGCGCTTTTCGCCAACGCCGATGCCGTGGGACGTGGTCTGGCGGCTCGAGCGGCCTTACTTCTTCGGCGTGGCGGCAGCCTGGGTGGACTTGTCGGTGGCGGCCGGCTGCTGCTGCGACCCTTCCTCGATCTTCTTGGGCGTGACGTCGATGGCGTCGTCGCCGCTCATCGATCGCTTGAAGTTGCGGATGCCGCGTCCGAGGGCGTCTCCCAGCTGCGGCACCTTGCTCGCTCCGAAGACGAGCAGCACCACCAGGAAGATGAGGAGGAGCTCGCCGAACCCGAGATTTCCCATGTACGCTGCTCCTTCGAGGTGCGCAGGGTGAACGCTAGCACGGGCCGGGCCTCGCCGCAGCAGTTCTCGCGCGCCGGGCGGCCGCTCGTCTGGGCTCACCGCGGCGCGTCGCGGGCCGCCCCGGAGAACACGCTGGCCGCCTTCCGGCTTGCGGCGGAGGTCGGCGCGGACGGCGTCGAGCTCGACGCGCAGCGCTGCGCCACGGGAGAGGTGGTGGTGCTCCACGACGAGTCCCTGGGGCGGACCACGGGTCACGCGGCGCTGCTCGCGGAGACGCCCTGGTCGACGGTGCGCACGCTCGACGCCGGCGCGCGGTTCTCGGAGAAGTTCCGCGGCGAGCGCGTGCCGCTCCTGGCCGAGGTGCTGGCGGAGACGCCGGCCACGCTGCTCGTCAACGTGGAGCTGAAGTGCGATCGCGCCGACGACCGGGGCCTCACCGCCGCGGCCGTCGCGGTGGTCCGCGAGGCGGGCGCGGAGGGGCGGGTGCTGTTCTCGAGCTTCAACCCGTTCTGCCTGTGGCGGGCGCGCGCGCTCGCTCCGGAGGTGCCGCGCGCCTTGCTGTTCGAGCGCGACTCCTCGTTCCTCCTGCGCCACGCGCTCGCCGCGCCCGCGCTGGGCGCCGTCTCGCTCCACCCGGAGGACGTGCTCGCCACGCCGGCGGCGATCCGCTCCTGGCGCCGCCGCGGCTACCTGGTGGCTCCCTGGACGGTGGACGATCCGGATCGCGCGCAGGCGCTGCGTGAGGCAGGCGCGGCGGGGATCATCACCAACGTGCCCGACTTGATGCTGGCCCGGCTCGCTCGATCCTAGAAGGCGAGACCAAGGCGGGCGGAGGCGGTCCAGACGCGGGTGAACTGCGTGGAGATGGTGCCCGATGAGCCGTCGTGCTGGACCGGGTTGGTGCCGAACGCCATGCCGCCTTCGAGGCCGAAGAGCACCGACCCCGCGACCATGCGCACGCCGGCGGCGAAGCGGTGGTAGCGGTTCTCCCAGAATGCGATGCGGTGGAACGACCTGTCGTCCGCGGAGGGATTGGCCGGATCCTCGGCCCCGGGGTTGAAGTCGATGGCGCCGGTGCTCGCGTCGACCAGCGTGATGCCGTACTGCGCGTACGGTTGCAGGCGCACGCTCCCGGCCACGCCGAAGCTCTTGGAGACGAGGATGTCGGCGCCGCCGAAGGACAGGTTCAGCTCCTGCGCTCCGATCAGGTGGCTGGCCCAGGCGCGAAGGGCGACGTCGGGCAGCCCGTAGAGGCCCTCGAGCGCCGCCCAGCGCACCTGCCCGCTCAGGCCCACCGTCTGCGAGCCGGCCAGGAGCGACACCGCCGCGCCCAGCTCGACCGAGCCGCCCAGTCCCTTGCGCACCGTGATCGTCGGAAGGAAGAGCATCTGCGGCGGAGCGCCGGTCCCCAGGGTCCCCTGCGAAGGCCACTCCTGCTCGGACAGGCGCGGGAAAGCCACCTTGGTCCCTGCGCCCACCTCGAACCCCGCCTGGCCGGTGGTCTGCGCCTGGTCCTCGAACGCGGGCGCGAAGGCGAGCGCGAGCGTGGCCGTCATCCGCGCGAAGCGGAACTGCGCGGAGGGATCGCCCGGCACCACCACATTGTCGGCGCCCAGGCAGATCGTGCACACCGTGATGTTGTCGGGGCTTCCCAGCCGGAACAGCTGCAAATCGTTCGTCGCCGCGCGGGCGCCGGCGGAGCAGAGCAGCAGGAAGACGAGCGCAGCGCGCCGCACGTGTCGTGCGTAGCACGGGGCCGGAGCCGGTCAACTTTGCGCCCGCGACCCCGACCCCGACCCCGACCCCGACCCCGACCCCGACCCCGACCTCGACCCCGACCCCGACGCGCTCTTCCGGAAGGCGCCATCCGCCCGGGATCCGGGACGGTGAACGCGCGGGCAGCGCGGCGCGGTCAGTTGATGTTCACCCGGCTGGCCTTGAGCTTCAGGTTGCCGCTAGCCTTGATGCTTGCGTCCGCGTCGACCTTCAGGCTGAAGTTGGTGCCGACGTCGATCTTGGTCGTCTTGGAGGTCTTGATCTCCAGGTCCTCGCAGTCGAGCACGATCTTCTTCTCGGCGTGCAGCTCGATGTCGCCTTCCTTGGCCTCGACGAGGAACTTCTTGGCCTTCACGTCGAAGGTGATGGTGCGGTTCCCGGACTTGTCGGCGATCACGATCTTCTCCTCGCCCGACTTGTCGCAGAGGACGATCTTGTGCCCGGACTTGGTCTGGATCATCCGGGTGGTGTTGTCGTCGGCGTAAGCGGCGGCCATCGGCTTGTCCTTGCCGTTCCACAGCGTGCCGATGACGTACGGCCGGCTGGCCTGGCCCAGCTCGAAGGCGATCAGGACCTCGTCGCCCACCTCGGGCAGCCAGTAGAACCCGCGCCCGGCGCCCGCGGCCGGCTGCGCGACGCGGGCCCAGTCCGACTCGGGGCCGCCAGGCAGGCGTGGGAGCTGCACCTTGATGCGCCCTAGCTTCTGGGGGTCCTTCACGTTGGTGACGATGCCGACCTCGACGCCGTAGCGGTTGGAGTCGTGGCCGGCGCCCGACTCCTTCGACTTCTGCATGATTTCGTAGAACATCGGAGGGCCTCGGCGCCGGCGCTGCTAGAGGATGGGCGGGAGCGTGAGCACCGTGCCGGGCTTCACGTCCTTGGGATCCACGATGCCGTTGGCGTCGGCGATGCGGCGCCACTCGGCCGCGTCGTCGTATTCCTCGTGGGCGATGAGCGCCAGCGTCTCGCCCATCTTCACCGTGCGGCGCTTGCTGTGGTCCGGAGAGTTCTTCTCCTTCGTCGTGGTCTGGTCCTTGGCGGTCTCCCACTCCTTCATGCTCACGGTGGCCACCGCCCGGCAGGCGGTGCCGTCGGAGAGGAACATGGTGAAGCGCATGTTGAGGGTCTCCACCACGCCCTTGAACTTGACCTTGCCCCACTGGAACATCACCACCGGCGGCTGGTGCTTGTCGGGGTCCACCAACGCGTAGTTCTGCAGCTTGTCGGTGTACTCGTGGACGCTCTTCTTCTCCTCGTAGGTGTCGAAGAAGAGCTCGACCGTGAGGATGCGCGGGTTGCCGGAGGTGAACTCGTGCTCGGGGAGGTCCAGGCCCGGCGCCTTGTGCGGCTCCCACTGGACGGTCTTCTGGATGGAGAACTCCTTCGGGTTGAAGAGGACCGTCAGGTCGTCGCCCGACTTGTCGAGGTTGATGATCTTCGCCTTCACGAGCGCCATGGGACTCTTCCTTCCGGAGGGCTAGCCGCCGAAGCGCTCGCGATCGCTCGCGATGCGCCGCCGGATGCGGTGGTAGATGCGCTGCGCAATGGCGTCGACGGAGCCCTCGATCCTGGACTGGCTGACGGCCTCGTCGGCCTTGTGCTCCCCGCCCGGCGCCTGCCGCTGGCGGGCGAGGACCTGGGGGTGGGCGGGCGAGGCGCCTCCGCCCATCGTATGGAGCGGCGGCGGGCTGGGTGGGACGGCGGCGACGATGCGCATCTCGACCGACTGCGCGAGCGCCTTCCCGCGGCGGACCTGCCCGGCCGTGGCGGGGCCGGCGCGGCCCTGCTCGTCCATGGCCACGTAGATCGTCTCGGGCCCGCGCGCGGCGGCAGCGGGCGCCGCTGCCTTGCCGCCGCCGACCAGGCCCAGCGAGACCAGGACGTCCATGCGGCGCTCGATGCCGGACAGCCCTCGCGCCGGCTCGTCGTGGCCCCGGTCCATGCCGCCGCTGAGATCGTCGGCCGGCGCGCCGGCGAAGATCGACCGCCAGATTGCCGCGGCCGAGTTCGCGGCGCGGAAGCCGGAGCGCACGGCGCGCGAGGCGGAGGCGCGCTCCTCCCCGTCCGGCGCGCGGTCGCGCAGCGCGCTCGACCACCACAGCGGCGCCGCGACGTACCGGAAACGCATGCCGGTGGGGATCGAAGGAAAATCCGGCCGTGGGAAGGGTGCCAGAGCGACGCCGCCCACCGCGGTGGTCGCCGGCCGGCGGAGCTCGCCCGAGTAGGTCCACGGGACGTATCCACCCGCCGCCCCGGGCAGAGCGCCGCTCCAGGCGCCCGGCGGCAGGCCCTCGATCCCGGACGCCGAGGCGACCAGGATGCCGTCCGGTGCGGTCGAGCCGGGAACGGCCGCCGCAGCGCGCAGCTCGGCGCCCGGAAGACCCGAGGAGAACGGGCCCAGCGACGGCCGGGGCGGCAGAGCGCGACCTTCCACCTCGCCGGCGAGGCGCATGGCCGACCGCACGGCGCCTGCCATCGATCCGCTCGCCGCGGCCGCCGGAGCTTCCGCCGCCCGGCCGGCTCCGCGCAGCGGAGACAGCGCGCCCGCGGGGAGCTGCCGGAGGGCCGCGCGCCGCGCCGCCACCGCCTGGGCATCGAGCGACTCGCCGACGCGCATGCGGCCGCGCGCGGAGGCCAGCGTCGAGCCGTCGTCCAGCGGCACGTGGCCGAGGACGAGCTTGCCGCCGGTAGAGTCGGCGCGGGCGCCACCCTGCAGCCGGGGCCGCAGGCGGATCCCGGTGGGCCCGGACAGCTCGACCACGCCGGGGGTGCCCGGAGGTGCCGCGTCGTCCGCATCGAGCAGCCGGAAGCCGGCAGGCCTCACCAGGCTGTAGGTGCCGAGCGGGGGCGCGTAGGAGGTGCGCGCGACCGGCGAGGCCATCACGTGATCGGTGGAGCTGGCCTGCCCGCGGCCCATCTGGGCCCACAGCGGCATGGGAATGACGATCTCGTCCTCGCCAGGGCCCAGGAGCCGCGCCGCGGCGGGCTCCGCCGCCGGCGCCAGAACCAGCTCCGGCGCTTCGAACGGAGCGGCCAGCGCGAACTGCCGGATGGCGCCGGGCATCGGCGCGCCCGGGCCGGGGCGGAATTCGCCGGAGGCGACCACGGCCCGGTGGAGCAGCGGCGGCAGCGCCGAGAGCGTCTCCGAGGCGCCGGCCTGGAACGCGGCCGTCGCGCCGAGCTCCGCCTGCGCGCGCCGCGCGTAGGACAGCGCGAGCGGATGCAGGGAAAGTGCGCGGGCGAGGGACGTACCCGGAGACGGCGCCGCGACGGCGGGCAGCACCGGCACCACCGGAGCGGCGAGGTAGGCGTTGAGCGCGTCGGCGAGATCGGGTCCGACGTGCACCTCGCCCGGGTTGGGGAACGGCATCGAGAGCAAGAGCCGGGCGACCTTGGACCCCGGATCGCCGGTCAGCGACGCGGGGGCGGCGAGCGAAGCGGCGCGGCGGCGCGAATCGTCCGCCGCGAGCGGCAGCGAGCGCCCGGCCTCCACCGCCTCGGGCGCGGCCGCCAGCTCCCCGACCGGAAGCTTGTACCCGCCCGCGACGGCGGTGCGCTCGAGCGCGATCCGCAGCGCCGCCAGCGCGGTGGCGGGGAGCGCGCCGGAGCGCGGCGCGAGTCGGGTGACGCGCGGCCGGCGCCCATGGATCGCACCGGACGGCGCCGCGTCCCCCAACGCGGCGCCGTCGGGCGAACCCCCCTCCCGGTCCCGATCGATCGCGGCGAGGCGAATGGGTCCGCGCTCGCCGTTCAGCACGAGAGTGCCGTCGGGCGCGCGGAACGCCACCACCGGCTCTCCGCGCAGCCGGATCTCGCGCGGGAACCGCTCGCGCAGCGCCCTGGCGGCGAGCGGAGCGGCCTCGCCGGATCGGCCGACCTGCAAGGCCCAGTCGGCCCACGGGTCGCCGGTGATCTGCCCGAGCTGCAGCGGCTCGCCCGCGGCGACCTGAGGTCCGGACGGAGCGTCGAGGCCGGCGGAGGGATCGGACCGCGCGACCAGCTCGCGGTCCTCCCTGGTGGGCGCGAAGACCGTCTCCGGCTGCACCCAGTACCGGTCGCGCGTCTCCGCCCCCAGCGAGATGGGCGCCGCCCAGCCCGCCACGATCCTGGCGGCGCCCGCGGCGACGGCCTGCGCCAGCTCGTCGTCTCCCAGCACGCGCACCGGAGCGAAGTCCGCCCGCGCGGCCACCACGCCGTCGCCCCGCGCCGCCGCCGTCCCGCCCACCGCGCCGGGCGCGAGCCGGGACTCGCCGCCGGTGAACACGGCGCTCACCTTCCCTGCCTGCACGGTGAACCGCTGCGTGCCCGACACGGCGACCGAGCCGCCCGAGCTGGCCAGGAGCCCCGCGCGGCGCGCCCAGTCCGATACCATCCGGTGCCAGCGCGCCGCCGATCCCATCTCGGGCCGGGCGAGGGAGCCGTCGGGGAGCAGCACCAGGACCGCGGGCGCGGCCGTGCTCGGGCGCGCGTCGGCGATCGGCCCGTCGTCGAGGCCCGAGGTGCGCGCGCGCGGCGGGACCGGCATCGACAGGAGCCGGTCGTTCTCGCGCAGCGCCCGCTCCTCGCTGCGGGCGGTGAGGCGACGCACGCGCGGCTCGAAGGGAAGGAGGCGAACCGGCGGGCGAACCACCGCGGGCGCGGAGACCTGCTTGACCGGGAGGCGCGCGATGGCCGCGGCGAGCTTCTGCACGTCGAGGACGACCAGGTCTCCGTCCTGGCGGACCAGGTAGGCCCGGGGCTCCGACGAGGCGCGGTCCACGGCGCGGCGCTCGAGGCCGCTGCGGTCGCGGACCACGGCGGAGGCGATGGCCTGCTGCGCCGGCCGATCGTTGGTGAGCGCGAACTGGCCGAAGTCGCTCACCACGACCACCTGCTCCTCTTCCTCGATCACGACGTAGTCGAGATGGCCCAGGTCGAACTGGTACACGTGCAGCCGGGCGGGGGTGGAGCGGACGATCGCTTCGGCCATGTCCGCCTTGCGCGCGAGCTCGGGATTGCCCTCGACGAAGCGCTCGACGAACGCCTCCTCGGGCAGCTCGCCGTCGAACGCGCCGGCGATGCGGGCGGCGAACTCCTCGGCGTCGAGCACCGCCGGCTCTTCGGCGAACCGGTCCATCGTCCGCCAGAGGATGTCCTCCAGCGAGGGTCCGGCCAGCTCGGTCGCGCTCTCGGACATCGCCACTCCGGCGTTCCTCAAGTGCCCTTCTTGATCGACTCGACCGCCAGCTCGAGGATCTCGCACTGGGCCGCGCTGCCCATCGAGTCGAACTCGCCCATCTCCCAGCGGACGGGGATGGCGTTGAAGAACCTCCAGCGGGTGACCTCGTTCATCTTCGAGTCGTACTGGATGATGGAGCCGCTCTTGCGCACCTTCTCGCCGGAGTTCACCACCTGGTCGCGCCAGTCGTAGAGCGCAGCGGCGTTCACGAACCCCGAGGTGAGGACGATGTTGCTCGCGCGGGATTGGCCGATGAGCTTGCGGACCAGCGAGTTCTCCCCGCCCTCCTGCAGCTCGTACACCTCGGTCTCCGTCTTCAGGCCGGAACACTTGCTGAAAGCGGCCCCGTCGATGCCCTCGATCTCGACGTGGAAGAGAGAGACGATCTCGGGATCCCTGCGCTCCCCTGTCTTGGCCATCGCGCGCGCCCCTCCGCGGCCCCCACGCCCCGAGCCATCCGAGGAGAGAGCCCTGACGGTTAATAGGTTACCACGAAAGCGAGCGCCCGTCCAGTACCGTATTCGGCGGCCCTGGGCTCTTGGTCTGCGGGCTTCGGAGCGTCACGCCCCGGCGGCGGCGGCCTGCGGGGGCGCGCTCTCTGCGTTCGCCTGGTCGGTGCGCTCGCGGGTGAACTGGTGGATGCGCACCACGATGAACTCCGCCGGCCGCACCGGGGCGATGCCGATCTCGCAGAGGAGCTGGCCCACGTCGCGCGCCTCGGGCGGGTTGGTCTCCTCGTCGCATTTCACGTAGAACGCCTCGCTGGCGGTCGCGCCCAAAAGCGCGCCCTTGCGCCAGAGGCCGTCGAGGAAGGCGTCGATGGGGGTGACGAGCCTCTTCCAGAGCGCGGGCTCGTTGGGCTCGAACACCACCCACTGCGAGAACCGCTCGACGCTCTTGCGCACCAGGATGAAGATGCGGCGCACGTTGATCTGGTTGAAGGCCTGGTCCGAGGAGAGCGTCCGCGCGCCCCACACCCGGATGCCGCGGCCGGGGAACGCCACCAGCGTGTTGACGCGGTGGTCGAACGCCCAGTCGCGGTCGCGCTTGCGCACCCGCTGCGCCACGTCGACGAGCCCCTGCAGCGCCTGGTTGGCCGGAGCGCGGTGCACGCCCTCCGCCGCGTCGTTGCGCGCGATCGATCCGGCCACGTGCCCGGAGGGCGGCACCGGCGGGAGCACGTCCTCGCCCCGGCGGATCCGGATCCAGGGGAAGTAGAAGGCGGCGTGGCTCGAGTCGAAGTGGCCGCGCCACTCGACCGCGGCGCGCAGGTCCATCCCCGGCAGCGCATCGAGCAGCGCCATCCGGTCGTGCATCCGCTCGCAGTGGTCGACCATGGCCAGCTGCACGGCGAGCACGTGCTCGGGCTGGGTGAACCCGAGCGACTTTCCGTACTGCTGCATCAGATCGGGCGCGGCGAGCAGATCGACGTCGTCGAGGCGCTCCAGGGCGCGCAGGCCGCGCCACTCGGCCCCCATCGCTCCGATGTAGTCGTCCGGGGTCGGATCGAGACCGCCCTCCGGCTCCACGTTGACGACGTAGGCGGTGCGGCCGCCGTTCTCGAAGAACCCGCGCACGGCGGCGGAGAAGAAGCCCCGATCGTCGCCGAACAGCTTCTCGAAGTGCTCGAAGGAGCCGATGCGGACCGGCTGCTGCCGCGGCCCCTGCTGCGTCACGCCGAGGAACGCGGTGACGCCCGTCTCGACCGCTTCCAGCGGGATGTACCGGTCGCCGGCCGATTCGATGTGGACGCCCGGTGACTTGTACAGGCTCGCCATTGATCCTCCCGCGCTTGTTGGCGCGGCGTTCAGCTCACTTCGCCTTCCGGGGGCGTCTTCGAGGCTTCGTTGATCTTCTTGTTGATCTTGCTGATCTCCTCGATCCACATGTGCCGCTCGTCGTGCTCCAGGTCGAGGATGTCGTCCATTTGCCAGTGGAAGTGGTAGGCGATGTAGGCTACCTCGCCGGCGAGTTTATCCAGCGGGTAGCTTATGATTCCCCCAGCGCGGTCGCCCCGGTGCCGATGTCGACCTGGAACTCCTGGCCGCAGCCGGGGCATTTGGCGCTCACGTTCGCCGTGCCGCTCTCGTTGATCTGCCGGTAGAACTCCTGCAGGTACGACAGGTCGGCGGAGAACAGCGACTCGACCACGCCCGGATTCATCGCGCCGGAGTCGAGATCGCCCAGCTTGGTGATCACCCGCGAGAGCAGGATGATCACCAGGTACGCCCGGTTGTTCTTCACCCGGAAGTCCTGCAGCGGGATGATCTCGTCCTTCGCGGTCGCCAGGCGCATCACGCCCTTGCGGTGCAGGTTTCCCTTCTCGTCGACGTAGCCCTTGGGAAGGGTGAATTCGAACTCGGTCTTGAACGCCATCGCGGAGGTGCCCTTTGCTGGAAGTGACGGTGGTGGGTCCGCCCCGGGGGCCTCCGGCTCGAGCGGAGGACCCTCGGGGCAAGGTTCGATTCCCCCCGCCGGCGGCTACTTCGCCATCGACGTGTACTTCACCGTCTCGAACTTGAGCTCCAGCTCCTCCTCGAGGTTGCCCGACTGATCCGACTTCAGGTCGCCGAGCTTCCAGCGGATCGGCTGCACCTCCATCAGGTCGAACCGGCCGGTGTCGTCGCCCGCCATGTTCTTCAGGATCACGCTGGCGGTACCCCTCTTGGTGTCGCCCTTCTGGTGCAGCTGGAAGTACTCCACCCAGTCGTTGTCGGCCGACGTGTAGTGCCGCCGCGCGACCAGGTTGCCCGACTTGTTGCGCGCCACGCGCGAGCGGACCGTCGTGTCGTTCCCGTTCACGAAGTCGACGGTCTGCAGGGCGCTCTCGAGACCCGAGATCTGGGTCACGCCCTTCTGCCGGGTGCCTTCGATCTCCAGATCGAAGTGGCTGCTGAGGTTGTGGTCGCCGCCTTTTTCGCCGCTCTTCTCTGCCCTGGCCCATCCTGCCATCTGCCTTCTCCTCTTTGCCTGCTCCCTTGCGGGATTGGTTTGTGAAACTTGGGAGGCCCCTTGCGGGAGCCTCCCGTCCCCTCATCGCTACTTGCTCTGACCCGCCATCTGGCCGATGCGGAAGATGACGAACTCGGCCGGCTTCACCGGCGCGATGCCGATCTCGCAGACCATCTGGCCGGCGTCGACGACCTCCGGCGGGTTGGTCTCCGCGTCGCACTTGACGAAGAACGCCTCCTCCGGCGTCTTCCCCATCAAGGCGCCCGAGTTGTAGACGCGCAGCAGGAACGCGTAGATGTTGCGCGTCACGCGCTTCCAGAGGGTCTCGTCGTTCGGCTCGAACACCACCCACTGGGTCCCGATCTCGATCGACTGCTCGATCATCAGGAACAGGCGGCGGACGTTGATGTACCTCCACGACGGGTCGCTGGAGACGGTGCGGGCGCCCCACACGCGGATGCCGCGGTCACCCAGGTTGCGGATGCAGTTGATGCCGCGCGGGTTCATGAAGTCCTGCTCGGGCCGGCTGATGCTGTAGCGCAGCCCCAGTGCGCCGCGGACGATCTCGTTCGCCGGCGCCTTGTGCACGCCGCGCTCCGCGTCGCTGCGGGCGTAGATTCCCGCCACGTGGCCCGAAGGCGGCACGTAGACGTTGCCCTTCTCGGGGTCGTAGACCTGGATCCAGGGGAAGTAGTACGCCGCATACTGCGAGTCGCGCGGCTTGGGCATCTTTGCGATGCCATCCTTGCCCAGCTCCTCAGCCGAGTCGAGGATCGCGAAGCGGTACTTGTTGCTCTCGCAGTGCGAGATGACCGCGTCCTGGATGGCCGGATCCGACTGGCCCGGCGCGAGCACCAGCGAGATCTCGGGGATGTCATTGAACACGTTCAGGCCCGTGCGGCGGCCGGGGCCTTCGTCCTTGCCGATGTACAGCGTGGGGTTCGGGGCGGTGGGACCCGTCGGGGCAACAGCGGCGGGAGCGGGAGCCGGCTTGCCGGTTTCGGAAGTCTTCTTCGCCTCGGCCCCCTTCTTCTCCGCCTCCTTGGCGGCCTGCTCGGCCGTCACGGTCTTGGGGGAGACGTTGCAGACGAAGGCCTTGGTTCCTCCGTTGTTGAAGAACCCGTACACCGCGTGCGCCAGGAGCGTCGAGTGCGAGAAGTCACCGAAAGTCCGGGTGTACTGCGCCCAGTTGGTGACGAGCACGGCCTCATTGGTCGGTCCGACGCTGGACTCGCCGATGAACGCCGCGGTCGAAGTGCCCACAGCTTCGATGGGCTTCGAACCGCGGTCGACCTCCTCGATATAAACGCCAGGGGAAAGATAAGACGTTGCCATTGACTACTCCTCTTCCGTTCGGTGGTTGGAGGCCGCACAAGGGAGGCGGTCTCGCGTGGGGGAGTGCATTTGCTTCCTCTTCATGTTGACCACTCTTCGAACGACTCCTGCCAAAGAGCTCACTTCTTCGAGGCCACGATCTTCGGTGGCCTCGCCTCCACCCCCAGCTCCTTGGCACTGACGCTGCCGGGGGGTGGACGGAGGGGATCGAAAAC
>WNFH01003610.1_pt1 | contig 14737 bp, 11 predicted proteins | sample 5400411 | NCBI WGS metagenome assembly WNFH01 (sample SAMN13153347, study PRJNA577476) | soil metagenome | isolation source: 200 cm saprolite under Douglas fir tree site 2 hole 3 | place: USA:California | collected 2015-04-18
CCGGCCGCCATTTCTCCGCTTCGCTTCCGATGATATCGACCGACGCATCGTGACTCTCGATCGTCATCCCGCGCACCTGCGTAAGGTTTGTCCTGCGCGTAGTCGAAGTATCGATGATCGACTTTCGCAAAAACAGCGCCGCTTCAATCGCGCTCTGGCTGTGATATTCCGCCGGCCAATATTTGATGCTCGTGTTCAAAATCATGGCCGCCGTGCCTTCGTTAACGTTTTTCGCGTCTCGGCGCTTCACAAACATTCCGCCGACGTTGCCTAACGAAACGCCGAGCTGTCTCTCAAAACCCATTTCGCCTTCGAAAATGGGCGCCGGACCAGTCATGCCCGCGCCCGCGAGCAACGCCGAGTAAAGGCCGTGACGCGCCGCGTTTGCGAACGCGACGCCCTTCCAATGCGACAGCTCTCCGACGCGCGCCTGACGCATCGCTGCGCACGCAACGCCCGCGATATTCACGGCGTGGCGCGTTTTTTCCGGATCAAGTTTCATCAAACGCGCGCAGGCGAGCGCAGTTGAAAACGCGCCGTAGGTCACGTGGTCCCATCCGCGTGCACGAATACTGGCCGCGTCGCATAATCGGCATTGCACTTCGTAAGCAATCGCGACCGCCGTGATCAGTTCGCGTCCGTCCGCGCCAATACTCTCCGCCATCGCCAGTGCCGCGGAAATATTGTCGCTCGGATGCGCCGGCTCCTTCGATAAATAAGTGTCGTTATAATCGAAGTAACGAATGCAACAACCGTTCGCGAATGCCGCCCAGTCCGGCGGCGCCTTGTGATTTGTGCCGATGATTGTCGATCCTGCTTTCGCTGAAAACTCAAATGCGACTTTGCGCGCAATCGCGCAGGGTTCTTCGTTCCACGCACCCAACACGCAGCCCAACGAATCGATCACGCGGCGCTTCACTTCGTGCACGACTTCGCGCGACAAATCCTCGAAGCGAAGCGAGCAGGCGTAATGGGCAAGTTGGTGCGCGAGCGTTGTGGTCACTTGAAATCCGACGCTGCAATCTGGCGATGAATTGGGCGTGGGCAAGCGCATGCCGTTGTAGGGCGGGCGCTTTGCCTGCCATCTTTCGGCAACCGATGCGGTTGCCCTATAATTGAAAACGCCCACACTTATCGGGTGAGTGAGTTTCAATTCGGTGGCGAATTTGTCTGGCATCCGACTCCGGAACTAATCGCGCAATCCAATCTCCAGCGCTTTATCGACAAGCACCAGCTCGGTTCCTACGACGAGCTGATGCGTCGCTCGACCACCGACATCGCATGGTTTTGGGACACCGTCCTGCGCGATCTCGACATTCAGTTTTACAAACCGTACTCACAGATTGTCGATCTTAACGAGGGCAAACCGTGGCCGCACTGGTGTGTCGGCGGCGAACTGAACATCGTGCACAACCTGCTCGATAAATATGCCGGCAGCAAAATCGACAATCGATTCGCCATCAAATCGGAAATCGAGGACGGCACCACCTGCACGCTCACTTACAAAGAATTGCGCGAACAAGTGGATGCGATAGCCGCGGCCTTGCGCGGTCTTGGTCTTGGCAAAGGTGACGCCATCGGTGTGTTCATGCCGATGGTGCCGGAAATTGTCGTCGCCATGCTCGCGATCATCAAGATCGGCGGAATTTTTCTGCCACTTTTTTCTGGCTTCGGTGCTTCCGCAATCGTTTCACGTTTAAAAGATGCCGACGCCAAAGCGCTGTTCACCGCGGATGGAACGTATCGGCGGGGGAAATTTTGCGCGATGAAACCGATCGCCGATGAAGCGGCCGCACAAATCCCCACGCTGAAGCATTTGATCGTGTTGGAGCAATCAGGTGAATGGGCGACTGAAGTTGTAGCTGCCGCAGTCCCCGGCGGCAGAACCGAATCGCCCCTGCCGCCAGAGACAGCGGCAGCTACAACGCAAGCGACGGAGCGCACCTCCGCGGAAGACCCGATGATGATCATCTATACATCGGGCACGACCGGAAAACCGAAAGGCGCGGTCCACACACATTGCGGCTTTCCGATCAAAGCCGTGCAAGACATGTGGCACGGCCTCGATCTCCACGCCGACGAAACACTTTTCTGGATGACAGACATGGGCTGGATGATGGGCCCGTGGGAAGTTTTCGGCACCTTGCTGCTCGGCGCGACCATGATGCTTTACGACGGCGCGCCTGATTTTCCAGGACCGGATCGCGTTTGGAAATTGTGTGCGGATCACAGGGTCACTGCGCTTGGCGTTTCGCCGACATTGATTCGCGCGTTGCGGCGTCACGGCGATGAAATCGTCCATCGACATGACCTCTCGTCGCTGCGCAAATTCGCCTCCACAGGCGAGCCGTGGAACCCCGACCCATGGATGTGGCTGTTTCAAAATGTCGGGCACGGGAAACTTCCCATCATCAATTACTCCGGCGGCACCGAGATTTCCGGCGGCATTGTCATGGGCAATGTGCTCACGCCGATGAAACCGTGTGCGTTCTCCGGACCGCTTCCTGGCATGGCGGCGGACGTTGTCGATGAGAATGGCAAATCGGTCAGGAGCAAAGTCGGCGAGTTGGTTATTCGAGAACCGTGGATCGGAATGACGCGCGGATTTTGGAAAGATCGACAACGTTACTTCGAGACTTACTGGTCGCGCTGGCCAGACACGTGGGTACACGGCGACTGGGCCGCGATCGATGATGATGGACTTTGGTACATTCTCGGGCGCAGCGACGACACGATCAAAGTTGCCGGGAAGCGAGTTGGCCCTGCGGAAGTGGAATCGATTCTCGTAGCGCATGCGCAGGTTAGCGAAGCGGCCGCAGTCGGCGTGCCCGATCCAATCAAAGGTGAAGCGCTTGTTTGTTTTTGTGTTCTGAAAAAGAGCGCGGACGAAGATATCGATCTTGCGAATGAATTGAAAAAGAAAGTCGCGACCGAACTCGGCAAGGCCCTCGCGCCGCGCGATGTCTTGTTCGTAGCCGACATTCCGAAAACGCGCAATGCGAAGGTCATGCGCCGTCTTGTCCGCGCCGCCTACATCGGCGAAAAACTCGGCGACACTTCCTCGCTGGAGAATCCTGGAGCGCTCGAAGAGATTGCGCGGTTTGCTAAATAATGTGGGAGGGCCTCAGTGCCCCGCCCTCATATCACACCATCGGCCGAAATCGCCCCACGACTTCCTGCAAGCGGCCGGTGATTTGGCCTAACGAACAAACTTCCACTGTCTCGAGCAAAGCCGGGAAACAATTGTCTCCCCGCTCCACCGCATCGACAAGTTTATCCAGCGGGCGTTTCGCCTTCGCCACGTTTTTCTTTTTGAATTTCGCCAGCCGATCGACTTGCAGTTGCTGTTTCGTGCGCGGCGTTCGCACGAGCTTTATTTCCGGAACATCATCGGCGCCGTTGCGATATTTGTTCAACCCGATAATCGGGCGCGTGCCATCGTAGATCTGCTGTTCGTAACGATGCGCGGCACTTTGAATTTGGCTTCGCTGGAAACGATCTTCCACGGCCGCGAGCACGCCGCCGAGCCGCTCGATCTCGCGAAACTCCTCGAGAATCGCCGCCTCTACCGCGCGCTCGACCGCCTTCATGCCGGGCGAGCCGCTGAGCAAATTCATGGTGTGCTTAAAAATGCCGGACTCCTCCAGCAATATGGCCTGGCCGTGCGCGGCCAGCCGGATCCATTCCTCGCTCGGGGTCGTGAATGGCTCGTCCGCGCTATTTGAATGACACGAGTTCGTCGCGTTCATGTAAGCGAGCATCAACTCCGCCGCTGTGCGGGTAAGATTATTTTTGAACTCAGCGGCGATAAGCGAGCGCCCGCTGGTTTGCGTATGCAATTTGAACAATTGCGCGCGCGCGCCGGCGCCGAATACGTCGCGCATTCCGATCGCCCAGATCCGTCGCGAAACGCGCGCCAGTGCGATGTACTCGACATCCAGTCCGCAATCGAGAAAGAATGAGAGCCGCGGTCCGAATTGATCGACCGGAATTCCCCGCGCGGCGAACATCTCCGCGTAGGCAAAACCGTTTGATAACGTATATGCCGCCTGCTGCACCGGCGTCGAGCCAGCTTCGCCAATGTGATAACCGCTGATCGAAATCGGATACCAGCGCGGCATTTCGCGCGTGGTAAATTCCACCATGTCGGTGAGAAAACGCAACGATGCTTCCGTCGGAAAAATCGTTTCGTTCTGCGCCTGAACTTCTTTAAAAATGTCGGCCTGAATTGTGCCGCGCAATTTCGGCACGACCTTCGGACCGAACCGGCGCTTCGCCGCAGCGATGTACATCGCCATGATGATCGGCGCCGGGCCACTGATCGTCATCGACGCGGAAAAATCCGGCGAGCCGAGATCGAATCCATCGTAAAGCCGCACCATGTCTTCAACCGTGTCGATCGCCACGCCGCCCTCGCCGATTTTGCCGAAAACACCGTCCGCGTCACTGTCGATGCCGTACAGTGTCGGCCCGTCGAATGCAGTGCTGAGCCGATGCGTGCGCTGATGTGCCGTGAGATAATGAAAACGCTCGTTCGTATCTTCCGCCAGCATTAGCCCGGAGAACAACCGCGTCGGCTCCTCCGCTTTCGGTTGGTTGTCGATCTTCTTCTTGTCGATCTTGCGCTTCTTCGACTCGGCATTCCTGCCTTCGCCATTCTTTCCAAAACTGCTGGCTTCGATCTCGCGAATCGGTTCGAGATACATTTCGCGATAAACTCCATTGAGAAATGGAAACTCGCCCGGCAACCCGTCCCCAAAAAGATAACGCGCAATTTCGCCCGGCTCATCGATTTCGGGCAAGGCCAGGCGCGGCAACGGCAAGCCGGTCGGCGTGTGCGTGACCAGCGTTTTCGATTTGGTTTCGTGCCAACGATCAATCACCTCGCGCCCGAATCCTTCATCGGCGCGCGCGCGCTTCACTTGATCGAGAACGAATTGATTATACTGCTCAACCGCTTCGACGACTTGTCCGAGTTTGCTCATAAGCCCGCTCCTTTCCTGTAGCGGCGCTTTATGAGCGCCGTGTTTTTCTGTTTCGACGGTCATAGACCGCCGCTACAGATTTTCCGGAAATTAAATCAAACAATCGATCCACGCCAGGGTCGCGATGCCGTTTTGCGACGGTGTCGATGAGCCGCTGCGCCCGCCGGTTTTGCTCGAGACGCTGCTCGATCTCGGTATGCGCGGTGCGCGCGCGCTGCAAGTCGCTCTTGTTCACCACCACGATGTCGGCGAGATCGAGCATCACGATCTTTTGCAGCTGCAACTGGCTGCCGTAATCGGGGTTCATCACCAGCACCGTAAGATCGACAATTCCAGTTTTTTGAAACGGCATCGCTTCCTGTCCCGTGCCGACCGTTTCGATGATCACATAATCGAAATCCGATTGCGCGAGGAGAGCGAGACAATCGTGCGTCGCGGGCGAAAGTCCGCCGGCTTGACCACGCGTCGCCATGCTGCGCATGAAAACACGGTCGTCCTGCGAATTGATCATGGTGGCGCGATCGCCCAAGAGCGCGCCCTCACCGATCACGCTTGGATCATGCGACAAAATCGCGATGCGTCCTTTGGCCTGGCTCGATAAGTAGCGCAACACCAGCTCATCAATCAGCGTGGTCTTGCCTGCTCCACCCGGCCCGGTGAGACCAATCACCCTGGGATTGCGGATTGCGGATTGCGGATTGCGCATCTTTCCGTTCGACGTTGGACGTTGGGCGTTCGACGTTGAGCGTTTCCTGCTGGCGTAAGAATCTTCAACCTCCGTGAGTTCCCGCGCGAGCGCGATATCGCGCAATTTTGACGGTGAGCGTTTCTTGCGCGGCCTGCCGTAGTGCTCGCGCACATAGCCAGCCATTTCGCTGAGGGCAGTGCCGGCGAAAAAAATCTGGTCTACACCTTTGCGCCGCATTGCGGTCACATCGTCATGGGTGATTGTGCCGCCGCCGCCGCCAAAAACTTTGATATCGCCGGCGCCGCGTTTGCGCAAAAGATCGACAACTTCCGCAAAAAATTCGACGTGCCCGCCGTTGTAGCTCGAAATCCCGATCGCGCCCACATCCTCCTGGATCGCCGCGCGTACGATGTCCCCAACCGAACGATGATAACCGAGATAAATGACTTCGATCCCATGCCGGATGAATTCGAGATTGATTGTGTTGATCGCGCTGTCGTGTCCGTCGCAAATCGGAACAGCGGTAAGGATACGAATCGGTGAAGGCATTGAGAGCGGAAAACTTACTGTTTCGACAGAATGAACACAATGCTCAGAAATTGCTTTGCAAATGATTCAGTTAATTTTGTGTATTGTGTCAAAAAATGTCTGACTTCGATTTCACCGGGAAAGTCGTGCTCGTCACCGGCAGCTCGCGCGGCATCGGCGAGAAACTGATTACGGCGTTCGGCAAACGCGGCGCGGCGTGCGTTGTCAATTACGTCACTGACCCGCAGGGGCAGAACAAAGCCGGTGCGGAAAATGTCGCGAAAGAGTTGAAGGACCCTCTCCTCATCGAGTGCGACGTGACGCAGCCGGAGCAGGCCGAGTCGATGATGAAACAAATACAAGATCGACATGGCGGGCTCGACATTCTGGTGAATAATTCCGGAGTCATCCGCGACCGCACGATCAAGAAAATGTCGATGGAAGAATTCGAGAGCGTGGTGCGTGTGAATCTCATCGGCACATTCACCGTTACGCAAAAAGCCGCCACTATTCTTCGCAACGGCGGACGCATCGTGAACTTGTCCTCGGTCAGCGCTCAGATGGGCTTGTTCGGGCAGGCCAATTACTCCTCGAGCAAAGCCGCCATCATCGCGCTAACAAAAGTCTCGGCGAGAGAGTTTGCGCGTCAGAACATCACCGTGAATGCGATCGCGCCCGGCTTCATCGATGTGGGCATGAGCAAAGGCATGCCGGAGGAAGTGGCGCAAAATTTCATCAAGCAAATTCCGCTCGGCCGCCTCGGGAACGTGAATGAAATTGTCGATGCAACGCTATTTCTTGCATCGCCAATGGCATCCTACATCACTGGGCACGTTCTCAACGTGAACGGCGGATTTTACATGGGATGAGCTCTGACTCAGCCCCAGTTCTGCACTAACAGCCACACCAGCGCCGAAAGCACCCCGGCGAAAGTGGATAGGACCAGGGCCGCGCGCTTCGACTGGCGAATTTTGAACTCCGGTTTCGGAATATCGTCGTGAATATGACTGCCCTCGTAAAGTTTCATGAGGAAAAACGCCACCACGAAGCCAACGACGGCCCATTTGAAGCACCCGACGATCATTTCAAACATCTCAATAGCACTCTAGCGCGGAACCGCGCACTTCAAAACCTCAAACTGTTCTCCGACCTCCGACCTCCGGCCTCTGACCGCTGCCTTCTGACGGCTGAATTTCCTTTCTAATTTCTACTTTCTATCTTCTACTTTTCTTCGCTATGGCAACACGAACCGGTTCGGCTATTTGGGAAGGCAACTTAAAGGGCGGCAAAGGAAAAATGAAACTCGGGAGCGGCGCATTCGAAGGGCCCTACTCCTTCGCCTCGCGATTCGAAAACGCGAGCGGCACAAATCCGGAGGAACTCATCGGAGCAGCGGAGGCGGGCTGCTTCTCGATGGCACTTTCGCTTAACCTCGAAAAAGCCGGTCATCCGCCCAAGAAGATCAGCACTACCGCGGAAGTGAAGCTCGAGCCATCCGGCGGCGGTTTTAAAATCACATCGATTAACCTGACGACTGAAGCCGACGTGCCCGGAATCGATCAGGCCAAGTTCAACGAACAAGCCGAACTGACCAAGAAAACGTGTCCAGTCTCGGTCGCATTATCCGGAACGCAGATCAATCTCAACGCGAAACTCGTTTCACGTTGAATTCGAAATTCCGGATCTGATCCCTGGCCTCCGACTTCTTATCTCTGAATCCTGAACCCTGCTCTTCGACTTCAGTTTTCAGCCCGACAACCCATGGCGTGTTTTTGGGCAGGGTCCCACCGCACCGGCCGGATTCTCTGGAATTCCGGCCGGCTATTCTGGCTGCAACGAAATGTTGCTTAGGGCTTGCTCTTGCCGCTCGATGGCTTAACCGATTGCTGGTAACAGGCCACGTCGTATTGCGACACGACGTGCGTATTGCCAGAGGAGGTGCCACCCTAGCTGGTAGGATTCGCGTAGACGGTGCCTGCTTTTAAAGTCTCGCTTTTTCCTCGCGCACCTGAATTGCTTGCAAGAGATGGCACGGTAACGGTAACGTCGTCACGTGACCGCCCGGCGCGCCATTCAGTCCGCATTCTCGGCCAATAGTTGTAGCGCCTCAGCGAGGGACTCGAAGGTGGCGAACTGGACGCCGGATCCGTAATGGAATTGCGATAAAATGTTTAGTCCAATGTCTTTGCGAGGATCGGGAACGACGCGCACAACCAAGCCAACCTTCTTCTCGGCGAGCGCATCCATGATCTGTGCAACGTAGCGCGCCGCCGCCGGCTCCATTGAGTCAAGCCAGCGAAAATCCGTCAGGACACGAAACCCCGGCTTCACATCTTCCACGATCTCGCGCACCTGCCGCGCCGCTTCTTTTACTTCCCCCCCGGTCACGTGCCCGGCCGCGCTGATGACGAAGAAACGCTTCGATTTGTCGGCTTCGACTGAGTACATGGAATCTGAATGCAGTCCGTGATTTTTGTATCTTAACCTTTGATGTTTTAGCGCCGCGCCGGCGAAAAATCCAATGGATCAGGTTCGTTGCGAAGGGGTTCTATTTGAGAGACCGAAAAAGATTGAACACGATACATCCGAAGGCTGTCAGAAATTCGAAATATTTAACCTTGTTAACTACTTTGTAGAATGCTAAAAAATGTAATCTACGAGGCGTCGGCAGATCAAACTGCCGGAAACTTGTCGATCCGTCCCCCCAAACCTATTCATGAAAAGTTATATGGCCGCCGAAGATAGCGATACCGGAATTAAGATTTATTTGCGCGAGATCGGGCAAATCCCGCTCTTGACGCCGCAGCAGGAGATTACCCTGGCGGCGAAGATCAAAAAGGGCGACCGCGAAGCGCGCGCATTGATGATCCGCTCAAACCTGCGTCTCGTCGTGAAGATCGCGCATGATTACGCGAACCTCGGCCTGCCGTTGCTCGACTTGATCTCGGAAGGAAACATTGGCCTCATGAAAGCGGTCGAGCGTTTCGATCCCGCGAAAGGTGGAAAGCTCAGCACCTACGCCGCGTGGTGGATCAAACAGTCGATCAAGCGCGCGCTGGCCAATCAGAGCAAGACGATTCGTTTGCCCGTTCATCTCGTCGACAAAATCTCGAAGATGCGCCGCGTCTCCTTGCAGATGAGCGAAGAGCTTGGCCGTGAACCAACCGACGATGAGCTCGGCGACGAGATCGGCATCGCGAGCGGAAAAGTTTCGCAATTAAAGACCGTCTCGATTCGCCCGGCTTCACTCGACGCACCGATCAGCGACGATGATTCCACCGAATTCGGTGAGATCGTCGGCGACGAAGAAGCGCAGACACCTTTCGAGCTCTTGCGCGACAAAAATCTTCGCAACGAAGTCGGCGGATTACTCGATGTCCTCGATGATCGCGAGAAGAAAATTATCTTTCAGCGCTTCGGCCTGGACGGCGGCAAACCGAAAACACTCGAGGAAGTCGGGAAGAAGTTCGGCGTCACGCGCGAGCGCATTCGCCAGTTGCAGAACATCGCGCTCTCCAAGCTCCGCCGCGCTCTGAGCAAGAAGGAGCGTCCCGTCGACGTCGAATTGCCGGTCGAAGCTTAGGTCCTGAGCGCAGTCGAACGGATCGACAATCGCAAGATCGAAATCTTCATTTGAAACGCGCGGGCGGAAACGTCCGTGCGTTTTTATTTTGCCGTGCGCAATTGCACGCAATCGACCAGCGATTCACCGGCGCGCACGTCGCTGACGATCACCAATTGATCGCCGGGAGCGGCCAGCTTTTTTTCGCGCAAAAACTTTTCCGCCGCCTCGATCGTCGCATTCGGATCTTCCGTAAACTCAAGCTGCACAGGCCAAACGCCCCACAAGATCGACAATTGCCGCCGGACTTCCTCGCTTGGCGTAAAAGCGAAGATCGGCGCATGCTCCGGCCGAAGATTGGAAACATTGCGCGCCATCGTGCCGTGCCGCGTGAAAACGATCATTTTCGCCCGGCGAAGCGAGTTCGCCAAAACAACCGCGGACGCGACCGTTTTTTGCCGCGCGTCTTCCAGAATCGCCGCTTCGGCATAACCAGCGCCGCCGCTGCGTTCGATGCGTTCGGCCACACGGTTCAAAACCTGCACACATTCGACCGGGTAGCGGCCAACCGTCGTCTCACCGCTCAGCATGATCGCGTCCGCTTGCTCGAAAACGGCATTCGCTACGTCGGTGATTTCGGCCCGCGTCGGCAACGGATTGGTAATCATCGATTCGAGCAGTTGCGTCGCCACCACCACCGGTTTGCCAAGACGGATGCAACTCTTGACGATGCGCCGCTGAATGATGGGCAGCTCTTCCATCGGGCACTCGATCCCAAGATCACCGCGCGCCACCATGATCACGTCCGCGCTTTTGATGATCTGCTCGATCGATTGCACCGCCGCCTGGTCTTCAATCTTTGCCACGATGAGCGCCTTGCTTTTTTTTCTGGCCAGCAAACGCCGCAGCTCCTCGATATCGCTCTCTTCGCGCACAAAACTGAGCGCGATAAAGTCCGCACCGAGTTCGGCGCCCAGCCTGACATCGGCAATGTCTTTTTTTGTCAGCGGCGGCAGATTTACGTGCACACCTGGCAAATTAATATGGCGTCGCGAGCCGAGCGTGGCCGGAGTGAGAACTTTGCAGCGAACTCGGTTGGTTTTCTTCTCCAGCACGACCAGCTTGATCAGGCCGTTGTCCACCAGCACCGGGTCGCCGACGGCGACATCCTCGACCAGTCCATCATAGTTGACGCCGACCGAATATTTTTCCCTGCTCTTCGCGCCGCGAACGGTGAATTCGAGGATGTCGCCGGTTTTTAAATGCAGATCGTGCAAGCTTGCGAATGCGCGGCACGATAGCGCGCACCCAGCCGCGTTTCGCGTGGCTCATGTTCAATCGAAAAACATCCGCGCCCTTCTCAATTAGCTGGCGCAATGTCTCGGTCTTCTCTGTTGCTGGCCCAAGCGTGCAGATGATTTTCGTCTTACGCATGGATCAGAGGATTGAGTCTCGGATCGCAAAAGCAAGGCGGTTCTCATGGGCAAGGAGAGAGGCCGCTCGCCCAAAACAAACGCGGCACGCCCTGCCGGGCGTGCCGCGCTGTAAAAGCAAGTTCCTTTGATTATTTCATTTTTTCATCGCGTCCTCGACCATGGCGAGATGTTGCTTCAGCATCGGGAGGGTTTTCGAGGCCCAAGATTTGAGATCGCGATCATCCCCGTTCTTTGCCTCTTTTTCGAACTCAGCGATGTCATTTTTGTGGGTCGTCTCGAGCAGGGTCAAATACTGCCTGTCGAAATCCGCGGTTCCGAGATTTTGCGCTTTGACGCCTTTGGTGTCGAAAGTGAGGCCTTTTCGGTTGGCCAGCGTAGTTAGCTCCTTGTTGGCCCTGGCGTGGTCGGCTACCATGCGCGCGCCGATCCTTTTCACATCCGCGCTTTTTCCTTGTTTCTCGGCCATTTTCCCGTTCTCAACGTCCTGCTGGCCGCTGCCTGCCGCTTTCTGGATAAAGCTCGCGTCCTTCTCGCTCAGTTTCACGTTGACGGCTGGTGGCGCGGCCGATTGTGACCGCAAGTGCGGGTTGGTCGCGGTGGAGGTGTCCTCCACTGCGCGAATACTGCCAATAACGCTTAGGCTCCCGGCCGCCATGGCGACAACCGCAAACCGCGAGATAGATACGAATTTTCGTTTCATAGGATTTTCTTTATTAGGGGCTTTTATATGACTACTGGGGGCATCCCGGCAACTGAGATTCGCATTTTCGCGCTTGCCTGGACGTGACGATTCTTCGTTCGCAAGCCCGATTGATGATAGGGCAGCGCGTCGTCGCAGGTCGAATCTGGCATGCAGATCGCGGAAGATCGACAAACACTGCGACTGTCAGGGGGCGATGGTTCCAAGGAGTGCCTTTAGGAGATTTGTTGTTCGTAGGAGCTTTCCACACGCGCCGCGACATCCTTGTAGCCATAATCGGCCTCGTAAATCTGTTTCATGCAATTGAGCGACTTCTCCCGCTCTTTCATCCGCTCGTAAACAAGCCCGAGATTGTACACGATCTCTTTCTTCATCGCGTCCATCGACAAGATTTCTTTTGCTGCGTCTTCCAGCTGCTTGGCCGCAAGGTCGAACATCCCCAGCTCGCTGTAGCCGCGCCCGAGCAAATTCATCGCCTTCAATCGCGCATTTGGATTCTGCCGCGCGCGCTGCAACTCCGGCAACGCTTCACGAAAATGTCCTGCGTTTATGAAGAGCTCACCCAGTTCAAAACGAAGCTGCAAGTCGGTCGGGTCACGCTCTATCCGTTTGCGTGCATCGTCGACGAGAATCTCGGCGCGCTTTTTCTTCGCGATTTTCAAGTCCTCGGATTTTTTCGCATACAGCTCGTGATCGGTGCCGTGGGTGGACAGAAACTCCTCATCCTCGGCGATCTCGCGCTCGAAGCGTTTCATTCTCAAATCGGAAACTTTTCGGACCAGTCCGGCATCAGTGCCTTTGGTCAGATCGGCGGCATATTGATACCAGGCGATCGCCGCTTCGATATCGTTCTTTTGCTCGTTGAGCGCGCCCAAGCGCCGCGCAAGATCGATATCTTCCGGTTGCGCTTGATGAAGCGCGTAGATTTCCGCGATTTGTTTATCGAGCGATTCGCCGGTCAATTGCATCCGGCTTTGCTGCTCGAGTGAAATCGCGACGTCCTTGTCCTTGATCAAATCCCGGTAACTCTCCGCCTGCGTCCAGCCGCCGGTCGTCATCGAGGCCCGGGCCGAGGCATCTTTCCCGAGCCGCAGCGCTTCGGCATCCAGCGGATTAATCTCATTAATCCGGTTGTAGACTTCGACCTCGTAATCGCTTTGCCCAAGATTGTGATGCAGACGGCCGAGCTCGTGCAGCACTTTCACGTCGCGCGGATTTTCTTCGAGCAGGGTGCGCAAGGCGAAAACCCCAACCTCCGGCCAGCCCGCCGCTACCGCCGCTTCCTTCAATACCAGATTCGCCTGGCGATGGTAAGGCTCGTCCTCCAATATCTTTTCGATCAGCTCCACCGCGCGCTTCGGATCTTTTTTCATCTCGCGCTGAGCTTTCATGACCGCGATCGGCGCGGTCGAGATGTTAAAGAGGCTTTTCTTAGCCGCTTTGTTTTTTGTGACTTCGGTCCGCCGGAGCAATCGCCGGCCGGTCAGAAACTCCGGCTCCTGTCTCAAAATTCCCTGCAAAAGCGAAATGGCGTAACCTAAATTGCGCAGCTCGATCGCCGCCATCGCTTTGAGCCAATGGCTGCGCTGTATTTCGCTCAGTTCTTTCTCCGTTTTGATCGCCATACTTAATGCGACGACATGGAATTATAATTCCTTAAGCTGCGCCGTCAGCAGAAATACTGTAGAGGCAACCGTGTCCGCCAGTCGGACGGGCTCGGCCCGTGGCGCGTGGCGAGTCGGCTGCAGAACTAAAGGAATTGCGGGCGGCACGCCCGCCACTACAGCCATTCATCCCTGCCTACAACAAATCCAACTGCGGTTTCTCTGCCTTCGCCGCGCTTCTTGTCGATCTTTGCTTCGTTTGCGGTTGCGCCACGGCGCCATCGGGTTTCTCAAGATGGAATAAAATGTCCTTCGCCCGATCCAGGATTTCCTTCGGCAATCCGGCCAGCCGGGCCACATGAATGCCGTAGCTTTTGTCCGCCCCGCCCGGCACAATCTTGCGCAAGAAAATAATCTGCTCGTTCCATTCCCGCACCGCGACATTGAAATTACACACTCCGCTGCGCTCCTCCGCCAGCTTCGTCAATTCGTGATAATGCGTCGCGAACAGGGTGCGCGCTTTGATCTTATCGTGCAGAAATTCCGCGACGCTCCACGCAATCGAAAGCCCGTCGAATGTCGATGTTCCGCGCCCGATCTCATCCAGAATGACCAGGCTGCGCTCGGTCGCATTGTTCACAATGTTCGCCGTCTCGTTCATCTCCACCATAAACGTCGATCGGCCACCGGCGAGATCGTCGCTCGCGCCGACCCGTGTGAAAATACGATCGACCAAGCCGATCTCCGCGCTCGCCGCCGGCACGAAACTGCCGATTTGCGCCATGAGCACGATCAGCGCGACCTGACGGATGTAAGTCGATTTGCCCGCCATGTTCGGGCCAGTAATAATTGCGAGCCGCATTTCGCCGTCGAGCGTCGTATCGTTCGGCACAAATTTTTCTTCCACCAGATTCTGGTCGAGCACCGGATGCCGGCCGTCCTTGATCGCGAGTCGCAGCGAATCGTTCAAGGCCGGCCGGCAGTAATTAAAAAGCCGCGCCGTTTCCGCGAGCCCGCAGGTAACATCGAGAATTGCAATTGCCTCAGCTGTTTGCTGGATTGGCCCAAGCTCGCGCAGCGTCTCTTCGCGTAACATGTGGAAAAGCTGATACTCAAGATTCCGCGCCCGCTCGTCTGCGCCAAGAATTTTCGCTTCCATCTCCTTCAATTCCGGCGTGACGAAACGCTCGCCGCCGACCGTCGTCTGCTTGCGCGTGTAATGCGCCGGCACACT
>WNFH01001794.1_pt1 | contig 14727 bp, 13 predicted proteins | sample 5400411 | NCBI WGS metagenome assembly WNFH01 (sample SAMN13153347, study PRJNA577476) | soil metagenome | isolation source: 200 cm saprolite under Douglas fir tree site 2 hole 3 | place: USA:California | collected 2015-04-18
GCAGAATTGCCCAGAAGTTTCCGCTGCGCACGGCGACTCCCCAGGGGAGCCCGTGTTCGTGGCGCTCCGGCGCATCCCCGATCTCGTTCAGTTCTGAACTGGTGACGCCTCGCTTTTCTCTAGGGGTGTTTCGGAACCAGATGAACCAGACGACCGCCCAAACCACCCCCACCAGAGCGAAGACGTAAAAGGAAGCTCGCCATCCGTAACGTATCTGAATCGGAACGACGAGAAGCGGGCTAAGAGCGCCTCCGGTCTGCATGGCCATCGCAAGAACGCCGAAGGCGCGCCCTCGTTCGCTAGCCGGGAACCACGAAGCGATGCTGGCTGCGGCATTCGGAAAGGCACCTGCCTCACCGGCCCCAAATGAGAATCTTGTTAGAAGCAGAAGAGGGTAACTAGAAACCGCACCGGTGAGCGCCGTGAACGCCGACCACCACAGAACAATCCGGGTCAGGATGATCCGTGGGCCGAAGCGGTCGCCCATCCATCCGCCAGGGATTTCAAAGACGGCATATGCGATCGCAAAGACCCCGACGACCCAGCCCCACTGGTGCGGGCCGATATGCAGATACTCCTGAATACGAGGGCCAGCAACCGAGATGCAAATGCGGTCGAGAAAGGTAATGACCGCCAGAAGAAAAAGCAGCGCCCCCACTCTGTATCGATATTTCATGGAGCGCCACTCCTCTTGGTCGCAACAGGCTACTCACATCCTCACGCGGGCAATGGCTTTCCCTTGGTCTCGGGCCCGGCAAAAGGGGTCACTACCAGTCCCACAACATAGACAAGCGACATCATCGCCGCGGCAGTCCTGATGCTGCCAAAGGAAGAAATCAACCAACCGGCCGAGAGCGGACCAAGTGCCGCGATGCTTCGCGAACTGTCAAAAACGAGGGATATTGCCGAGCCTCTTACGCGCGTCGGGAACAGCTCCGGGAGATAGATCGTCATCCACGCGAATTGGCCGCCGGTGAAAAAGCCGCTCACTGCGGCAATAACAAGTAGTGCGTGCCTGTCGTTGACCAACAGAAAGAAGCACAACGAGACTACCAGCGCGCCCAGGAAAAAGAACCAAGTAGCCGACTTCCGACCTAAGATATCCGCCAATAATCCCAGCACGAGACAACCGGCGATCGCGCCAGCGCTGAACATGACAGCAGCCAACGAAGCCCAATGCTGAGACCGCTGTCCTGCATTGGTTGCTAACTCTGCGGCATACTGCGGAATCCATGAGGAAACAGACCACCAGCCCACGACAGTGCTCAGGGACATCAGCAGCAGAAGCCCCACGCGGCGTCGCAGTTGCGGGTCCGACAAGACGTGGGTGATCGTGAACTGCGCCAGTGCCCGGTCCGCCTGGGAGACAACGCCCGTTTCAAGGCGCTTCCTCGCCTCTCGTCGGCGATTGCTGGCGGCGACCCACAAGGCAGGGTCGTGTACCGCCCGGCGAACGTATAGAACCAGGAAAGCCGGTAGAATGCCGATAACAAACATGTAGCGCCAAGAGGAAGGCCCAAGCGGATTCAGCAATAGCCAGATACCCGATGCCAGGAAAAAGCCGACCCCAAGGGCGGCATGAAGTGCACCCCCAGCGCGCCCCCGCGACGAGGGTGGCCAAAACTCGGCCACGATCGCAGTGCCCGGCCCCCATTCGGCGCCTAACCCAAGCCCGGTAAGAAACCGGAAGACGAGCAGGGACCAGTAGTTTGGGGAGAGCGCGGTCAGCCCTGCAAAAACCGCATACCACAGGATCGAGAGCATGAGCATGCGCTTGCGACCAATGTAGTCAGCGAGCACACCTGCTGCGACTCCGCCAAATGCCCATCCGAGCAGCGTCACTGCGAGCAGGCCGCCCATGTAGACTGAGGCCCCCGGCAGGCTTTCCGGTGGGAGTAGCTGGCCTACGGCCTGCGTCATCACCAGGACGAGCGCATACGTTTCGTAACCATCGCACATCCAGCCCAGCCACGAGGCAGCCAGCGCTCTCCAGCCGGCTTCGCTAATCGACGTGGGCCACAATTCCGCTCTAGCGACCGTTGCTGCCATATGTGCTGGCCCTTATAGCATGTTAGGTGATCCCCTGGTCGAAGTTTACTTTCGGTCGGGCATAGAGGGAACCGAATCAGTCGAAATGCGCATAGCGTGCAAGGTCGGTTCCGGAAAGGCTATCCGCGGAAGTGGCTTCGCTGACATTTCAATTCTAACCACTACTCGATCGCTCCCGGATGGTCGGCTAACCGGAAGCTGACCCACTATCGCTGCGATATCCGGCCAGGGTCCAGACGTCTTGCGCTTCTTCATGGCGAAGCAGGTAACGGTCACCACCGTCCACTCGCACGCGAAAGTAAGTCGCTCCGGGCGAGTACCAGCGGTCCTCGATCGCCACAACCTCTCTGGCTCCGTCTGTCAAATTCAGCCGCATGGGACGCTCGTCCGCCTTATAGCCGGAATAGCACTCCACGCGGACCACTTGTTCACGCATGGGCTTGCGCTCCCTTGCGGCTCTCCGCCAGCTCCGCGTTCCAGGCCGCGCCCAGGAAAATAATCACCGCGGAAAGCTGCATCCAGATAATCAGGCCGATCACCGCCGCCAGCCCGCCATACACGACGCTATACGGGACGCGGCGCACGTAAACTCCAAACAGCACATCCACCAGCCACCACAGCAGCGTCGCGACCATCGCACCGGGCAGGACGTTGCGCATGCGGTCCTCGCGGGGCCGCGCCACGCGATAAATCACCGTCAGCGCCAACATGGCCAGCACCATCGCCGCAGCCGGAAAAAAGAAATTCCACCATCCTTGCAAAATGCCGTGCTTGCCGACTTCATGGGTGATCCATCGCCGCAGCGGCCGACCCAGAACGCCGAGGACGGCCGCTCCCAGCAACGGAGCGATCGTCGCCAGCAGCAACATCAAGCCGCGAACTTGCCGGTGCACAAACCCCAGTTTTTCCGTATCTCCGTAAATGATGTGAATTCCCTGCATCACCAGCTTCATTACCTGCGAGCCGGCGAGCAACGTCCCCGTCCATCCTAGCGCCGCGATCTTCCACGCATCCGGTCCTCGCTTCACCAAAAACTCTGAGACGATCGCCTGGCTCCCCGGGGGTAGAAACTGTGTGAGATCTCCGATCAGATCGAAGAGACTCGTCCTGCCGCCAATCCGGCTGGTTGCCAACGCCACGGCAATCAGCAGTGCTGGAAAAAACGCTAGGAAAAGATTGAAGGCAATCGCCTGCGAAATCACACTGCAGCGCGGGAATACCCGCACAAACATGCCGTACGCCCGCCGAAGGAACACCGCCGCTGAACTCATAGCCGGGCATTATACCTGCCGGAGCCAGCTCGTGTCTGAAGCCAGTGGAACTCACCGCTCCGGAGGTGGGCAACAATGGCAGATCAAGCTTCAAGCGTGCTTCTCCATGTGGATCACAGGGAGCGATTCGCCGTTTGACAATGGGATCGAGATGGGTTTCACGGCGATATAACCCTTTACGCCGAAGAGCTTTGCCCCGGTCAGCGTCGCGCCCATCTCGTAGCGAGTAAATCCGGCGGACCTCGCAGCATCTTCGCAAGCCTGCAGGATCATGCTGCCGACTCCCCGGCGCGCCCAATCCGGATGGATGAAGAAAGCGCGAATCTTTGCCGCATCGCGAAGAGGGTCCAGCAGCGCGTCTTCGCGCCCCACCCAATGATCGCTCCCGTAGAGCGTCTTGCGCTTGCTCCAGCCGCCGCAACCGACGATCATCAAGCCAGATTTCGCGTTCTTGGGGTCCGCGTGCTCGATAGCGCTGGATTCGGCCTCTGCCACGATATACGTTCCGTCAGCGATGAGCTGGCTATCGACACCAAAAACGGTCTTGAGCGCGCCTTCGATCTGCGCTGGAGTATAGTCCTGCGTTTGCAAACCACGGACGGACGCGTCGATCAGTTCGCGGAGAGCGGGAACATCTTCGGGAACGGCGAGGCGGAGGTGGATGTTCGCTTGCATCATCCTTCGAATGCGTGGGTGGCGAAAAGGCGCCCAGCGCACCAGCATTGGCCGGAGTTTTTAACTTCACCTCCACGCTCTTGCCACCGCGCGATAGCCGGTTTTCACTCGTGCAGGACCACGCTTAGGAGGGAACTGTGAACCTGAAGTCCGCCATTGTAATGAATGAAGCCCAATTTCCTGAATTTATTCATAAAAAAATTGACCCGGGATCAATCGACCTTATTTCATTACTTCGTTCTTTGTTTCCTTCCGCGCTCTGCCTTGCCGCCTTCAACACCCCGTCGTACACTCAGAGCATCCTAAAGATCGCATGAGGACTCATCCGTGACCGCACCCGCACATTTCGTTCCTGCATCGCAGCTCGCCCGCAGCGGGCGAAGCGAAGAAGTCGTCGCCAAACACAAGAAATATCTGTGGCCCTCGGTGACCAACTACTTTCAGCAGCCGCTGGTGGCCGACCGCGGCGAGATGCAACACCTTTGGGACCTGGAAGGCAACAAGTATCTCGATTTCTTCGGCGGCATCCTGACGGTCTCTGTGGGGCATTGCAACCCGAAGATCTCCAGCAAAGTGAGCGCCCAAGTCAACCGGCTGCAGCACACTTCGACGCTCTATCCCAACGAGCACATCGTGGCGCTGGCGGAAAAAATCGCGCAAATCACGCCGGGCAACCTGCAGCAGAGCTTTTTCACGAACTCCGGCACCGAAGCCAACGAAGCCGCCATTCTGCTCGCGCGCATGTCCACCGGCAGCTACGACGTGGTGGCGCTGCGTCATGCCTATTCCGGCGGCTCGGCGCTCGCCAAGGCCGTCACCGCGCATGCGCCGTATCGCAAGGGTGGCGTCATCAGCGTGGGCATTTCCCATGCCGTGAATCCCTACTGCTATCGCTGCCCGCTGCACTTGAAATATCCCGATTGCGAAGTGGCCTGCGCCGAGGATGTGGAAAATCTCATTCAAACGGGTACCAGCGGGAACATCGCCGCCTTCATCGGCGAACCGATTCAAGGGGTCGGTGGATTCATCACTCCGCCGAAGGAGTATTACAAGATTGTCTTCAAGATCGTAAAGAAATACGGCGGCCTCTTCATCGCCGACGAAGTGCAAACCGGCTGGGGACGCACCGGAAAGAAATGGTTCGGCATCGAGCAGTGGGAGGTCATTCCGGACATGATCACCAGCGCGAAAGGCATGGCCAATGGAGTGCCGGTGGGCTTGACGGTGACGACACCGGAAATCGCTGGCAACTTCCAGGGAATGAACATCGCTACCTTCGGCGGCAACCCCGTGACGAGCGTAGCCGCAAGGGCCACTATCGAGCTGATTGAAGAAGAAAATTTACTCGAGAACGCGGACGTGGTCGGATCATACTTCCGCGGGAAACTCGAAGAGCTGCAGCAGAAATATTCGCTCATCGGCGACGTGCGCGGCATGGGACTCATGCAGGCACTCGAGCTGGTGAAAGACCGCAAGACGAAAGAGCCAGCTGCCGAAGCCGCCACCCAGGTGATGGAGCGCGCGCGCCAGAATGGGCTGCTCATCGGCAAAGGCGGCCTCTACGGCAACACGCTGCGGCTTGCCCCCATGCTAAATACGACCAAGCCCGACGTCGACGAAGCCATCAAGCTCCTCGACAAGTCGTTTAGCGAGGTCAGGAATTGAGAATCAGAAGTTTGTCGGCGATGCTGGTCATCCTTTCTTCGGCGATCTGCGCTTCGCCCTCTAAAACGCGGTCGCAGTTAGCTGAAAAGAAGCCTCTTTGGAAGTCGGTCGCGTTTGCGATCGTGAAGTTCAATGACGAGGCACCAAAATCCTGGAACATCTATCACACGGAGAAAAAGGGTCTGCTGCTGGTGCACCTGTGGAAGCGGTATTTGCTGGTCGATGTGAAGGAACAGGAAGCGTATGAAATCGATCCGCAAACGGTCAAGCAGCACGGCGAAGATGTGGAATGGTCACCCGCCGACAAGCCGGAGCAGCCGATCGAGACTCCCGATTGGAAAACGCGCGACGTCGGCAGTCTGCAATTGGTGCGATTTCGCCTCGGCAAAGATGGCCACATCCTGGAGCTGCAAGTCCCGCTTCTGATCAATGGCAAGCCGGCATACTAGGTGCTCGTAGGGGCGCAGCTTGCTGCGCCCTTACCACCGAGGTGACTGGCGTTGATAGAAGGTAGGAACCCTTGAGAGCGCCCGGAGAACTGAGGTCTTAGCGGCGGTACACGCCGAAATACCACGGAATGCCAAGCGCGCCCGGTTCGACCCCCACAACCACAGAATCGCCAGCGCGAAAACGATCGTAGTCATCGAAATCCACGGCCAACCGTTCGATTTTCTGTCCTTCGCGCCAGGAATGAACAAACAACCGGCGTGTGCCACGGACGATTCCCGGCATGTTGTAGCGGCTATCCACGGTGGTGGGGTGGTAGGCCACGTTCTTTCGCGAGTCCAGTTTTCCATTCACAAGCAGTGTGGCGGCCAGAATCCACGGCAGCGGCATGAATCCCGAGTAGACGCGCTTTAGCACTTCGAGTTCCCGGCGATTTCGCGCGCGACGGTCGAGGACCACGGCGATTGCCAGCGCGACAAAGAAAAGCACGCCGAAGAAGACCAGCATGAGGTCCAGCTCGAGCGGCGGATAGATCTGGCTGACGTAGGGAAACGCCAGCGACCCGGCGAGAAATACCGCCGTGCGCTTGAGCAGGCGCCGGCGGAACATGACTTCAGCGGCCGCCGAAGTCAGGCCGCAGGACGGACACTGATCCGTAATCCTCTCGGAGCCGCAATCAAGGCAGCGTGTCATTCCATTTAGTATAAAACGGGATTAGGAGCCGGTGTTGGAGAGCGCGGAAAGCAAGTCCCGGTAAAGCTTCTGGCTTTCGGACTCGGAAACAGCCACGGATACGCCCATGCCCTTCCCTGGCTCGATTCGTTTCACGAAGCAGTCGAGTTTCAAGGGGCGATCGAGAGTCAGTCGCGCGGTGAAGCCGGCACCCACCCAGAGCGGATCGGTGGCTTCGATAAACATTCCGCTGGCACTGATGTCGCGCGTGCTTCCGCGAAGGACCGCGGAGCCCCATTCGATCTCGAGGTCGGCGCGGAACGAGTAGCGCTGCGCCCAGCGGCGTTCGAGCCGCCGCGCCGTATGATCCCCACTGCCCATTAATAAAGTGCAACCCCCTGCCAGGGATTACGTGCCGCGGCGCTCGGGCGAAATCGCGGCTTCGCTGTTGTAAGCATACGCCTTCTTTCGTCACAACACATACGACGCCGGGGACGCATGTATTGTTCCCAGCATCGTGATTTTCGCTTCTGGCGAGGCTGCCCCCTTGGCATTCGAGGCGTACGTATGGAAAAACGCAAACTTACTCTCGATCATTCGAGGAAGGGTCTTTGGCGGGAGCACGCTCACTGGCCGGTTTTTCTCCAGCGCGAAGGCGACGCTGAACTTCGGCCTGGAGATACTTGCGAAGGTTTTCCGGAACAATGCCCGGAGCCGCCAGTTCGCGCAGGTCGGAGACGGTGAGCTCGGGAAGGTAGGAAAGAATTGCAGCGAGCGGTGCCGAAGGGTGGCGGACGAGTGCGAGGCGCACGTTGTAGGTGATGGACCATTTGCGGTGGTGCACGATCGCGGGGATTACGGAAGTGGGAAGCTTTTCGCGGGAGAGGGCCTTCAATACTTGCGCTTCGGTCATGTAGGGATTGTCGAGAACGATCGATACGACTTGCCTGTGACCTTCGGCGAACAACGCTCCCGCCACCCGCGCTGGGCCGCGCCGTGCCAATGTGATTTTCTGCCCGAGCGGAAGTTGCGGCAATCGCGCCAGCAATTGATCTTCGGCGTTGCGCTTCAGCTCGGCGGAAACACCGGGCAATATCGCAACCTGAACAAGGTCCATCAAATAGAGGTCGCGAAGCAGGCGCAGGCTGACCAGCCGGGGCGTCCGCGGATGGAAGGCCAACGCGCGCTTCACCCGATAGCTCTTCAACAGGTGTTTGCGCCGAGCCACCTCTTCGAGAATTTCCCCCGCTAAGTCTTTTCGCTCAAGCAACAAGCAGAGTTGCGTTTCGTCGAGCGCCGGATTATCGAGCAATGCGAGGAGCACGTTGGCAGCAGCGTGGTGAAGCAGCCCGGCAAGCTCCTCGCCGGTGGCGATGAGCGCGCGCGCGCGATCTGGTTCACTCGCCCTCATGCTGGTTCCCCACCGCGCCCGATTCGTCTATAACAAAGCACTCCGTCTTGGTGCCCCCGCCATCAAATCCCAGAACGTAGCGCATGGGAAAAGCATAAGCGAGAATGCTTGACAATCGTAGGGCGTATTGTGAAGCGAGTGCGCAAATCGGAAAAGTTCAGCAGGTTTTGCTGCCGACCCCCGAATTCCGCAGAGTTTTCTTGACGTGGATGGACCACGCCACTATCCTCGACGCACTTTTCCACAGCGTCCGAAGGGCGTGGCGGAAAAGCACTTGATGCACATCCATCCGCTCGACCTTGCCATTGTTATTGCGTACCTGCTTGGCATCACAGCGCTGGGGATGCGTTTCCGGCGCGGGCTGCGGGTCACCACGAGGAGCGACAGCGCGTCCGCTGGCCGCGAGTATTTCTTGGGCGGGCGGACCACGCCATGGTGGGCGCTGGCGTTTTCGATCGTCGCCACCGAAACTTCCACGCTGACGATCATCGGGACGCCGGCCATTTCCTATGGCGGGAACCTCACCTTCCTTCAACTGGTCTTCGGCTACCTGATCGGACGATTGCTGATCGTTCTGCTGTTTCTTCCCGGCTATTTTCGCGGCGAGTTTTTCACCGCCTACGCGCTGATCGAGAAGCGCTTTGGACAAAAGATGCGCGCCGTCGCCGCCAGCACTTTCCTGATCACCCGCGCGATTGCCGAAGGCGTGCGCGTTTCAGCGATTGCGCTGGTGGTGAGCGTCGTCTTGGGAACTTCGGAGAAGTTGGCGGTCGTCATCGTCATCGCGCTCACCGTGCTGTACACGTTCGAAGGCGGCATGAAGGCGGTGATTTGGACGGACGTGGCGCAGTTGCTGCTGTATCTTACCGGAAGCGCGGTGACGTTTTTCGTGCTGCTGCACCGCATTCCAGGCGGATGGAGCGAAGTCACGCAGGTGGCGGCTGCGGCGGGGCACAAACTGCAGCTTCTCGATTTTTCCTGGAATCTTGCGACGAAATATACGTTCTGGTCCGGACTGATCGGCGGAGCGTTTCTCACGATGGCCAGCCATGGCACGGACCAAATTATCGTGCAGCGCTTGCTGGCGGCGAAAAGCGAGCGAGACAGCCGGCGGGCGCTGCTCACGAGCGGCGGCATCGTTTTATTCCAATTCACTGTATTTCTGCTGATTGGCCTGCTGCTCTACGTGTTTGCCCAGCATTCACCTCTGCTGGCCGCGGGAGAACGCACCGATCGCATCCTGCCGCTATTCCTTGTGCGTGAGATGCCGGCAGGACTTGCGGGCCTGCTGCTAGCTTCGATCGTGGCCGTGGCGATGTCCAATGCGAGCGGTTCATTGAATTCCCTAGCGGCTTCGAGCGTGCTTGATTTTTCAAGACTCCGTGGACAAAGTGCCGATGCGGCCCGCTTTCTGCGGCTCTCCCGGGGAATGACGCTTGTGTGGGGGCTGGTGCTGATGGGATTCGGGCTTGTGAAGTGGGGACCTCTGCTCGAGACGGGGCTGACCGTGGCCTCACTTCCCTTCGGGAGCTTGCTCGGCCTCTTTCTGCTGGGCACGCTGGATCGCCGCGCCAACGCGCGTGGCGCACTGGCCGGGATGATCGCGGGGCTGGCGGCAATCTTGTGCGTATTTCGATTTACGAGCGTGGCGTTTACGTGGTACGTGATGATCGGCGCGAGCGTCACGTTTATTTTCGGCTGGATGGTGAGCAGAATCGCACGGGCTTAGGGGCACGATACCTCTTGCCCCTCCACGTAAAGGTAAGGGTAGATTGACTGAAAAACGGCTGGAGCTGGTGCGCGGACTGGGCGCGTGGGCATCGGCAGCAATTGTTGTCGGCACCATGATTGGCACAGGGATATTCCTGAAGCCTGCCGAAATGGCGCGCGAAGGGCGCAGCGTTTCCATCGTTTTTGCGGCGTGGATCGTCGGCGCAATTCTTTCCATATTTGGCGCATTTTCCTTCGCCGAATTGGGTTCGATGATTCCCGAAGCGGGCGGCGAATATGCCTATCTGCGCCGTGGCTTCGGCCCCGTCTACGGCTTTCTCTTCGGCTGGATGCATTCCATCGTCGGCCGCCCCAGCTCCTTGGCCTCGATCTCCGCGGGCATGATGCGTTTTCTTAGTTTCCTCTTGCCCGTCATTGCCGCTCCTCTCTTCACCGTGCACATCGCCATTCCCGGCCTCACCGGCTGGATCAAGCCCTATGATTTCGTGTTCACTCGGGCGCAGCCGCTCGCGGTTTTTTGGATTCTCGCAATGACGGGCGTGAACTATCTTGGGGTGCGGCTGGGGGGAGCGGTGCAGGTTTTTTTGACAACCATCAAGATTACGTCCGTGGCGGTTGTGATTGGTGTCGCGTTTTTTGCGCCGACGAGCACCCAGGCAAGCGGGGCGCAACCCTTCTGGCCGGAGGCGGGAATAGGTGTTGGCGCGATTTTCAGTGCGTTTCTGACGGCGCTGGCCGCAGCGCTCTGGGCCTACGACGGGTGGGAAGACCTGAATCTTGTCGGATCCGAGGTGGAAAACCCGCAGAAGAATTTCCCGCGAGCGCTGGTCGGCGGAGTCGGATTTGTCGCCGTGGTTTATCTGCTATTCAGCGCAGCTTGTTTGAAAGTGCTGCCGTTCGAAAGCGTGGCGGCATCGCGGCACATCGCGTCCGACGTGGTGGAGCACATCAAAGGGGCCACCGCCGCTGGGTGGATCACGTTCGCAATGGCCATCTCCGCCTTGGGCTCGATGAATTCTTCCGTGCTGAGCGGAGCGCGCGTGGGCTATGCGATGGCTCGGGACAAGATTTTTTTCAAAGTTATCGATGGCATCCATCCGAAATTCCGGACGCCCGGACGGTCGCTGATTTTCCAGGGCGTGCTGGCAAGTTTGATGGCGCTGACGGGAACTTTCGAAGAGCTGACCAATCTTTTTATTTTTGCCGCCTGGATCTTTTATGCCTTCGCCGTTGTCGCGCTCTTTCGAATGCGCAAGACCGAACCGGCTCTGCCGCGCCCCTACCGCTGCTGGGGCTACCCCTGGGTCCCGGGCCTGTTCGTGGCAGGAGCGCTGGCGCTGACGGTAAATATCTGGCTGGACCGGCCAGGGCGCTCGTCGATTGGATTCCTGCTAATTCTGGCGGGCCTTCCCTTCTATAGGCGCTGGGCGTCGCGCAACGCGACCTCGGCAACGTAGGGGCGCGGCCCGCCGTGGCGGGCACCTCTACCGGCAGGGACTTTGCGTCGCACTTCCTAATCCAAATCTAAACGGAGGCAGCGCGCGCGCGCCGTGCGGGTTGGGTGATGGGAAGAATGGCGTTCTCTGCTTCGCAGCTGACCTCCATTGCGGGATGGAAGAGTTTGGCGAGGGCTTCGATGCCGGTAACGAGGCGCGGACCGCTGCGCGAAAAGTAGCTGTTGGCTTCGAGCGCGTAAACGCGGCCGTTGCGCACGGCGGGCATGGCGTTCCACTGGTCGGGAAAATCGATCGAGCAGTATTCGTTGCGCGCCCGCTCCGCGGTGTAGCCGCAGGGAGCGACCAGAAGAATTTCCGGCGCGGCCTCAACGACATCCTGCACCGAGACACGGAAAGAAGGCGTGCGGACGCGCCCGAAAACGTCTTCACCGCCTGCGAGCTGGATCATTTCCGGGACCCAGTGGCCGCTGACATAGATGGGCTGCAGCCATTCGAGAAATGCCACGCGGGGTCGATCCGCCCCCGGCGGCAACTGCTGTTCCAGGGCGCCAAGGCGCGCGCCGATCTGTTTCAGCAGCGCTTCCGCCTGATAACCGTGGCAGGTTTCCTCTCCCACCCAAAGAATGTCGCGCCAGACGTCGCCCAAGTCCTGCGGATTGAGGCAGAGAATTTCGGGGCGCCGCTCGAATCGCGCCAGAGTGGTAGCGAGATCGTCGGGAGAGGCGGCACAGACGTGGCACAAATCCTGGGTAATGATCAGATCCGGAGCCATCGCCTCCAGCACTTCAGCATCGACGGCGTACAAACTTTCACCACGGTGCACATACTCGCTCACCAGCCGGTCAATCTCCGCCGGCGAAGCATCGTGCGGCATCCGTGAATGAATGACCACGGATTTGGTGCGGGCGCGCGGCGGGAAGTCGCACTCGTGGCTGACGCCCACGATTTCGCGGTCCAACCCGAGGGCAAAGAGAGTCTCCGTGGCCGATGGAAGCAAAGAGGCGATCCGCATAGGGGCACTCTACCACTGGAAAAGGAGCTGGGGAAGGCGGATGAAGAAAAAGACCACGCGAAGACGCCCTTCGGGTTCGCTCGCCGCAGGCTTCCTGCAATGAGTTTTAAATGGCGACAGATTGAACACGAATCTTCTTAAGAAGTTTTTTGATATTTTCACATGTCCGCTCAAATTGTTGAATTCAGCTTTATCTGTAGAGAAAATACTTGCGGCGGACTTGATCGAAAGCGGATAGCGCGGTGGTCCAGCTCGCAACGATTTTTTCAGGAGCTACGCCTGCTTGCAATTGCTGGATGGTGTCGGAGTTTCCCATGAGCGAGAGGAGTTTTTCGGGATCGAACTGCTCGGGATAGAGCTTCCGCAAGATGGCGGCGATTTCCAGACCTGTGCGCAAGGAGCGCACGGAAAAGCGATCGGTGATGCGAATGGCCACGCCACCGCAACGTTGGCCGCTGTAGAGACCGACGATGGGGATAAAGGGTTTCGCGGCAAAATGCAAACCAGGAAGATGCCGCTCGTTCAGCGCCGCGGCGACATCTTCGCCGTTGAGCCAGGGCGCGCCGAACTCTTCGAAGGGCGTTTCCGTGCCGCGTCCGACGGAGACACCCGCGTTTTGCAGGATCTCAATGCCCGGGTAGAGGATCGAACCTTTCGTCGTGCGGAGATTTGGCGAGGGCGGAATCCACTTCATGCCGGTGCTCTCAAAAAAATAATTGCGATGCCAGTTCTTCATGGTGATGACGTGAAGGTTGGCGCCGATGTGGTTCTCGGCGTTGAAGAGCTGGGCGAGCTCTCCAATCGTGAGGCCATAACGCAACGGCAAGGGAAAATAACCAACGAAATTCGTTCTATCAGCATCGAGCATGGGGCCTTCCACGATTTCACCGCCCAGCGGGTTCGGCCGGTCGAGGACAAAGAACGAGATGTTGCGTTTGGCCGCTTCCTCCATGCAATAAGCCATCGTAGTCGTGTACGTGTAAAACCGCACGCCGACGTCCTGAACGTCAAAGACGAGTGCGTCAATGCCCTTGAGCATTTCATCTGTGGGACGGAGCGTTTCGCCATAGAGGCTATGAACGGGCAGGCCGGTGGCGGGATCTTTGGCGGTAGCGGTCTTTTCATCGTTGTGGCCGGCAAGGCCGTGCTCAGGGCTGAAGAGTGCGACTAGTTGGACCCCGGAGGCATGCGATAAAACGTCAACGGTACTGCGCTCCTGTGAATCGCGGCCGGTGTGATTTGTGATCAGGCCAACCCGTTTGCCGCGAAGAGGCGCAAACTTCTGTGCTTCGAGAACATCGAGACCTGTTTGCACACGCGGGGCGTGGCTTGAATGCCTCGATGCAGCGCGCGATTGCTGGGGTCCCATCGTGAGCAGCGTGACAAACAGAGTGAAGCGGATAAACGTGGAGAGCGCGCGCATGTGTCCAGTCAAAGGTTCCCCCGATGTTGAAACCATACAATGATATTCTGGAACCCGCTGGCCCAAGCCGCGTTGAGAGCACGATGTGCGTGTGCTATGTATAACTGCAGACTGCTGGCGGCTGCTGGGAGATTCTACCTGATGGAAGGACGCCGCGTCCGCTTTTTGCTTCTGATTCCTATCTCAATCGTTCTTGTTATGGCCTATAACGCGCGCAGCCAGAGCCGTAGCACTTCGGCAAAGAAGACCGTCCCTGCGGAAGGCGAAGTGCCCGCAACGAACGCGGTGAAGAAATTGTGGCCCGCCGCGAACGCTTGGGTGGAAGCCACGCTACGCAAGATGACGGTGGACGAGAGGATCGGTCAGCTTCTATTCACCACCTACCACGGAAGTTTGACGGCCACGGACACGGCGGCCTACCGTCAGATCATGCACGACGTGGCCGACCTTCACGTCGGTGGCTTCATCAACGTTACGCAGGGATCGCCGCTGGGAGTCGTGAAGAGCCAGGCTTATCCCACCGCGGTACTGAACAACCAGCTCCAGGCGAAATCGAAACTGCCGCTGCTGATTGGAGCGGATTTCGAGCGCGGCACGGCCATGCGGCTGGATGAAGGCACGTCGTTTCCAACGGCAATGGCGCTCGCAGCAGCTGGTGATGTAAGAGATGCGTACGCCATGGGCAAAATCACGGCGCTCGAGGCGCGCGCCGTAGGAATCCACTGGATCTATGCGCCGGACGCGGATGTAAACAACAATCCCGGAAATCCGATCATCAACACGCGATCCTTCGGCGAAGATCCGGAGCGCGTCGCCCAATTTGTGAGCGCGTTTGTGCTCGGCGTCCAGGAAAACGGCGGACTGGCGACGGCCAAGCATTTTCCAGGACACGGCGATACGGCGGCAGACTCGCA
>WNFH01001799.1_pt1 | contig 14706 bp, 14 predicted proteins | sample 5400411 | NCBI WGS metagenome assembly WNFH01 (sample SAMN13153347, study PRJNA577476) | soil metagenome | isolation source: 200 cm saprolite under Douglas fir tree site 2 hole 3 | place: USA:California | collected 2015-04-18
AGATGCGTCAACTGGCCCCGGGGATTCGGTGGTGTCTTAATTTGCCCGGAGGCTATTCTGGTCTGTGGAAATCAGTTGGCTCTAGCAATTTTCTCGATTTCGAATGGGTAGCCAGAGTGATCGAAAACGACCTTGAAGTTATCGAAGAAACCCGTTCGTCCTAGAATGCCGGAGGCATTTAGCTTTTTGACGAATCCTGCCGTAACCTCAATCATGGTCAGCGCCTCAACATACAGCTTTATCTTGTGGTAGTAGATTGGCTCTTTTACGCCCTGAATTGCGCCACCGATCTCGTCAATGTGCAGAGGTGACTTCTTTGGGTCTAGGCCGATTAGGGTAGCCAGTTCCCACTTGAACATGCAGTAGCCTGAGCCAGAATCTACATAGGCGAAAAAGCGTTGCGATACCGCGTGATGGTAACCGAGACGGACTAGAAGCAGCGGCTCCCAGCGCAAGCGATTTGGGTAAAGAGGATTCGGGTCATCTACCGGGAAATCCTTGTAGGACTTTCTCACCTATCTCTTCCTTTTAGAAACACGGCGGGTGCCCACTTCTTAGGTGCCCATACAAGGATCGGGTCTTGCACTCCAGCGCGACGGGCCTCTTCCACCGCTTCATCCGGCGTTTCGCCGCGCCCGACGACACTGGACTCATCATCGGTTAAGGCGAGCCAGCAGTCACGCCCTGCATTAGCTAAAACCGTTGAGAGATTGGTTGGGGCCATAACATTCATTCTCCGTCTCGTCCCGCAATCCCACGTGGGATCAGCGTCTCAGTATGCCTCTCGTTTAGATGCGGTCAAGTTAATTCTCGTCTTGACATCATTTGTATCATATGATACATTACCGCCTATGGATACAAAAACAATCAACCTTCGAGACCTTCCCGAAGAGTTGGTGCGCCGCGCCAAAGCCTGCGCTGCATTGCATGGGATGACACTCAAGGACTTTGTAACACTTGCAATCACAAAGGCGACTGAGCAGGACATCCCTGCTACTGCGCTGCCCCTTGCCGCGCTCACTGTGCCTAAAACAAAACACCGGAAGAAAACCTAAGAGGGGAAACTACGTTACCTCTACAACCAATATTTAACAAGTCCCCGCCATGAAGGAAAGGCGTTTTTACGGGGTTCCCGCCTCGCAAAGACGCCCTTCTCCCGTTTTGGGATGGTGTCAGTAGCTCAATGGTAGAGCAGGCCCCTAGTAGCGGTAAGACGTGGGTTCGATTCCCTCCTGACACCCCAGACAATTAAGCGCCCCGCCGCCAGTTTGCGGCTGAACGGCTGGGCAATCAGTCAGCGGGTTGAGCCGCTAACCGACCGCAAAAGAATTATCGGCTCATGCCCGCAGAAAGGTCAAGCCGATATGTACGCACTCTCATGCAACAGAAGGTAACCGTGGTAACCGCTCTCGCCGAAGGCAAAAACAAAGGCCAGCTTTGCAGCCAGCCTTTGCTCTAAAAGCGGAAACAGGAACTACTTCTTGGGCGCGATCGCGTCCTTAGTCGCCTTGGCCACGCGGAACTTCACTACGGTCTTGGCTTTGATCTGGATGGGTTCGCCGGTCTGTGGATTGCGTCCCATGCGGGCCTTGCGGTGGGCCTTTACCAGGCGGCCCAGTCCGGGGATTACGAATATGCCGTTCTTCTTGGTTTCCTTAACAGCGGTGTCGGTTAGGTGCTCGAGAAACGCCGCCGCGGTCTTGTTGTTGGTCCCAACTTTTTCGCCCAAGTGACGGACGAGTTGAGTCTTGGTCATGCCTGAAGCCATGAATCCTCCTCTGAATGGAATTTTGATTTGCCTGCGATGAAAGCTATTTTATACTATCGTTCCTGTGGAAAAGTAGCGCCGGAGCCGCATTTTACGCGGATTTTCTCAAGTCTGCACCCGCAAAGGCTGGAAAAATCGCCTTTCTCCCGCGCCGGGGGTTCCAAAATGGCCCGGCTGGGCCGGTTCGGAGGTACTGGGAAGACCCCCTGGCGCGGTAAAACGATCCCGTCTGCATGTGATAATGGCTACAGGAGATCAGCCTCGGTGAGTTGTGCGATTTGCGAAAAGCGCAAGGAAAAGCGCTTCTGCCCGGCCGTGCACGGCCGCATCTGCCCCCAGTGTTGTGGCGAACAGCGTGAGGTAACGCTCGATTGCCCCAGCGATTGCATCTATCTGCAGCAGGCCCGGGAGCATGAAAAGCCGCGCCCCATCAAGGATTTGGACCAGACCGCACTGTTCCCGCAGGTGGAGGTCTGCGACCAGTTCCTCTACGAGCGCGAACACCTGATTATGGGTCTGACCTACGCGCTGGCCAAGAGCGCACGGGCCGACCACTCGCTCACTGACGGCGATCTGATCGCCGCGCTGACGTCGATGGCCAAGACTTGCGAAACGCTGGTGAACTCTGGCCTGCACTACGAAACACCCATTGCCGGCGTGGGTCAGCAGGCGGTTGCGTCGGAAGTGCAAAAGATGCTGAAGGAGTATCGCGAGGCCGAGCAGAAGCACTTGGGATATGTCCGGCTGCGCGATTCCGAGGTGCTGCGGGCGCTGGTCTTCCTGGTGCGGATGGCGCACGGCCGGACTTCAGGAAGACCGAAATCGCGGGCTTTCGTGGATTTTGTGATAGCCCAGTTTCCCGAGAAGCAATCGGCCCTCGCCACTCCGGAAGAAGCCGGCAGCCGGATCATTACTCCCTAGTTGTTGGTCTAAGGAAAAACCAGCCACGGATTTTCACGGATCACACCGATAAGCCAGAAGGAAAGATCCTTTCCGTAGAAATCCGTGAAATCCGTGGCTAGGTTTTGCTCATCTTCCGCACGGCTTGTCCCGGCGGGAGCGCGTCCCTGAGTTCGCGAACCGTGCGCTTGAGCACGGGATGACGCACATCAGGCGCGATCTCGGCCAACGGTTCGAGCACAAAGCGGCGCTGGTGCATCGCGGGATGAGGGACCTTCAGGCCTCGGGTTTCGATAACTGAGCTGCCAAACAGAAGAATGTCGATGTCGATGGTCCGCGGGCCGTTTTTCTGCACGCGGCGCCGGCCCATCTCTTGCTCAATGCCGAGGATCCCGGCGAGCAACTGCTTGGGCATCTTTTCCGTATCCAGCTTGACCGCGCAATTCAGAAACCAGGGTTGGGCTGCGAATTCAACGGGCTCGGTTTCATAAAAGGACGAAACTCCGGCCACTTCACCAAAGGCGCCCAGGCGGGCGATGGCCGCGTTCAAGTTCGCGGCACGGTCGCCCACATTTGAGCCCAGTGAAAGATAGACGAGCTTGTGCACGGTGTCAGTACTACTCATCTCATAAATGGCCGCCAGCAACGGTGCGGGAGGGCACGGCTTCAAGCCGTGCCGCAGAGGACCAAAAAGACCTCGGCTTTAGCCCCTGGGGAAATCGCGCCACCGCTCTTTGTCCCCTCAAATCATTTGATGAGATGCCTACTAGTTTCCCGTTTCTGGTTTCAAGTTTCCAGAGAAAAGTTTAAGGAGGACGTCTGCCGGGCTGCCCCCGCGGGCTTTGAACCGCCTTTGCCAGAGGCGAAGCCCGTCCGCACACATTCGTGCGAAATCCCGCACTACGCCCTTGTTACCTTGGTCACTTTCGTGGCTCTGGAGGCGGAGGCTACCATCAACTTCCATGGAGCTGGAATCGCTTCTCCTGAGTCGCGATCCCCAAGTCATTCGTGTCTTGCGGCCGACCCTGGAGAAACTGTCAATCGATGTCGAAGTGTGCCGCGGAGCCCGCTCCGGCAGTGAAATCCTTTCTTCCGAGAAGTTTGACGCCGTCATTGTGGACTGCGACGACCTCCAGGGCGGCTTGGAAGTGCTCGAGGGCCTACGCAAGGGAACCAGCAACAGAAACTCCGTCGCCTTCGCCATCCTCAACGGAAACACCACGACCCAAAAAGCCTTTCAACTGGGCGCAAATTTTGTCCTGCAGAAGCCGATTTCCGCGCTCAACGCCATGCGCTGTTTCGGCGCCGCGCTCGGATTCATGACCCGCGAGAGGCGGCGCTATTTCCGCCACTCCGTCGAGATCTCCGTCACCGTGGTATTTGGCCAAGATCAGGAACTGAAGGCGACCACCACCAATATCAGCGAAGGCGGCATGGCCATCCGCTTCCGGGGCAAGCTGCCGAAGGGTGGGATCTCAAAGGTAGTCTTCACGCTGCCGGAGAGCAACATCTCCATGGAACCCAAAGCAGAGATTGCCTGGGCGGATGGAGCTGGGCGCGCCGGCATCCGCTTCGCGGAACTGCCCAAAGCCTCGCGAGAGCAGCTCGATTGCTGGTTGGCGGAGCAGCTGGCAAAGACAGAGCTGAAGCAAAACTGAAACCCGTTTCCGGATAACCTGATCGCGGTCCAACTTCTCCTTAGGTTTTCTCCCGATCCCCAGGTACCCAGGTTGAGACTTGCGGCGGTCGTGACCCACCGTCCACTGTTAGGGAGAATCCACCACAGGCTCGGGCCCTTATGCTTTCCATTCATGTGAGAATCGATCGTGCACAACGCCTGCTGCGAATGCTGGAAGAGGACGCGCCGCTGCTGGCCATCCGAGTCGCCGAACTGACGCCGGAGCACCAGCGATCGGCGAAAACCTATGCTGCCCAACTGCGGGCGCACGCCCGGGTAGAGCTCGAGAAGCTGCTGGAAGAGGGCTCCATCTGGGACTCAAACGATCCTACTCCTCAGCCCGCTGACTAATTGCGCCCCATAAACAAAATGTCCCTCACGCTTAGGCGAGGAGGAGCATGGGCACACGCGCCGAATTGCTACCCTAATTGGCAGATCGAGGTTTTCCTCAGAGCATCTGTTCGGCTGTAACGGGCAGCGATGGGGGCGCGGGTTGGTGATCCTCCTCCATCGTGGTTTCCTCCCACAGCGTGCGGTCACGCAGGAGGCGGGAAACCAGCGCCGTGTGCATGGCATGTCCGGCACGGTCGGCCACCACATTGCCCAGGATCTGTTTGCCCACTAGCGCCAGATCGCCAATCAAATCCAGGATCTTGTGGCGGACGAACTCGTCGTCAAAGCGCAGCGGGGGATTTTCCAGGCCCTCCCGCGTAAGCACCACACAATTCTCGGGTGAGGCTCCACGGATCAAGCCCATATTACGCAGGGCCTGCTCATCCTGACGGGAGCCGAACGTCCGAGCCGGTGCGATCTCGCGCAGGTAGTTGCCATCCGAGAGATCCACACTGAACGTTTCCTTGCCGATGAGCGGATGGGGAAAATTGATGGTGTAGGCGACCGAATAGCTGTCGGCGGGATATACCGCGATGAACTTGTCACCTTCCCGCAGCTCCAGCTCGCGGCGGATGCGAAGATAGGTGCGGGGACGCCGCTGTTTGCGGATTCCTGCCTTGCGAATAGCCTCCACGAAGGGCCGCGCGCTGCCATCAAGGATGGGTAGCTCAAGATTGTCGAGCTCGACGATAGCGTTGTCGATGCCGCAGCCGATGAAGGCGGAAAGCAGATGCTCGGTGGTGGAGATGAACACGCCCTTTTTCATCAGACTGGTGGCGTAGCTGACGCGCGCCACGTTGCGGCTCACGGCTTCCACCTCAAAGCCCTCGAGGTCGACCCGGCGGAAGACCACGCCCGAGCCGGCGCGTGCGGGCAAGATGCGTAGCTGCACCGGAGCCCCGCTGTGCAGACCGGCGCCGCGGCATTCTACCGGCGTGCGGATTGTCTGTTCGCGTCTCAACCTTCTGTTCAGCTATCTGTTGTTTGGTGAGCAGATTACTGCCTGCTCCGAAAGTCCGGCTGTGGCAAATTAGCCACAGTACGTGGCGAGCAAGCGACTATCGGATGCGCTGCTGCTGCAAGACTCCCTGACATTACAACAAGATGGGAGGCTTTCAGGCCCTGGCGAACAGCGCAAGAGGCCACCTCGAGAGTAACTAGCGAGGTGAGTGTTTCGGTGGCGCTTTCTTGGGATCGTAGGTGACCGTGGCCTCGAACAATGAATCGGGGAGATCCTGGTAGCTCACGCTGTTTGCGAAGTGTTGATAGGACATCTGGCCGTTCAAGAAACGGGTGATGGAGTGGGGAGTCATTATGCCTTGCACCGGCTTGTACCCATCGTAGATTACTTCCTCGACGTTTCTTAATTTGTCGGCCGGATCACGCCACGAAAACCGGCTTTGGATGGGCAGGTGCGTGGCTTGGTCAAGAAATAGAGTCACCGAGTCATTCTGTGCGTTGACGATCGTGATTTGCTCGGCGGGCTTATTGTCAGCGACCGTGGTGCCCTCATAGAAAAGGGCGACACCGGGCTCGTTAATCCACTTGCGAAGTACCCAGTCGAGCGAGTGCTTGCGGCGGCGAAGGAAGTCTGCGGTAGCCTCGGCCTCTTCCGTCGCGGTTCCTTTATAGGTGATCTCGTAGCCCCTGTCGCCGTTGTGAATGACTACTACGTCGTTCTTGTCCTTTACCTGGTGAGTTACAACGATGACGCCGACTAAAGGAATGGGAACCAGGTAATTGCCCCGTTTGATGATTTCCAAGCGCTCTTTGTCTGGATAGTTCGCAAAATATCTAAAGGGAGTCCCGACGCTGTTGCTTTCCCCGTGGAAAAAGCTGTAGAAGCGTCCTTCTTCGCTTCTCTGCCGTGCAGTCAGGTAAGCCTGACCGCCCAGAGCCTCGATCGTTTGGTCGATGAGAGCCCGCGCTTTGCGGGCACTTTCGCCTTCCGGCGGTGGGGTTGGATTTGCCGCCGAGCCGGAGGTCTGCGCTGCGGCAGTGGCGACAAGCAGGAAGAGAGCGAGGAAGCGATTAACCATCGGGTACATACGGGCCCTCTGAAAACTATTCTAGCGGAGATGTGGTTAGATGAAGAAATCGAGCTCTGCGGAGGGCGATTAGCCGGTCAGCACCGCGCCGCCGTTCACGTTGAACACTTCGCCGGTAATGAAACGCGCATATTCCGTGCACAGGAACAGGATCGGGGCAGCAATCTCCTCCGGCTTTCCCACGCGGCCCAGCGGAATCGTTGCGAAGATGGCAGCGCGGGTCTTGGGATCCTTCAAGGCGGGCGTGGACATGTCGGTGTCCACCCAGCCGGGGGCCACGCAGTTCACGTAAATGCCGTCCGGGGCAAGCTCCGTGGACAGTCCCTTGACCATGCTGATGAGTGCTCCCTTGGTCGCGGCGTAGTCGCAGTGAAACGCTTCCCCGCGCTGTCCGGCTGTCGAACTCACCAGCACGATATGGCCGGCTGCGCTGCCGGATTTCCCCTGCTTTTTCATTTGCGCGACGGAGTGCTTGACCAGCGCGAAGACACTGTCGAGATTAGTAGCAACGGTGCTGCGCCATTGGGCCTCAGACATCTGATCGATCGGCTTGTCTTCCGGCGGCCAGATGCCGTGGTTGGCGACCAGGACGTCGAGGCGTCCGAACCGCTTGACCGTGGCCGCGACCAGTTCACGCGCAGTCTCCGTACCGGTCAAATCACAGGGGAGCGCGACGCAGTTGTTTTCGCCACACTCTCGCGCCAGCTGTTCAGCCTCGGCTCTAGCCTTCCGATAATTGAAAACAACGCGCGCGCCAGCCACGACAAACATACGAACCGTAGCCGCGCCAATGCCACGCGATCCGCCGCTGATGAGAGCCACTTTGCCGGAGAGGGAGAGAGGGATGGCCATAGGTACATAGTCTCAAGTTTTGCGTTTTAGGTTTCAAGTTAATGCCTGAGTACGAATCCTAGCTTTCTCCCATACGTGCCCAAAGGTAACCTTTCGCAAATAAAGAAGAAGCCGGATTCCGCCGAAGGAGCCTGTGTAGTCCTGCGCCCAGGCGCAAGGCAGAGCCAGTGCTTGGGCCAGGTTGGAGAAGCTCTATGTGCAGTCGGATGAGCAGTATCGGTGCAACGGTCCCAGCCAGACCGGTTCCGCAAAGAGGGCGAGCCGTTCAGGTAGGTATCCTGCCATTCCTCTTACTAGTGGCAACTGCCTTGGCCCAGCAGGGAACGAAAGACCTGACGGAAACCAGCCTGGAAGACCTGGCCAACATCCAGGTCTACAGCGCCTCCAAGCACCTGCAGAGCGTCAGCGAGGCGCCTTCTTCGGTGACGGTCATCACGGCGGACGAGATCCAGAAATACGGCTATCGCACCCTAGCCGACATCCTACGCAGCGTGCGCGGGTTCGATATCACCTACGAGCGCAACTTTAGTTACGCGGGAGTGCGCGGCATTAACCGGCCCGAGGATTACAACAGCCGCGTGCTCTTGCTGATCGACGGTCAGCGCATCAACAACAACCTTTACGAACAGGCCATGTTGGGGACGGAGTTCCCCTTGGACCTGGATTTGATTGACCGCGTGGAAGTCATCCGCGGTCCCAGTTCTTCGCTGTACGGTGCCAGCGCCTTCTTTGCGGTAATCAACGTCATTACGCGCAAACCGCAGCGGTTAAGCGGCTGGGAACTTTCCTTCGAGCCAGCTAGTTTCGAAAGCTACAAGGGACGGGTCTCTTACGGCGGCAAATATAAAGGAATGGACGTGGTGCTTTCCAGCGGCTTCTACAACACCCAAGGGCAAACCCTCTTCTATCCCGAGTTTAATAGTCCAGCCACAAATAACGGCATTGCCCGCAATGCCGATTACGACAGCTATCAGCATTTCCTGGCTACAGTCAGCTTCCGCGGCTTCACCGTGCAGGGAGTGTACAGCGACCGTAACAAAGGAATTCCCACTGGCGCTTTCAGCACGCTATTCAACGATCCGCGGTCGCGCACATTCGACAGCGAACGCTATCTAGATGTCACCTATCAGCACTCCATGGGCGAGCACTGGGATTTAGCGGCGCGCACGTCCGTAAACCGGCACGTCTACGATGGCGTCTATGTATACGGCCCGGCGACGCCAGGAGGATCTGACGTACTGAATTATGATTTCGCCCGGGGAACCTGGTGGAGTGGCGAGGCGAAGTTGCACCGTGCCCTCCAGAAACATGGCCTGACTTTCGGCACAGAATTCCAGGATAACCTGCAGCAGGACCAAGGCAACTTCAACATTAGCCCGTTCCTGCCCTACATAGCCAGCCGACCGGCCAGCTCGAGGAACTATGCCTACTATGCTCAGGATGAGTTTGCCATCACCCGTAAGCTGACCCTGAGCGCCGGCCTGCGCTATGACCGCTACTATACTTTTGGCGGAACTACAAATCCACGCCTGGGATTGATCTACCGGCCCTTCACACAAACTACTTTCAAGCTGCTCTACGGCACGGCCTTTCGCGCCCCCAGTGCGTACGAAATGTTTTATTACGGGCTGGGACAATATCAGGCCAATCTGAAACTCCAACCGGAAACCATCAAGAGCTATGAAACCGTAGTGGAACAGGGATTGGGTCAACACTTCCGTCTGACCGGCAGTGTGTTCCGAAATCAAATTGCCCAATTGATTACCCAGGTGACAAATTCCAGCGGGTTGTTGGTGTTCCAGAACAGTGGTAGTGCTCGTGCCACTGGGGCGGAAACTGAGTTGGACGGGCGTTTTGCCGGCGGTCTGCACGGCGGGGCTAGCTACTGTTATACAAAGGTGGTGGACGCGGACCGCAGCCAGACCCCGACCAACTCTCCCCAGCACCTGGCCAAGCTAAACTTGATCATACCGATGCTGCAGCAGAAACTCTTCGCCGGGCTGGAGGGCCAGTACAACGGTCCCCGCCTGACACGGCAGGGGAACACAGCGAGCGGTTTCCAAGTCTTCAATGTGACCCTGCTGGGGCACACTCTAGGGAAACACCTGGATCTATCCGCAAGTATTTACAACCTTCTGGACAAGAAGTACTTCGACCCTTCCCCCGTAGGTTTAACCGAAGACCAAATTGAACAGGACGGAAGAAGCTTCCGGATCAAGTTGACCGGCCGGTTTTGAAGACTCGGCTGCGGCACAGGCCGACTAACGAGAGATCGTCTCGCCTTCTCCGCTCGGCACGTGGTCAATCCCAGTAAAGACAAGCTCACATTTTGCCGAAGGGAAGTGAGTGTAGTCCTGCGTCCAGCAGACCAGTGCTCGGAACAGGCTGGAGAGCCTTCATGTGCAGTCGGATGTGCATTGCCAACGCATTGGTGCCACCCAGGCCCGCTCCACGAAGCGGATACGGACAAGCCAGCAAGATCGGCCTCCTGATTACATTTTTCTTATTCGCGGCAACTGCCGTGGCCCAGCAGGAAACGAAAGACCTGACCGAAACCAGCCTGGAAGACCTGGCCAACGTCCAGGTTTACAGCGCCTCGAAGCACATGCAGAGCGTCAGCGAGGCGCCTTCCTCGGTCACGGTCGTCACCGCCGACGAGATCCAAAAATACGGCTATCGCACCCTGGCTGACGTCCTGCGCAGTGTGCGCGGCTTCTACATCACCTACGACCGCGACTACAGCTACCTGGGGGTGCGCGGCTTCGAGCGGCTGGGAGACTACAACAATCGCATTCTGTTGCTGTTGGATGGTCACCGCATCAACAATAACGTTTATGAGCAAGCCATGCTGGGCACCGAGTTCCCGACCGACGTGGACCTGATCGAACGGGTAGAAGTCATCCGTGGCCCCAGTTCTTCGCTCTATGGCAGCGATGCCTTCTTCGCAGTGATCAACGTCATCACCCGCAAGGCCCCCCAGTTCAAGGGCCTGGAGCTCTCTTTCGAGCCGGCCAGTTTCGATACCTACAAAGGACGGGCCAGTTACGGCGGCCAGTACATAAGGGATTGACATGCTGCTCTCCGGCACCTTCTACAACAGCCAGGGGCACTCCCTCTTCTTCCCCGAATTCAACAGTCCGGCCACCAACAATGGCATTGTCCGCCATGGGGATGACGACGTATACGAGCACATCCTAGCCACTGTCAGTTTCCGCGGCTTCACCGTGCAGGGGGTCTTCAGTTCGCGCGAAAAGGGAGTTCCCACCGCCTACTACGGCACGGTGTTCAACGACCCTCGCACCCGCAACACCGATGACCATCAATACGTCGATGTCAGCTACCAGCATTCTCTCGCCGAGAAGTGGGAACTCGTCGCTCGGACTTCCTTCGACCAATACCGGTTAGAGTCCCTACTTGCAGATCCCTCTGGACTGCCAGACGGATCCGTCGTGGTGAACAAGGCCTCTGGACGGGGAAACTGGTGGGACAGCGAGCTGAAATTAAGCCGCACTCTGCTGGAAAAACACAAGCTTACCTTTGGCTCCGAGGTGCGCGACAACTTGCGGCAAGACCAGGCCAACTACGCTGCTGCCAGCAACAGTTTCCAGAATAACGAGCATAGTTCGTGGAATTGGGCCTTGTACGCCCAGGATGAGTTTGCCATTACCTATCGGCTGACCTTGAGCGCCGGGCTTCGTTACGACCGCTACTACAGCTTTGGCGGAACCACCAACCCCCGCCTGGGATTGATCTACCATCCCTTCGGGCAAACCAACTTCAAAGCGCTGTACGGTACTGCTTTCCGCGCGCCCAGTGTGTTCGAAACCTATTCCGGAGCAACGGGTCTCTTCGAGAACAATCTACGGCTCGTCCCAGAGACGATCCGCAGTATCGAGGGGGTCGTGGAACAAGGGCTCGGTCACCATTTCAGGCTTTCCGGCAGCGTATTCGATAACCGGATCGAGCATTTGATCACACAGCAGACAGACCCCAGCACCGGCTTGCTAGTGTTCCTCAATTCGGAGAAAGCACAAGCCAAAGGCACCGAGATCGAGTTTGCCGGCCGCTCCGCCGGCGGCCTACAGGGCACTGTGAGCTTTAGCTATGTGGACGCAGACGCCGACAACCGAACCGACCAGAAACTAAAGAACTCGCCCCGCCACTTGACCAAAGTGAACGTGATTGTGCCGTTGGTTGAAAAGCGGCTGTTCGCTGGCCTGGAAGCTCAGTACACCGGTGTTCGCCTGACACAAGCGGGAAACCCGGTGGGCGGTTTCCCGATGTTCAATGTGACCTTGCTGGGCCACGGTCTGGGAAAGCACGCCGATCTCTCCGGCAGTATCTATAACCTCCTGGACAGGAGGTACTCGGATCCGGCGGCGGTCGGGTTCCGTCAAGACGCAATTCAACAGGATGGAAGAAATTTCCGGATCAAGTTCACCGGCAGATTTTAAAGACCTCCGATGTGGCATTCCGCTCGGAATCGCAACCAGCAGGAAAGTGAACATATTGCCGGAAAAAGGAGGAACCGATTGATGCGGCGGGGGAGCGAACCAGGACGATCGCTATCCAGGCCACTGCGGACCCGGGTGGCTCTATGGATTAGCCTCGCCATCTTCACGCTCGGTCCTCAGTCCGTGGGGCAAGTACAGACAGCGAGCGAATACCAGGTCGAGGTTGCCTACCTCTATAACTTTGCCAAGTTTACTGAGTGGCCAAAGCAGAGTCTGCCAGATGGTCCCTCGTCTCTGGTGATCGGAGTGGTCGGTGGAGACGACGAATTTCTCGCTGTCCTGAAGGGAACGGTTGCGGGAAAAACGGTCGGAACACATACCGTCACCGTAAAACGGGTAAGCTCACCGGACGAACTCAAATCGTGCCACTTGGTCTTTTTTCACTCCTCCGAGCGGAAGCGCATTCAAAGCGCAATCGCGGGCTTAGGCCATGCAAGCGTTCTTCTGGTCGGAGAGGAGCCGACCTTTCTGCAGCAAGGCGGCATGATCAATCTGGCCCTGGAAAACGGAAGGATTCGTTTTGAAGTTGATCAAGCCTCCCTGGATCGGGCCAACATCCGTCTCAGCCCGAAACTTCTGACCCTGGCCAAAACTGACCATGGTTCACTCGACGTACAAACCGAGGGAACTCGCAAGCTCTTGGTCAGTGCTCCTCCCGTCTATCCCGAACTCGCTCACAAAATGAGCCTCAAGGGAACAGTGCACGTGCAGGCCTTGGTGGGACGTGACGGCACCGTGAAGGAGGTCAACGTAATTGGGGGGCATCCTTTACTTGCAGAGGCTGTCATGAAAGCCGTAATGAAATGGAAGTATGAGCCAGCGTCAAAGGAAACCCTGGTATCGGTGAGATTCGTCTTTGGCCAGTAGTTCAAAACCGGGAACTGGCGACTGCTATGTCCCCAAGCTCGAGGACGCCTTCTCGGCCTTCAGTTCGCGGATCAGGATGCGCACCAGCATCCCGTCGTAGCGAGTGCCGCTGAGCCTCTCCAGTTCTGCCAAGGCTTGTTCGCTGCTCTTGGCAGCTGCGAACGAGCGCTCAGTGGTCATGTTCGCATAGGCGTCGGCGATGGCCATGATGCGCGACCACAGAGGGATCTGTTCGCCGCGCAACCCCGCCGGATACCCGACGCCATCGAACGCTTCATGATGGTGCTCGACCGCTTTCTGTAGCTTTTCGCTCCCGGGCACGGCTGCCATTATTTCCGCTCCCACGTGGGCGTGCATTTTCACCAGATAGAATTCGTCTTCAGTGAGAGGTCCGGATTTGTTCAGAGTTTGCTCCGGCACGAAGATTTTGCCCACATCGTGCACCCGAGCGGCGTAGGTCAGGTCGATGATTTCCTCGGCGGGCAAGCCGAGCGAGCGCGCCACCACTTCGCAATAGCGGGCCACCATCTCGCCGTGGCCGGAGCTGTTCAGTTCGCGCGACTCCGCGGCATGGGTCAACGCCTCGATCGATTCCCGCAGGACGTTGGCATCATCGCCGTCCTCTTCATCGCCGCCGAGTTTCTTGAGTGTGGTTATCAGTTCTTCCAGATGCTCGGGTCCGGTATGTTCGCGCTGCAGGAAACCTTCGATATAACCCGAGATAAGCTGTCGCTGCACCGCGGCAGTTTCGCCTTCCGCAAATTCTTCGGCCGTCGAGACCCGGTCACCGCCGGCGTGCTTGGAGACGTACATTCCGGCATCCGCCACCCGAATAATGTCTTCCACCGAGAACCCGTGCACTGGAAAACTGCCCACGCCGAAGCTGCCGGTGATGTGGTGCTCCTTCAACATGGCGTCCTGGGCGATCCACAGGCGCAAGCGCTCAGCCAGAATCTGCGCCTGTTCCACCCCGGTTTCTGGCATCAGGATGATGAATTCGTCGCCGCCGTAGCGAGCCACCACGTTCGATTGCCGGCATTTTTGCTCCAGCAAGCGGCCCACGCGGGCCAGAACCAGGTCGCCCTCCAAATGACCCAGGGTATCGTTTACTTCCTTGAACTTGTCCAGGTCCATCAGCACCACCGAAAAGGGCCGCCCGGAGCGTGAAGCCCGCTTCCACTCCGAGGTTAGGGCTTCCCAGAAAAAGCGCCGCGTCTTGATGCCAGTGAGACCGTCGGTAATGGACTGCTGTTGCAGCTTCTGGAAAACGAAGGCGTTGTGTAAGGCGGTGGCCAAAAGATCGGCCAGCGTGTTCATGACCAGCACATCTTGCGGCGTGAAGGCATCCTCATTCCGGCTCTCGACGTTCAGCACTCCCAACAGCGTCTCGCCATAAGCGATCGGAATGCACAGCACAGCACGCGACTCGGGCAGCACGCCTTGCAGATGCCCTTCACCCGTGGTCTGCACCAGCGCGCTCTCCCCGGTTCGTGCCACCCGGCCCAGAATGCCCACCCCGAGAGGGATGCGCTTGCCCAGGGCCTGGGCTGTTGCCCCAGCCTCCGCTTTGATCTCGATGTCCTTGGTCACGTAGTCGAGGATGCCGATGCCGATATGGTCGAAGTGGAAGTCTTTTTGGATATGGCTGACAATTTCTGCCAGCATCTGCTCGGCGTCTTCGCTGGA
>WNFH01001802.1_pt1 | contig 14684 bp, 11 predicted proteins | sample 5400411 | NCBI WGS metagenome assembly WNFH01 (sample SAMN13153347, study PRJNA577476) | soil metagenome | isolation source: 200 cm saprolite under Douglas fir tree site 2 hole 3 | place: USA:California | collected 2015-04-18
TGGCCCAGCCCCTCTACCTCGAGGGTTATCATCGCCCCGATTACCGCGGCAAAGATGAGGCAGTGTATGACGCCATCGCCGACTTGATGTCGAACGGCCGCACCTCGCGTTTGTATCGGGCCCTGGTTCGCGACAAAAAGATCGCATCCGACTCGGCAGGTTTCACTGGACTTCCTGGCAACAAATATCCGCACCTGTTCGCCTTCTATGCTTTCCCCCTGCCGGGCCACAAGACAGAAGAAGTGGCGGATGCGATCCACGTCGAGATTGAGCGCCTCAAGAAAGAGGACCTCAGCGACGAGGAACTGAAGATGATCAAGACACGCGCCAAGGCCAACCTCCTCCGCAGCTTAGCCAACAATGAGGGCCTGGCTTTCCAGTTGGCTCTGTTTCAGGCACGCTTTGACGATTGGCGCCAACTTTTCCGTCAGGTCGATAACATCGACAATGTCAGCAAGGCCGACATTCGGCGCATCGCCAATCAGACTTTCGTTCTCACCAACCGCACCGTGGGCATCATCGAAACTGCCGCGCCGGCCGCCTCTGGCCAGAAGGAGGGTGCGCAATGAAACGCCTTTCGCTCATTCTCCTGTCTTTCGCCCTTATGGTCGCCGGCAGCGTCGCAGTGCCTCAGGCGGCAGCTCAAGCCTCTGACTGGCAGCAGATCAAAATTCCGCCTCTTCCATCCTTCCTCCCGCAAGAGCCCAAGCGCATCGAGCTGCCTAACGGCATGGTCATCTTTTTGCAGGAAGACCATGAACTGCCTCTAATCGATGGCGTGGCCCGCATCCGTGACGGCTCTCGCTCCGAGCCCGCGAACAAGATAGGCCTGACGGAAATCTACGGCGAAGTGTGGCGCACTGGCGGCACCAAGGCGCAGACCGGCGACCAGCTAGACGACTTCCTCGAAGTCCGCGCCGCCAGAGTCGAAACTGGCGACGGCGCAGATTCCACTTCCATCTCCTGGTCCTGCCTGAAAGGCGACTTCGACGACGTGTTCAAGGTCTTCGCGGACCTGCTGCGCGAGCCCGAATTCCGCGAGGACAAGGTCGATCTTGCCCACAGAGAATTTTTCGACGCCATCTCGCGGCGGAATGACGACGTCGGAGAGATTGCAGGTCGTGAGTCGACGAAACTGGCCTACGGCCCACAGAACCCCTACGCCCGCGTCCCTGAGTACGCCACCGTCGCGGCCGTGACCCGCCAGGATCTGCTCGATTGGCAACGCGCCCATATTCACCCTAACAACATCATCCTGGGTGTGGCCGGCGATTTTGACTCCGCGGCAATGGAAAAGAAACTTCGTGAGGCATTCGGCGCGTGGGCCAAAGGACCGGCGGCCACGAAGGAAGAAATCCAGTTCCAACCCGCCAAGCCCGGCTATTACCTCATCCCCAAAGAAGACGTGAACCAGAGTTCCATCCGCATGGTGGACCTCGGAACCACCCGCGACAATCCCGATTATTACGCCATCCAAGTCTTTAACGAAGCGTTCGGTGGCGGATTCTCGTCGCGCCTGCTGCGTAAGATCCGCACCGAAAAGGGACTGGCGTATGCAGTCGGCGGCGGGATTGGGACTGCCTTCGATCATCCCGGCATTCTGCGCTTGTCCATGGGAACGAAAAGCGCCACTACGGCGGAATCCATTCAGGCGCTCTACGATGAAATCGACAACCTGACGAAACATCCCATCACCGATGACGAGATCAAGCGCGCCAAGGATTCCATCCTGAACTCGTTCGTCTTCAATTTTGATTCGCCGGAAAAGGTCCTGCGCGAACGCATGGCCTACGAGTTTTACGGATATCCGGCGGATTTTCTGGAAAAATATCGCGTAGGAGTTGAAAAAGTGCAGAAGGCCGACGTGCAGCGCGTGGCGGCAAAGTATCTGCGCAAGGACCAACTGGCCGTGCTGGTCGTGGGAAACACATCCGAGTTCGACAAGCCGCTCTCCTCGCTGGGACCGGTGACGAACCTGGACATCACGATCCCGCCGCCCCCGGGTGAACAGCCCGAGCCAGCCGTCAAGCCGGCTGCCTCGAATCCGCAGTGAGCCTCGACCAGTTTGTGTTCACTGCAAACGAGGAAATAGAGAGGAAATAGAGATGCCTAAACAGATTGTTGCTGCGATGGTTTTGGTGTGTGCTGTTCTCCTCCTGGCGAGTGCCGCACCAAATGCTCAATATCAGCTTAAGCACAAGTTCGTCCTGGGTGGAGACGGCGGCTGGGACTACCTCACCTACGATTCCTCCGGGAAGAGGCTCTTTATTTCCCGGGCTACCAGAGTCATGGTTGTGGATCCTGAGAAAGGTTCCCTTATCGCGGAAATTCCCAACACCACAGGCGTACACGGCATTGCTCTGGTTCACGACCTGGGCAAGGGCTTTACCAGCAACGGCCGGGAAAACACCGTAACTGTTTTTGATCTGAAGAACCTGAAAGAAACTTCCAAAATAAAGCTGGAGGCTGAGAACCCGGACGCAATCCTCTACGATCCGGTTTCCAAGCGCGTGTTTACTTTCAACGGCCGGAGCAAGAACGCAACCGCCATTGATGCCGCGACTGGAACTGTGGTGGCCACGATTCCGCTCGACGGCAAGCCGGAATTTGCGGTTGCCGACGGGAAGGGGATGGTGTACGTCAATATTGAAGACAAGAGCGAGCTGACGAGCATTGACGCCCGCAAAGCTGCCGTTTTAAGTACCTGGCCGCTGGCGCCTTGTAAGGAACCCTCCGGCCTTGCCATGGACCAGAAAAATCGCCGGCTTTTTGCAGGATGCGACAACAAGCTCATGGCCATCGTGAACGCCGATACCGGGAAAGTCATTACCACGCTCCCTATTGGCGAAGGCGTAGATGCCACTGCCTTCGATCCGGAGACCGAACTGGCATTCAGCTCGAATGGCGATGGAACTCTGACGGTCATTCATGAAGACTCCCCGGACAAGTTTTCTGTGGTCCAGAATGCTCAGACCCAGAAAGCAGCTCGCACCATGGCGTTGAATAGCGACAACCATGACGTCTACTTGGTTACAGCCGAGGTTGAGGAAGCTCCTCCCGCCGAAGGACAGCAACGGCCTCGTCGAACCGTGAAGCCTGGCACCTTTACCCTGCTGGTGATGAGTAAGAAGTAGCGGCTCGAAGTCGAATGCCAGCCGCAAGCGCAGGGGAGGGCACGGCTTTCAGAAGCCTGCCCGGAGCAAAGCCGAGCTCGAAAGACCTGGCGCTCAGCCCCTGAGGAAATCGCGCCACTGCTCTTTGTTCCCGCAAATCGTCTGTGAGATAACTTCTCGTTAAGCCGTGAAATCCCGGCATCCGGCTTATTCGGCGCGTGGGGCTGGCTCAGGTGCGGCGCGAACTGGGTCAGATTCATCGGGCGCAGGCTGCCTACTAGCTACCTCACAAATCACAGCCAGGAGCACCGTGGAAGGGCACGGCTTCAGCCGTGCCGTCAGGGGCCCGCCAAAATACGCGGGCTTTAGCCCCTGAGGTCACAGCGCGACCGGCTCGAACATCAGCTCCTTGCGCATTTATAAAGGTGGCCTGTAAGCATTTTGGGAATGTCCCACGTGGAACATTTCTGCGATTCTGCATTATGTTCCACGTGGAACACGTCTTGCTTCCGGCAGGCTGACGACTTAGAAGAATCATGCTGCTTGAGTTTTTGCTGCGATCTGGTAGGTTCCTTCCCACGTATTTTCAACTTCCACGGGAGAAGTCATCCGGCCCTTGTAGCTGCCGCTACCGGTAAGACCCTCGAGCTTTCCCGTGCCGCCGGTAAATTTCCAGGTGCCTTCGATGGTGACTTGTCCGCCGGAAGTGGCGATCCTGCCTTCAAAAGTGCCGAAGTCGCGGTCGCCGTCCGAATGCTCGTTGACGAAGTAGCCGCGCTGCGGGCCGTTGCCTGCGATCAGGTCGGCCGTGCCCCAGTAGGTGATTTTGGAATTGTTCCACTTCTCATCGGGTGATTTCTGGAGCCCTCTGACCTCCAGCAGGTTCAGGTCATGGTTGGGAACGTCGTGCAAAGCAATGGTTGACTGCGAGGCAGCTCTCCCAGAGAAAGAGCCGGAGAGGTTCGGCATGGTTTCCTCCTTTAGGTAAGTTGGTTTTGGTTGTGGGCCGCCCCCACTTTGTGTGGCGGGAGAGTGTCCCCTAGCGTGTCCTGTGCGCTGACTTCCACTCCTGACAAGGCAAAGCGATTCGTTTACTTGACCTGAATGGACTTGATGTAATCGGTAAGATTGGTCGTCAGTCTCTCAGCTTCGCGTGAGTTCTCACCGGTCAGGGCCAGGAACAGAGGGCCCCGCATGGGCATTTCTCTGGAGCCGTGCGCGGGCACTTCAAAGTCTCCGGTGATGGCCTTGGAAACCTGGTCGTAGGGAAACTTCCCGTGATTCCGTTTGGCCAGCGCAGTGAGGTCGGGTGGTTGCTTCTTGAGCGCAACCGCGGCCGGACCTGCTCCCTTGGCATCGTCACCGTGGCACGAAGCACAGTGTTGCATAAACAGCGTCTTGCCGGATGCAATCGACTGGCTGCGGGTCTCGCTGGCCGGGGATTTCGTCCGCCCGGCAGCAGAAAAGGAAATTGGCAAGAGCAGTCCCGTAATCCAAAGCACAAGAGGCGAACGCATGGTTTGGCTCCTTCCTGCGCGGACTGAATCCTAGCCCAGAGCGTTGTCCCGATGCAAGATGGACCACAATAGCAACCCGAACCGATGGCCGGGATATAAGCCGCGCTCTGCCACGGTGCTCCGCACAGCGCTCGGAATACACTTTGGTAACTCCTTAGGGCCGGGTCCCGCTAGCAGTCTGCAGCACGCGGTGGCATACTCGGGGCATGAGCGCCCGCCAGTTTGGACACGGATTGGCCGTGCTGGCCATCATCGGCACGCTGGGCATACTCCTGTTCCCGGCGGCGAATGGGCCATATTGCGTGACCCACGGTCCGGTTACGGCGTTCCGGGCGGTGCGCATCGGGCTGATGCTGATGCTGTCCCTGGTGCTGTCCGCGACAGCCCCGCTCAGAGTCGCTCGTTGCCCGTCTTTCCTCTTATCTCTCCTTTCAGCTCGAAGCGCTCACGCGCCAGCTCACGAAGCGGGAAGCCAGGGTTCGCCGCTACTGCAAGCCTCGTCCATTCTTCGCTGCTAGCTAAGCATTTCGTTCCGAGCCGCCGATGTGGGGTTTGGAGCCAACGCACGACTCCTGCACACGTGTAGAGAAGACCTCACTGGCTTGGCGGTCCGCCGGAACTAGCCCTTTCGTCAAGTTTGCCCCGCCACAATTCCTCGTCTCATTGCGGGGCAAGCGGGGCAGTCGTAGCATGGCAGACTGGTTCTTGAGGGCATTAAGAGGTCTGATGTGACGGCTGCTCCGCTTTTACTCTTCAAGCGGATATTATGAAAACCATGGCACTACTTCTCGCGCCCGCTGGCGGCGGGATGTCGACGTCTGCCCCGCAGATCCGGGAAACGAGAGGCAGGCCTCCGAGGAGAGCGGCATGAGGCGGTTGTTCGCGGTCGTGGGATCGGCGTTCTTTCTCCTGATTGCGCCGGGAACGGTGGCCGGGCTGGTGCCGAGGTGGATCTCCCATTGGCGGATGCAAGCGCCGCTGTTGGGTTTTTCCGCTTTTCGCCTCGTCGGAGCATTGCTCATTGCAGCGGGCATTCCCGTGCTTCTGGACTCCTTTGCCCGCTTCGCGCTGCGCGGGCTGGGGACTCCGGCCCCCGTTTTCCCGACGCGTTACCTGGTGGTCAGTGGACTTTATCGCTTTGTGCGCAATCCCATGTACGTTGCCGTGGTGGGGGTGATCCTGGGACAGGGGCTGCTTTTGGGCAATGTCGCTGTCCTGGGCTATGGAATTCTTGTCTGTTTGGGCTTTCACCTGTTTGTTGTGGGCTATGAGGAGCGTGCGTTGCAGCGTAGTTTTGGGGCGGAGTATGACGCATTCCGCGCCAATGTTCCGCGGTGGATTCCACGGCTGAGTCCGTGGCCGGGCGGCGAACGCAGGCGTTAAACTGCGGAAAAACTCCGGGTTTGTCATCTCTCGCGGCTAAAACTGCCACTGGGCAACTTTCTCACTTCACGCCGGTTCCAACCACTTTACGAGGTTTGCTCTTCCCGGGCATTCCTGATACACAAATGAGGGTAATTATGGACCTCGATCACGTCCGGTTTGCTCAGGCGATTCGAGGGTTGCGGAGAAACAGGGAGAAAGAATGCGGATGAAGGTTCGCGCGTTGATAGGTCTGCTGTTTCCGGTTTTGCTGGGCTTTCTCGCAAGTTGCGGCAAGAGCACTTCATCCGTGGGTTCCGGGACGGGGTTCCTTTTCGTTACGACGGACGCCAATCTGGTTTCGCCTTTCACCATAAGTCTGGGTTCGGGGGTCATCACCGCCAATGGCAAGGGTGTGACCACGGGAAACCTTCCACTCGTTCCAACCGCCATCGTCGTCGCGCCTTCAGGGAACGCTCTGTTCGTGGCCAATAGCAACCCAGGGAATAGCACCGTGCCGCCGGCTGCAGGCAATATCACGAGCTACACGGTGAAGGCAGATGGCACACTCACAGCGGTCAGCGGAAGTCAGCCGTTGGGAATAAACCCCTCGGATATGGCAATGGATCCCGCCGGACATTTCCTGTTCGTGGCCAACCAGGGAGTGCAGAGCGCTGCGTCAGGCACCATCTCAGTGTTTTCGGTGCAAGATACAACCCTCACGCAAATGTTTCAGACGCCCACGGGTACAGCTTTGGCCGCCGCGGGCCCGGTCGCGGTTGCAGTCACACCTGACGCCAAGTTCCTGTACGTCGCCAACCAGTTCGATGCGACCGTGACTGAGTACAAGGTGGACCAGAACTCCGGCGCCTTGACGCCGGTCGGAGCTCCTTACGCGGTCCGCACTGCGCCTTCAGCCTTGGCCATCGTTTTGTTCCCGGATACCAAAAATCCCACGGGAGAGTTTCTGTATGTCGCCAACACGGGCTCCAGCAACGTCTCTGCTTTCGCTATTTGCGATCAGGCGACGGCAAGTTGCAACAGCAGCAACGTGAACAATCCGGACGGCACCCTCACCGAGGTTCCAGCCTCAGGCTCTCTTCCAGGATCTCCCTTTCCGGCTGGGACGGATCCGATTTCCATTGCCGCGGATCCTACGGGAACCTTCCTCTACGTTGTGGATAAAATGTCGAACCAGGTTTCTCAATATACGATCAGCCCAGGCACCGGCTTTTTGACGGCGCTATCCTCGCCGACCATCTCCACCGGGTTAACCCCGGTCTGGCTGGCCGTGCGTGCCGGAACCTCGACCGTAACCGCCACAGGAGGCACCAGGAACTTTGTTTACGTGGCGAACATCGGCTCGGCCTCTATCTCGGCCTATGCTTTCGATTCGATCACCGGCCTGCTGGGTGTGGTAGGCACACCCGTGACCACCCAAGGCCGGCCCTTAGCCATCGCCGTGAAGTGACGGCGATTCGCGGGCGCATGAGCCCACGGCCGTCAAGGCGCTCACCGAAGAGCCGCAGCATATGTCGAACCTGGACGTCGAAACCCTGGCGCGTGAACTCCTGTCGGCGCGCGAAATGGGCGCGATGGTGCCTGCGCCTCCCTCGTCGCGTCCCGGTTTCGATTTCGATCTCGATAAAGCGTATGAGGTTGAATCCACCCTCAAGCAGTGGCGCGTGGCCAGCGGACACAAAAGCGTGGGCCGCAAGGTGGGCTATGCCAGCAAAGCCATGTGGCGCGTGCTCAAATTGGACACCCTGGTTTGGGCGCACATGTACGACGACACCGTTCATCAGGCCAACGGCAACTCCGCTACCCTCGCGCTACCGCGTCCCCGTTCCTTGAAGATCGAGCCCGAGATCGTCTTCGGCTTGAAACAGCCAATCGCCTCGGAGGCAGCCGAGGCACAGTCCGCTCTCGAAGCCACCGATTGGCTCGCCCTGGGATTCGAAATCATCGACTGTCCTTTCCCCGGATGGCAGTTTCAGCCAAGCGATTTCGTCGCCTCATTTGGGCTTCACGCGGCCCTGGTGATTGGGGAGCGGACCCGTGTGAATTCGCACATGATCCCCAAACTGGTGGACGAACTGGCGCAGTTTAAAGTGCAAATGTTCAAGAATGGTGAGCTAATCGAAGAAGGGTCCGGCAGGAGCTGCCTGCGAAGCCCCGCCCTCTGCCTTGCAGAACTCGCCCGTGCCACGCGACTACGCAGTGTGGTGCGGCGCTTCCCCGCCGAGCCTCTGACCACTGGGGAAATCGTCAGCTCGGGGACCCTGACCGCCGGACATGCCACCGCAGCAGGCGACCAATGGACGGCTAAAATCGACGGACTTTCGTTGCCACCCTTGACCTTCCACCTAACCTAACCAGCTTCACGCTGTCATCCTGAGCGAAGCGAAGGATCTATGTATTGCGAATCCTTCACAGGTTGCGGAAAAACGCCGGTTTCGACCAGGATTGGGAAGGGCCACCCGAGTTTACTCGTGCCGACGAGCCCCCTATTTTTGTCATTCCGAGCGGGCGAATGGTGGCCCACGCCCGATTTTGGCGTGCTGGGGTGATTTTCAGCCCGCGAGGAATCTGCTTTTCTGAGTTTCCAGCCTGTTCAGGCATGCGTAACTGCCGTTAAATCAGCGCCTTCAGGCGCTGTGGATCCTAAACGGGTTTCCGGTACCTAATCAGCCGGGCAACAGCTACGGTGCCGTGCCTTCTGGGTCGGGGACGGTGGTTGTGGCGGACGTGAACGGGGATGGCAAGCCCGACCTGGTGCTGGCGGGTGGGGCAGTGGGAGTGCTCCTAGGAAACGGCGACGGTACTTTCCAGCCGGAGGTCAGCTACAGCGGGGGCGGAGACGCTTCCGACTCGGTGGCGGTGGCAGATGTAAATCGGGATGGAAAGCCGGACCTAATCGTGTCGAACCAGACAATGGGCAACGGAACGCCGAATGGTGGCGTGGGCGTGTTGCTCGGCAATGGCGATGGAACTTTTCAGCCGGCGGTAGCCTACTACTCCGGCGGGCAGGACGCACATTCGGTAGCGGTGGGTGATGTAAACGGCGATGGCATACCAGACGTGGTGGTGACAAATAACTATATCGACGGCGATGCTTTCAAGGGCGGAACAGGAGTCTTGCTGGGGAATGGAGACGGAACCTTCCAGGCAGCAGTTGCATATGCGTCGGGCGGGTATTGGAGCGAATTCACTGCGATTGCAGACGTCAATGGTGATGGCAGACCGGATCTGCTGGTCTCCAGCCAGTGTCAAGTAAACGGAGGTACCGCTAACTGCGCAAACGGCGTCGTGAGCGTTCTGCTGGGAAACGGCGACGGAACTTTCCAATCGGCTGTGCGATACGCGTCGGGCGGCGGGTACGCCTATTCGATAGCGACCGGGGATGTAAACGGGGACGGCAAGCTCGACCTCCTCATAGCTAACCAGTGCACCAACAACAGCTGTACGAGCGCTTCAGTCGGCGTGCTATTGGGTAATGGCGACGGAAGCTTCCAGGCTGCACAGATGTTCGCCTCGGGTGCCTATCCGGATGCTTCGCTGGCAGTGGCGGACGTGAACGGGGATGGCAAGCCTGACCTGGTGGTGGCCAATCTGTGCGTCAGCCGCACTAACTGCGCCAGTGGCGGAGTGGGCGTATTACTTGGCAAGGGTGACGGAACTTTCCAACCTCCGGTCACCTACGGCTCCGGTCAGTTTAATGCCAATTCGGTGGTAGTAGGAGATGTGAATGGGGACGGCAAGCCCGACATAATCGTGGCTAAGCAGTGCCTCGGTGGCACTTGCGCCAACGGCACCGTAGGCGTGCTTTTGGGTAATGGCGACGGAACTTTCCAGCCTGTAGTGAACTACGGCTCGGGTGGACAGTATGCGTATTCGGTAGCGGTCGCGGATGTGAACGGGGACGGAAAACCCGACCTGCTGGTTGTTAACCAGTGCGTTACGAGTAGCAGCTGTGCAAACGGAGTGGTGGGCGTGCTCTTGGGCAACGGCGACGGAACTTTCCGTACCGCAGTCAGCTACGGCTCCGGCGGGCAATATCCCGATTCTATAGCAGTCGCAGATGTGAACGGAGATGGAAAACCCGACCTGCTCGTTGCCAATTATTACACCGGAAATAGTAACTCGAATGGTAGTCTCGGTGTGCTTTTGGGAAAAGGCGACGGAACATTCCAGCCGGTTGTCAGTTACGGCTCGGGTGGCGTGGGAGACAATTCGGTTGCCGTCGGAGATGTGAACGGAGACGGCAAGCTGGACTTGCTAGCAGCCAACCAGTGCGCCAGCAGCAACTGTGCGAATGGCGCATTGGGCGTGCTCCTGGGCAACGGCGACGGAACCTTTCAGCCGGCGATAGTCAGCGCGACACCGGTGATCAACATCGATTTCTTCGAGGCGCTTGCGCTTGCAGACTTCAACGGTGATGGCAAGCTGGACATTGCTTCCGGCGCTGGCAATTTTTTACTGCTCGGCAACGGCGACGGTACGTTCCAGTCACCTTTGATCTTGGGGGCCGGAGGCCCAGGAATCGCCGTGGGCGACTTCAATCGCGACGGCAAGCCCGATCTTGCCGTCGGCGGGGTTACTGTCCTGCTTAATATCAGTGCCCGAAATACGGCGCCGACGACAACGTCGCTGCTTTCTTCGCTCAATCCGTCCAGCTTCAACCGAGTTGTGACGTTCACCGCCACGGTGACCCCGCAAGGTGCGGGCGCGCCGACGGGCGCGGTGACGTTCACCGATGGCGCGGCCACCTTGGGCACGGTACCGCTGACGAACGGAAGTGCGGCGCTGAGCACATCGGCGCTGGTCGCGGGAGCGCACAGCATCACGGCTTCTTATGGCGGCGACTCGAACTTCACTTCGAGTACTTCTGCATCGCTGTCCCAGACCGTGAACCAGGCAACCACCGCGACAGCTTTGGTTTCGAGCGCGAATCCGTCATACTTGAATCAGATCGTCACGTTCACGGCGACGGTGACATCGCAGTACAACGGAGCCTTGACTGGCCATGTGACCTTCAAGCAAGGCACAACCACCCTGGCCACGGTGGCGCTGGCCAACGGTCAGGCTGCCTATAGCAAGACGTACACTACCACGGGAACGCGCTCCATCTCGGCCGTCTACTCCGGAGACGGCAACAACCTGAGCAGCGCGTCGGCTGTGCTGAATCAGGTAGTGAATTCTCTGCCTGCGGCTACCACTACAAAAGTGACCAGTTCAGGCAGCCCATCGTTCATCAATCAGCCCGTGACTTTCACGGCGACAATTACTTCAACCTACGGTCCGATCCCCAACGGTGAAACCGTCACGTTCTACGACGGCACGGCCAAGATTGGAACCGGCACGACAACCAGTGGCGTGGCCGCGTTCAGCACCTCCACCTTGACGGTGAAAACGCACACCATCAAAGCGACTTACCCCGGAGACGCCACGTTCAAGGCCAGCTCGGGCACGGTGACGCAGGTAGTGCATCTCTATCCCTCCACCACGAGCGTACCAACTTCCAGCCTGAATCCATCGACCTACGGGCAATCGGTGACATTGAGGGCAACCGTGACTTCTACTGCTCCATCCACTCCCACCGGAACCGTGACCTTCAAGAACGGAACGACGTCTCTCGGATCAGCCACCCTCAACGCCAGCAGCGTTGCGACCCTGACCAAGACGAACCTGCCTGCCGGGTCGCTCTCGATCACCGCCGTTTATAACGGCGACTCGGAAACCGCCAAGAGCACGTCGGCGAAGCTGGTGCAGACCGTCAATCAGGCGAGCACCACGACCGCGGTTAAGTCGTCGCTGAATCCGTCGTCGCTCGGTCAGTCGGTGACGTTCACGGCCACGGTGACCTCGCCAACGACCACGCCGACCGGATCGGTAACCTTCCTGGACGGTACGAATGCGCTGGCGACGGTGACGCTGTCTGGAGGCAAGGCGAGCTACAGCACGTCAACACTGAGTGCGGGCTCTCACAGCATCACAGCGGTATACAACGGGACGGCCAACATCCGCGGAAGCACCTCATCACCGCTGGTGCAGACCGTGAACTGAAAGCCTGCCGCCCGAGCACGGGCGAATCAGCTCGCGGCTCAATATCGGTCCGAGATGGCCTTGGATGAACTCCGTAAAGCCCGCGCTATGACGTTCTTGCCCGGATTTTGAAAGTCCAATCAGGCCCGCCGTATCCAAGATGGAACGGCGCACTGATATGTACATCAGCACGCTCCAACCCTTCGTTCGCGCCATGGGAGGGGAGTTGAAGATCACGGCTGTCTTCCCCGAGGGAGGAAAGATCGAGATCAAGCAGTTCGATCAGGGAAAGAAGGCTGCCGCGGCAACCTAGGCGAACGGGAGTAGGGTGATCATCGGCACGCACCCACCCTCGCTACTAGCTATCTGTAAGTCCCTGATTTTGGAGAGGTCAACCACATTGGACCGCAGAGGTTTCTTATAGGGTCTTGTCCTCCCGATTAACAATTCCTGGCCACTGTCCCCCGCATTCCTCATTAGAATAGAAACGCGACAGATTGGACGTGCTCTTGGGGCTTACCTAAGGCATTATCTCGATATGGACAAATTTGTGATCCGCGGCGGAAATCCGCTGCTGGGGACAATTCGCGTCAGCGGAGCCAAGAACGCCGCCCTGCCGGCCATGGCCGCCGCCCTGCTTGCGGAAGAACCGGTTATCCTCGAAAACATTCCGCAAGTGCGCGACATCGAGACCACGCGAAAGCTGCTGGCTGCAATGGGAGCGGAAGTCGAACTGGGCTACGGGCGCGCGCAGCACCGCACCACTCTGTGCTGCCGCAATCTGGTGTCGCCCGAAGCGTCCTACGAACTGGTGAAGACCATGCGCGCCTCGACCCTGGTGCTGGGGCCGCTGGTGGCGCGCTGCGGCCGTGCCCGCGTCTCTCTCCCTGGAGGCTGCGCCATCGGAGCGCGGCCCATTGATCTGCACCTCAAGGGACTGGAACGCCTGGGTGCGATCATCACGCAGGAGCACGGCTACGTGGAGGCCCGCGCGGAACGGCTGCGTGGCGCGGAGATCGTCTTCGACAAGATCACTGTGACCGGAACGGAAGAGCTGCTCATGGCAGCAGCGCTCGCCGACGGCGAAACCGTCATGCAGAATTGCGCCCGCGAGCCCGAAGTCGCTGACCTGGCTGACCTGCTGAACAAGATGGGCGCGCGCATCGAGGGCGCAGGCACGGCAACCATTCGGGTGAAAGGCGTTGCCACACTGCACGGCGCCAAGCACCGCATTATTCCCGACCGCATCGAGGCTGGCAGCTTCATTGTGGCCGGCGCGCTCACCGGCGGCGACATCAACGTGGCCGGCTGCGAGCCGCGCCATCTCGGAGCCCTGCTCCACAAGCTGGACGAGGCCGGCGTGAAAACCGTGCACAACGCGGATTCCGTCCGCGTCATCAGCGACGGCCCGCTGCGCGCCGCCGACATGGAGACGGAAGAATATCCCGGCTTCCCCACCGACATGCAAGCTCAATACATGGTGCTGGCCACGCAAGCCGAAGGCACCTCCATCATCACCGAGAATATTTTCGAGAACCGCTTCATGCACGCGCTGGAACTCGACCGCATGGGCGCGAATATCAAAATCGAGGGCAGCCGGGCAATCGTCCGCGGCAAGACGCCGCTGAGCGCCGCGGCGGTGCAAGCCTCCGACCTGCGCGCTTCAGCATCGCTGGTGCTGGCGGCTCTGGTGGCTGACGGCGAGACCATCATCGACCGCGTCTATCACATCGACCGCGGTTACGAGCATATCGAGGAAAAGCTGCGCGGTGTGGGCGGGCAGATCCGCCGCATTGGCGAGATCCTGCCCAAGCGCGCGGTCGCGCCGGCAGTTAGGGCGTAATCCCCCACCTTCTCCGCGCTACCGCGCCGTGTCGGCGCCTGCGGTCCCCAACAGCCTTCCCCGGAGCAAATCTTCGACGTCGCCAATCTTGTCACCCAGCAGGTTCAGCTTGCGCGCCAGGCCCTGAATCTCAGATTCGGCACGGCGGTTGACGTCGTAGTCGAGCTCGCTGCGCAAGCGGTCCTTTGTATCTTGCCGGTTCTGGCTCATCATGATGACGGGCGCCTGGATGGCCGCGAGCATGGAGAGGAACAGGTTGAGCAGGATGAACGGATATGGATCCCAGCCGGATGGACCCAAAACGGAATCGACGGCGGTGTAAACGCCGATGGCAACGCAAAACGCGATGATGAAAGTCCAGGATCCGCCCAAGCGGGCGACCGAGTCGGCAATACGCTCGCCGAACGTCGCCTCCGTCTCGATCACCTCGTTCGGGTCGCGGGCCGCGCGAACCCGCACAAGTTGCTGGGCAGCATGGAACTGACGGCCCAGCACCGTCAGCATATCCATCCCCGCGTGCGGCTTGCGCTGCAAAAGAACCGCGATATCTTTCCGGTCCACTTCCACGCACTCCGTTTCTTCCAGGGCAATCGCATCGGTTTGATGGGGCGTCTGCTCCAGCATGGAGGCGAACCCGAAAAACTCGCCATGCGTCGGCTCGTCCACCACCACTTCCTGCTGGTCCTGGTCCACGGTCGTGACCCGGACCTTGCCCGAGACCATGACGTACGCTCGTCCGCCTGCCTCACCCATCTTGTAGATGCGCTGGCGCGGGGCAAATTTCCTAAGCTCCACCTGGCCGGC
>WNFH01001955.1_pt1 | contig 14683 bp, 17 predicted proteins | sample 5400411 | NCBI WGS metagenome assembly WNFH01 (sample SAMN13153347, study PRJNA577476) | soil metagenome | isolation source: 200 cm saprolite under Douglas fir tree site 2 hole 3 | place: USA:California | collected 2015-04-18
GTGCGCGATCCACAAATCTTCTTGCTTTTCCCGCTGCGTGCGCGTGCCCATCGCCATGCGTGAAGTCTACAAACGATTCCTGTGAATTACGTATTCTTTTTCGTTCCGTGAATCCAGACTTGCACCACAGGCTGCTAGGCGCTGGGCTAAGAAGGTAAGCCCGCAAAAAATCAAGGCAAACAGAGCTACTGCCAGGGGGATCCCGGTGAGCCCGATCCGATTGAAGAAACCAGCAGTTCCTACGCTCCGCTGAAGCGCAGCAAGGTCATCAACTGTCGATTTTTCTGGTGGCAGTCTTTGTATAAGCTTCCTTAGCGTACGCCCTTGATTAGGAGGGCTGATGGTAAAGTAAACAAGCGCGAATACAAAGGACAGCACAGCAAGGCTGATTCTCAGCGTTAGGTTCCCTTGCGCGTTGAACAGAATGGTCACTAAGAACCAAATACTAATCGCAAAAAAGGCGGCCGTCGCGTTCAAGAACAGCACACTTTCGAAGTTTTCGAATTTCGAAGAGTCATTTTCTGCCATCTTGGTTGCTCCTTTCTCGAAGTAAACAGTTGTGCTCCTGAACTGAAGCCTACTTACACTGGTGGGTAGGGCAGGAGAATGCGATTGCCGTATTGATGCGCAAACCCGGACATCCTGGTTGACACACTGTTGCTTCACAACTCGGCCGGTAATTGGCCCCTTAGGGACCTAACGAGTCGTGCAAAATATTGAAACTAAAGGACACCGAAATCTAATTCTCTGTTCCGATCATCCCGCGCGTTCGCCAAGCACTGCTGGTACGGTGTTCCGATCAAAAGGAAGGCTGGGTCTTTCCATCAAGACGGGCGAAGTGTCTGCCATCTCACAACGGTGGCCAGGCGATTCCAAGATGCCCGGAAGGCTGCCAGCCTGCCGGATGACTTGGTGCTGTATTGTGCTCGTCACGGGTTCGGAACAGAAATGTACCGGGCCACGAAGAACCTGTTTGCGGTGATGAAGGCGATGGGCCACGCCGCGGTAACAACCACCATGAAGTATCAGCACCAGGACATCGACGAAATTGCCCACGTTGCCAGTCGACGAGTGCAATAGCGGCACAAATTGGACACAATCGGTGGGAAGAGGATCGTTCGAGACCGCCAAGTGATTGAAAAGATGGTGAGCGCGGAAGGAATCGAACCTTAAACCTACTGATTAAGAGTTCTGTAACCAAATTGGCTGCAACATGGAACAAAATGCAGCTTCGACAATAACTTAGCAACAATGACGCCCGCACGAATGGCTCTTCCAGAACGTTGAAAAAGCTTGGGAAATCGAGGCGCGTTAAATAACGTTGGACACAAAATGGACACAATGGAACTCTCGGAATCGCCTGGTTCTTCTGCCAGAGCATATAGCAAGCTAGTGGTCGACTCGACCCTTTTCATGCTACATTGATTGTGTGAAGCGCCAGCTTCAATCTCGATCGTCATTACGACTCAGTCCATCCCGACTGAGTTACTAACTCCTGCACAATTTCTAGCTTCAGGCCCGTGGCGGAACTGGCATACGCAGCTGCCTCAAGAGCAGCCCTTTTGTGGGTTCAACTCCCACCGGGCCTACCAGAACTTCTTTGTTCTTTGACAATTTCGACGGAGAGTGGGCCGGACGGTAAGGCACTTGTCTGCTAAACAAGGGCTCTCGCAAGAGGCTAACGGGTTCAACTCCCGTACTCTCCGCCATGCGGAAGGTACTGCTGAATGGCCGAATGGCCGGCAACTGGTCCTGAAAACCGGGGCATCGTGATGAGCGATGGGCGTTCGATTCGTCTACCTTCCGCCAAGTTTGCACAGGTGCGTGAGCCCGGCCGAAACGGACCGGCTGTAACCCGGTCTCCCCGTGTGGGACGCGGAGGTTCGAATCCTCCCCTGTGCACCAGAGTGCCAGCGTGTGCGAATTGGAATAGCAGCCTGTCTTAGAAACAGGTGTTTGAGAGTTCGAATCTCTCCGCTGGCACCAGATTCCTCTTGATCGGCAGAGATTATCGCAGCGTTCGACGCTGCATTTGGATAATAAAATGAAAATAACGCTTCAGTTCGATGACGCAACAGACTTCATCAGGCATGTCGAGCACGCGGTGAACGGAGTCTTTCGCCGCCATTCCCCTGAAACGGGCGTCTTGGTCAAGATTAACAACTGGTTCGGCTCGAACTGGCTGGGCTTTTCTGGCAAGGCACTCGGGGCGCTCGGCGTTTGGTATAAGCCGCACAATCAGCCCGCAGACAATATCAGGATCCCGCCTTTCGTGCCCGCGAGAGTTGTATCGCAACGAAGATTTGCTGCCCCAACCTACGAAGAAGTCGCTAGCGGCAAGCCGATTCACATCCGAGTCCCGAGCAATCTCGCTCTCCTCCGTAAGGCTGCCACCGAACCAAGGACAGCGCTCGTGTGGTACAGCGGGAATTCAAGGACCGCCGGGCGCGACGCAATCATGGCCTATGTTCCGATCGGCAACTCATACTGGCCATGGTACGCCGCGTTAGAGACGGGAGATGCATGGCGCATAACAGAGACGCGGGACATAAAGCGTGAAGACTTGTCAGAACTAGTAGAAGAAGGATCTGAATGCGGATTCAGGCCGACCATGCCCACGACGAACAATTCTTGAGGGGCTGTCAGGGCTTGAGACGCTCTTAAAGCATTTGAGCCACCTCGCTTAAAGCTGCCGATTAAAGTAGCGGTAAATACTTGGTCGGCTTCGAACTCCATTTCGTGCGTGCCCGAACGCACCCCATCAAATCCACCGCCGCACCCGCGCCTTGTAGGCGCGGTAGGCATCGCCGAACGTGCGCTCCAGATAGCGCTCCTCCCGCTTAACGACGCCGACATTGATCACCCACAGCAGCGGTACCACCAGCCCGATCGCCCACAGGCTTCCCGCCGCGACGCCCAGGCCCAGATACACAAGGGTCAGTCCCAGGTAGAGCGGGTTCCGGGTTCGCCGATAGATGCCGTCGACCACCAGCACCGTCGTCGGCAAGGTCGGCGGAACGTTGGTGCCGGCGGCCGCAAAGAGCCGCGTGCCGATGGCGATTATGACGAAGCCTCCCGCCGCGAGCATGGCGCCCGGCACATAGCGGGCGAGCGAATGCGTGACGGGGACCGGGAGCGGCACGATCGCCTCAAGCACCGCTGCCGCTGCCAGGAAGCCGAGAACGATCAAGGGCGGCAGCGCGATGACGCCGGCCACATCGGGCGTACCCGATCCGCCCGCCGCCTGCCCGCCATCCGACTGCGGCGCGGCAGCGCCGCCTGCCAGGACCCGCATGGCGACGCGCATGCCGAAGAGGATCGACAGGACGGCAGTGCCACCTGCGAGGACAAGAACCGTTTCGGAGATAGCCACGATCGAAACCTCCCGGCATAGCGCTTCGGTAGGCGCAAGCGCAAAAAAGGGGAACTGATAAGGCCATCTTAGATGCCTCATGCGGTTTGCGAGATTCGGATCTCTCCGCTGGCACCGGATTTCCCGTAGCGCGTTGTTTGTCTGCCGAGACGTCGCGCCTGAAACAGCGCAGTCAAGTGCAGTATCAAGAATGTCGGCACCAAGTATGTCGGAACCAGCACCAGCGGCAGCTGTGTCATAGGAGCCGTTGAAACAGCTCCATAAAAATTGGGAGCGAGCAGCGGGACCAGCGCCCCGATACTCACAGCCACGGTAAGGTCCAAAATGCCGGAAAGGTTCCAGGCCACGAAGCTCTTGCCCGCCGCAAAACCAGGCCGACGCAGGAGAGCAGCCAACACCAAGGGAGCAGTCACACCGATCGCCATATCGCCGAGCCCGGCAGGCCAAGCGAAGATTCCAGGCAAGACTCCGTAGGTGTATAAAGTCAGAAACCCAAAGCCGGCCCATCTCCACGCCTGCATCCCCACAATGAGGCGAAGGTCAGCTGAAAGAACAAACTCCTGGAGCGGCCGGATGGTCCGATATCCAACGAGAAACAGGCTGAGGGGGGCCAAGAGACCGACCAATAATGCGAGCGGCGGCGCCCCCCGCGGCGCGACGAACACACCGCGTGCGCCAAGGACAAAGATGAGCGCCAACCAAGCCAAAAAGAAGACGGCGACGAAAGCGCCTGTGCCGGAAACAGCTAGAACTTTGGGCTGATCGACGCGCGATATGACGGTGTTTTCCATGATGACCTAGCTTCCTTTGGTAGTGACTTGCTTTCGTCGTAGACGACGACACATACGTTGCCACTGGCGTTGCGTACATCCTTGATGGTGACGGTAAGATCAGCTGCGGAGGCCAGGGAGGGGGCGGCCAGCAGTAAGGAAATTGCGACGGCGAGTGCTTGAATGCGATTCACTGAATGCGATCCTCACGAAAAAGCAGAGTTGCGGTGACACGATGCTGCCCGTCTTCCCAGTCGCACCGGTCACGATAATCCTTGACTTGATCATGATCGTCTCCTTCTAAGCGTTCCCTTCCTGCAGCAGCGCTATCGCGAGGAGAGTCACTGCTGCGCTCCTGGACCGATCAATGCTCTCATCGGCATCAAGGGTCCGACGGGAATGTACTGGTGATCCATCAACTGTTCCTTCGCGAGCGGCAGCGTTTCCATAATGGCTCGTGCTTCGTCCTCGGTCTTCGCGTCGACGAAGAAAATGACGCCTTTGCCATCGCCGCGCGAATACCACTGACGGATTTTCCCGTCGAGGTAGAGCTTCACAGTTGCCCGAATCTCTGCCGGTATGACGGCCATGACTTGTTGAGCGGTTACGCCCTGCTTGGGAGTCAGAATGACCAGCACTTCTGTGGTTTTAGGTATAGCCACGCTGGGCACGCCTGAGTCGGCTCCGGACTGTGATTGCGCTAAGGACGCTAGCGGTAGCATTGCCATGAGAAAAGGGATCATGAATTTCATTTGTTAGCATCTCGATTCTGTTCGGTATCGTTCTGCTTCTTGAAAAGAGTACGGCCGTACTCTTTTCGGGCAAAAAAATTACTCTTCAGCGAAGCACTTTATAAAAAAGTTCCTCGCCTCCATCAACATCTGCTCACGCCTTTGGGGGGACAAGGTCATCCGGACCGCAGTCAGCACCCCAGCCATACTGGGGAACAACAGCTGGAACTTCGCCACTTTTTCTTCTCGCGTCTGACCAGGAACAAACGGCAGTAGCCGCTCACGATACGCTTCTCGCGACGCCTCAATCCGTTTTCGCACGGAGAAGGGCTTTCGTGCGAGCTCTGGCCCGAGGGCGGAGACCACACAACCCATTCCTGGCGAATTCGCGTGGCGTGGGCTCAGATAACGTTCGATGATGGCTCGCAGAGCCTGACCTTCGGGCGCGGACCTTGCAACCTCCAACATGCCTCTTCCCATCTCGTCGAATGCCCGTGCCACCGCTTCGACGAACAGGTCGTCCTTGCTCTTAAAATGCCGGTAGAAACCCCCTTTCGTGAGGCCTACCTTCTTCATCACCGTCCCGATGCCGCTGCTGTCACCGCCGTGCTCGCGGAAAGAGCGAGCGGCGACGGAAAGAATGTTCTGGTGGTTCTGCGCTTTGTGTTCTAGCGAGTACCGCATGATTTAAGAGTACGCCCGTACTCTAATGCCTGTCAAGGCCAAAATTGATTCTGCTAACGCCGTCTATAGATAGGCAGTGGCCCTTGAGCTTTCCGCCTACACTGAAGCGGGGGGAAAAATGGGCCATGAATCTGGGCGAAGATCGGAAAGCGCGACAGGTGAGACGTGTGATCAGTTCCTCTTCGTAACGCGTACTTCAGCCCTCGGAAAGACGGGTTCTATAATTCCCGGAGTCAGTGAAATCCGGTCCATATATTGCGCGACCGGCGGTGCCACACCAAATTCCCACTTGAGCGGTACTTCTACATCGGGGAAAAAATTGCGCTTCAGGCAATCCAACATTTCCACACCCGATTGCGCAGCCAGGAATTTTGCCAGGTCAGGCGTTTCCAAACGAACTCCGGAAACCGCAAAGGACAATGGCGCATCGGTCATTAGCCTCCTGTAATCCGGGTCTTCGTTTTCGTCTACGTGTGCGCCACCCTCTTTGTTAGCAAGGATAAGAATCACTTGCTTCCTCCGATACACCAGCTGCGTACCAAACTGTGATGGGAACGTGAAAACCGTGCGATTCCACCACGCACCAACGGAGCTCAAGGAATAGTGCAGGGAGGCAAGGTCCACGGCCGGAGCCAAGGTGGAACCCAATCTCACACCTACTGTGAAGCCCAGGATCTGTTCGTGTTCAGTCTTCTCCCAAGCATGGTCCAAGATCGGAAGTTCAAGACCGCTTGGCATTGCGTGCACCAGGAGCGGTTTACTCTTGCCAGTCTCATGAACCAACACTCTAATGGTGGTGGCAATCCGGACGCTCTCCGCAAAATTTCCCTCGTAAAACGAACCCAGAGAGGTACGCAGGAAGCCCATCTGCTCTCGCAACTTCGCCAGAATGTTCGCTTTGGCTCTCGCCATTTCACACCTATCTTCGCTGGAGGGCGCTCATTAGCTGGAGGCAGCACGAATGACCCCTTATGCGCCAGGCGTCCTCTCGTATTGTCCTACGCTACTACCGCGCCTCAAAACTCAGAATGAAATTGGTCCGGGTGGCAGGAGTTGAACCTGCGTGGACATGTGCCCAAGACATGTGGGTGGCCGCTACCCTACACCCGGATTATGGGAGAGGACCTTGCAGCCCTCTCCTGTTTATCCCTTCACACAGACCACCTGGCGCAACGTATGCACCACGGCCACCAGATCGCGCTGCGCCTCCATCACGGCGTCAATGGACTTGTACGCCATCGGCGTTTCGTCGATAACGTCCGCGTCCTTACGGCACTCGACGCCAGCCGTTGCCTTGGCATGGTCGTCCAAGGTGAAGCGGCGCTTCGCTTCTGTACGCGACATGGCGCGTCCGGCTCCATGACTACAGCTCATGAAGCTTTCCGGATTGCCCTTGCCACGCACGATGTACGAACGTGCTCCCATGCTGCCGGGAATAATTCCCATGTCGCCTTCACGCGCACGCACTGCCCCCTTGCGAGTGATGAGCACGTTCTCGCCGTAGTGGTGCTCCCAGGTCACATAGTTGTGATGGCAGCTTACGACTTCCACATTGGCTTCGAACGCCGGAACTTCTCCCGACGCCTGCACTGCCGCGATCATGTTGCGCATCATCAGATCGCGGTTGGCCAGCGCGTAGTCCTGAGCCCAGTGCACTGCGCGGACGTAGTCCTCGAAGTGCTCTGTGCCCTGCGGCAGATACGCGAGGTCCTGGTCCGGCAGATTAATCATCCACTGGCGCATGTCGTTCTTGGCCAGCTCGATGAAAAACGTACCGAAGCGATTGCCCACGCCACGCGATCCCGAGTGCAGCAGGAACCAGACGTTTTCACTTTCATCAAGGCAGACTTCGATGAAGTGATTCCCGGTGCCGAGCGTCCCCAAGTGATTCACGCGCTGCTTGTGATCCAGCTTGGGATACTTATCGACAATCGCCTTGTACGCCGCTTCCATCTTCGCCCACACCTCCGCGTGATGCGTAGGAGCGTCCGACCACGCGCCGCGGTCGTTCTTGCCGCCGTTGTCGGTGCGTCCGTGCGGCACTGCCTTCTCGATCGACGTACGGATGCCATGCAGGTTGTCCGGCAGATGGTTGGCATGCAAAGAAGTCTTCACGGCCATCATGCCGCAGCCAATATCGACACCAACTGCCGCAGGAATGATTGCCCCGCGAGTCGGAATCACGCTGCCCACGGTCGCACCGATGCCCCAATGCACATCCGGCATGGCCGCCACCCACTTGTAGATGAACGGCAACTGCGCGACATTCAAAAGCTGCTGGCGTGCGGCGTCCTCGAGAGGAACGCCCTTGGTCCAGGCCTTAATGGGAACGCCGTTGTCGGGCTTGATTACGTTGTACGTGTTGTCGGTCATACATCCTCTCGCATTTCTTGCAATAGGGCAAGCAGACCTCAGGCCTGCTCCACCCTTCACTCTGCCGGTGCAATCTCGTGCACAAACCCGATCACGCCATCACGCAATGGCAGGTCTCGAGCGCGATAATCAGTGCAGTACAGCACGTCCAGCTTCATAAGACGTACCGCGCCTCCAAAAGTGCAGGAGATCGCACGTCGTGCATTCGCCGCGTACTGCACGCGCGCGAAGAAGCAATCCGCGCACAGCGGTGCCGGCTTCGCCTTACGTGCTTTTGCGATGCTCTCTCGGATTGCCTCGAAAGCAACCTTGAATAGCATGACGAAAATAAACCACGGCATTGCGACCTCCTTTCTTCTAGACGAGTGCTGTAACCTCCTCGCACTCCGCCTCGCTACGTGACTGCTCCTGTTCCAGACTTAGCAGCAGCCCCTGAAACTCGGCCATCGTTTCTGCGAAATGCGACTCCACAAATTCGCTGGCCTCATCCTGCGAGATTTCCGGAAAGAACCTGCGATAGAGTTCGATCTTTTGAACGTGCGCCGCCTTCCCCAGAAACAGTTTGTAATCGATACGCCCAGGCCTCAGCAGCGCCGGATCGAGCGCTTCGATCTTGTTAGTGGTCATCACGAACAGAACGTTCTCCGGTGCGTGAAAACCATCCACCACGTTCAGCAGTCCGGATAGCGTGACCCCGAAACGGTCTGCGGGATCCGCCTTCTCGTTGCCGAGAGGCTGAATGGCCTTGTCTGCCCACTCGCCTGTTTCAGGCCTGCGATTGCCTGCCTTCATGCAATCGATGTCCTCGAACAGGACGACGGAGTTAGCGGGAACACTACTGATCGCAACCTTCAGCGTCCGATCGTTGAGTTCGGTTAGGTTCACTGCGTAAATGGACATGCCGAACTTCGCTCCCAGGGCTGACACCAGCGACGTCTTCCCTGTACCGGGCGGCCCATACAGCAGGTAGCCTCGGTGATAAGGAACACCAAGCCTGCGGTAGCGCTCGTCGGACGATCGAAACGTTTGAATGTCCTCAACCAGATGTTCCTTTTCACCCGGCCTAAGAATGACTGAATCAAGCATCCTCGGCCTGTACGCGTGCACGTACCTCCAACCATCGTCGAAGTGGTAGAGGTACGATGCCAGCGTAATCTTCCGTTTGTGGCACGCGATGACCTCCTGCACAAACTGTTTCAGAAATTTCGGATCACGTCCGATGGTTCGAAACGTCAGGGACTCCAGTCGGCGGGGCGTCCAGCCCTGTGTCTCATCCTTTCGTGAGAACCAGACCCAGAAGGGCCGCCCACAGTACCAGAAACGATGACTGCCCGGGGCCGGAATCAGCGCGGCCTCATCACCGCGCAGCGAAGTATCCAGATCTAGCCAGCGCACTCGCTTGAGAAACTTCTGCTCCAGAAACCACTCCTTGATCCACTCGAATGCCGTGTCATCGTCGGTGACAGTCAGCATCATCGTGGTCTGGTAAATCACCCATGACCACAGACGCAGGGGCAGTGAACGCACGTACACGCCGATTGCACCGACGACCATCAGAAGCAGTCCGCCCGAGGCGAACTGGTTCTGGCCGGCCAGGGTTCCCTTCACGAATTCGAATACAGTTTTCATGTTCATGACCGGCAAACGCCGGAGTTTGCGGGCGAGCCCGCACATCAAAGGCAAATGGACCCCGACAACATTTCCGGGCGCGGTCAAACAGCGAACAACAGGATGTTTGAGCCATGCTCAAACATCCCACGTGGGGCGGCACTTAGATCTTGTCTTTGCGGGAAGAGCGCCGAAGGTCAGCAGTTAAAGCCGATTAGCGCGACCGGAGCGACGCCCTATAGCAACCTGGCGAACTCATTCGCCGGGGTTGCCCGCTTAGCGTTTTGGTTGTGAAATCCGCCAATTTGGGCGTCCTTTCGTAAGAAGATGTTTGAAGATGCCATGACTTCAACTTTTTTGCAATATGAAACTGCAGATTTTTCAAACAAAATCTCAACATACTTCGCATCAGTTAATTAATCTGGTGGCTCGGCACGGAATTGAACCGTGTCCACTGGCTTTTCAGACCAGCACTCTGCCGTCGAGTTCCCGAGCCAGCTCAACTCTGGTGGACGGTGCGAGACTTGAACTCGCATTGCACGGTTGCAGGCCGTGGGTAATCCCCTTATACGAACCGCCCTTTTGGGGCGAGATGAGAGAATCGAACTCTCGTGACTGGATTCACAATCCAGCGCCTAAGCCATTCGGCCAATCCCGCCATCGAATCTGGAGCTGGTCGAGTGAATCGAACACTCGTCGGAGAGGTACAAGCTCTCTGCACTCCCACTGTGCTAGACCAGCAAACATTGGAGCTGGCACGCAGCCTCGAACTGCGGTCGGGCGCTTACCGTGCGCCTGCTCTTCCCGTTGAGCTATACCAGCGGAGCTGGCGCGGCGATTCGAACGCCGATCACGGACTTACGAGGCCCGTGCTCTTCCCACTGAGCTACACCAGCACAACGTCTTCAAACAATCTGGAGGCGGTGGGGAGAATTGCACTCCCGATGATCTCCTTTGCAGGGAGACGCCTTGCTGTCTTGGCTACACCGCCTCATAAACTTGGAGCGGAAGGCGGGACTCGAACCCGCGCGCTCGTTCTTAGCCTGCCCTGAGCAACTGAGCGAAGCGAGGTTGCCGAACGGGTTGGCAACGTCGCGTCTTGGCCACTAGACGACTTCCGCCTTACAAAATCTATGGAGCGAGCAGCGAGAGTTGAACTCGCGTCATCGGGTTGGAGGCCCGAGGCACCAGCCGCTATACCATGCTCGCCCTTCACATCTGGCAGGGGTGACAGGATTCGAACCTGCTTGAACTCGTTTTGGAGACGAGCGCCCTTCCCATCGGGTCATCACCCCTGTGGCGGTCGCAACGGGAGTTGAACCCGTCCCTCCTGATAGACAGTCAGGCATCCTGCCGCTAGACTCTGCGACCGCATCAACACTCGACCAGGTAATACTGTCGCCACAAATAGTGGAACCGGCACTTCTCAGAAGGTCATTCTGAGTGCATCGCGAAAAATTCTCCTTTGGCGCTGACCGACTCTGACGCAGAAGCGGTGGCCGGGAGTTCTGGAAATTCCCGTCGCAGCAGCTTTGTCGCACCATGTACTGTCAACCGCTTATGAGACTCCGTCGTGACGCGACGCACTTCTAAGACGCGTTCGTCGCGAGGACCAACCTCCTTCACCGTTATTCGTACTGTCATAAGAGCGACCCTAGCCTTCCTTACGCAATGCTCAAATTGGCTGCCGGGGAGCGATTCGAACGCCCGTACCCGGATTCAAAGTCCAGGGTCCTGCCACTAGACGACCCGGCATCACACCTTCAGCGGAATTGATTGCATGCACCGGACACACAACACCGCCGACTCATCCACGTTGTGGCCAAGCTTCCGGCGATCCGAACGCGCACGATCCACTAAGTCGCGGTGGTCTCCTCCGCGCTCGCAATAGAGCTCCGATGCAAGCTCGATTTCAAAACCTTCGAGTTCAATCGTTTGTGTACTCATAACTTGGTAGCAGCGAGGAGAATCGAACTCCCATCTCAGCCTTGAAAGGGCCGCATCCTGGCCGTTAGACGACGCCGCCTCCTATCTGCGCGTTCGTGAAAACACGCCCTAAAAACCAAAAGCCCCCGATTTGTATCGGAGGCTCAGAAAGACTATGCGCTGCTGATATGCCCCCGTTACATGAACGTACCTTTACCCGCTCCTTGCCACGTAAACGTGGCCGGTGTCGGGAAGCAATCGGTATGGGGCTTGCGTATCATTGGTAGATCTCAGCTATCACTCTGGCATGAGGCTGCGAATCCGTCAATACCCCAAAGTGGCTGGTACTGGGGCGGTTTGGCCTAAGAGGCAATTGGTGCGGTGAACCGAGTCTTTCGTTCCATCCCTTTAACTTCTGGATTGCCGACATCCACGAGCTGTGAGCACCCGAAGCTTATGCGGTTGTCGCCGATGTCGCACCGGACACCTATTGTCGCGGCGGCAATGGGCGTTCATGGAGAATCATCCAGTTGATACCGAACCTATCTTGCACCTGCCCAAAGCGGAAGGCAAAGAAAGTCTCTTCCATCGGCATCAAGACCCGTCCCCCGTCGGAAAGCGCGGCGAAAACGCGCTCTGCCTCTATGTTGCTATCCATTCTCAACGTTAGGTAAGCGCTGCGCATTGGTTCAGCGTTTGGGATGTCTGCCGCCATCAGCTCCGTGTCGCCAATCGAAATGCGGGCGTGCAGCACTGCGTCCTTCCATTCAGAGCCGACACGGCTCTGGTCGGGCGATTGCGCGTGCGTCATCATCATGCCAACCTTTGCTCCGAGATGCCTCTCGTAGTAGCGGAAGGCCTCGGCGCATTTGCCACGGAAATTCACGTAAGTATTCATTCTCATAACTCAGTCTCCTTGTTTCAGAATTCTCCGATCTTGCCCCCCAAGATTTGTCGGTGTAGCAAGATCCTCGACTTTCGTTCATCGTGATATAGCCGGTGCTTTGCCGATTGAGTTCCTTTCGTGCGTTTATTTGACTTGCGACACCGGCGTATCCAGGAAGCGTGTCGTGGTGGAGACGAGAAGCGGCGATGAAAAAATGATGTAGTGGGTCATACCTGGAAGAATCGCTAACCGTGCCGGGGACATACCGGATCCGTCCCAGCCACCATCCTTCTTGCCTCCGCCCAGCAGTTCGAAAAACCCCACGGCATGGGCTGTACGAACTGCGTCTGCATCGCCGAACACCAGCAGCACGGGAACCTTGATGCGCGACACTTCACTCGTCCAGTCATAATTGTTCCTGAACATGACACCCAGTTTTTTGCATAGAACCGGCCAGTCTTGGGGGCGAGGGGCGATGCGTTGGTAGCCCTGATACATCGGAGTTTGCTTCATCTGCTCTGCGACTGACTCATCCAGATGCTCCATTCCTGCAACGATCTCCGGATACCATCCTTCGCGCCGAAATGTGGCGGAGACGATGATCAGTTTTCTCACGACTTCAGGGTGCTGAATGGCCGCTCGAAGCGCGACTTCGCCTCCAACCGAGTAGCCCATCACGTCGGCTTTCTCGAATCCCAGATAATGGATCAGTGCGGCGATATCGTCGGCCATCGTCTCGAAGCTCAGCGGGCGGTCAATATCGACAGTACGACCGTGAGCCTGTAAATCCACCGCGATTACCTGCCGGCCCTTCGATAATTCCGGCACGATCGGTGCGAACATGTCGCTCGACCCCAACCCTCCGTGCACTAAGATCAGCGGCTGCCCGGTTCCGTGAATCTCGTAATACATCCTCAAACCGTTAACAGGAGCGTATCCGGAACGGAATGCTGTCGGGTTTGGCTGAGCGTGAGCCGAGACCGATGCTGCCATGAGCATCGTCGCGATGCTCGCGAGAATATAGCGTCGGAACGTCATCAGATCCTCCTGTATGCCTGGCAATCGGTGACGCGCAGGAATGCGGCGGCACTCGATGAATGCTTTAGAAGTGCGGCCTCTAGTCGCCCCTGGCGTTAGTGAAATGCCGCTTCGGACATCTGCGCGGTATGTTCATCAAGCCGACGCAATGTCTGGATGCTTCCGGCTTCCATGCCCGCCTGCAAATGCCCGTCGCGTGCCTCGCGTGAGCGGTGCAGAATCGTGTGGGTCAATCGGGTACTTCCATAGAGGTCGTCGAAGGTCACCGTCGTAAGCCACTCCGGGCTCCCAATCTGAGGTACGTCGTAACATTCCGTGTACACCAGACGTTCGTTGGGCACGATCTCGCGATAAACGCCGCGAAACGGATGATCGCTGCCGTCCGGCATACGCATCACGATGTGCCATTCGCCGCCAACGCGGAGATCGACGTCGCAAACTGTCAGGCTCGATCCATCACAGCCCCACCAATACCGCAAGTGCTCAGGCTGCGTCCAGGCTTTGAACAACAGATCGGGGCGACGTCCGAAGATGCGAGTGAAAGCGATCTCGCGGTCCGAAGGAAGAGTCACAGTGACTTCAGCGTTGCCTTTTACGAGCATGTTTTTTTGTCTCCTTGGCTTCTAGTCTGGCAAGGTAATCGTCCAATCGGCTCAGGCTGTGCTCCCAGAAGCTGCGGTAGCGTTCGACCCACTCCGAAATCTCCCGCAACGGGGCAGCTTCCAGACGGCAGGGGCGCCGCTGAGCATCCCGGCTGCGTCGAATCAAGCCAGCACGCTCCAGAACCTTTAGATGTTTGGTGATGGAAGGCGCGCTCAGGGAGAAGGGCTCCGATTGGCTAATTAGCCTGTAGGTAAAATAGCAAGGGTCAAATCGCTTTGTCAAGGGCTTTGGTTTGACGGATGACGGGCAACACGGAAGTAGCGAAACCCGAAAATCCTTTTAGGCGATCTGGCTGCGGGCTTCAAACCCAAAGATTGCGAATGGTGGGCGGGCCGGGAGTCATCGGATTTGCAGCTTCGGACGTTGCCGTGTTGTTCCTTACACTACCCACCCATCTGGAACTCGCGCCGGGAATCCAACCCGGATCTCGTGATCTAGCAAACAAGGTTAGGACCGAAGCGTCATCATGCCTTAGACCACGCGAGCCTAGTTAATGTGGAGGGGATGCAGAGAATTGAACTCTGATCTCAAGGTTCGTAGCCTTGCGCCCTCATCCGTTGGACCACATCCCCACATTGGAAGCGGCAGAGAGATTTGAACTCTCATCGTCCGAGGTAGAAGCTCGGAGCAT